>Ga0247843_1000813_pt1 | contig 70010 bp, 74 predicted proteins | sample LaCruzMarch2017__FD_192420 | JGI IMG/M metagenome (GOLD analysis project Ga0247843, IMG submission 192420) | Freshwater microbial communities from meromictic Lake La Cruz, Castile-La Mancha, Spain - LaCruzMarch2017_8m | ecosystem: Environmental > Aquatic > Freshwater > Lake | place: Spain...
CGGGCCGCGATCGCCCAGGTGGCCTCCCTGGCCCACCGCGAGAAACTGCCGGAAACCACCGCCGCCCTCAGCCGCTTCCTGCTGCAGTGGACCCCCACCGCCGAAAGCGTCGAATGGGTGGCCTTCGATGCCCTGGTGGGCGCCTGGGCGGAGGCGGTCGCAAGCGCGCCGGCCGACGAGGACCTCGACCAGGACCGGGTGGGGGTGTTCTGGGCCCTGCTGTTCCTCTCCTCCCAGGGCAAGGTGGAACTGGAACAGGCGGGCGGGCTTTACGGGCCCCTCAGCCTGCGTTGCCGCCGGGAGGAACGGGTCGAGGCGCTCAGCCTGCCAAGGCTGCCTGGGCAGGGGTCAGATAGGGGGCCGGCTCTGGAGGCAGTGGCAGCCTGAGTTTTCTCCTTAGGCTGCCCTTTCACCTCCGACATGAAACGACGCCGATGAAGGCGATGATCCTGGCGGCAGGCAAGGGAACACGGGTGCGGCCGATCACGCACACCACCCCCAAGCCGATGATTCCGATCCTGCAGAAGCCCGTAATGGAGTTTCTGCTCGAGTTGCTCCGGGAGCATGGCTTCAACGAAATCATGGTCAACGTCTCCCACCTGTCAGAGGAGATCGAGAACTACTTCCGCGATGGGCAGCGTTTCGATGTCCAGATCGCCTACAGCTTCGAAGGACGCATCAGTGATGGGGAGCTGATTGGTGAAGCGATGGGTTCGGCTGGAGGGCTGAAGAAGATTCAGGACTTCCAGGCCTTTTTCGACGACACCTTCGTGGTGCTCTGCGGCGATGCCCTGATCGACCTCGACCTCACCGAAGCCGTCCGGCGCCATCGTGAGAAGGGCGCGATGGCCAGCCTGATCACCAAGCGGGTGCCCCGGGATCAGGTGAGCAGTTACGGGGTGGTGGTGACCGACGAGGCCGGCCGGGTCCTTTCCTTCCAGGAGAAGCCGTCGGTGGAAGAGGCCGCCAGCGACATGATCAACACGGGCATCTACATCTTCGAACCGGCTGTCCTCGATTTCATCCCCAGCGGGGAGCCCTTCGACATCGCCGCCGATCTCTTTCCCAGGCTGGTGAAATCCGGGGCCCCCTTCTATGCCCTGCCCATGGAGTTCGAGTGGGTCGACATCGGCAAGGTGCCGGATTACTGGCAGGCGATCAGGAGTGTTCTGCAGGGGCACGTGCGTCAGGTGCAGATTCCCGGCAAGGAAGTGCGTCCGGGGATCTTCGCAGGCCTGAACGTGGCGGCCGACTGGGACAAGATCCACGTCAAGGGGCCGATCTTCGTGGGCGGCATGAGCCGCATCGAGAACGGTGTGACCATCATCGGGCCGGCCATGATCGGGCCGAGCTGCCACATCTGCGAAGGGGCCACGATCGACAACTCGATCATCTTCGATTATTCCCGTATCGGTGCCGGTGTGCACCTCGTCGAGAAGCTTGTCTATGGCCGCTACTGCGTCGACCGCAACGGCGACCATTTCGATCTGCAGGAAGCCGCCCTCGACTGGCTGATCACCGACTCCCGCCGCCAGGACGTCGGCACCCCTTCACCGCAGCAGAAGGCCATGGCCGAGCTACTCGGCTCCGACCTCGCCGCCAGCGGCGCCCCCTAGGCCCGCCAATCGAAGGATCTGGGGGATGCGGTGCTCGGCCTTGATGGCCATCAGGTGCACCCCCTGGGCGATGGAGCGGTAGGAGGCCACCTGTTCCGCGGCGATGGCCACGCCTTCCGCCGCCGGATCGGCGGCGCCTGCGAGCCGATCGATCAGGGACTGGGGGATGCGGGCCCCGGGCACCACGCGGTTGATGAACTGGGCATTGCGCGCCGACTTGAGCAGAAACACCCCGGCCAGCACCGGCAGCCCAAGCGGGGCGGTGATCTCCTCGACGAAGCGCCGCAGGCAGGCGGTGTCCATCACCATCTGGGTCTGGAGGAAGCGGGCGCCGACCTCCTGCTTGCGCCGCACCCGGGAGCACAGTCCGCTCCAGCTCGGCGACTGGGGATCGGCGGCGGCGCCGGGGAAGAGGGCCGTGGCCCCGTCCGGCAGCTCCCCCTTCACCGGATCCTCGCCGGCGTTCAAGGACCGCACCAGTTGCAGCAGCCGCACCGCCTCGAGTTCATTCACCGCCCGGACCCCGGGCTGATCCCCGGCCCGCACCGGGTCACCGGTGAGACAGAGCAGGTTGCGGATGCCAAGGGCGTGGGCGCCGAGCAGGTCGGCCTGGAGGGCGATGCGGTTGCGGTCGCGGCAGGTCATCTGCAGGACGGGCTCGATGCCGGCCTCCAGCAGCAGGCGGCACATCGCCAGGCTGCTCATCCGCATCACCGCCCGGCTGCCGTCGGTGACGTTGACCGCCTGCACCAGGCCCCGCAGCGCCGCCGCGGCTTCCAGGGTGCGGCCTGCATCGCCCCCACGGGGCGGGGTCACTTCCGCCGTGATGGCGAAGCGACCTTCCGCCAGGGCCTTTCGAAGCTGCAACGGCCATCTCCATGACAGGGGCATCATGGATCAGCCGCTGCCTAGAGTGAAAGGAACTGCCGAGGAGCCGATGGCTGAGAGCAAGCCGCCGGCTCCGTCGATGTCCCCGTCCCCGGAGCGTCCCATGCTTCATGCACGCAGCGAGTTATCGGAGCGGGAACTCGAGATCATCGAGCTGGTGGCCACGGGCCTCACCAACCTGGAGATCGCCGGCCAGCTGACGATCAGCAAGCGCACCGTCGACAACCACGTCAGCAACATCTTCACCAAGACCGGCGTCAAGAACCGGGTGGCCCTGCTGAACTGGGCCATGGACCACGGCAAGATCTGCCGCGACGGCTTCAACTGCTGCGCCCTGCCCCATGTCGACCCGTCCAGGCCCGGCTGAGCTCAGCGGCCCTGGGGCCACTGAAGCGCGTCGCGTTCATGCGCCGGCCACGACGCCAGGGGACGGTGCGCCAGGGCCGCATTGCTGAGGTCACGACGGCCGGTGATCTCTCTGGAGCACCAGGCGGGAACGGCCACCGCCTGGTCGGCCCGCTCCAGCTCCACCTCCGCCACCACCAGGGGGGCATTGGCGGCCTCGAACACATCCAGCACCCAATCGCCACCGGGCAGATCCAGGCCGTAGCGCGTCTTGCTCACCTGATGGGCGGATTGCTCCAACAGGGCCTCCGCATCGATGGCCGGGATCGGGTACTCGTACTCCTGCCGCGTCAGGGCCCAACCGGGAGGGGCTGACGCGGCCGCCGCGCCGACGGCTGGCAGCTTGAGGGTGAGGTACGCCGCCATGGCGCCATCGGGGGCCCTGGCCAGCCGCACCCGCAGGGTGAGTTCCCCGTTCCCGGTAGCCAGATAGCCCTGCCGGATCGCCCTGGCCCCATGCGCATGGGGGCGCCACTGGTCGCCGCTGACAAGGAAGCGACGCTCGATTTCCAGGGCCATGGGGAGGGGGGCAGGGCGGGTCGGAGCCGGTCAGTTGCGGGACGGTTCGCCAGCGGTGAGGCTGCCGGCCCAGTGGAGCTTGTGGGTGAGGGTGCTGTAGTACGAGGGGCTCTGCTCCAGCTGAAGCATCAGCACCGGATGGCGGCCCCGCTGCAGGACACAGCGATCGCCGGGTTCGAGCACCGTGGCATGGGCGCCGTCCTTCCAGAGCTTGACCCGACGGCTGGACTCCCCCAGGGGCCAGACCGAAAGCCGCGAACCGGGAGGGACCACCACCGCCCGGCTGGAGAGACTCATCGGGCAGATCGGCGTGACCACGATCGCTTCGATGCCCGGATGCAGGATCGGTCCGCCGGCGGCCATCGCATAGCCGGTGGAACCGGTGGGAGTGGCGATGATCAGGCCGTCGCCCCGGTACTGGTCCACCACCTCCCCGTCGATCTCGAGCTCGAGCATGCAGGTGGGGGAGAGCTCGTCGAGAGCGGGCCGGAAGTAGAAGTCGTTGAGGGCCGTGTGGGGGCCATCGCCGACCCCGCTGAGCTCGCCGTCGGAGGCCACGTCCCCCTGCTGGGGCACGCCGTCGCCCCGGTCGACCCGGGCCTCCAGCATCATGCGCCTCTCGATCGCGAAGCGGTCGTCCCGCAGACGCTGCCAGAGGGTGTCGTCCGGATCATGGCCACCGGGCTCCCCATGGCCATCGCCCTGCAGCCTGAGCAGGCGTCGCTCGTGGGTGAGAAAGCCCAGGTGGCCGCCGACATTGAAGCTGAGCACCGGCACAGCAAAACTGGCCAGGTGGCGGGCTGCCGCCAGGACCGTGCCATCGCCGCCAAGCACCACGGCCAGGTCGGGAAGGTCGCTCTCGGTGGCCAGAAGGCCAGGAAAGGGATTCAATCCCAGGCCGCTGACGGCGGTGGTGACGTTGACCCCCTGGGAACGCAGGTCCTGGGCACAGCGGCGGGCCTGACGCTGGGCCGCCTGGCTGCCCTTGCGAAGGATCAGCCAGACCCTCTCAATCTGCATGGGCCGGATCGCGCGAGGCTGGCACCGTTACCAGCGCAACAGGTTGAAGCGCTCCATGTCGACCGTTTCGCGGTTGCGGTAGAGGGACAGCAGGATGGCCAGGCCGACGGCCGCTTCGGCTGCAGCCACGGTGATCACGAAGATGGCGAACACCTGGCCCCGAATCAGCTGGCCATCGAGGTAGTCGGAGAAGGCCATCAGGTTGATGTTGACGGCATTCAGCATCAGCTCGATGCTCATCAGCACACGCACGGCATTGCGGCTGTTGATCAGCCCCCAGACGCCGACGCAGAACAGCATGGCCGCGACGGAGAGAAAGGCCTCGAGGGGGATCGGAGAGGCGAGGTCGGTGCTCATGGCTTGGAAAGGAGGGTGGGAGCGGGGGCGGATTTCTCGATCAGCAGGGGGGTGCGGTCTTTTTCGATCAGCCCCTGATCGGCCGGCTCACCGGTGATCACGTCGGTGCTGAAGACGTCGCGACGGGCCAGCACGATGGCGCCGATCATCGCCATCAGCAGCAGCACCGAGGCCAGCTCGAAGGGCAGCAGGTAATCGGTGAACAGGTGCTCGCCAATGCGGATGGTGGCCTCTTCGCCCACGGGCGGCGGGCCCGGCAGCGCCCAGTTGGTGGTGAAGGCCACCCGCAACAGCAGCGCGAAGAGTCCAGCGCAGACGGCCCCAGACAACAGCCGACGGACCAGCAGCCCCGGGATCGCGGCGAGGGTTTCCTGCTTGTTCACCAGCATGATCGCGAACAGGATCAGCACATTGACCGCGCCCACATAGACGAGGATCTGGGCCGCCGCGACGAAGCTGGCATTGAGCAGCAGATACAGCCCGGCAACGGAAAGGAAAACACCGCCGAGCAGGAAGGCGGAATAGACGATGTTGGGCAGCAGGACCACGCCGAGTGATCCGACCACGGTGGTGGCCGAGAGCACGAGGAAGCAGATCTGCTGGGTGGTGGAGGCGATCGACATCAGGACTCTCCGGAGCTGTCGGAAGGGGTGGCGCCGCTCTGGGCCTTCTCCCTCTGGAGGGATTCGAGTACCTGGGAAGGCAGCTGGCCCGCACGGGGCTCGCTGGCAGGCACCCCATGGGGATCAAGGGCACCCTTGGGAAGGTAGGCCAATTCCCGCAGGGCGAACACGGCCGGGTCGGAGGTGACGCTGGTGGGCAGGCGGCCGAGGGCCACGTTGTCGTAGTTGAGGCTGTGGCGATCGAAGGCCGCCAGCTCGTACTCCTCGGTCATGGAGAGGCAGTTGGTGGGGCAGTACTCCACGCAGTTGCCGCAGAAGATGCACACCCCGAAATCGATCGAGTAGTTGCGCAGTTCCTTCTTCTTGGTGGCCTTGTTCATCACCCAATCGACCACCGGCAGGTTGATGGGGCACACCCGCACACACACCTCGCAGGAGATGCACTTGTCGAGTTCGTAGTGGATCCTTCCCCGGTAGCGCTCGGAGGGGATCAGCTTCTCGTAGGGGTACTGGACCGTGATCGGCCGCCGGCGCAGGTGATCGAAGGTGACCGCCAGCCCCTGGGTCATCGTCTGGGCCGCGCTCACCGCCTCCCGGGTGTAGTCACCGACTTGCTTGAGAAACCCGAACATGGCTGGGGCGTGGGGGGTTACGGGATGGGGACCATGATGGCCCCGTGCGGGCCGCTTTGTTGGTATCCGGCGAACGGGTTCAGCCGCCGAAGGCCACCGGGAAGGCCAGCTTGAGGCCGGCGGTGACCAGCAGGTTGACCAGGGCGATTGGCAGCAGGAACTTCCAGCCCAGGTCGAGCAGCTGGTCGATCCGCACCCGCGGGGTGGTCCAGCGCAGCAGGATCGCGAAGAAAACCAGAAGGTAGGCCTTCAGGATCGTGCTGACGATGCCGATCGAACCGGTGATCACCTGGACAAGGGGGGCATCGGGGGAGACCCCGAGCCAGCCGGTGATCCACTCGACGGGCACAGGGAAGCTCCACCCGCCCAGGTAGAGCACCGACACCAGCAGCGCCGACAGCACCAGGTTGATGTAGCTGCCCAGATAGAAGAGGGCGAACTTCATGCCGGAGTATTCCGTCTGGTAGCCGGCCACCAGCTCCTCCTCGGCCTCCGGAAGGTCGAAGGGAAGGCGCTCGCACTCCGCCAGGGCGCAGATCCAGAAGATCACGAAGCCGACGGGCTGGCGCCAGATGTTCCAGCTCAGGATGCCAGCCCCTGTCTGCTGGGCAACGATGTCGACGGTGCTGAGGGAGTTGCTCATCATCACCACCGCCAGCACCGCCAGGGCCAGGGGAATCTCGTAGCTGATCGACTGGGCCGCCGCCCTGAGGCCGCCGAGCAGGGAGTACTTATTGTTGCTGGAGTAGCCGCTCATCAGCAGGCCGATCGGCTGGATGCTGCTCAGGGCGATCCACAGGAAGATGCCCACCCCCACGTTGCTGATCAGCAGGTTCTGGCCGAACGGCACCACCAGCCAGGACAGGATCACCGGCACCACCACCAGCACCGGACCAAGGCTGAAGAGCACGGAGTCGGCCCTGGCCGGGATGATGTCCTCTTTGAACACCAGCTTGAGGCCATCGGCCAGGGGCTGGAGCACGCCCAGGGCACCGGCGTATTCGGGGCCAATGCGCTGCTGCACCGCCGCGGAGATCTTGCGCTCCAGCCAGACGCTGACCAGGACGCCGACCACGGCCCCCACGAGCACCAGGACCATCGGCAGGGGCAACCAGAGCAGGCGGGCGGCACCGGCGGTGAGGCCCATGGCCTGGGCCAGGTCGATGAAGCTCGACTGGAGATCGAGACCAGGGGGAGTACCAGGGGGCGTAACGGTGGCACCCAGCAGGCCAGTGGACAGCATCAGAGAACTCCGGTGGGAGGAACCTAGGTGGAAAAGGGGTCAGCCAGGAACCGGACGGCTTTCCAGGGGCAGCCAGCCCCGTTCGACGGGACCGGTGTAGATCTGCGAGGGACGGTAGATGCGGTTGGCACCAAGTTGTTCCTTCCAGTGGGCCAGCCATCCTGCCGTACGGGCGATGGCGAAGATGGGGGTGAACAGGTCGCGGGGAATACCGAGCTTTCGGTAGACCAGACCCGAATAGAAGTCGACATTCGGGAAGATTCCCTTCGGCCCGAGGCGCCGCTCCGCCACCTCCTCAAGCTTGAGGGCCACGTCGTACATGGCGTCATGGCCGAAGCGCTGGAAAAGCTCCTCGGCCAGGCCCTGCAGGATCACGGCCCGGGGATCCTTGACCCGGTACTCGCGATGGCCGAAGCCCATGATCTTCTGCTTCTGGGCGATGGCTCGATCGAGCCAGGGCTCCACCTGATCGATGCTGCCGATCTGGTCGAGCATGTCCAGCACGTCCTCGTTGGCGCCGCCGTGCAGGGGCCCGGCCAGGGTCCCCACGGCCGAGGCCACCACGGCGTAGGGGTCGGTGAGGGTGCTGGCCGTGACCCGGGCGCTGAAGGTGCTGGCGTTGAGGCTGTGCTCGGCGTGCAGGATCAGACAGGCATCGAAGATCCGAGCCGCCAGGGGATCGGGCTCCCGCTCCGTGAGCATGTAGAGGAAGTTGGCCGAGTAGGCGAGGTCGTCCCGGGGCTGGATCGGATCCTGCCCCTTCCGGATCAGCTGGAACGCCGCCACCATCGTGGGGATCTTGGCGATCAGCCGCACCACCGCATCGACGATGTACTGGGGGTCGTACAGGGCACGCCGGGAATAGAAGAGTCCCAGGGACGCCGCGCTGGCCTGGAGGGCATCCATCGGATGGCCCGTGGCCGGAAAGCACTTCATCATGTCGCGGATGCGGAAGCTGAGCCGCCGGTGCATCTGCACCTCCTGCTCGAACTCCCGCAGCTGGAAGATCGTCGGCAGCTCGCCCCAGATCAGCAGGTAGGCGGTTTCGAGGAAGCTGCTCTGGTTGGCGAGCTGCTCGATGGGGTAGCCCCGATAGGTGAGAAGGCCCCGTTGCCCCTCGATGTCGCAGATGGCGGACTGGGTGGCCGGCACCCCTTCGAGCCCGGGGCGGAAGGTCGGGGGCGCCGGCGCCGATGGCGAGGGAGGGATGCCCTGAGGGTCATTCGCCTCTGGGGTGCTCGCCGCCGCCATGCCGCTTCCTGTGAGTGCGATGAACTTAGGCGCAGGAACGGGCCCCTGGCGTAGCGCCCGCTGCCGCCTCAGGGGCGGGGAAGCCAGAGCCTGGGGCGCACCAGCCACTCCAGACGGGCCGTGCCGGCCAGCGAAGCGCCGACCTCAACGGCGGGGAGACGCAGCAGGGCCAGACCCGCCTTGCGCAGGGCGATGGCGCCGGGCGGCGCCCCGAGCAGGCGGGACGCCAGCAGCCCCAGATCCGGCTCATGGCCCACCAGGAGCAGTCGGCAGGATGGCGCTTCATCGCCTCGGTTGAACCAGGCCGGCAGCAGGGGCAGGGGATCCCCGCCGGGCTCAAGGGCCTGGGCCAGCTCGATGGCGGGGGCCAGACCGACCATCCGGGCGATCTCGGCGGTTTGCCAGGCCCGGGCCAGGGGGCTGGAGAACAGACGATCCGCCCCCAGACCCAGGCGGACGGCCCGCTCCAGCACCGCCCGGGTGCGGGCCCGGCCGGCGGCGGTGAGCTCCCGCTCCGCATCGACCCGAGCGGGGCTGCGCTCCTCGGCGATGCCGTGGCGCAGCAGAAGCAGCTCCCAGAGCGGTGGCGCCATGGTCAGGCGGCTCCGAAATCAAGGCGCGCTTCCACCGCCAGGACGCCGGTCTCTCCCTGCAGCGCCAGGGCCAGGCCGGTGACCGGCTCACTCAGGGGCCCCCCGGCCAGGGCGGTGAGGCGTTGCCAGGGCCGCCAGGCCGCCAGAACGTCGCGGGCCCGCGGACCATCCAGGGCCCATTGCAGGGCCGCCTCCGGAACGGCAAGGGCCGCCAGCTGCCCCTGCAGGCGGCCGGTCCCCTGCTTCTGCGGCCCACCGAGGCCCTCCAGCTGGCCCAGGGATTCTCCCCACCAGGCCTGGTCGCCCCGCTGCCAGCGCCAGCCCAGCAGGGGCGCCTGCAACTGTTCCGACCTGCCGTCTCGGCGACCCGGGCCAGCCTGCAGCCGGGTCCAGGCCAGCAGCAGCTGGCCGTCGACCTCCAGGGGGGCCGCGATCAGAGCATCGGCCGCCAGGGCCGCCTCCAGGGCGGCGGGCTCCGGCCGATCGGCCGCCGTGCCCAGCAACCAGCGATCGCCGCTGGCGGCGGCCAGGAGCGGTCCCCCGTCGGACCCCACCACCAGGGCGGGCACCGGACCCGCCGCATCCGCCGCCCCCACCAGGCGCTCGAGCAGCGGCTGCAGCAGGGGGATTGTGGCGATGGAGGCGGGATCCTGCACCAGGGCGAGGCTGGCGGCGGGTCGGTGCAGGGCGGCCAGCAGGGCCTGGCCCAGGCCAGCGTCGGCACCAACCTCCGGCAGGGCGATCTCCGGCGGCAGCCCGAGCAGGCCGGACAGCCGCAGACTTGGCCCATCGGGTCGCAGGGCCAGCAACAGCCCACCGGGCCGCTGGTCGGCGGGGGCCGGCAGCGGCAGCCCCAGCCAGCGTTCCAGGGCGGCGGGGGACGCCTGGAGCAGGGCGGCACCGGTGCCGAGCCGCCGCAGACCCTCCTGGAAGGACGCCTGGCCGGCCTGGTTGAGCTCAGGGATCTGGGAGACATCCAGCGCCTGCTCCAGCACACCCCGTCCCGAGGCGATCAGGACGAGGTCGTCATCCACCAGGGCCGTGGCCAGCGGCATCGGTGTGCGGCCCAGCAAGGCCCCCCGGCCACTGATCAGACCCATCCCCCGGTAGGTGCTGATCTGGAGATCGGTACCCGCCAGGCTACGGGTCTGCCAGAAGCGCTGCAGAAACTGGCGGGCGCCGCCGTCGTCCCGGCTGCCCAGGGCCAGCAGCCAGCCCCCCCTGGAGGCTCCTGGGGCCTCGCCGGCGTCCGCCTCGAACAGGGCCAGACCCACCGGTGCCGCCAGCCAGGAGCGCAGTTCACCGTCGTAATCCAGACCCGCCGCGGCGAAGGCCCCGTCGCGCAGCCGGCCGACCGCCGCCGCCGCCTGGCGTCGCTGGCGGGGCGGGGCGACGGCACGGGCGTAGTCCAGGGGCTGGTCGCCGTCGCTGAACAGATGGAAGCTGAGGGGGGGATCCCGGGGCACGAACCTGGCGGCCCGCGGCACCACCAACGGCAGGCGCTGCAACCGCAGGGCGCTGCGTTGCCACACCAGCCACCAGCCACCGAGCCCCAGTCCGAACACCACCAGCACCAGGGCCAGCAGCACCGCCAGAAATGGGCGGGCCTTCATGCGTTCTCAGCAGGATGGGACCATCCTGACGCCACCCCCCCTCCGACGCCCGCCATGGACGAGACGACCCGCCCGGGGACCCCCCGGACGCTCACCGCCGCGGACCTGCAACGGCGCCTCGAGGCCGGCGAGCCGCTCCAGATCGTGGATGTGCGCGAGGACGGCGAACTGGCCCTGGCCAGATTGCCGCTTGAGGTGCTGCATCTGCCCCTGAGCCGCCACCGGGAGTGGCTGCCGGATCTTGAGAGCCGGCTCGACCGGCAGCAACCGGTGGTGGTGCTCTGCCATGCCGGCATCCGCAGCTGGGACTTCGGCTGCTGGCTGATTCAGGAACAGGGCTTCGGGGAGGTCTGGAACCTGAAGGGGGGCATCGACGCCTGGAGCCGGGAGGTGGATCCCCAGGTTCCCCGTTACTGAGCACACGCCCTGCCAGGCGAAGGGTCCGCTCCTACCTAGGATTATTGATCTGTTTTGCTTCAGGCTTTCCCCCCGTCCTTGGACACGCTGCCGCGCCGACAACAGGAGGTCCTACGGGCCACGGTGCGGCACTACGTGGACACCGTCGAGCCGGTCGGCAGCCACACGCTGGTGCGGCGTTTCGGGCTGCCCGCCAGCCCCGCCACCGTGCGGACGGCGATGGGGGCCCTGGAGCAGCGCGGCCTGCTGACCCAGCCGCACACCTCCGCCGGCCGGATCCCCAGCCAGCGGGGCTACCGCCTGTACGTCGATCAGCTGCTGCCGGCCCCGGGGGCCGCCGCCCTGCAGCTGGAGAGGGAGCTGGCCGGGATCAGCCTGCAGTGGGCCGCCCTTGATGACCTGCTGCTGCACCTGGCCCGTCGCCTGGCCGATCTCACCGGCCTGCTCAGCCTGATCACCCGCCCCCAGCGCCCCAGCCCCCTGCTGCAGGCGGTGCGGCTCGTGCCGAGCGGCGACCGCCTCCTGGTGTTCCTCGTCCAGGGGCCCGACTTCAGCACCAGCCTGAACCTGCGCCTCGGCGCCGGCCTGGAGGAGGAACTGCCGATCCTGGAGCGCTGGTGTAACCAGCAGCTCCGCGCCGGCGGTGATGGCCGCATCCCCTGGGAGCGACTGCCGGCCGAACTGCGCCGCAGCGGCGGGCTGCTGCGCCATGCCCTCGACAGCCACGGCCGCATCCGCAGCGAGGAGCTGGATGCCGTGGTGGCGGCCGGCCTGGGGGGACTGCTGGCCCAGCCGGAATTCAGCCACAGTTCCAGCCTGCTTCCCGTCGTGCAGCTGGTGGAGCATGGCCCCCGCACCCTGCTGGGGCTCACCGGCAACCCAGCCACGATTGCCAGCGACGCGATCTGGATCGGCACGGAACACCCCCATGCGGCCCTCGGCCAGTGCGCGGTGGTCCAGGCCAGCTATCGCACGGGCCACGGTGGCCGCGGCCAGGTGGCGTTGGTGGGGCCGATGCGCATGGCCTACGCCACCGCCCGCGCCGCGGTTCAGTCGGTGGCCTCGATCCTGGAGAGGCTGCTCAGCTGATGACCTATTGCCTCGGATTTCTGCTCCAGAGCGGCCTGGTGTTCGCCTCCGACTCCCGCACCAACGCAGGCGTGGATTACATCTCCAGTTACAGCAAGATGCATGTGCTGGCGCCGGCCCCCGATCGGCTGTTCGTGCTGATGGCGGCCGGCAATCTGGGCACCACCCAGGCCGTGCTCAACCGCATCCGCCGCGACATCGAGAACCATGGCGCCAGCCCCAACCCCCAGTGGAGCCGCCAGGACGACCCGCCGGCGGGCCCGAGCATGCTCACCGCCCGTTATCTGTTTGAAGTGGCCGATTACATCGGCCGGCTGAGCGTGATGGTGCAGAAAGAATTCAATCCCAACCTGCGGCAGGCGGGCGCCAGCGGCGAGGCCAGCTTCATCCTCGGTGGCCAGATCGCCGGCCAGCCCCACGGGCTCTACATGGTGTATCCCCAGGGCAACGCGATCATGGCCACCGCCGACACCCCCTTCCTGCAGATCGGCGAAACCAAGTACGGCAAGCCCCCCCTCGATTACATCGGCCGCCCCGACCTCTCCCTGGAGGATGCGGCGCGCCTCTGCCTGGTGTCGGAGATCGTCACCCGGCGCTCCAACCTCACCGTGGGCCCCCCCTTCGAGATCGCCTTGGTGCGCCGCGACGAGTTCAAGGTGGGCCGGCGCCTCAAACTCGAAAAGGAGGCCCCGGAGATCCAGCACACCATGGATGTGTGGTCCCGCCACATGCAGGAGGGGCTCAACAAACTGCCCCGCTTCCCCTGGGAGCAGGACCCCCTCTGAGGCCAGAGCCTGCCGGGCGAGGCGGAAAACCTATCCGGCCAGACCGTCGCCCAGCTTCTCCGCCACCGTGTTGACGTCCTTGTCGCCGCGGCCGGAGAGGTTGAGCACCACTTCGGTGCCGGGGGCCAGGGTGGGGCAGAGGGATTCCAGCCAGGCGAAGGCATGGGCCGTCTCCAGCGCCGGGATGATGCCTTCCAGTTCACTCACCCGCTGCAGGGCCTCCAGGGCCTGGGCGTCGGTGACGGCGGCATACTCGGCCCGGCCAATGCCCTTGAGATAGCTGTGCTCCGGTCCGACGCCCGGGTAGTCGAGGCCGGCGCTGATCGAGTGGGCCTCCTGCACCTGGCCTTCGTCGTCCTGCAGCAGCAGGCTCATGGCGCCGTGCAGCACCCCCACCCGCCCTTCGGTGATGGTGGCGGCATGGCGGCCCGTGGCCACACCCTCGCCGGCCGCCTCCACCCCGATCAGGCGCACGGAGGTGTCCTGAACAAAGGGATGGAACAGGCCCATGGCGTTGGAGCCACCGCCCACACAGGCGATCAGCACATCCGGCAGGCGACCGAAGGCCTCCAGGCACTGGGACCTGGCTTCCTGGCCGATCACGGCATGGAAATCGCGAACCAGCATCGGATAGGGGTGCGGGCCGGCCACCGAACCGAGGATGTAGTGGGTGCTTTCCACGTTGGTGACCCAGTCGCGGATGGCTTCGCTGGTGGCGTCCTTGAGGGTGGCGGTGCCGGCGGTGACGGGCTGCACCGTGGCCCCCAGCAGCCGCATCCGGAACACGTTCAGGGCCTGGCGGCGCATGTCCTCGGCGCCCATGTAGATGACGCACTCCAGCCCGAAGCGGGCGCAGACCGTGGCCGTGGCCACGCCGTGCTGGCCGGCGCCCGTCTCGGCGATGATCCGCTTCTTGCCCATCCGCAGCGCCAGCAGGGCCTGGCCCAGGGCATTGTTGATCTTGTGGGCGCCGGTGTGGTTGAGGTCCTCGCGCTTGAGCCACAGGCGCGCCCCCCCCTCCGGACGGCGGTAATGGGCCGTGAGACGCTCGGCCTCGTAAAGCGGTGTGGGACGCCCCACGTAGTGACGCAGCAGGTGGTCCAGCCGGGCGGTGAAGGCGGGGTCGGCCCAGGCCTCGGCGGCGGCGGCCTCCAGCTCCGCCAGGGCGGGCATCAGGGTTTCGGGCACGTACTGACCCCCGAAGGGTCCGAAACGGCCCAGGCCATCCGGGCGGACCGACGGCTGCAGTTCGGCCGGATCGACGCGGCGGGCAGGGACGGTGCTGGTCACCGGCGGTACGGAAGGAGATGGTTCACAGTAGGCAGGCAGCACCCGGCACGGCTGGGACGGCCAACGAACGCCAGAGGTGCTCCAGTTCCTTCGAGACGGTGTGATCATCTTTCCGCAGGTGATGGACCCTGACCTTCTCGACCGGATGGACGCCGACCTGGACGCCCTGCCGGCGCTGGCCCAGACGTCCCTGCTGCACGGCATGATCGGCATCGACGGCAAGGCCGATCACTACGAAGCCAGGATGTTGCGCAATCTCACGAAGCTGGGCGTCACGGATCTGCGCCAGGCAGGCCCCGGGCTCAAGCTCAATGACCTGCATCGTTACTTCGATTCGGCCCGCGATCTCGCCTTTTCCACCCCCATCATTCATTTTCTCGACGAACTCTTCGGCTCGGCACCGGCGCTGATTCAATCCCTCACCTTCTGGAAAAGCAGCGAACAATCGCTGCATCAGGATTTCTCCTACGTGCACCATCACAGCCGGCTGGGGCATCTGGCCGCGGCCTGGATTCCCCTGGAAGACATCAGTGACCAGGCCGGCCCGCTCGTCTACTACAAGGGTTCCCATCTCCTGGCGGAGCATCAGTTCTACGACTGGAACCAGGGCGGAATTCTGGCCAGCCGCAACACCGAACCCCAGACAGCAGCGGGTTACGGGCATTACCTGGACGCCTTGATCAACCAGCAGGGCTGGACATCGAGCATCTACCTGCCCAGGCGCGGCGACCTGCTGATCTGGCACGGGGCGCTGATGCATGGCGGCACCGCCATGGCCGATCCCACTCGCACCCGCCGCTCCTACGTCTGCCACTACACGGCCGCCGCCAACCACAAGGCCATGGCCTGCCATCGCGTCGGGGAGGGCTACGACTTCTCCGAACCTCCCTCCCTGCCGGAATCGATGCGGCCTCGGTCGCTGCCCTCCCGGCTGGTCTCCGCCGCCGGCCGCCGCATGACGCGCCTGTTCAGGGGGGCGCACACCGATGCCTAAGGGCGGCTGGAGGGAGTTCAGCGGCTCAGAGAGCCTGCAGCGGCCTCCGGCCCCTGGCGGCCCTGGCGTGGCCAGGGCCCAGCAGCGCGTTCGGGTGCAGCGCACCAAGGCTGGCAAGGGCGGCAAGCTCGTCACCACGATCACGGGGCTGGACATCCCAGACGCCGAGGCCCGTGCCCTGCTGCAGCGGCTCAAGACCCGAGCCGGCACCGGCGGCACCATCAAAGATGGGGTGATCGAACTCCAGGGGGACCAGGTGGCCCTCACCCTGGCCGAGCTGGAGGCGCAAGGGTTCCGGCCGAAGCAGGCGGGGGGGTAGGGGAGAATGCGGCCCGAAACCCCCGCCCCGTTTCCGTGTCCGAGATGACCTCGCCGGCCAAGGCCACCAACATCGTCTGGCACCACTCCACAGTGACCCGCGCCGCCCGGGCCCACCAGCGGGGCCACCGCAGCGCCATCCTCTGGTTCACGGGGCTCTCCGGAGCGGGCAAGAGCACCCTGGCCAATGCGGTCAACTCGGCCCTGTTCGAGCAGGGACTGGCCTGCTACGTGGTTGATGGCGACAACGTGCGCCATGGGCTGTGCAGCGATCTGGGCTTCTCCGACGCCGACCGGGAGGAGAACATCCGCCGCATCGGTGAGGTGGCCAAGCTGTTCCTGGATGCCGGCGTGGTGGTGCTCACCGCCTTCGTCTCCCCCTTCCAGGCCGACCGCCAGCGGGCCCGCGCGCTGGTGGAGGACGGCGATTTCCTGGAGATCCACTGCGCCGCCGACCTGGCGGTCTGCGAGCAGCGAGACACCAAGGGGCTCTACGCCAAGGCCCGGGCGGGTGAGATCAAGGAGTTCACCGGCATTTCCAGCCCCTACGAGGCCCCCGAGGCCCCCGAGCTGCGGGTGGCCACCGGCGAGCAGAGCCTTGAGGATTCCGTGGCCCAGGTGATGGCCGAACTGGAGCGGCGCGGCATCATTCCGGCTCCGGCAGAGCCTTGAACGGTTCCGGTTCGGGCCACTCCCTGCGCAGGCGCAGGGCCCAGGCATCGAGGAAGGTCTTGGAACAGCTGGCGACCGGCACCGCCAGCAGCAGGCCCAGCAGTTCCCCCAGTCCCAGCAAGCCGCCCAACCGGGCGCCGATCGGCAGGCTGATCAGAAGCCAGGCCGGCTGCAGCCCCACGATCGAGCCCATCAGCCGCGGCTGGATCACCTGGTCGACCACCTGGCCGACGCTGATCGCTACGGCCAGCACCTCCAGGCCGGTGCGTGGATCCTGCAGGGCCAGCAGCACGCTCACCCCCACGATGGTGAGGGCGCTGGCGTAGGGGATCAGGGTGGTGAAGCCGATCGCCACCGCGAACAGCACGCCGTAGGGAATCCCCAGCAGGGTGAACACCAGGCTCTGGGCGCCGCTGAGGATCAGGGCGAGCACCACCTGACCGGCGAAGTAGCCCCGGAAGGTGCGGTCGAGGGTGCTGAGCACCAGGGAGCGGGTGCCGGCGGGAAGCCATTCCACCAACCCCCGGGCGATGCCTTCGCCGCCCAGCAGCAGGAACACGGCCAGCACCAGCACGATCACCGTGTTGACGGTGATGCTGACGGTGGCCCCCAGGATCCCCAGCACCTGCTGGCTCAGCTGGGAGGCGATCTTGCTGGTGCGGGTGATCAGGTCGCTGCTGAGCCCGCCAAAATCGGTGGGCAGCCCACGCTCGGTGGCCCAGCTCTGCAGCTGCCCCAGCAGCGTTTCCCCCTGGGCCAGCCAGCTGGGCAGGGCCAGCACCAGGTCGCCGAGCTGCTCCACCAGGCGGGGCACCAGCACCAGGGCCGCCAGCACCACCGCCGAGAGGCTCAGCCCCAGCACCAGGAGCAGGGCCAGGGCCCGCGGCAGCCCCCGCTGGATCAGCCAGCGGCTGGGGATGTCGAGCAGGAAGGCCAGCAGGGCAGCCGTCAGGAACAGGGCCGGGAACGGCGCCAGGGGCACCAGCAGCTGGCGCAGCACCCACAGGTTGAGCACCAGCAGGGGCAGGGCCAGGGAGAACCGCAGCCAGGGGGGCAGCACCAGCCGCTCGAGCATCAGCGGGAGCGGGGCCAGGCCCCGGAGGATCGACGATCGCCGACCAGCTTGGCCTGCCGGGCCGGCACCAGCCAGGGGGAAGGGGCCCGGGTCCTCATCCCTGGCCCATCGCCGCCAGGTAGGCGGCACTGCCGAGGGCCTGCAGGCGCGCATCCTTGGCCACCACCTGATCGTGCAGCCCCCGGCGGTAGGTCTCCAGGGCCTCGGCAAGCAGCGGATCGGCGATCGCCAGCATAGCCGCCGCCAGCAGGCCGGCATTGAGGCCGCCGCCGATCGCCACCGTGGCCACCGGGATCCCCGCCGGCATCTGCACGATCGAATGGAGGGAGTCCACTCCGGAGAGGGCCTGGCTGCGGACAGGCACACCGATCACCGGCAGCATCGAGAAGGCCGCCACCATGCCGGGCAGGTGGGCCGCGCCGCCGGCCCCGGCGATGATCACCCGCAGGCCCCGGGACGCGGCCGCCTCGGCGAAGTCCGCCATCTCCTGCGGGGTGCGGTGGGCCGAGAGCACCCGCACCTCACTGGCCACCCCCAGCTGCTCCAGGATCCGCACGGCCGGCTCCAGCGTCGGCAGATCGGAATCGCTGCCCATGACGATCGCCACCCGGGGCTGGGGGGTGGCGGCGGACGGGGCGGGTTCGGGATCCATGGGGCGGGGGCGGCGAGGATGGCATTGTCCCGTCCCGCGGCTGCCCGGATGCGCTGGCTGACCAACCTGCGACTGGCAGGCGATGACCCGGCCTGCGGCGAGGCAGGCTGGTGTTGGCGGGTGGCGATCGACGGCGACGGGCTGATCGCCCGGGTGCGGCCGACGCCACCGGGGAGCCGGGCCGCTGGCGAGAACTGGCGCGGCGACTGGCTGTCCCCGGGGGGCGTGGACCTGCAGATCAACGGCGGCCTGGGCCTGGCCTTCCCCGAACTGAGCCCCGACGATCTACCCCGCCTGCAGGCCCTGCTGGAGCTGCTGTGGAGCGACGGGGTGGACGCCATCTGTCCGACCCTGGTGACCTGCGCCCCGCTGGCCCTGCGCCAGAGCCTGGCGGTGCTGGCCGAGGCCCGCCGCCGGCATCGACCCGGACGCTGCCGGCTGCTGGGCGCCCATCTCGAGGGGCCGTTCCTGGCGCCGGAGCGGCGCGGCGCCCACCCGGCCCAGCATCTGCAGGCCCCCAGCCGGGCGGCCCTTGAGCGGCTGATCGCCGGCTTCCAGGGGGGCGCCGAAGCCGATGTCGCCCTGGTGACCCTGGCCCCGGAGCTGGAGGGGGGCGCCGAGGTGATCGCGGCGTTGCGGGCCGCCGACGTGGTGGTGAGCCTGGGCCACAGCGGCGCCGACGCGGCCCAGGCCCGCCGGGCCTTCGCCGAGGGGGTGGGGATGCTCACCCACAGCTTCAATGCCATGGCCGGGCTGCACCACCGCGCCCCGGGACCGGTCGGGGAGGCCCTGCTGCAGGGGGAGGTGGCCCTGGGGCTGATCGCGGACGGGGTCCACGTGGACCCCACCATGGCGGTGCTGCTGCAGCGGCTGGCGCCCCGGCAGGTGGTGATCGTCAGTGATGCCCTGGCCCCCTACGGACTGGCCGACGGCCGCCACCGCTGGGACGAGCGCGTCCTGCTGGTGGAGGACGGCAGCTGCCGGCTGGAGGACGGCACCCTGGCCGGCGTGACCCTGCCTCTGCTGGAAGGGGTGCGGCGACTGGCGGGCTGGGGCGGCCAGGTAAGCGCCTCGATCGCCGCGGCCACCCTGGCCCCGCGGCGCCTGCTGGGGGAGCGGCGGCCGCTGGAGCAGCTGCTGCTGGGGCGGCCCCTGGCGGACACCCTGCGCTGGAGCACGGCGGCCGACGGGCGACTGAACTGGCGACGCCCCGAGTCCGTGGCCACGGCCCCAACTCCCTAGGATCCGCCCCACCAGAACGGCCCCGCGCCCCATGCCCCCGGAACTGCACCCCCCCGCGCCCGCCGAGGCACAGGCCGAGACGCAGGCCGAGACGCAGGCCGAGAAGGCCGAGGTGCAGGCCTACTTCGAAAGCACCGGCTTCGAGCGCTGGAACCGCATCTACAGCAACAGCGAGGAGGTGAACCGGGTCCAGCGCAACATCCGCATCGGCCACCAGAAGACGGTGGATGCGGTGCTGGCCTGGCTGCAGCAGCAGGGCGACCTGGCGAGCCGCAGCTTCTGCGATGCCGGCTGCGGTGTGGGCAGCCTCAGCCTGCCCCTGGCGGCCCTCGGAGCCGGCTCGATCGCCGCCAGCGACCTCTCAGCCGCGATGGTGGCCGAAGCCAGCCGCCGGGCCACCGAGGCTGGCCTGGCCTCGGAGCGGCTGAGCTTCACCGCTTCCGACCTGGAGAGCCTCCAGGGCCGTTACGACACGGTGATCTGCCTGGATGTGTTCATCCACTACCCCCAGGCGGCCGCCGAAGCGATGGTGCGGCACCTGGCGGCCATGGCCGAGCGCCAGCTGATCGTCAGCTTCGCCCCCTACACGCCGCTGCTGGCGGTGCTCAAGCAGATCGGCCAGCTGTTCCCCGGACCCAGCAAGACCACCCGTGCCTACACCCTGCGGGAAGACGGCATCGTGGCGGCGGCCGCCAGCGCGGGCTTCCGCCCCATGCACCGCAGCCTCAACCAGGCGCCGTTCTATTTTTCCCGCCTGATCTCCTTCGAGCGGGGCTGAAGGGGCCATGGCAACAGCCTCCACCACCAGGGCCTACCGACCTGAGATCGACGGGCTCAGGGCCCTGGCAGTGGTCGCTGTCATCCTCAATCATTTCGACAAGAACATTCTCCCGGGTGGATTCCTTGGAGTCGACGTTTTTTTCGTGATTTCGGGATTCGTGATCACCGCCTCACTGGCGAAGCGATCGGATGCGAAATTCTCAGACTTCATCTTCGGATTTTACGACCGCCGCATACGGCGCCTGATCCCGGCCTTGGCGTTCTGTGTTCTGGTGACGGGAGTTCTTATCTGCTTTGTCAATCCCAAACCAGAAGCTTCCATCTGGACGGGGATTACATCCCTATTCGGACTGTCCAATATCTATCTGTTCCTGAATTCGACCGATTACTTCTCCCCCTCCACTCAACTCAACGTCTTCACCCACACCTGGTCACTGGGCGTTGAAGAACAATTCTACGTAATTTTCCCAGTCCTGGCCTGGTTCAGCAGCTTCAGCAGGACCGGCTCACGACGTCACAGGCCTTTGCTGTGGATGCTTATCGCCCTTTCCCTGTCATCGTTGCTTGCCTTCTGGCATCTGAACAGAACCTTCCCACCTGCCGCCTACTTTCTTGTGATCCCAAGGTTCTGGGAGATCGGCAGTGGCTGCATCGTTTATCTGCTGATCACCCATTATCCCGGCGTCGACAGATTCTGCAGAACGCTACCACCATTGCTCTTGCTTGCAGGCATCCTCTACCTCTTCATGCATGAGGTGAAGACCCTTCACTATGTGCTGCTGGCCTTGCTGACCTGTGGATTACTGAGCTCCCTGCGTCCATTCACCTCTGGGTACAGGCTACTGACGTTTCCTGTCGCAATTCTCACCGGGAAAATCTCCTACTCCCTCTACCTCTGGCACTGGAGCATCCTCTCCCTGAGCCGATGGACGATCGGAATCCATGGCTGGACGATTCCGATACAACTCAGCCTGATGCTGGGCATGGCTCTTTTCTCCTACCACGTCATCGAAACGCCCCTGCGGGGCCTTCAATGGACATCCTCACGCCGAAAGACCGTGCTCTACGGCATGGGTGCCTCTGGCATGGCAGCCGGGGTCCTTGCCAGCATCGGTCTCAATCCACAATTTTCAATGTATCTGGGCGACCGCAGGGTTCTGCTGGCCCAAAACGGACAAGGGCTGATCGCCGGTGAAGCTCCGGAAAGTCTAACGTCTCACTGGCAGGAGAAGAACTGTGTCCTACGAGCCAACGGAGACGTGGGCAAAAGAATTGTTGCGAAACCATGCACGCTCGGGAATTTTGAGACAGCCAAACGTCGGGTTCTGGTGATCGGCAACTCATTCTCTCCCACCTTCCTGCATGGGTTCGACAAACTGATCCAACAAGATAAATTTGCGGTGACCATCACGTCAGCCTATGGAGCCATGGCCGTTCCGGGGATCAAGAGACTGGAGCCCGTATACAGTCGCTCGAACGACGATTACTGGAAGCGTGTGGTCCCTGGACTGGTCAGCCAACTGCGACCAGGCGACTGGGTCGTCATGGCCAGCGACGTGGCGGAATTCTCCCCTAAAAAAAGAGATGCCGATACCGAATCACTGGCCAACGCCTTTGAGATTAATCTGCGCGATTATGCCGCTCATCTATCAACGATGAAAATCAATCTGGCATTCATGGATGGAATTCCATTCGCTCGCGATTCCCAGTGCGAGCCTGTCTTAGCGGTCAAGCAATGGTTTCATTTTATAGGCCAACCATGCTCTTTCTTTAGCCGCAATCATACTCTGGCACGCCGCTCCCGGCTGCATGGAATCCTTCAGGCACTGGAGGCGGAGCACCGATTGAGGGTCATCAATCTGTTCGATGTTTTCTGTCCAGGCCCTACCTGCACCTACGAGGGAGCACATGGCGTTGTGCTCTACAGGGATGCCTTTTCCCACCCCTCGATGGATGCGGCGCGATTGTCAGCTCCCCTGATCAGGACCGTCCTGATGACCACCCGGCCTGCCGTCCCCACACCCGCTCCCGAGAGCTGACCGACCCTGCACCCTTGCAAACCACTTCCTGCCCAGCCGGCCATGGTTCGACTGAGCATCCGGAACGGTGACGATCCAGGCAATACCCTCTGCCTGGGTTTGTCCGCCCGGGACCGCCTAGGCAACGAAGCCGGTGAGGAAGTCGACTGGGTGGTGACCTTCGACAGGGATGCCTCCAGCCAGGAACATCCCTGATCCAAGGTTTGTCAATGTGGCGAAATCCAAGGGACGCTTCGGACCACTGGCTCCGGCGCTGCAGCCGCTAGGAGCCTGTTGCGCGTAGATCTCCGAGCAGAAGATGGGGACATTTCACCTGCCGAAGAGATTCAGACCGGAATCAAACTGAGAAAGACGTGAATCGATTACGGGTCGATAATTCGCTCAATTCAGCTGTTCTGCAATCGATCTCGGGCTTTTGACTGGCCTGAAGTGAGGGCACCGGCGAGACCCAACTGAGACCGAATTTGGCGTTTGCGTGGAGCGAGACGGGTCTTTTCGCCCGAAACGATCTATGTGCAACAGCCTCCTAGCTCCAAGACGGTCCCGTCCGGGCGCAGCAGACACAACCACACAGCACGAAGCTGATAGCCCCCCTCACCCGGCAGCGCCCCGGGCCGTGCCAGCCCGCCCGGCCGATAGAGCGGATCTCCCAGCAACGGCGCCCCAACGGCTGCGCAGTGGATACGGATCTGGTGGGGCCGTCCAGTGGCGATCGCCACCGTCACCAGATCCGCCTCCCGGCCTCGCTCCATCAGGGTGAGCCGACTGCAGGCGGCCAGGGCCTGCGGATCCCCCTCCCGGGCAGCGCACCATATCTCGCCGAGCAGGGGATGGGGCCGCCGGCCGATCGGCGTGGAGATGGGCAGGCTCTCGCCGATCGCCAGCGCGAGGCTCCCTGGCTCAACCAGCGCCTGATAGACCTTGCGGCAGCTGCGTCGCAGACGATCCCCCGCCCCGGCGGTGGATTCGCCAGGCTCCCAGGCAGCGGCCACGGTGCTTTCCCGCAACTGCCCACTCAGCCAGGCTCGGGTCGCCGGCCGGCGCGCGCACACCAGCAGGCCCGAGGTGAAGCGGCCCAGCCGGTGCACCGGCCGCGGGATGCCGGCGGGATCGTCGCCGTGGCGCCGCTCCAGCAGCCGCAGCACGGTGTGCTCCAGGAAGCCCCCGGCCGGCAGCACCGGCAGGCCGGAGGGCTTGTCGATCACATGCAGATCGCCATCGTCGAACACGAGCCGCCACGACGCCGGCACGGCACCCTCCTGCCAGGGGGGCCGATGCCATGCCAGCCGATCACCGACGGCCAGGGGCCCATCGGCCCGGAGCCACTGGCCGTTCCTTTCGATCTCGCCCAGCTCCAGGCGCCGCTTCCACTCCTGCCGCTCGGAGTGGCGATAGCGGCCGGCATAGAAGGCGCTCACCGGCAAGCCCGCCGCTTCGGGTCCGATGCGGTCGCGGTAGATCCAGCCCTGGTTGAGCGCCGCCGGCAGCCAGCAATCGGCCATGTGGTCCGAGAGCGCCCGTGGCGGCCTCACGGCCACCGGCCGTAGCCCCTCACAGGCGAAGCCATACGGCCTTCAATCCACGAGCCCATGCTCAAGGGCGAAGCGCACCAGCTCGGTGCGGCTGGCGGTGCCGGTCTTGATGAACAGCCGGCTGACGTACTTCTCGACGTTGCGGATCGAGGTTTCCAGCCGCCGGGCGATCTCCTTGTTCATCATTCCCTCCGCCACCAGCTGCAGGACGCTGGCCTCGCGGGGGGTGAAGTCGAGCTTGACGTCGGAGACGGGCTTCCTGGCACTGCCGCCGCTGCCGGTGCCGGAGCCTCCACCGCCGCCCAGCATCGAGCGGATCTCGGTGATCTGGCGGGCCATGGCGCCGATGTCGGCATCGGCGAAACGGGCCGCCTCCGCCAGCAGCCGCTCCTGGCGACGCACCACGTTGCGCACCCGGGCCACCAATTCATCCGGGTCGAACGGCTTGGGGATGTAGTCGTCGGCTCCGGCCTGGAAGCCGGCGATGCGATCGGCCGTCATGCCCTTGGCGGTGAGGAAGATCACCGGGGTGCCCCCGAGCCGCTCATCGGCCCGCAGACGCTTCAGCAGGCCGTAGCCGTCGCAGCGGGGCATCATCACGTCGGTGATCACCACATCGGGCATCTGGGCCTGGGCCGCCGTCCAGCCTTCCTCGCCGTCGTTGGCGGTGGTGACGGCGAAGCCCTCATCCTCCAGGTAGGCCTTGACCGCCGTGCGCAGACCGGGTTCGTCGTCCACCAGCAGCAGCCGCACCGGCGTGCTGGTGGCGGCCTCGGGGGTCTCCTCCGTCCCGGACGGCTCGGAGATGGGGCCGGCGGCGGCGGTGGGATCTTGGCTCATGGGGGAAATCTATCGACCGGGACCAAGCACCACCTGTTCCCGTTCGGGCAGCCGGCCGCTGTAGCCGAGCTGGCGGGCCAGGGGGCCCAGGCTGGCGGGGTCCTTGCCGGCCTGATCGGGCACGCAGACGGCCCACCACATGAGGTGGTCGAGGCGATTGGCGGGGGTGATCACACCGCCGGGGTTGAGCTCGCGGATGACCAGCCGGCGTGCGCTGCCGGTGATCCTCAGGGGGCCGGCAGGGCTGCAGCCGATCTTGTCGGTGGCCACGGTGACCCGGTCGTCGAGCTCCTCCCAAACCTGCACGCGCCACATCCCCGGCTGGGTGGGTTCGCTCACCAGGCCGAAGATGCCCACCACCTCCCGGCCACGGTGGGTCACCTTGTCCAGCAGCACCTTGAAGCCCTTGGGGCGGCTCTCGGCATTGCTGCGGGAGTCGTCCTGGGCGGCGGCTGGCCGGGGCAGGACCAGGCTGGAGGCCACCGTCACCGAGGCCACCGTCACCGAGATCGCCGCCAGCGCGGCCATGGGGAGGGCAGGCACCAGCCGCAGGGAGGAGGCACCGAAGGAACGGAAACGGTTCAGCATGGCCCCATGCTGACCTATCTCGACCACCACGCGAGCACCCCGTGCGATCCGGCGGTGCTGGCGGCCATGGCGCCCTGGTGGACGCAGAACGCCGCCAACCCCTCCAGCCGCCTGCACCGCCCGTCCCTGGAGGCGGGCGCGGCGGTGGACATCGCCCGCAGGCGGGTGGGGGAGGCGCTGGGTGCGGCCGCCGATGCGGTGATCTTCACCAGCGGCGCCACCGAAGCCAACAACCTGGCCCTGCGCGGCGTGGCCGAGGCGGCCCTGGAGCGGGGGGAGCCCCGCCGCCGGCTGGTGACCCTGGCCAGCGAGCATCGGGCCGTGCTGGAGCCGCTGGCCTGGCTGGAGCGCCACGGCTTTCCGCTCACCGTGCTGCCGGTGGGGGCCGATGGCCGGCTTGATCCCGGGCAGCTGGCGCAGGCCCTGGGCCCCGACACCCTGCTGCTGTCGGTGATGGCGGCGAACAACGAGATCGGCGTGCTGCAGCCCCTGGCCGCCATCGGCGCCCTCTGCCGCCAGCGGGGGGTGCTGTTCCACTGCGATGCCGCCCAGGCGGTGGGCCACATCCCCCTGGCCATGGCCGAGCTGGGCATCGACCTGCTCAGCCTCAGCGGCCACAAGCTCTATGGCCCCAAGGGGGTCGGCGCCCTGCTGCGCCGTGAGGGGGTGCCCCTGGCTCCGCAGCAGCTCGGCGGCGGCCAGGAGGGCGGGCTGCGGGGCGGCACCCTGCCGGTGCCCCTGATCGTCGGCCTCGGTGCCGCCGTCGCCGGGGCCCTGGCCGACCGCCAGGAGCGGGCCGAACGCCTCGGCGCCCTGCGCGACCGCCTGTGGAACGCGCTGGAAGCCCTCGGCGGCATGCGCCGCAACGGCCACCCGCTCCACACCCTGCCCCACAACCTGAGCGTCACCGTGGAGGGTGTGGACGGCACCCGGCTGCACCGGCAGCTGCGCCGCGTGCTGGCGGTGAGCAGCGGTTCGGCCTGCAGCCAGGGCAGCCCCTCCCATGTGCTGGCCGCCCTCGGCCTCGACCGCCGCGCCGCTGGCGCCACGGTCCGCTTCGGGCTGGGACGGGGAACGACGGCGACGGACATCGATGTCGCCGTAGCGGCCATGGGCGACGCCGTGGCGGAGTTGCGAGTCCCTGTCTAGCTTTCGGAGTCGATGGCCTTGCCTTGATGCACACACCCGTCGGGCGGCACGCTCCCCGGCTCGACTTCGGTGATGCCCTCCAGGAGGGCTGGCGGGCCTTCAGCCGCAGCCCAGGGCCCTTCGTGGGATTTCCCCTGGTGGTGATCACCCTCCAGTTCCTGATCCAGCCCCTGCAGGGCCAGATCAGCAACGGCGGTGTGGCCTCCAGCGATCCCCTCGACTGGACCCTTTACCTGATCGGGCTGACGGCGAACCTGCTGCTCAACCTCTGGTGTGCCATCGGACTGGTGCGCGGCGCCGGCAGCGCCATCCAGGGGGGCCACCCCTCCCTGGGGCAGCTGATGCGCTGGGACGGCGAGGTGTTCGGGCGGCTGCTGCGGGCCTGGCTGCTGCTGGCCGCAGTGGTGCTCGTGCCCCTGATCGGCCTGCTGCTGCTGGTGGGCGGGCCCCTGGCTCTGCTGGGGTTCTATGCCGAGCAGCTGGTGCCGATCAGCCGCACCCTGGTGGAGGTCCTGGGCCTGAGCCTGGCGGTGGTGTTCGCCCTGCTCCTGGGGGTGCTGCTGCTGGGGGTGATCTACCTGGCGATCAACCAGAGCTTCCTCACCCAGATCGTGCTGTTCGAGCGGGCCGGCTCCCGCGCCGCCCTGCAGCGGGGGCGGGCCCTGGTGGATCCCAGCTGGTTGATGGTGCTGCTGCTCACCCTGATCGGGGGCCTGCTGATGCTGCTGGGTCTGCTGGCTTGCCTGGTGGGGGCCTTCGTGGCCTGGCCCCTGGTGGTTTGCATCGCCACGGCGGCGTACCGGCAGCTGGTGCTGGCCAGCGGCGCCGCCGACCCCCTGCCGCCCCTCCCCAACCGCTGAGGGCGATTCAGCCGGCGAGGGGGGTAGCGAAGGGGCCGGCGGTGAGCAGCACGAACCCCAGCAACCCCACCAGGGCCAGCAGCAGCTGGGCCAGGCGACTCACCAGCATGCCGGCCACCACCGCCAGGCCCACCAGCAGGGAGCGTCGCAGCCGACCCAGGCCGGGCGGGCCGAGGGACGGCGGGGCGGTGAGCAGCTCGCCGAGGCTGGCCCCGAGCAGGGGTCCCACCAGGGCCCCAAGCAGGGGCCCGCCCACCGGCAGCGCCGGCAGCAGCCCCAGCAGACCCACCACCAGACCGAGGCCGGCACCGACATAGCTCCAGCGGGTGGCCTGGAGGCGGGCCGGACCGAGCAGCAGGCCCAGGGCCTCGGCCCCCCAGCCCAGGGCGAGCAGCACGACGGCCAGCAGCAGGGCCGGCCAGCCGGCGGCCCAGCCCACGGCCCAGCACCAGAGCAGGGCACCCAGGGGCAACAGGGTGAGGCCGGGGGCCACCGGCAGCACGGTGCCCGGGATGGCGAGGGCCTGGATCAGCAGGGCGATCCACCAGAGAACATCGACGCGATCAAGGCTGGGCAGGCTGGCCGGGGTCATGGGAAGCGGCTCAAGCCACGCGGCGGGCCAACCTCAGTTTGGCGGAGCGGCTGCGGGGATTGGCCTGCTCCTCCTCCTCACTGGCCACCAAGGGTTTGCGGGTGAGCCGTTCCAGGCGCGAATCAGCGAGAAAAGCCGTCTTGACGCGCCGGTCCTCGAGGGAGTGGAAGCTGATCACCGCCAGCAGCCCCCCCGGCACCAGCCAGTCGGGGGCTGCGGCCAGCAGATGGTCGAGGGCGCCCAGCTCGTCGTTGACGGCGATCCGCAGCGCCTGGAAGGTGCGGGTGGCCGGATGGATGCGGCCGTGGCGCGCCTTGGGTGGGAAGCAACCGGCCACGGCATAGGCGAGGTCGGCGGTGGTGCGGCCACTGCCGACCCAGGGGCGCTCGGCCACCAGACGCCGGGCGATGCGGCGCGACAGGCGTTCTTCTCCATAGGCATGGATCAGATCCGCCAGGGCCGATTCCTCCAGCCGGTCGATCAGCTCGGCAGCGGTCTCGCCGCCGTCGGGATCCATGCGCATGTCCAGGGGGCCGGGGGCGCGGAAGCTGAAGCCCCGGGTGGGTTCATCCAGCTGGGGACTGCTGACTCCCAGATCGGCGAGAACGGCCAGGGCCGGCTCGGCGGGGAGGTGGTCGGCGAAGTTGGCGGGCTCAATGCGCACGCGGTCGCCGAAGCGGGCCAGGGCCGCCGCAGCGGCCACCCGGGCGCCGGGGTCGCGGTCGAGACCCACCAGCCGCAGGGAGGGATGGGCCTCCAGCAGCAGGGCGCTGTGCCCGCCGCCGCCGAGGGTGCAGTCGATCAGCACACCGCCGCCAGGTCGCTCCGCCAGCAGGGCGGCCAGCGGGGCCAGGCCCTCCTGCACCGCATCCGCCAGAACGGGCACGTGCGCGAAGGAACCCGAAACCACCATCAACCCATCCTGGCCTGCAGCGGCCGCGGTCGCCGCCGCCCCTGGTTGAGGTCCTGGCTGAGAAGGCGCCAGCCACGCTCGGCGGTCTCGATCGCCTCGTGCAGCAGGCGGCCGAGGGTGAAGCGGATCGCCAGCCTCTCCAGCTGCGCCGCCGGCAGCCGATCGAGCCGGGGATCGTTGAAACGCTCCTCGAGCATCTGCCAGGCCGGAGGCAGCTGCAGGGGGGAGGCGGGCGGCGGCGGCAGGGACCCCGCTTCCCGGCCGATCAGGCGGCTCCAGAGGGCCAGCCGTTCCGCCAGCGCCCGCAGCAGCTCGGCCTGATCGGCCTGAAGCGATTCCAGCAGCGCCCCGGCATCAGCCTCCAGCAGGGGCTGGTCGGCGAGATCGCGGCTGGCGCTGAGCAGCCGCGAACCGGCCCCCTCCAGGGTCTCCACCAACCGGTGGAGGGGATGGCGAAAGGGCTTGGATCCCAGCTCCACGTCGAGGGCCGGCCGCTGGCCGCGCAGCTTCTGCAGGGTCGCCTGGCGGGCCCGCAGGCGGGCAGCGCCCTCCGCCGGATCGGCAGGCATCGCACCGGGGGCCAGGGCCGCGGCCTCCAACTCCAGATCGTCGGCCAGGCCGGCGAACAGCTCGGCCAGACTCGCCAGCACAGCCCTCTGACTGCGGCTCGGCCAGAACAGGCGCAAGCTCAGCAACGCCGCCATGATGCCCGCGACCGTCCAGATCAGCCTCAGCGGCAACCAGGAGCCGAGCTCGTTGTCGTGCACAATCCAGCCCATCACCATGATCATTCCGCCCACCTTGTAACCGACCTTCAGCCCCAGGGCGCCGCCGATCAGCCGCAGCGACCCCAGGGCGATCGCCAGGCCCACGGGCATCGGCAGGCCCTGCAGACCGCGCACGCCGACCACCAGCAGAACCCCGCCCAGCAGCGAGCCCAGGATCCGCTGGCGGCCCAGCTCCAGCGAGGAGCCGTAGGTGCCGCTGCAAACCGCCAGCACCGCCAATGGGGCGTAGTAACCGAAGGCGAGGCCACTGAGGCTGCTGAAGCCGTTGACCAGCCCGGTGGTGAGGGCGAGCCGCAGATCGACACGGGTGATCAGGGGCATGGGGCGACGCCACGGAGGCGGGCGAGTTCCTGACAGCTCTCCAGCAGCGGGCGCTGCTCCTGGGCCAGGGCCAGCAGGGTGAGCAGCGAACGGCCGCTGCCGGCGGCCAGGGCCGTCCAGGCCTCCAGCGGAATGACCGGGAGATCGGCACCGCCACCCCCCTCGCACTGGGCCGCCAGCGCCTCGATGGCAACGCTGAGCGGGCTGGGACAGGCCGGATCGGGAGGCGGCGGATCGCTTGCCTGGAGCAGACGCTCCCACTGCAGCCAGTGAAGGCGCAGGCTCTGCCAGAGCTGCAGCCGGCGGCGCCAGTCACCCGCCTGCAGGCGCCGCCAGCGCGGCCCGCTGAGCTCCTGATGCAGCAGGGTCTCCATCCGCTCCAGGCCAGCACCCAGGGAGGCTGGCGGCAACGGGCCTGGGAGGCTGCCCGCCCCGGCCAGCCAGTGCCTGTAGCCCGCCAGCTGGCCGCGCAGCATGTCCACCAGCCCACGCTCCGCCGCCTCGAGCTGCTGAAGGCCATTGCGGGGCCAGAAGAGCAGCCCCACGGCAATGGCCACGATGCAGCCGATCGAGGTGTCGAGAGCACGGTTGAACACGTAATCCCAGTTGAGGGCGGCGTGGCCGGGGATCATCAGGAACATCACCGGGATCAATGCGGCGGTGCTCAGGGCGCTCTGCCAGCCCAGCAGCCGCAGCATCGGGGCGATCAGCAACAGCGATAGGAGCACCCCGGGCCAGCCGGCGGCGATGCCGTGCACCAGAAAAGTGATCAACCCACCGGCCGCCGTGCCAAGGATGCGGCCGGTGGCGGCCTTTACGGTGAGATCGTCGTTGTCGTCGACCACGATCACCACCGCCAGCAGTGGGTACCAGGCGAAGGCGATGCGGTCGAAGCGCTCCACCAGCGCCGCGGTGATGAAGGCGGCCACCGCCAGCTTGAGGCTGTTGCGCAGCAGCTGCGCATTCATGCGGGGCCAGCAGGGTCGTGGTCATGATCGCCCCAGCGCAAGCCCCCCAGCTGCGCCGAAGCCCCACCCGGATCAGGCTCCGAGCCAGGCCCGCATGGCTTCCGCCTACCTAGACTCCGCTCCAACTCGGTCCCGGCCCGTCAGCCGCCCTCCTTCATGACCCAGCTCGAGACCCGCACCGAGCCGATGGTGGTCAACTTCGGCCCCCACCACCCGTCGATGCACGGGGTGCTGCGGCTGGTGGTGACCCTCGACGGCGAGGACGTGATCGACTGCGAGCCGGTGATCGGCTACCTCCACCGCGGCATGGAGAAGATCGCCGAGAACCGCACCAACGTGATGTTCGTGCCCTACGTGAGCCGCTGGGACTACGCGGCGGGCATGTTCAACGAAGCCATCACCGTGAATGCGCCCGAGCGGCTGGCCGACGTGCCCGTGCCGAAACGGGCCAGCTATATCCGGGTGCTGATGCTGGAACTCAACCGCATCGCCAACCACCTGCTCTGGCTTGGCCCGTTCCTCGCCGACGTGGGAGCCCAGACGCCCTTCTTCTACATCTTCCGGGAGCGGGAGATGATCTACGACCTCTGGGAGGCGGCCACCGGACAGCGACTCGTCAACAACAACTATTTCCGCATCGGCGGCGTGGCCGTCGACCTGCCCTACGGCTGGCTGGAAAAGTGCGCCGACTTCTGCGACTGGTTCGGCCCCAAGATCGATGAATACGAGAAACTGATCACCAACAACCCCATTTTCCGCAAGCGGATCGAGGGGCTGGGTGTGATCGGCAGGGAGCAGGCGATCAACTGGAGTCTCTCCGGGCCGATGCTGCGGGCCTCAGGCGTGCCCTGGGATCTGCGCAAGGTGGATCACTACGAGTGCTACGACGACTTCGAATGGTCGGTGGCCTGGGAGAAGGAGGGCGACTGCTACGCCCGCTACCGGGTGCGGATCGAGGAGATGCGCCAGTCGCTGAAGATCCTGCGCCAGGCCATCACCATGATTCCCGGCGGCCCCACCGAGAATCTGGAGGCCCGCCGCATGGCCGAGGGCAAGACGAGCGAGTGGTACGGCTTCGACTACCAGTACGTTGCCAAGAAGGTGGCGCCCACCTTCAAGATTCCCGAGGGTGAGCTCTACTGCCGGGTGGAATCGGGCAAGGGCGAACTGGGCGTGTTCATCATGGGCAACAACGACGTCACCCCCTGGCGCTGGAAGATCCGCGCCGCCGATTTCAACAACCTCCAGATCCTGCCCCACATCCTCAAGGGGGCCAAGGTGGCAGACATCATGGCCATCCTCGGTTCGATCGACGTGATCATGGGATCGGTGGATCGGTGAGCACGGCCGGTCGGCGCTGGATTCGCCGGCTCGTGCGCTGCGGCCCCCTCCTGCCCCTCGGGGCCACCGGCCTGCTGGTGCTCAAGGGGCTGCATCCAGGCCTGCCCGGCTTCAGCTGCCCGCTGCGCGCCCTCACCGGGATCCCCTGCCCCACCTGCTACCTCACCCGGGCCACGGCAGCGAGTCTGGTGGGGCGCTTCGACGACGCCGTGGCCCTGCATGCCTTCGGGCCGGTGCTGGCCGCCGGCCTGGTGCTCTGGTCGCTGGCGGCCCTGCGGAGCGGGCGGCTGGTGCCCCGGATGCTGCGGGGCCGGCACCTGGTGGTTGTGGCTGTGCTGCTGCTGCTCTACTGGGCCGGGCGGATGGGCCTGACCTACGGCATCGGCCTGCAGGCGTTTCCGCTCAGCTGAGCCACGCCGGCCGCTGTCCAAGGGGCCGGCCCCGGCGGCACGACGAGGCGATGGCGCCCCCTAGCCTGGAGCATGATCGGCCCTCCCTCCTTGCTCCCGGGCCGCCCAAGGAACTGCTTGCCCCATCCGTCCGGCACCGTCGCCCCCGTTGATCCCCAGAACCTGATTGCCCAGCCCGACTACGCCAGAGCGCTGCGTCCCCTGTTGCCGGACGAGGCCTTCACGCCCGATCGGGCCACCCCCATCGTTCTCGGCCTGAATGGGGCAATCCTGCTGCTGGGCTGGGCCATGGCCCGCCAGCTCGACGCCAGCCATTGGCAGGGCCTGCTCATCTTTCTGCCCTTCGCCCTGGTGATGGGCAATGCCGTGGTGGTGCTGCTCTTCGCCACCCACGACGTGATGCACAGCAAGGCGATCCGTCAGCCCCAGCTGCGTCAGGCCATTCAATTGCTCGGGCTGGCGCTGCTGTGGATGCCGCCCACGCTGTGGAAAGCCGTCCACAACAGGGAGCATCACGGCAAGACGAACTCGGCGGAGGATCCGGATCGCAACTACACCCTCGATCAACCGCCCAGCTGGGGCAAGTGGATCCAGAACCTCTTCGTCCCCTCGCTGGAAGTTCACCCCTTCTGGTTGTGGGTGGGGATGACCTCGTCCTGGGGTGTCCATGCCTTCCGCAACCTGACCTCGGTGCTGCTGTTCAACGACGGATCCACCCGTTACCCCGTGGTCTCCTTTCAGGTGACTCGCCGGGAGCGTCGCCAGATCGCCATCGAACTGGCCGCCGTGGTGCTGGTCCATGTGGCCATCATCGGCTTCATCGGCCTGCGGCCGGTTCCGCTGCTGCTGGGCTATTTCCTGCCGATCTGGATCGGCTACAGCGTCATGATTGCCTACATCTACACCAATCACATGGCCTGCCAGATCACCGAGACGAACGACCCCCTGATCAACAGCATCTCACTGAAGATGCCAGGCATCGTCGATGCACTCCACCTCAACTTCTCCTACCACACCGAACACCACATTTTCCCGGGGATGAATCCGGCGTACTACCCCCAGGTGCGGGCTCTGCTGCTGGAGCACTATTCGGAACGCTTCAATCTCCTGGGCGCCCGCGAAGCCTGGCAGCTGCTGATGCGGACCCCTCGGCATTACGTCGATGCCACCACCTTCGCCAGCAGCTGCGGCACCATCACCCGGCCCTGCCCCCTCAGCTGAGCACGCCGCGGTGATAGGCGGCGTTCTGGATGTAGAAGGTGGCCACCGGCACCGCCACCAGGGAGGCCAGGCCGCAGGTGAAGATCGACACCACCAGCACCAGCAGCCAGGCCAGCAGCTCGATGCCCGCGAAGACGCGGCCCTGGGGGGATCCGTAGACAGCCTGGAACGAGGAGGAGAAGGCGTCGAGGATGGGACTGTCGGTGAGGAAGATCTTGTTGACGTAGATCGGCATCACCAGGGTGACGGCGATGCCCGGCAGGATGCAGAGAACGAAACCGACGACGGCCACCGCTGTGAACAGCACCCCCGCCAGGAGATAGCGGACCGGCCGGTGCAAGAGCACCCGCAGGGCAGCTTCGGTGTCGATGATCTCGCCGCTGGCGTAGTGCATCGCCGGGACCGCCACGAACAGCACCCCCACCAGGTTGGACAGGATTGTGAAGGGCAGCTGGACCAGGTTGCCGAGCACCGCCGCCAAGCTGGCCGCGGCCTCCGCACCACCGCCGCCGCCGCTGGAGAGACCCACCCCCAGAGCCGTGAGGGCCAGGGAGGCCACGAAGCCGATGACGGCGATGACGATCGTCACCACCCAGATCAGCAGGATGGTGGGGATGTGGGCCAGGAAGGCGGCCCAGGCCTTGGAGATGCTGGGCGGCTCGTAGGCGATCGCGGCGGCCAAGGGAGGCGTTCCGTACTGCGGGGAACCTAAGGGCGTTCCGGCAGGCCAGCAACGGCTTCGGACCTGCCGGGGGCAGAAGGGGGCGTCAGCATGGGTCGAGGAGCGCCCCTGAGGCTGCATGTCCCCATCCGACCCGGCCGACTGGCTGCTGCTCTGCCGCACGGTGCGCTTCGGTGACAGCGATGCCGCCGGGGTGATGCACTTCCACCAACTGCTGCGCTGGTGCCATGAGGCCTACGAGGAAAGCCTTGAGAGGTTTGGCGTGGTGGCCAGCGAGATCTTCCCCGGGCCGGGCCGGACCCCTGCCGTGGCCCTGCCGATCGTGCACGTCAGCGCCGACTACCGGCGCCCCCTGGCCTGCGGCGATCCCCTGGCGATCGAGCTGCGGCCCCTGCAGCGCGATGGCGGCAGCTTCGAGATTCGCTACCGCTTTCTGCACGACGGCCAGGAGGCCGCCACAGGCCTGACCCGGCACGTGGCCATTGGGGCCGCCAGCCGGCAGCGGACGGCCCTGCCGGACTGCATCGTGGAGTGGCTGGGGGCCAGCCGGCTGGGGACCTAGCGGCGGTTCAGCAGGGCCCAGACCAGGGCGGCCAGCTGCAGGGGCAGCAGCGCTCCCATCAGGGCCAGGGGGTGCAGGCCATCGTGCGGTGTGCCGCCCAGGGCCATGAAACTGATCAGCCCACCTCCCACCAGCAGGGCGAGGCCCAGCCGTGGCGGCCGCCGGCCGGCCGGGAGGGGGGCGGCCATCAGAACCACTCCCGGGTGGCGTCGATGTACTGGGCCTGGAATTCCTCCGTCGACTTGGTGAGGTAGATGACACCTTCGATCACCCCGATGATCCCCATCACCGAGGCGCCGAAGCCGCAGGTGAGCACCGTGACCAGCAGCATGATCAGCCCGGGTTTGCTGTAACCCAGAACGAATTTGTGGATGCCCAGCGATCCCAGGAAGATGGCCAGCAGCCCTGCCGCCAGCTTCTTGTTGCTGGCCTCGACCTGTTGGCTTTCGGTCATCGGTGCAGGTGCCATTCAGATGGCTTCTAGCGAGTCCAGCCACCGCTGCCAACGCCCCCGTTCCCATTTGCCCGCAGCGGTGGGCGCCAGCGACGGACAGAGATGCCAGTGTCGCGGCCTCTCGGCTGGGGCCCAGGCGGCCGTGATGGCCTGCAACGTCACCAGCAGCTCCTGGCCCTCGTCCCGGTGCAGCGGCCGCACCAGAGCCACAAGATGCTCCCCCCATTCCGGATCGGGCCGGGCCAGCAGCAGCAGCGCCTCCAGGCCCGCCCCGGCACCGGCCGCCTGCTCCTGCAGCCGTTCCTCCAGCCGCTCCGGGAAGACCGTCTCGCCGCCACTGAGCAAGGCCCCATCCAGGCGGCCCAGCACCTCCAGCCCCTCCGGGCCAAGCCGCCCGGCATCGCCGCTGCGCCACCAGCCGCCCGACTGCAGCGGCAGGGGCCGCAGCTGGCCCGCCTCCAGCCGGCCGGGGCTGAGGCGGCCGCAGCGCACTTCCACGGCGCCGCTGGCGCCATCGAGGCGCAGGGCCACGTCGCCCAGGGGCTCACCACAGCCCACCGCGCCGGCCAGGAACTGCTGCGGCGGCAGGGCACACACCATGGCGGCGGTTTCGGTGGCGCCGTAGCAGGGGGCCAGGGGCAGCCGGGCGCGGCGGGCGGCGGCCGCCAGCGGCGCCGGCAGGCCCGCCCCCCCGACCCAGATCACGGCGCAGCCGGCCAGCCAGGCCGTGCCCTCAGGGCTGGCCATCAGCCGGGCCAGCTGGGTGGGCACCAGCGAGAGCAGCACCGGGCGATCCCTCGGCAGGGGGAAGGCCTGGGGCAGGAGCTCCGGCCGGCGCAGCAGCGGTGGGGCCAGCGGGCGCCACTCGCCCCCCCAGTGGCGGGCCCGCACCAGGGGCAGCAGGCCGCTGACGTGGTGCAGCGGCAGGGGGTCGAGGTGCAGGCAGGCGGCCGGCTCCAGGCCCAGGGACACCACCCAGCTGGCCGTGGCCTCGGCGGAAGCCTGCAGGTGGGCCAGGGGTTGCAGGCACCAGTGCCGCCCGCCGGCGCTGCCACCACTGCCCACCACCACCGCCGCCCCGAACCGGGCCAGCGCCGCCATCTCCTGCGTGGGCCCCCCGAGGGCCTGGGCCAGGTCCCCCTGCTGGCCGGGCCCCGCCAGGGCCACCAGGCGCTGTTGGCCCCAGGCCTGCTCCAGCTGGGACATCGCCGCCCCGGGATCGGCCGGGGCGGGCTCCAGCAGCAGCGGCGCCCAGGGGGGATCGGCCACGCAGGCTCCGTGCGGAGTACCACGCTAAGGGCCACTCCAGGCCCCCCGCCAGGGGCTCAGGCCGCCGCCGCCCAGACCCGTTGCGGGTCGCGCTCGAACAGGGACCCGCTGGGCGACCAGTCCGGGGCCAGGCCGGGGGCCACCGGTGTCGGGCCCCGCCATTGCAGCGCCGCCAGGTGGGCCGTCCAGCGGGCGCCGATGCCGGTCTCGAAGCCGGTGCTGAGCATCAGCCGGGGCACCCCCCGGAGCAACTGGCCCAGCAGGGGCCGGGGATCGCCGTCCTGGGACGGGCGCCGCACCTGCCAGCCACCCCAGTGATGGCGCAGCTCCGGCCGCTGCCGCAGGGATTCATCCAGGGCCACCGGAATCCCCAGGGCCAGCTGCTCGAGGCCCTTCTGGTCGCCGGCGGCCAGGGGCTGCTCCAGCCACTCCAGCCGCGATTCCCGCGCCAGTCGGCCGGCCCAGGCGGCGGCGGTGGTCCGGTCCCAACCGCCGTTGGCATCCAGCCGCAGGCGCCCATCGGCCGGCAGGCGCTCCAGCAGCCGCTCCAGCCACTGCCGTTCCAGCCCATCGGCCGCCGCCGCCACCTTCCACTTGACGGTGAGCGGGGCCGCCGCGGCGGCACCCTGAAGCAGGACGAGGTCGGCGAGCATGGCCTCACCGGCGGGCAGCAGCCAGGCCGGTGGCGGAGCGGCGAGCCAGCCGCCGTCGGCCGCCACACCGACGATCCCGTCGCTCTCCGCCAGGGCGGCCCCCAGGGCGAAGGCCAGGGCGGGCGGCAGCGCCGGCAGCCGCCGTTCCAGGTCGCTGCGCTCCACGGCGGGGCCCAGGGCCGCCAGGGCCGCCGCCACGGCCGGCCTCTCGCCGGGATCCAGCGGCGCCGCCTCCCCCCAGCCGATGCTGCCGTCAGGGCCCTGGAGCCGCAGCAGCCAGCCCCGCTTGGATGCCAGCAGGCCGCTGGACGTCTGCAGCGGCCGGGGCAGCTGGAAGCTGAAGGGCCTGGTCTCCAGAGCCAGCCAGCCCTCAGGCCTCCCCCCGCCCACAGGAGCGCTCACCGGTTCGCCAGCGCCGCCAGCCAGGGGCCAAGGGCCAGGCCAGCGGCCAGCCCCAGGCCGTTGAGCGCCTGGAAGCGCAGGGCCAGGAACTTGCTGCCGACGATCCGTTCGGGCCGGTGGTGCTCGTCGCCCAGGAGCCGGATCAGGGCGCGGGCCGGCGGCAGGCCGATCGCCCCCAGCAGGGCCGTGGGCGGCCACCAGCCCAGCAGCACGGGCGCCCACTGCAGGGCCAGGGCGGTGGCCACGAACCAGGGCACCAGGCCGGCGGCCCGCTGGCTGCCGAGGCGCACCACCGGCGAGCGCTTGCCGTGGGCGGCGTCCTCGTCCACCTGGTGGAAATGGGAGCAGAACAGCACCAGGGTGGTGGCCAGGGCCGGTCCGCTGCCCAGCAGCAGGGCGGCCCCCCAGGGCACCCCACCGGCGCCCTCCCCGGCCGGGGCCAGGGCGAGCAGGGCGGCGGCCGTGGCGCAGGGGCCGAAGGCCAGCCAGCAGAGGGGTTCCCCCAGGCCGCGGTAGCCGAGGCGGAACGGGGGTCCCTGGTACAGGTAGCCCAGGCCACAGCAGAGCAGCACCAGCAGCAGCACCGCGGCGCTGCTGCGCAGGGCCACCAGGGCCATCAGCGCCAGCCCGAGCAGGAGGCAGCCGTTGGCCAGAGCGAGCACCCGGTCCCGCCGGCCGGTGAGGTTGACCACCGAATGGGGCTTGCCATGGGTGTCCACGCCCGTGTCGGCATCAAAGACGTCATTGGCCAGGTTCTCCCAGGCCAGCAGCAGCACCGCCGCCAGCAGGAACAGCAGCAGCTGATCGGGCCGCAGGGCCAGCCCCTGGCCGAGCCGCCAGCCGGCCGCCAGCAGCACCGGCATCACCGCCACGGCGTACATGGGCCACTTCACGGCGGCGCGCCAGAGGCGGCCGCGAGAAGAGGCCCCAGAGGCGGCGCCACCCCCCGCGGCGTAACGGCTTGCGACGACCTGTGGCTCAGACATGGGGGCCGCGGGCGTTGGGCGGGGAAAGGCCCATACATTTGAGCAGCCTTCCGCCCCGGTCCCACGGCCCCTTGGTGCAGGCCCCTGCCAGCTTTCCCGCGCTGCTCTCGGCAGCCACCGCCGCCAGCCGGCGTCTGGAGGAGGAGGGAGTGCTCAGCCTGGCCCTGCCGATGGGGCCCCTCGACCCCCTCGTGGCCCTGCCCCATCTGGGCGGCAGCGGCGACTTCCGTTTCCTCTGGGACGGCGCCCCGGGACTCAGCATCGCCGCCGCCGGCCTGTGCAATGGCCTGGAGCTGAGCGGTCCGCGCCGCTTCGAGCTGGCCCAGCGCTTCAGCAGCCTCAGCCTCAGCCGCCTGGCCCGGGAACCGGGTCCCTGCCCCGCCCTGGCCCGGCCCCGGGTGCTGCTGGCCTTCGCCTTCTTCGAGAGCCCCCTGCACCCCGGCACCGGCGCGGCGGGGGTGCAGGCGGTCCTGCCCAGCTGGCAGCTGAGCCGCCAGGGCCGCCACTGCTGGCTGCGGCTGCAGCGTGTCCTCGGTGGCGGCATCACGGCCCGCAGCGTGGCCGAGGAGCTCTGGGACACCCGCCAGCGACTCGAGGCCCTGGGCGGTTCCGGGCACCCCGGGGTCGGCCAGACCCCAGCGGTGGGCATCGCCCATGGCTCCTACTGGCAGACGGGCTACCGCTCCGCCCTGGATCGGGGACTGGAGCTGGTGGAGCGGGGCGAACTGCAGAAGCTGGTGCTGGCGGTACGCCAGCAGCTGGTGCTGGATGGGCCGCTGGATCCCCTCAGCCTCCTGGCCCACCTGCGCCGCAGCCAGCCCGGCAGCTGCCGCTTCCTCTGGCAGCGCTCGGACCGCGAAGCCCTGGTGGGGGCCTCACCGGAGCGGCTGCTCACCCTGCGGCAGGGACAGCTGCGCAGCGATGCCCTGGCCGGCACGGCCCCCCTGGGGGAGCCGGCCGACGACCTGCTGCAGTCGCGCAAGGACCGCCACGAGCATGAGCTGGTGGTGGAAACGATCACCGCCGTGCTGCAGAAGGCGGGCCTCGATCCACGCCGGCCGCGGCGGCCGCGCCTGGCCCGCCACGGCTCCCTGGTGCATCTGCACACCCCGATCACGGCCGCGCTGCGGGGCCAGGCCCCGCTGACCCTGGCGGAAGTCCTGCACCCCACCCCCGCGGTGGCGGGCCTGCCCCGGCGCGAGGCGATGGCCTGGTTGCGCAGCCTCGAGCCGTTCGAGCGGGGGCACTACGCCGCGCCGATCGGCTGGATCGACACCGAAGGCGACACGGATCTGCGGGTGGCCATCCGCAGCGGCACCCTGCGGGGCCAGCAGCTGGAGCTGACCGCCGGAGCTGGGCTGGTGCGCGGCTCCCACCCCGAGCGGGAGTTGCAGGAGGTGGCGCTCAAGCTGGGGGTGCTGCAGCAGCAGCTCAACCTGCCCCTGGCCGCCGCCTTCAGCCAGCCAGCAGGCGCTCGATGACCTGATCCGCCAGCGGGACGCGCCCCAGCCACTCCACCTCCCGCACCCCGGTGGGGCTGGTGACGTTGATCTCACTGAGCCGGCCGTCGATCACGTCGATGCCGACAAAGAACAGCCCCTCGGCCCGCAGCACGGGCGCCAGCTCGGCGCAGAGGCGCCGCTCGGTGTCGCTCAGGTCGGCGGCGACGGGGGCACCACCGAGAGCCAGGTTGCTGCGGAACTCCCCCGCCTTGGGCAGCCGGTTCACGGCCCCCATGGGCTCCCCATCCACCAGCAGGATCCGCTTGTCACCGGCGCTGACCCCGGGCAGAAAGGCCTGGACCATCACGGGCAGGGTTTCCTGCACGGTGACCAGCTCCAGCAACGACCGCAGGCCCGGGGCCGCCGCTAAGACCCGCACCACCCCCTGGCCGGCCCGCCCCGCCAGGGGCTTGAGCACCACCTCCTCATGGCCGGCGGCGAACGCGGCCAACTGCTCCACCCTGGCACTCACCATTGAGGGGGCCATCAGCTGGCTGAAGCGCAGGGCACCCAGCTTCTCGTTCCAGGACCGCAGGGCCGCCGAGCGGTTGAGCACCCGCACCCCGAAGGGCTCGGCCATCTCCAGCAGCTGGGTGGCGTAGAGGTAGGCCTCGTCGACGGGCGGATCCTTGCGCATCCAGATCCAGCGGAAGTGATCCAGGGGCATGTCCCTGGGCTCGCCGACCTCGACCCAGGGGTCCGGGACGGTCCAGCCGTCCGCTGTGGCGGCCATCGCCGCCAGTTGCAACGGTTGGGCCCAGGCCCGGGGCCGATGGGCCCCATCAACCGTGCCCGCGGAGGAAAGATCCGCCTGGGTGCAGACCCAGACCGCCAGGCCGGCCCTCTGGGCCGCCTGCATCAGGGCCACGCTGGAATCCTTGGCCGGCCGCAGGCGCGTGATCGGATCGACCACGAACAGCTGGGCCTCCCGATCGCCGGTCACGCGGCCAGACGCAGCAGGGCGGCCAGCACACCGCCTGCGTTCAGTCTGTGAAGCTCGGGGTAACCACCGATGGCAATGCCGTCGATGAAGATCTGGGGAACGCTGGTGCGACCTCCCGAGCGCTTCATCATCACTTCCTTGTTGATTTCATCGTCGTCAATGATGAACTCGTTATAGGTGACGCTGAGCCTGTCCAGAAGTCCCTTGGCCAGGATGCAATCGGAGGAGAAGCGATAGGTGTAGAGCTCCACCTTGGCAGGCGGCTTCACCTCCACATCTTGCCCGGATTCCTCTGGGGGGGGGAGTCCTGGGATCTCCATCCGGTCTCTCAGGGGCAAGCTTTCGCAGCTTAAGGGGACTGTCGATGCCCCACCAGATCCATTTGTGGCAAAAGGTCCTCTGGCCGTTCCCCATGCCGATCAGCCCAGGCCCGGCATCCTGGGGCCTGATACCCCGGCGGCGCATGGTCCGTCGGCTCCATGCACCCCCCTTCGCCCAGCAGATCCGCAACGCCCTGCAGGTGGGGTTCGCCGGGTTCCTCGCGGCCGGCATCCACGCCGCGGCCGGACCGGACGTCAACGCGGTGGACGGCTTCCATGTGGTCTACGGCGCCGCCCGGAGCCTGCTCCCCACACTGGAGGCATCGCGCGAGGCGGCCTGGGCGCGGATGGTGGGCACCGTGTTCGGAGGGGCCGTGGTGGTGCTGCTCACCCAGGCCCTGCACAACTGGCTCGCGATCGGGATCGGGTACGTCCTCATCCAGCTGCTGGGACGCCGGCTGGGGCTGAGTCCCGCCACCCTGATGGACGCGGTGATCATGACCGTCCTGATCCTGGCGGTTCCCGCCCACGAGCGGATGGGGGGCTGGTACGTCGTGGACAGGACCGGCTGGCACCTGCTCGGGCTGCTGCTGGGCATGGCCGTCGTACGCCTGTTCTGGTTCCGCTCACCGCTGGAGCGCCTGCAGGACAGTGAGCGAGGTCTGCTGGGCCGGATCGATGCCCTGCTGGCAGGACTGTCCCACGACGGGGCGGTGCTGCGGGCCCAGCAGCAGCTGCAGCACGGCAGCACGGTGATGAGCGCGGCGCTGCCGACCGCGGATCCGCCGCCCCAGGACGCCCGGAACCAGTTGCTGATCGTCAGTCGGTTGCTGCTGCTCTCGGACGCCCTGATCCGGCTGCCCGGGTCCCCGCAGCGCCCGGGGCCGCTGGATGCGGGGCGCTGATAGGGTCGATCCATCGCCGGATTCGCTTCCCCTTGCTGGATCTCACCGACTTCAAGCGCGACCTCTCTGAGCTCACCGACCGCCTGGGCCATGCCCAGGACTGTCTTTGACGTACCGGCCCTGAAAGCACGCCAGCGGGACCTGGAGCAGCTGGCCTCCCAGCCCGACTTCTGGGACGACCAGGCCACGGCGCAGAAGAAGATGCGTCAGTTGGATGACGTCAAGGCCCAGCTGGAGCAACTCTCCGCCTGGCGGGCCACCGTCAGCGACGGCCAGGCCACGCTCGAGCTCTATGACCTGGAACCCGACGAAGAGCTGCTGGCGGAGTCCAACACCTCCCTGCAGTCGCTGCGCGCCGACCTCGACCGCTGGGAACTGGAGCGCCTGCTCAACGGCCCCTACGACAAGGAAGGCGCCGTCATCTCGATCAATGCGGGTGCGGGCGGCACCGACGCCCAGGACTGGGCCCTGATGCTGATGCGGATGTACACCCGCTGGGCCGAGGACCACAGCATGAAGGTGACCGTGGACGAGCTCTCCGAAGGGGAGGAGGCCGGCATCAAGAGCTGCACGATCGAGATCGACGGTCGCTACGCCTACGGCTACCTGCGCAACGAGAAGGGCACCCACCGCCTGGTGCGGATCTCGCCCTTCAATGCCAACGACAAGCGCCAGACCAGCTTCGCCGGTGTGGAGGTGATGCCCAAGCTCGATGAGGACGTCAAGCTCGACATCCCCGAGAAGGACCTGGAGGTCACCACCTCCCGCTCCGGTGGCGCCGGCGGCCAGAACGTCAACAAGGTGGAGACGGCTGTGCGGATCCTGCACATCCCCACCGGCCTGGCGGTGCGCTGCACCCAGGAGCGCTCCCAGCTCCAGAACAAGGAGAAGGCCATGGCCCTGCTGATGGCCAAGCTGCTGGTGATCGCCCAGGAGCAGCGGGCCGCCGAGATCGCCGACATCCGCGGCGACATCGTGGAAGCGGCCTGGGGCAACCAGATTCGCAACTATGTCTTCCATCCCTACCAGATGGTGAAGGATCTACGCACCGCCCAGGAGACGACCGACGTGCAGGGGGTGATGGACGGGGATCTGGATCCCTTCATCCAGTCGCTGCTGCGCCAGGGTGTGGAGATCGCCGTCGACACGGCCGCCTGATCCCCCTGAGCCAGCGCCACCCATGCCCGAGCGCCCCAGCCCCGAGCCCACCCCCGCCGCCGAGGCCGTGGGCGAGAACCCGAGCTTCGTGAAGCTCGCCATGCGCAACATGGTGCGCAAGGGCCGCCAGAGCCTGCTCCATTTCGGCCTCACCGCCCTGGGGCTGAGCGGCTTCCTGCTGCTGATCGCCTGGCTGGGGCGGCCCAGCCTGCCCGGATGACCACCCCAGGGGCGGCGCCGGAGATCGACCTGGCCTTCAGCTTGGAGCCCGGAGCCGCCGCTGGGGCCACGTCCCCGGAGCCCCTGGCGGATCCCGCCATGGCCGAGGCGCTCTGGTGCTCCCACCTCGGCGCCTGGCTGGCCCAGCTGCTGCCGGAGCTGCCGGCCCAGCTGCGGGCACCCGGCTACAGCCTGGGTCTGGAGCTCACGGACGACGCCACGATCGCGGAGCTCAACCAGGCCTGGCGCCAGCAGAGTGGCCCCACCGACGTACTGGCCTTCGCCGCCCAGGAGGAGGCGCCGCCGGCCCCCGCGGGGGCGGAGCCGGACTGGCTGGAGCTGGGTGACATCGTCATTTCGCTCGACACGGCCCGGCGGCAGGCCGAGGCGGCGGGCCACGGCCTGGCGGAGGAGCTGCTGTTTCTGGCCAGCCACGGCCTGCTGCACCTGCTGGGCTGGGATCACCCCGATGACGACAGCCTGGCCGCGATGCTGGAGCGGCAGACGACGCTGCTGCTGGCGTCACCGTCCTGACAGGGGCTGTTCGCCGCGGCCATCGGCGGTAGGGTGCCGCTTGTCCCTCCAACGGCGGTGCGATGCCGATGCTCGTTCCCGAGGAACATCCGCCGGCCCTGCGGGACGTGACCAACGACGTCCAGCGGCGTGGCAGGCGCCTGCGGGTGGGGGCATGGAAAGTGGCCGGCGACCTGCCGGCGAGCTTCCGCTATGCCGCCCAGGGTCTGGCCTACGGCTTCGCCAGCCAGCGCAACTTCCGCATCCATGTCTTCACCGGCCTTTTGGTGTTCGGCATGGGGCTGTGGCTGCGGCTGGCCGCCGATCGCCTGGCCGTGCTGGTACTGACGGTGGCGGCGGTGCTGGTGCTGGAGCTGCTCAACACCGCCACCGAAGCGGTGGTGGATCTGGCCATCGGCCGCCAGTTCCACCCCCTGGCCCGCATCGCCAAGGACTGCGCCGCCGCCGCCGTGCTGGTGGCGGCCCTGTCGTCGCTGCTGATCGCCCTGCTGCTGCTGGTGCCCCCCCTGCTGATCCGCCTCGGCGTCTAGACCATCCCCATGCTTCTGGTTCTCGACAACTACGACAGCTTCACCTTCAACCTGGTGCAGTACCTGGGTGAACTGGCCGCCGATCACCCCCTGGCCGCCGAGGTGCGGGTGGAACGCAACGATGCCCTCGACCTGGAGCAGATCCGGGCGCTGGAACCGGCGGCGATCCTCATTTCTCCCGGCCCCGGCGATCCGGACCAGGCCGGGGTCTGTCAGGAGGTGCTGCGGGAGCTGGGACCCAGCTTGCCGGTGCTGGGGGTGTGCCTGGGTCACCAGTGCCTGGCCCAGGTGTTCGGGGGGCGGGTGGTGCGGGCCCGCGAGCTGATGCACGGCAAGACCTCACCGGTGCACCACCGGGGCGCCGGGGTGTTCGAAGGCCTGCCCGAACCCCTCACCGCCACCCGCTACCACAGCCTGATCGCCGAGCGGGAGACCCTGCCCGACTGCCTGGAGATCACCGCCTGGCTGGAGGACGGCACGATCATGGGCCTGCAGCACCGGCAGCATCGCCACCTGCAGGGGGTGCAGTTCCACCCGGAGAGCGTGCTCACCCAGGCCGGTCACCAGCTGCTGGCCAATTTCCTGCGCCAGGCCTCCCACTGCTAGTTTCGCGCCACATCCTGGGTCCGGTGGGGCCAGACGCGACGCCATGGTTCACCCCACCCGCAGGTCCGCCGCGTCCCAGCGCCGGACCACCACCACCGGCCTGCGCCTGGGGCTCAGTCTGGCCCTGGCGGCCGGACTCACCCTGCCGCTGCCGGCGATGGCCCAGAAGGGTGGCGGTGTCACGATCACCAGCCTGGGCCACAGCGCCCTGATGATCCAGGGCGGCGGTGCCCGGGTGCTGGTCAACCCCTTCCAGGCCGTGGGGTGCGCCGCCGGCCTCAGCGAGCCCCGGGTCAGCGCCGATGTGATCCTGGCCAGCAGCCTGTTGAAGGATGAGGGCGCCCAGGTGGCCAGCGGCAAGTTCCTGGTGAAGCCGGGCTCCTACCGGCTGGCCGGGCTGCAGATCGAAGGCATCGCCGCCCCCCACGACCGGGTCGGGGGCCGCCGCTTCGGCAACGCCACCCTCTGGCGCTGGCGCCAGGGCGGCCTCGACATCGCCCACCTCGGCGGCACCGCCGGCCGCCTCAGCCCCGCCGATCGCGTGCTGCTGGGCCGCCCGGACGTGCTGATCATCGGCGTCGGCGGAGGTGGCAAGGTCTACACGGGCCAGGAGGCCGCCGAAGTGGCCCGTGAGCTTCAGGCCCGCCGGGTGATTCCAGTGCAGTACAACGGCGGCAAGCCCCCGGCCAACTGCGATCAGGGATCGGTGGAGCCGTTCCTGAAGGCGATGGCGGGCGCCACGGTGCGGCGCAGCGGCCCCTCGCTCAGCCTGGTGCCGCCCCTGGGGGACGGGGTGGTGGTCGAGGTGCTGCGCTGAGCCCTCACCCCAGCCCGTCGATCAGGCGGTAGGCCTGCCAGAACCGGCCCATCTGCTCGCCGCTGCCGAGGCTGACCCGCAGGGATCCGTCGATCAGCGGCTTGCCGGCCATCGAGCGCACGAGGATGCCCGCCTGGCGCAGGTCGGCCTCCACCTCGGCTGCGGGGCGACGGGGCCAGAGCAGCAGGTAGTTGCCGCCGGCGGCGTGGTGGCGCACCCCCGCCTGCCGCAGCTGGCCCAGGAGCCGGTCGCGGGCCCGCAGCACCTCGGCCACGTAGGCGTCCACATAGGCCTGGTCGGCCAGGGCGGCCAGGGCCGCCGTCACCGCGAAGCTGTTGATGTCGTACGGGCCGCAGACCCGGCCCACCCGCTCCACCAACGCCGGTGCGCCGATGGCGAAGCCGATGCGCAGGCCCGCCAGGCCGGCCGTCTTGGCCAGGGAGCGCAGCACCAGCAGGTTGGGAACTGCGGCGAAGGGGTCGGCTGCCGCCCCGCCCGCCAGCAGCGGCGGCAGCACGCTGTCGCCGGTGAAGGCCTCGTAGAGCTCATCGACCACCACCAGGGTGTCCGGCGCCGCCGCCGCCAGCTCCAGGATCCGCTCGGGCGCCAGCCGGGTGCCGGTGGGGTTGTTGGGGTTGCAGATCAGCAGGATCCGCGGGGCACCAGTGGCTGATCCCGGAGGACCCAGGGCCGAGCGGATCTCCTCGAGGGGGAAATCGAAAGCGGGCAGGCGATAGGGGATCGCCTCGATCGCCATGCCCTGCATGCGGGCGCAGGGGGTGTAGTAGCCGAAGGTGGGGCTGGTGGTGAGCAGGCGATCACCGGGGGCAGCAAAGGCGTGGAAGATGGCATGGATGGCCCCGTCCACGCCGTTGAACAGGCCGATGTGGGCCGGCGTGAGGCCTCGGCCCCCCAGCGAGGCCACCACCGCCTCCCGCAGGCCGTCGTATTCGGGATAGATGGCGTAGTGATCGGCCGGGATGGCGCGGATCGCCTCCACCACCAGCGGGCTGGGGCCGATGGTGTTCTCGTTGAAGTCGAGCCGCAGCAGGCCACGGCGCCCCTCCAGGGGGGCGCTGTAGGCCGTGAGGGTTTCCACTTCGGGACGGGCCAGGGGGCCTGACGAAACGGCCGGTCTCTCGCCGGGGGTCGGGCTGCTCAAGGCGCCGGAATCGAATCGCTACGGAAGCCATCCTGCAGCGCAGCCCTACCGTTTGATCAGCTGCAGCTGGAATCCGGTGGCGAAAACGGAGCTGGCCCTGCGGGCCCTGGAACGGGGCGACCTGCGGTTCATCCACGACCAGGTGAACAACAGAAGCGTGATGGCCTACTGGTTCGAAGAACCCTACGAGTCCTTCGACGAACTGGAAGAGCTGTACAGCCGCCATATTCACGACAATGCCGAGCGTCGCTTTGTCGTCGAGAACAAGGACAAGGAACTGATCGGCCTGGTGGAGTTGATCGAGATTGATTACATTCATCGCCGGGCTGAATTCCAGATCATCGTGGCCCCTGCGCACCAGGGCAAAGGCTTTGCAAGGTTCTGCATCCACAAAGCCCTCGACTACTCCTTCACCATCCTGAACCTGCACAAGATCTACCTGTCCGTCGCCGTTGACAACGCCAAGGCGCTGCACCTGTATCAGCAATGCGGCTTCGCCGAAGAGGGCCACCTGGTCGGCGAGTTCTTCATCGAAGGCCAGTATCGCGACGTCAAACGCATGTACATCCTTCAGGAGGATTATCTGGCCAGATCAGCCGGCATCACATCCGCTCCAGGGTGGGAATGCCCAGCAGACCCAGGCCCTGCTTGAGGGTGTCGGCGGTGAGGCGGCAGAGCGCCAGCCGCGATCCGCGGGCGGGCTCCTCGGCCTTCAGCACGGGCACCTGGTCATAGAAGCGGTTGAACACCTGGGAGAGCTCGAACAGGTAGCTGCACAGCCGGTTTGGCAGCAGCTCCTGCTCCACCTCCAGGATCACGGCGTCGAACTGCAGCAGCTGGCGCACCAGCGCCCACTCCTGGGGTTCGCCGAACACCAGGGGCGCGGGGAAGGCAACGCCGGCGGCATCGGCACCGCCCTTGCGGGCGATCCCGGCGATCCGGACCACCGCATAGAGCAGATAGGGGGCGGTGTTGCCGCTGAGGGCCAGCATGCGATCAAAGCTGAACTGGTAGTTGGTGATCCGGTTGGTGGACAGATCGGCGTACTTCACCGCCGCCAGGCCGACGGTGGTCGCGACCTCGCTGATGAAGTCGCCGTCCTCCTGGCGCTCCTCCTCGGCCAGACGGCGGCGCAGGTCGGCTTCGCAGCGCTCCACCGCCTCATCCAGCAGCTCCTTGAGTCGCACGGTGTCGCCGGCGCGGGTTTTGAGCTTCTTGCCATCCTCCCCCTGCACCAGCCCGAAGGGCACGTGCTCCAGATGGCCGCCCTCCGGGATCCAGCCGGCACGGCGGGCCACCTGGAACACACCGGCGAAGTGGCTGGCCTGGCCGGCGTCGGTGACGTAGATCACCCGGCAGGCGCCGTCGCCGTCGGGGGCTGCGCCGAAGCGGTAGCGGATGGCCGCGAGATCCGTGGTGGCGTAGTTGAAGCCGCCGTCGCTCTTGCGCACGATCACCGGTGGGGCCTGGCTGGCCGTGCCGTCCTGGCCCTCCAGAAACACACATTGGGCACCGCCATCGCTCACCAGCAGGCCCGCGGCGGCCAGGTCGGCCACCACCGCCTCCAGGAAGGGGTTGTAGAAGGATTCGCCGCGCTCGTCGAGGCGGATGTCGAGGCGGTCGTAGAGGCGCTGAAACTCCCGGCGCGACTGGTCGCACAGCAGCTGCCAGGCCCGGCGGGACACCGGATCGCCGCTCTGCAGCTTCACCACCTCCTCGCGGGAGGTGGTCTGGAAGGTTTCGTCGCTGTCGAAGCGGGCCTTGGCCTGGCGGTAGAAGGCCACCAGGTCGCCCAGGTCGACGGCGTCGGCAGTGTCGAGGGCCTCGGGAGCCACCTGCTTGAGGTGGGTGATGAGCATGCCGAACTGGGTGCCCCAGTCGCCGACATGGTTGAGCCGCAGCACCGGATGGCCGCGGAACTCCAGCACCCGGGCCAGGGCATCGCCGATGATCGTGGAGCGCAGGTGCCCCACGTGCATCTCCTTGGCGATGTTGGGGCTGGAGAAATCCACCACCACCGGTGCGCCGCCGGGGGCCACGGGCTCCACCCCCAGGCGCGGATCGGCCAGCCGGCGGCCCACCTCGGCGGCGAGCACCTCAGGCCTCAGGGTGAGGTTAATGAAGCCGGGGCCTGCGATCTCCGGCGGCAGGCACAGGGCCGCGAAGCCGGGATCCGCCTCCAGCTGGGCCACGATCGCCGAGGCAATCGCCCGGGGCGCCAGCTTCAGGGGCCGGGCCAGGGCCAGGGCGCCATTGGCCTGAAAATCGCCGAACTCCGGTTTCGAGGCGGGCCCGAGCTGGGGATCCAGCGGCATACCGGCTTCCCGGGCGGCGGCGGCCGCCTCGGGGAATGCGCTCTCCAGGGCCCCCAGCAGATGGCTGTTCAGGGCGTGGGCGATGCGCAGCATGGAGCGGAACCGGTCGAACGGCAGGCGTGGAGACGATCATCCTCCCCAGCGGGGCGGAGGTCGGTCAGAAGATCATCCAGCTTCAGCCTGGAGGCTCCTTAGGGGGTCGCAGCAGGTGCTTGCCGCGTTCCCGGATCCGCTGCTTCCAGTGGGGCGGCAGGCTTTCCAGCCCTGCCAAGCCCACAGGCCGAAAGAAACAGGCACAATGAGTTGCCTTCCCATCGCGGGGGATTGGCCGGCCGAAGCAAGTCGATGTGTCAGGTCGCCCAAACCAACGGAAATCGCTTCTGCAGCTGATGTGCTGCGAGCGACGCGGGGGCGGCAAGGCGCAGCGCTGGAAGCACAGCCCTGCGCAGGGGGCCCAGAGGCTTGGAAGGGACCATGATCCCAGCAACAGTTCATGGTCAATGCCTCGGGCACACCCCTCACCGGCGCGCCACAGAACGCCACCACCGATGTAATCGACCCCATCATCGGCGGCCCTACGGCGACCTTCGATCAACTCCTGCCCGCGAATCCGACGTTCACCAACACGTCGTTCCTGGCCCTCGCTCAGCCTGCCTCCCTTGGCTCCTCCAACCCCACCAGCACCGATCTTCTGGCATCGTCATTCCCCGCCGCCGGCCTCGAAAGCTCACCAACCACCCCCTGGCTGGTCGCCACCCAGCCCCTCCTGTGACACCCTGCCCACGCGCCGGCCTCTGACCTGACGGCCCACAGGCAAACAATCAGGACACCAGCCCCAGCGCCTCCTCCAGGCCGGCGAGCACCACATCGGCCGTCAGCTTGATGCGGTAGCGGCAGGCTTGGGTTTCGGTGCAGGCGAACGTGCCGTGCTCCCAGTATTTGTTGCTGCCGGCGCCGCCGCCACAGAGGCCGAAGTAGGCACACTCCGCGCGGCAGCGGTCGGTGCCAGCGCGCATGTCCGCCAGGATGCGCTGGAACTTGGGGCTGGCGGCAATCGACACGAGGCTGTCGCTCTGGACATGGCCCAGCACGAAGTCGCCGTACGTGTCGGTCTGAACGGATAGCAGTTCGGGATCGAAGGTGGAAATCGCCCCGCGGGCATCCACGTTGACAATCGCGAACGGGTTGTTCATGTCGGTGCATTCCAGGCGCGCATCCGCCTGGGCCAGGCTGCAGATGCCCTCGAACTCCCGCACCCGCATCCGCTCGGGGTGCTCCTGCCACAGCTCCCAGAACCGCTGCAGGAACTGGCGATAGGCCGCCTCGGCATGGGGACGGCTGAGGGTGGACACCCGGTTCTCCCCCTCCGTCTCCTCCATGTTGAAGGCCACCTCGCTGATGCCGTTCTCGATGAAGAAGGCGAACAGCGCATCGGCATGGCCGAGGGACTCCTCGGTGATCACGGCGATCACCTGGAAGGGGATGCCGCGGCGGCGCAGGTGCTCGATACCCCGAAGGGTGGCGGCATGGGTCCCCAGACCGGTGCGGGTGCGGCGGTGGACGTCGTGGAGAAAGGCCGGCCCGTCCATGCTCACGCCCACGGAGATGCCGTTGCGCTCAAAGCAGTCGCACCAGGCTTCGTTGATCAGGGTGGCGTTGGTCTGCACTGACTGGTGGATGGTCAGGGGCTCCCCCTGCCAGCGCTCCTGGGCCCGCCGCACGCAGGCGCTGGCCGCGTCGTAGAAGGCGATCGGCACGGTGAGCGGTTCACCGGCGTGCCAGAGCAGGGTGAAATCGCCGCCCACATAGGGGCTCTCCAGCACCCGCTCCAGGGCCGCTTCCAGCAGCTCCAGCGGCAGACGGTGACGGTCGTCCCGGTTGGGCAGGTAGCAGTAGTCGCAGTCGAGGTTGCAGTAGGGGGTGGGCTGGACCACCAGCAGCTGCAACGGCCCGAAGCCTTCCGGGTTGCCCGGTGGTGGGGTACCGGTGGCGATCACCAGAAGTTGCGGAAGCCGCCGTTACGGAAGCCGCCGTTGCCCCAGCCGCCGTTGCGGAAGCCGCCATTGCCCCAGCCGCCGTTACGGAAGCCGCCGTTGCCCCAGCCGCCATTGCGGAAGCCGCCATTCCCCCAGCCGAAACGGGGCCCGCCCCCGTTCACAAAGACGTAGGCGAGGCGGCCATCGGGGGCTTTGGCCCGACCCTCCGCTGGCTCCGGGTCGGGCGACTCCGGCCCCATGGCCTGGGAGATGCGCCGCAGGCGGGCGTCGATCGACCCAGGCGCGGCCTCCAGAGGGGACGCTGCCTGGGCCAAAGCGCCGGCGGGGGCCAGGGCCGCCAGCAGGAGCAGGAAACCGAACAGACCGGAACGGGGGTGGTTCGTCATCGGAGGGCTGCCAGGACAGGAGGGAGGAGCGGGACGGGGCGATCAGGCCGCCGCAGGGCGGAGGTGCGGGAGGTCATCGGGGAGCCGCCGCTGAAGGGGCCGCCAGTTGGAAACCTTCGCGGGTCAGCAGCACGGATTCGAAGAAGGCGCGGACCCGCTCGGCGGGCACCACCAGCACACCGCTGGGGCCGACCCAGGGGGCGACGCTGGCGACGGCCTCGGGGCGGCCCTCCAGATAGCCCTGGAGCAGGCCCGCGATGGCCAGGTTGACCACGTTCAGCAGCCTGGAATTGTTCTCCGGCACGATGCAGCCGACGCCATAGCTCACATAGGGCTGCTCAGGCACCAGTGCCACGCCCGAGAGCTGGCGCTGGTGCCGCAGGCCGGCCAGCACGTTGGCATCGCCCAGCACCCCCGTCACCCGTTTCTGCTCCAGGGCCGTGACGGCCAGGGCCAGGGTGGGGAAGCTGACCGCCTTGGCGGCGGGCTGGAGCGAACCCAGCAGACCGGCCCCGAGGGACCCCTCCACCACCGCGATCGGTTGAGCGGCGAGGGAGGACGGCGAGCCGTCCAGGGTGCCGCTGCGGGTGAGCAGCCTCAGGCCGGAGAGGCCGATCGGCAGGGAGAAATCGACCAGCTTTTCCCGCTCCCAGCTGAAGGGCACACCACAGGCCAGGCCGGCCTTGCCGCTGGAAACGGCTCCCACCGTGACGGCGGTGTTGTCCACGGGCACGAAACGGATCCGGACGTCGTTGCCGAGCTCCGCCTTCAGCTGGCGGTCGATGCGGCGGGCCAGATCAATGGCGTACCCCTCCGGTTCCCCCTTCGGCCCGATCTGGACCAGGGGCGGGCTGTCGGCGGGACCCACCATCAGCACCTCGCCCGACTTGGCCGCCTGCTCGAGCACGGCGTCGGCGGCCCGCGCCGGGGCCAGGCCCCCCAGGGGCCAGAGGCAGGCCAGGGCCCCCAGGGCCAGGGCCCTGCTGCGGTGGGATCGGACGGAACCGGCGGGAACCCGCGCAGCAGGAGAAGCCATGGGCAGAACCGTGCACGTGCTGCACCTTAAGGGCGGCTTCCGGGCTTGCCCACGGCCGCGTTGGGGCTTGAAACGCCCCGGCCTGGGACCTACCAGTTTCGGAACGCCCCACCGCGCATGGCGCCCCCATTCACGAAGCCGCCCCCGCCCCTGGCATTGACGAAACCGCCGCCCCCGTTGCGGAAGCCACCGCCGCCGCCGTAATAGGGGTGGCCATTGACGAAGCCGCCCCGGGCTGCGTTGGCGAAGCCGCCCCGGCCGCCGTTGGCGAAGCCGTAGGCCAGCCGCTGATCGCCGACGGAGGTGCCGTCCGCCCCGCTCCCGTCAGCCTGTTCTCGGATCGCCGCGGTGATGCGCTGCAACCGTTGCTCGATCGAGACTCCGCTGGCCGAGGTGGGCTGCAGGGCCGCCTGGCCAGCAGCCGGAGCGGTCAGGGCCGCCAAGGCCAGGGAGAAACCGAGCAGGGCCGCGCGGGAGGTGATGGACATGGGGTGGATCTCCTTAACGGGCAGGTGAGGTGGGGGCGACCGCCGATGGGGTCGTTGCCGGCAGGGGCCTGACCCGTTCGTAGTTGAGCAGAACGGACTGGAAATAGGCCTTGATCAGCTCGGGAGGCAACTCCAGGATTCCCTTCGGACCGAGCCAGCGGTTGACGCTGGCCACGGCAGTCGGCTCATCATCGAGGTAGCCCTGCACCAGCCGGGCGATGGCCAGATTGACCAGATTGCGGAAGGTGGAATTGTCCTCCGGAACAATGCAACCCACGGCAAAGCGGGAGAAGGCCTCCGCGGGCACCAGGCTGTAACCCTTGCCGCCGAGGCTCTGGAGGGCACCGGCGAGCAACAGGGAATCGCCCCCCACGCCATCCACCTGGCCGGCCAGCAGCGCCCGCACCGCCGGCTCGATTCCGGCGAAGGGAACCCGCACCGCCGTCGGCTGCACGGCCGCGATGGTGGCGCTGCCCAGGGAGTCCTTCACCACGCCGATCCGCTTGCCCGCCATCGAGGCCGCTGAGCCGTCGAGCCCCCCCTGCCGGGTGAGCACGCGAATGCCCGAGAGGGCGAAGGGCATGGAGAAGTCGACGAACATCTCCCGCTCCCAGGTGAACTGGACCCCACAGGCCAGGTCCACATCGCCGCGGCTCACGTCACGGAACACCGCCAGCGGATCCGCATTGGCGGTGTAGACGATCTTCACCGGCCGGTTGAGATAGGTGGAGACCTCCGCCTCGATCAACCGGGCCACATCGAGGCTGTAACCCACCAGCGCCTTGCCGGCATCGAGGTAGGCGAAGGGCACCATGTCGGTGGGGCCGGCCATCGTGATCTCGCCGGTGCGCGCCGCCTGCTCGAGCACCGATTCGGCCCTGGCTGCCGTGGGGCCGCCCAGCGCCGCCACCAGCGCCAGCAGCAGGGAGGGTCCCGCCACGGCGCAGCGTCGGGCCCAGGCGGCGAGGCCGATCGGGGCGGCCTGTTGGGGAGGGGTTGGCTGCGGAAGGGCTGGAGACGGCACGGATCGCTGCGGCACGCGGGTCGGCTCGGGGGTCATCGGCGCCCACTCTGGCAACAGATCGGGGGCGGAGCCATCGGTGCCGGGGGAGTGCGGCGATTCTTCACCATGGTCCCGGCTCAGGCCAGCAGGGGGTCGAAGCGCATGCTCAGGTCCAGCCAGGGGCTGCGCGTCACCGGGGCGCTGGTGGAGATCAGATCGATGCCGGTGGCGGCGTAGGCCGCCAGCTGCTCGGGCCGCACCCCGGAGGCCTCCAGCACCACCATTGGCGCCAGGGCCCGCAGAAGGGGCACCAGGGCCGCCAGCGCCGCGGGGCTGAAGTCGTCGAGGAGCACCGCATCGGCCCCCGCCCGCACGGCGGCCTCGGCTTCGGCGGCGGTCTCGGCCTCCACGATCACCCGTGCCGGCCAGGGGGCCGAGGCCCGCACCGCCGCGATGGCCAGCCCCACGCCCCCCGACCAGGCCAGGTGGTTCTCCTTAAGCATGGCGGCATCGTCGAGACCGAGGCGGTGGTTGGTGCCGCCGCCGCAGCGCACGGCGTACTTCTCCAGCACCCGCAGGCCCGGGGTGGTCTTGCGGGTGTCGGCCAGTCGCACACCGGTGCCCGCCAGCACCTGCACCAGGGCGGCGGTGGCGCTGGCGATGCCCGAGAGGCGCATGGCCAGGTTGAGGGCCGTGCGCTCCGCCGCCACCAGGGCGGCCGCCGGCCCCTCCAGCTCCAGCAGCCGCTGGCCGGCGACCACCGGCTCCCCATCGCCCACCAGCAGCCGCACCGACGCCCGGGGATCCAGCAGCGCCAGCAGCGGCCCCACCAGCACCCCGCCGCAGAACACCCCGTCGGCGCGGGGGATCCAGTGGGCCCGGCCGGTGCGGCCGACCAGGGCCGGGGCCGTCAGATCGCCGCGGCCGATGTCCTCATCCAGCCAGCGGCGCAGCTGGTCCTCCAGCGCCGGGGTGAAGGAGAGCACCGGGGCCAGGGCCCCATCGGATGACATCACGGGGGGCCTCAGCTGCCGGCGGCGCCGACGGGGGGGGCGGACACCGGCGGCGGGGCGAAGGGCGGGCAGACCCGCTTCACCGGATCGCAGGCATAGATGGTGGGTTTCTGCCAGGCCAGGGGGATCTCCAGCAGGTCGCGGCTGCCGGTGATCCCCTGTGCCACGAACAGCACCGCCGCCAGGATCGAGGCGCCCAGGTGCAGCCGGCGCCAGCGCAGCTCCTTGAGGATCTCCGGACGGGCGGCCAGCGAGAAGATCATCAGCCCCACCACGGCCACCCCGGCCCAATAGTGGGACTGCCAGAACGCGGGGCTCAGCGGGTTGTCGCTGAGGCGCCACACCTCGGGCTGGGCGCCGAGGCCCAGCACCCCGGCCCAGGTGAGCAGGGCGAAGACAAGCCGGTAGCCCTTGGCCTTGACCCGCCAGAGGGCCAGCAGGGAGACCACGGTGCCCACCAGCACCAGCAGCAGTTGCAGGGCGCGGCCGCCACCGCCCGTGAAGCCCTCCGGCGGCTGCTTGGTGACGATCACCACCGTCAGGGCCACGAGCACCAGCAGCACCACGCCCGCCGAGAGCCACTGGCCCAGGTCGGCGTGGTCGCGACCGGTGGTGGGGGGCAGTTTCGCCTTCTCGACCCGGCGCTGCCGGGCCTGGACCCCGAGCCGCACCACCATGCCGATCAGGGGATAGATGAGCACCACCGCCAGGGCGGGGTGCAGGATCCAGAGCCAGTCGACCGTTTGCATCCGCCTGCTGGAGTGCGTTTGTCAAAGCATTGACGGCGGAGGTTAAGCGGTCAACCGGGATGGGCGTTTGTTGATGCCGCCGTGGCGCCTACTTGCCGATGCAGAAGCGGGAAAAGATCCGTTCCAGCACCGCCTCGCTCACCTCCTCGCCGGTGATGGCCCCGAGGCCGGCGATGGCGCCGCGCAGGTCGATGGTCCAGAAATCCCAGGGCAAGCCCTGGTCGGCAGCTTCCAGGCAGCGCGCCAGGCTGGAGGCCGCTGCCGCCGCCAGCTCCCGCTGGCGCCCGTTGAGGGCCACCTGCAAGCCCTGGAGCTCGCCGGCGCCGCAGAGACCCAGCAGGGCGGCCACCAGGCCGTCGCGGCCGGCGCCGGTGAGGGCGCTGATGCGCACCAGGGGCACCTCCGGCGGGGCGGACGGGACGACGGCAGGGGCGGCCCCCTCCGGCAGGGCATCGCACTTGTTGCCCACCAGCAGCAGGGGCACCCCCTCGGGCACCAGTGCCATCAGCGCCTGGTCGGCGGCCGACCAGCCGGCCAGCAGATCGAAGAGCAGCAGCACCGCATCGGCTCCCGCCAGGGCCTGGCGGCTGCGTTCGATGCCCAGCAGCTCCACCCGGTCGTCCGTGGGTCGGATCCCGGCGGTGTCGAGCAGGGTGAGGGGCACCCCATCGAGCACCAGGTCGCTTTCGAGCAGGTCGCGGGTGGTGCCCGGCAGGTCGGTGACGATGGCCCGCTCGCGGCGGCTGAGCAGGTTGAGCAGGCTGGATTTGCCCACGTTGGGCCGGCCGACGATGGCCACCCGCAGGCCCTCGCGCAGCAGCTCCCCCTGGCGGGATTCGGCCACCAGCCGCTCCAGCTCGCCCCGCACCGCCTCCAGTTCGGCCCGCACCAGCGTCCCGTCGAGGGGGGGCAGGTCCTCCTCGAAGTCGACCCGGGCCTCCAGCTCGGCCAGCTGGTCGAGCAGGCGCTCCCGCAGGCCGCCGATGCGGCGCTGCAGACCGCCGTCGATGCCCGCCATGGCCAGCTCGGCCGCCCGGCGGCTGCGGGCGGCGATCATCTCGACGATCGCCTCGGCGCGGGTGAGGTCGAGGCGGCCGTTGAGGAAGGCCCGCTGGCTGAACTCCCCGGCCCCGGCCAGGCGGGCGCCCGCGGCCAGCACCAGCTCCAGCACCCGCCGCACGGCGACCAGGCCCCCATGGCAGTGGAGCTCCACCACATCCTCGCGCGTGAAGCTGCGGGGGGCCCGCATCAGCAGCAGCAGGGCCTCATCCACCCGCCGGCCATCGGCCGGGTCCACCACATGGCCGTACAGGACCCGGTGGCTCCCCCAGGACTGGGCACCAGGGGCCACGAACAGGCGCCGACCGATCGCCTCGGCCGTCGGACCGGAGAGCCGCACGATCGCCACGCTGCCGGCCCCGGCGGCGACGGCGGTGGCGATGGCGGCGATGGTATCCCCGTTAGGGTTCGACCCATCTGTGCCCTCACCCCGCGTCACTGGATCGCATGGCACCGTTTCGCCCCCAGTCTCTATCCCTGCCGCGGCTGGTGCGGACCGTGCGACGAAAGCTGCGCCAGGCGATCGAATGGATCTGGCGCCAGGAGGGCAGCCACGGCCAGCGGGCCCGGGGGCTGGCGGCGGGGGTGTTCATGGGCTGCTTTCCGATCTTCGGCTTCCAGACCCTGCTGGGGGTGGCGCTGGCCAGCCTGGTGCGGGGCAACCACCTCCTGGCCGCCGCCGGAACCTGGATCAGCAATCCGATCACCGACGTGCCGATGATCTGGTTCAACTATCAGCTGGGCAGTCTGTTGCTGGGACCCGGCAAGGGCTGGCCAGGCGGTCCGCTGCTGCATCACGAGACCCTGCGCCAGCTCGGTTGGGATTTCACCTCCCGGCTGCTGCTCGGTTCGGCCGTTGTGGGCGTCGTGCTGGCTCCCCTCAGCGGCCTCCTGTGCCTGCGCTGGCTGCAACGCCGCCAGCGGGCCTCCTGAGGAAGGCGGACAGCCTCAGGACTCGGCCAGCCCCGGAAACACCATCAGGTCGATGTGGCCACCGGCGGGCTGGCGCCATTCGCGAAATTCCGCCGCCAGGGCCCTGTGCTCGTGGTCGAGCGATTGCGACTCCAGATCCTGCAGGCGCTGATGCACCAGATCGAGCGTGTTGTCGATGAGCTGGGCAGCCTGTTCGGAAGTCATGGCATCGCTGCGATGGAGAAAAGCCTGAGCTTCGAGGTGTTGTAGAAGACGCCGCCCTGGTGGGCTGTAGCCCCTGACACGGGCCATCTCCCCCGTCGGCGGACCCGCACCGATCACACCGTCTGCGCCAGCCACTGCTGCAGCGGCGTCCAGTCGTCCCCCGCATCAATAGCCGCCCAGAGGCGCTCGATCACCGGCCGAACCGGCGTTTCCGGCAGGTTCCAGCGCTGCAGGCAGGCGCTGATGGCCGCCCCGCCGGTGGTGCCGGAAGTGGCCGCCACGGCGTGGCTCCCATGCCACCAGGCGTCCCGCCAGGCGAGCCATTCGGCCCGCGGCGGGGCCGGGCCCTCGGGCACGAAGGGCGCCAGGTCGTCGGCCGTGGCCGGCAGCCCTCCCACCTGGATCCGTTCGGCTAGGGCGGTGAAAAAGCGGCCATAGGCCACGGGCCAGCCGGTCAGCAGCCGCAGGGTGGGGAGCACCGGATCGGGGAGGTCGGCCAGGGCCTCGGCCGGCACCGGCCCCGCGTCGAAGCCGAGGCGGCGGCGCAGGCAGCGGCGGTAGTGGACGTCGTAAACCTCGCCGAACGGCTCCAGCGCCGCCTCCAGGGGAGCCCGGGGCAGCAGCATCGCCAGGGGCTCCTGCAGCAGCCGCAGATTGTGCTGGCAGACGAGCGGCTGGCGGCCGTAGGCGTAGAGGCCGTTGTGGTCGAAGTAGGCGGCGGTGAAGCCCGGATCCCAGGCGTCCAGGAAGGCGAAGGGGCCGTAGTCGAAGCTCTCCCCCGCCAGCGACATGTTGTCGGTGTTGAGCACCCCGTGGGTGAACCCCGCCACCATCCATTCGGCCGCCAGGTGCGCCACCCGCTGGACCAGTTCGCCATAGAAGGCCAGCAGCAGTTGTTCGCCATCGCCGTGGATCGCCGGCAGATGGGGGTAGTGGATGGCCACCACATGGCGCAGCAACCGCTCCAGCTGGGCCGGCTGGCGCAGGAAGAGCAGTCGCTCGCAGGTGCCGAAGCGCAGATGGGTGCGGGCCAGGCGCACCATCACCGCACTGCGGGTGGGGGAGGGCTCATCGCCGCGCCAGAGATCTTCGCCGGTTTCGATCAGTGAGAGGGTGCGGCTGGTGGTGACCCCGAGGCGCTGCAGGGCCTCGCTGGCGATCACCTCCCGCACCCCTCCCTTGAGCGTGAGGCGCCCGTCTCCGCCGCGGCTCCAGGGGGTGGTGCCGGAGCCCTTGGTGCCCAGGTCCTGCAGCTGGCCGTAGCGATCGCGCAGCTGGCCGTAGAGAAATCCGCGGCCATCCCCCAGCAGGGGGTTGTAAATGCCGAACTGATAGCCGTGGTATCGCAGGCCCAGCAGGGGGTTGGGGCGGGCGGACATGGGCGATGCCGGGATCGCGCCGACCCTAGGGAGCAGGGCGGGGCCGGGCCGGGGCCGGGCAAAACGGCGGGTGCCCGTGGTGATGCCGCCGGGTCCTCCATGGCAGTGGCCTCCGGTTCATGGAGGTCCTGCGGCTGCGGATCCAGGGTCTCGACGTGGAGCGCAGGCCGATCACGGTGCAGAGCGGCAAAGCAGAGCAGCAAAGGGGAGAAGAAAGGCCTCTCACTGATCTGGCGGCGGGGTGGGGAAAGGTGGCTCTGCCCCACTCTCTGGCTCGCCACCAGGAGGTGCGGCGTGCGGAGCCCATCCCAGTTCCGCAGATGCGGCCAGACTGAGAAGACCCACCCACCAGAGCCAGGAGCCGTCGAGATGAGGTCGTCAAACCAACTAGGCACTGGCCTGGCCGTGGCAGCCATTGTTGCAAGCTTTGGCACCGCTGCGACAGCTCAGACCTTCAAGATGACAACGTCAGTTGCGCCTGGAGTTGCCACCCCTGACCGTCTCGAGACTTCTATCGGCACATTGAATCTCATCGATGGCTTTCCGAAGCCGGACACAATCGAGAAGATCTACGACAACCTGGATCGGTCCCGCGCCTTGCAGGCCTATCTGCTGGCCATCCCGATGGTGAATCAGGCCGGCAGGCGCGAATCGCTGCGCAAGTTCGGCCCCGTTAACACGACCAACGTGATCTGGGAGAACCTGGTAGATCCCAGGACGGTGGAACTCACGGCCAACGACAACACCGTCTACAGCTTCATTTGGCTTGACACCAGAAAGGGGCCATTGGTGCTCGAAGTTCCCCCCAAGGTGCTGGGTGCTGTCAATGACTTCTGGTATCGCTGGGTGGCCGACATCGGCATCACGGGAGCCGACAAAGGCGCGGGCGGCAAGTACCTGTTCCTGCCCCCTGGGTATCAGGGCACCATCCCGCAAGGCTATGGTGTTGTGAGACCAAGAACCTACGGCAACTGGCTGTTCTTCCGCTCCTTTTTAGTGGATGGTTCCACCAAACCAGGCGTGGAATCGGTCAAGGCGAATCTGAAGATCTACCAACTCTCCAATGCTGCCAACCCACCGGCGATCAAGTTTGCCAATGCCTCTGGTGTGCCGGCCAACTTCGTGGCTCCCGGGGACTACTCCTTCTGGGCACTCCTCAACCAGGTGATTCAGGAGGAGCCTTCCTCCGGCTCCGATCCCACGACGCTCGGACTCTTCGCTTCGATCGGAATTGTCAAAGGCAAGCCCTTCAACCCCAACGAGCGCTGGAAGAAGATTCTCGCCGACGCCGCCAACATCGGTGCCGTGACGGCACGAACCATTGCCCTCAAGATTCGGGAATCTGAAGCCTTCTTTTATCCAAATATCTCCTGGCGATTGCCGTTCTTTGGTGGTTATAAGTTCGAAGCCTCCCCTGGCGTGGCCAACCTTGATGGCTCCATTTTTATTATTACTTCGCAACCGGTGTCACGCCGGCCATGGAAGAAAAGATTGTTGGCAAGGGCTCCCAGTATCCCTGGGCCTCACTGGATTCAAAGGGCGACCGCCTGGATGGCAGCAAAACCTACAGGCTGCGCCTGCCGCCCAACATCCCAGTGGCAGATTTCTGGTCTGTGATCGTTTATGACACCCAGACGCGTTCCATGCTGCAGACAGACCAGAAAGCCCCGAGTGTCAGCAGCCAGGACCAGGGAATCAAAACCAATGCCGACGGCTCTGTTGATGTTTGGTTTGGGCCCAAGCCCCCTGTTGGCTTCGAGAACAACTGGGTTCAGACGATCCCTGGCAAGGGCTGGTTCACGCTTCTGCGCCTCTATGGACCGTTAGAAGCATGGTTCAATAAAACCTGGCGTCCAGGCCCAATCCAGTTGCAGCCGTGATGCAGCCATCCACGTCGAAGCCTTCACTCTGATTGAGCACCCAACAACGCCATTCACCTGGGCAGCCCCCGCATGGCTTTGGCGTCCTCCCCCAGCGTCTTGTGGCCAGGTGATGGCACGCGCTGGCTGGGCCATTGCCAAATGAGCAGTTATATTAACCACTGACTCAACGACATGAAGCCCTTGCTCATTCGGAATTCGCTGATCGCCGGCCTTGCCAGTCTCAGCCTCTTCAGTGGCGTGCAAGCCAAGCAGCCTGCAGCACCTGATGTCCAACAGACAAGACTTGGTGGTCTTCAGTGGGAGAATGGCTATCCCAGCAAGTCCACGGTTCAGAAGCTCTACGACGAGCTGGATTTCCAACGGGCTACCCAGGCTTACCTCTGGGCCTTGCCTGCGGTGGGCTTCAAGACGCTCTACGACGCCCAGGCAAAAACCTTCGGTGCCAGAAATGGCGATGTGGTGCTCTATCAGACCCTGAAGGACAAGGCGGGGATGCTCACGCCAAACATCACCACGCTCTATGCCTTCAGTTTCTGGGATCTCGGCAAGCAGGGTCCACTGGTGGTGGAGGTGCCTGCCGGCCTCACCGCCGGTGGGGTCATGGACATCTGGCAGCAGCCGATCACCGATATGGGCCAGACCGGCCCGGACAAGGGAGCCGGCGGTAAGTACCTCATCCTTCCACCGGGCAGCCCGGAGATCGCCGCTCCCGGGTTTCGGATCGTGCGCTCCCCCAGCAACCAGATCTGGTTCGGCACCCGCGGCCTCGATCCCGATAAGGCGGCTGCGGAAGCCACCGTGCGGCAGCATCGCCTCTATGGCTGGAACCAGCGGGCCAATCCCCCCGTGAGCGCCTACATCCCAGTGGCGGGACGACCCTGGCAATCGGCCCAACCGGCCACTCTCGACTACTGGCGTCTGCTCAGCGAGCTCTATGCCAACGAGCCCGTGGCGCCTCGCGACCGCATGATGTTCGGCATGCTGGCGCCCCTGGGGATCATGGCGGGACAGCCATTCAGCCCCGATGCGCGCCAGGCGAAGCTGCTGACCGAATCGGCCCAGGTGGGTGAGCTGATGGCCCGCACCATCGCCTTCGACAAGCGCACACCCGGCGCCACGGTGTATCCCGGCAAGCACTGGGAGTACGCCGTGCTGTTCGATCTCGATCAGGAATCCCCCGACAAGCGTCGGGTGCAGTTCGACGAACGCGCCTCCTGGTTCTACGAGGCCATCGGCATGTCCAGCGGCATGCAGGGTCGCCTCCTGGGCTTCGGCCAGGTCTACCTTGAAGCCTCCAAGGACAAGGCCGGGCGTTGGCTCGATGGCGGCAAGACCTACCGGATGCGTGTGCCTGCCAACCCGCCCGTGAAGCAGTTCTGGTCGGTCACTCTCTACGACAACGTCAGCCGCGGACCGTTGATCACTGACCAGGGGGCCGCCGACCTGAGCTCCCGCAAGCCGAACCTTGTCGCCAATGGCGACGGGTCGGTGGACGTGTTTTTCGCACCGGTGCAGCCGGCCGGGGCCAGCAACTGGATCAAAACCACCCCTGGCAAAGGCTGGTTCGCCTACTTCCGCTTTTACGGCCCCACCGAGCCCTATTTCAGCAAGGCCTGGCAACTCAACGACATCGAAGTGCTCAAGCCCTGAGGCCTCCTTTGGCCTGGACGCCTGCCCTCGCATCCCACAACCCACCCAACCAACACGATGGTCCCTACCCCCAGTCGGCCTGCTGTCGCCTTCATCGCCGCCGCCCTGATGGCCGCCCTACCGCTGACTCCCCATGGGGTCCTGGCGGCGCCACAGGCTTCGGCAACAGTTGCCAATTCCTCCGGCCGGCCCGCACCCCTCAGCACCGCCGAAGCCCGCGCCATCGCCAAGGAAGCCTGGCTCTACGCCTATGCCCCCCTGCAGGGTTACCAGACCCTCTGGAATCAAACTCAGAACAAGGCGTTTGCTGGCTATGTGGGTGGTTTCAATCAGTTCCGCCACTACGCCCGCTCTGCCACCCCTGACGACACAGACATCGTCACCCCCAACAACGACACACCCTATTCGTGGGCCTGGCTGGATCTGCGCGCCGAGCCAATCGTGCTGTCGCTTCCGGCCGTGCCGGCGCCGCGTTACTACGTGAATCAGTGGTTTGATCTCTACACCCACAACTTCGCCTACACCGGCGTTCGCGCCACCGGACGTGGGGCCGGCACTTATCTCTTTGCAGGTCCCCGCTGGAATGGCACCGTGCCGAAGGGCATCACCAAAGTGTTTCGCGCTGAAACCGATTTCATCGGTACTCTCACCCGCACCCAACTCAACGGACCGGCTGACATACCTGCGCTGCAGGCGGTGCAGGCCCAGTACATCCTCACTCCCCTATCCCGTTTCACTGGGACTGGGGCCCCACCCGCCGCACCGCCGGTGGCCTGGCCCGCCTGGGATACCACCAAAGCAGAGGGAATCGGCTTCATCGCCTACCTCAATGCCCTGCTGCCGTTCATGCCCACCGTCCCATCGGAGCGCGAGATGATGGCCCGCTTTGCCCGGATCGGCATCGGTCCGGGGCTTCCGTTTAATCCAGCCCGCCTTGATCCGGCGATTCGCACCGCCATTGAGGAGGGGGTTGCCAGCGCCGCCAAGGATCTCAAAGCGAAGGCCCTGACCCAAACAAGCTCCCAGGGGTTCTTCGGCACCAGACAGGAACTGGGGTCTGATTACCTCACGTTCCGCTCGATGGGAGCCATGCTGGGGATCTATGGCAATAGCAGTGAAGAGGCCTTCTATGCCAGCCAGCAGACCGGAGCCGACGGCAAGGTGCTCGATGGGCGCAGGCGATGGGTGATGCGATTCGAGCCGGGCCAGCTGCCACCGGTGACGGAGTTCTGGTCGGTGACGATGTACAAGTTGCCCGAACGGCTACTTGTGAAGAATCCCATTCAACGCTATTCGATTGGTGATCGCACATCAGGCCTGAAGCTGGGAGCTGATGGATCCCTGGAGATTTACATCCAAAGCGAAAAGCCAGGAACGGATAAAGTCTCGAATTGGCTGCCCGCTCCTGCTGGGCCCTTTTTCTTTGTGGCGCGTTTGTATGGTCCCAAGGGCCCAGTCCTGCAGGGGAAATGGACGCTGCCACGCTTGACAGAAGTCCGGGGGAAAGAAAGCCCTTAGGCCATTCCTACAGGTTTCTGCCAAGCGACGCCATGCTGCACTGTCCATCGATCCTGCGACAGTTGCGCAACGATGGAGCCACCCATCGGCTTTGGCGCCAGGTTGTTCTCCCTGGGGATGGCGGACTTCTACCGGATATTTCCATTGAGCGCTAAATAGGAGGTAATTGATTCTCTCAACTGCGAAGACTCCCCTGGACCCATCGGAGCAGCGGCCTGCAGCAGATATGCAGTGGCAGCTTCCATCCAAAGATTTCTGCATAAGGTAAAAGGTGTGGAAGACTCGAAGGTGAAGGTAAAGAGATGAGGATCGCGCAGATTGCCACCCTTCATGAGAGAGTTCCGCCCGTCGGCTATGGAGGAACGGAACGGGTTGTTCACTATCTCACCGAAGAGCTGGTGCGACGGGGCCATGACGTGGTTCTGTTTGCCAGCGGCGACTCTCTGACCAGCGCCAAGCTCTGCGCCTGTGTCCCTCAGGCCCTGCGTCTGAGCGGTCAGGTGTCTGACGCCAGCGTGCACAACGTGATCCAGCTCGACCGTGTGCTCGAGAAGCTCGATAACTTCGACATCCTCCATTTCCACAACGGTCACACCCATTTCCCCTTGTCCAATCTGCTGGGCGTTCCCCATCTGAACACCCTGCATGGCCCCTTACATGCGCCCGAGCAGAAGCTCCTCTACACCCACTTCCATCAGGTGCCCCTGGTCTCGATCTCCGAAACCCAGCGCCAGCCCGTGCCCGGGGCCAACTGGCTGGGCAACGTCTACCACGGACTGCCCAACGACCTCTATCGCTACCAGGCCACACCCAGGCCCTATCTGGCCTTCATCGGCCGCATCTCCCCGGAGAAACGGCTGGATCGCGCCATCGCCATCGCCACGGCCGTGGGCCTGCCCCTGAAGGTGGCCGCCAAGATCGATCCAGTCGACACTCCCTACTATCACGAACACATCGAGCCCCTGTTGCGGAACAATCCACTGGTGGAATTCATCGGTGAAGTGGATGACGCCGGCAAGCAGGATTTGCTGGGCCATGCCCTTGCCCTGCTGTTTCCGATCGACTGGCCCGAACCGTTCGGTCTGGTGATGATCGAGGCCAACGCCTGCGGCACTCCGGTGATCGCCTGGCGTAACGGCTCGACCCCGGAAGTGATCCGCCACGGGATCAACGGCTTCCTGGTGGACTCGCTGGAGGAGGCCATCGCCGCTATCGGGGCGCTGGAACGGCTGGACCGTGCACGGGTCCGCAGCCACTTCGAAGTCAGCTTTTCGGTCAGTCGCCAGGCCGAGGACTACGAACAGCTCTACCGCCACCAGATCCAGGCCAGCCGCTGCCACAGCCCTGCCCACCGCTCGCCGGTGCATGCCTGATCCGCTGCATCCCTTCGTTCTCAAGAACGAGGAAACCTTCGCGATCCTGGATTCCCGTGGCGAGATCAGCCCGGACGGCCAGCCCGATGTCGGCATCTTCCATCGCGGCACCCGCCACGTCAGCCGGCTGCAACTGTTGCTGTGGGGACGACCACCCCTGGTGCTGAGCTCCACAGAGCGTGGGGCTGTGGGGGTGCTCGTGAGCCATCTCAGCAACAACGATGGCGGTGACGGCGGCTCCGCCGCGATGACGATCCACCTGGAGCGCAGCACCGTCCTGACCGCCACCGCCTGCCTGCAGCAGTTCTGCTTCACCAGCTATGGGGACCGGCCCGTCACGATGCCGCTGACCCTGAGGCTCGATGCGGACTTCCGCGACATCTTTGAGGTAAGGGGGTACACCCGATCGGAGCGGGGCCGTACGGCCCGTCGCGGCATTGACGGCGCCCTGGAACTCATCTACCGGGGCCTGGATGGGGAAGATCGGCTGACGGTGCTGCGCCTGAGTGATCCCGTTGAGGACGTGGGCGAGGAGCACATCGGGCTGCAGGTGACCCTGGAGCCCAGGCAGACCCGACGGATCTTCCTGGTGCTGGATTTCCACCCCGTCGCGCAGCCACCTGGGGCGGAAGAGCACTTCACCACCGCCATGGCGGCCACCATCCAGCGCTTCCGGGACGCCCGGCGCAGCGCCGCTTCAGTGGTCAGTGACAACCCGGCCTTCAACAGCTGGCTGATGCGCTCCTTTTCCGATGTGCACCTGCTGGCCAGCCAGGTGGAGGATGGGCTTTACCCCTACGCCGGGGTGCCCTGGTTCAGCTGCCCCTTCGGCCGGGACGGCCTGATCACGGCGCGGCAGATGCTGATGGTGGAGCCGAGGCTCGCCCGGGGCGTGCTGGGCTACCTGGCCTGCAGCCAGGCGGTTGGCGATAATCCTTCCCACGACGAGGAACCCGGCAAGATCCTGCACGAATCGCGGCTTGGCGAAATGGCCGCACTCGGCGAAGTGCCGTTCTCGAGGTATTACGGGGCCGTCGACTCCACGCCCCTGTTTCTGATGCTGGCGGGGGATTATCTCCACCGCAGTGATGATCAGGACTTCATCTTCGGCCTGCTGCCGGAGCTGGAGGCGGCGATGGCCTGGATCCACAGGGCCGAGGCCGGCAGCTTCGATGGCTTCCTGCGCTACCTGCGGGTGGCCGAGAACGGGCTGCGCAATCAGGGCTGGAAGGATTCAGACGATTCCATCCATCACGCCGATGGCCATCTGGCGGAGGGCTCGATCGCCCTTTGCGAAGTGCAGGCCTACGCCTACGGAGCCCGCCGTTCGCTCGCCATGATCTATCACCGCCTGGGCCGGGGCACGGAGGCCGAGACGCTGCTCGAGGAGGCCGCCGCCCTGCGTCACCGTTTCCACCAGGCCTTCTGGTCCCCCTCGATCGATTCCTATGCCCTGGCCATTGATGGCCAGGGCCAGGCCTGCCAGGTGCGGACGTCCAATGCCGGCCACTGCCTCTGGGCCGGCATCGCCACCACGGAAGCGGCAGCAGCTGTGGCCCGCCAGCTGATGGCCCCCACCAGTTTCAACGGCTGGGGCATCCGCACCCTGGATGAACGGGAGCACCGCTACAACCCGATGAGTTATCACAACGGCTCCGTCTGGCCCCATGACAACGCCCTGATCGGCATGGGTCTGGCCCGTTATGGCCACCGTTCCGAGGCTCTGCAGATCCTCTCCGGCCTGTTCGAGACCGCCAGTGCGGTGCCCATGTTCCAGTTGCCGGAACTCTTCTGCGGGTTCCCGCGCCGGGAGGAGGAAGGCCCCACCTTCTACCCAGTGGCCTGCAGCCCCCAGGCCTGGGCCAGCGCCAGTGTGTTCGGCCTGCTGGAGGCGATCACTGGCATGTCGATCGAGCGGGAGCATGGCAGCAGCCGGGTGCAGGTACGCCTGCACAATCCCTGCCTGCCGAGGGGGCTCAACCTGCTGGACATCAACGGACTCCGTCATGGCGACGAGGAGATCAACCTGCAGTTCCACCGCAGCGAGCACGATGTGGGCGTGCTGGTGCGAAGCCGGACGCCTGGGGTGGACGTGTTGATCATGAAGTGAGACCCAGGCCAGGAACCGACTGCAACCGCCTGCCGGCTCAGCCGATGCCGGTGCGGCAGAGGTCGAGAACGTCGGCCATCGAGCGGATCTGGTCCATGCTGGTGCGCAGCTGGGCGGCACTGAGCAGCTCGACCCGCAGGTCGATGCGGGCCGGCTTGCCGGCACTGGTGCGCACCCGGGCATCACTGACGTTGATGCGGTGGTCGGAGAGGCGCATCAGGATGTCCTTCAGGACACCCACGCGATCGAGCACCTCGATGCGCAGGCGCACCGGGTAGCGCCGCTGCTGCGCTTCCCCGAGCGGGTTCCAGCGCACCGGCAGCCGCCGTTCCACCGGCACCTGGGGCACGTTGGCGCAGTCCTGGCGGTGGATGGTGATGCCATGGTTGCCCAGGGCCACGGTGCCGACGATTCCCTCGCCAGGCAGGGGACTGCAGCAACCGCCGAGGCGGTACTCGAGGCCCTCCAGCCCCAGGATCGGGCTGTTGGAGGGATGCCCATGGGGGGCCTGGCGCGGCTGGGCCGCCGCCACACCGGCGGCCACCTCCTCATTGGTGGGAGCGGGGGTGGCGGCGGCGGTGCTCAGGCGCACCTCCTCCCGCAGGCGGTTGAGCACCTGCTGCAGGGTGACGCCCCCGAACCCCAGGGCAGCCAGAAGATCCTCCGTACCCACCAGGTTGCAGCGCTTCGCCACCCGGGCGATCGCCTCCCCGTTGAGCAGGGCATCAAAGCCGTCGCGGCCCAGTTCCCGCTCGAGCATCTCAGTGCCCCGCAGGATGTTGTCGTCGCGGTGGCTGCGCTTGTACCAACCCCGGATGCGGTTGCGGGCCGTGGGGGTGGCCACGAAGTTGAGCCAGTCGAGGCTCGGGTGGGCGTTCTTGGCCGTGATCACCTGCACGAAGTCGCCGTTCTGCAACGGCGTGGCCAGGGGGCAGAGGCGGTCGTTGATGCGGACGCCCTGGCAGTGGTTGCCCACCTCCGAGTGGATGCGGAAGGCGAAGTCGACGGCGGTGGAGCCCTTGCGCAGCCCCACCACATCCCCCTTGGGGGTGAACACGAACACCTCTTCATCAAAGAGGTCCTCCTTGATCGAGGCCAGGAAGTCGCTGCTGTCCTCGCCGCCGTCATCCTTCTGCCAGTCGACCAGCTGCCGCAGCCAGTTGAAGCGCTCCGTGTCGCCCGCCGCCGGCGAGCCCCCCTCCTTGTACTTCCAGTGGGCGGCGATGCCATACTCGGCCACCTGGTGCATGTCGGTGGTGCGGATCTGCACCTCGATCGGCCGGTGGCGGCCGATCACGGCAGTGTGCAGCGACTGGTAGCCGTTGGGCTTGGGCAGGCCGATGTAGTCCTTGAAGCGACCGGGGATCGGCCGGAAGATGTCGTGCACCACCGCCAGCGCCCGGTAGCAGCTCTCCACGCCCGGACAGAGGATCCGCAGGGCCGCCACGTCGTAGATCTCGTGGAAGGCCTTCTGCTGGCGCTGCATCTTGCTCCAGATGCCATAGAGGTGCTTGGGCCGGCCACTCACCTCGCAGTCCTGCAGACCCGCGGCCACCAGCCGGTCCCGCAGCAGC
>Ga0247843_1000814_pt1 | contig 69954 bp, 66 predicted proteins | sample LaCruzMarch2017__FD_192420 | JGI IMG/M metagenome (GOLD analysis project Ga0247843, IMG submission 192420) | Freshwater microbial communities from meromictic Lake La Cruz, Castile-La Mancha, Spain - LaCruzMarch2017_8m | ecosystem: Environmental > Aquatic > Freshwater > Lake | place: Spain...
TTCAAACTAAATACAAAAAAATATCGCCTGCTATGAAACAAGGCTTGACAAAACGTATCTATTCTCTCGAAGAAGTGCTCATGATGAGACCTTTAATGATTGCCATAACTTAGTGTTCCAGTACCAAGTTTTACATTCATACTTTTATCTAATTATATTCAATGACTGCTATTTTACGTAAATTAAAAGCATTAGAAGAATTTTTCCATTTTGACAATTGGGTTATTCTACTCTTTGAACGTCTTATGAATGCAAAAATTTCAATTTATCAAAAAGAAGAATTGCATTTTATAAATGATTATCGAGGTGGAGATACAGCAGGAGCAAGACACCTTCTTTCTCAAAAACTGTATACCGAATTTATTAATAGTGTTCTTAGTTATTACCCTCAAGTTGAATGCATCTTAGACATAGGAGCTAACAATGGCGGATTTGTACTATCGTTGGCAACGCAAAAGCTACCTTTAAAACGGATAGTAGCAATCGAATTTAACTATAGAACTTATTTGAGGCTTCATTTTAATTTGTTATATAACTTCAAACAAGACGTTAAAATAGACATTGTAAACATTGCAGCTTCTGGCAAAGATGATTATATATTAACCACAGATAATTATGGTTCCACTGGACTAAATATCTTTGACAACAATACTTCAAATAATAGTACTTATTCTATTTCTTCACAATCATTCGATTCAATTTATAAAAGTTATTTCAAAAATATTATTATTGACATTTTAAAAATTGATATTGAAGGTGCAGAATATGATTTGTTTAATTCAGAACATATAAAAAACATTTCTAATGTCAGATTTATAATAATTGAAATTCATGACTTTAAAAATCACAATAAATCGAATTTAATCAAAAGAATACTTAGCCTTGGATTCGAATTATTGATTTCTGGAAATCAAATAAGCCCTGATGTTTTTTTATTCAAAAACAATAAAATTTAATAACAGGTTTGTCATGCGTATAAGTAAAGAAATTAAAATAGATTCATTGAGTCGTATTAAACTTTCACTTCTTTTCTTTTTATTCATTTCAAAAAACACAATTATTGACATTTTCATCAATTTATTTTTCAAGAAAAACAAATCACCGAAGAAAATATTAATTTTTAGGATTGGTTCTATTGGAGATGGTATTTGTGCTATTCCGGCAATTATGAATATAAAGGCCAATTTTCCAAATTCACATATTGATTTATTAACTTCCACTGGCAAAGTAAAAGGATTAGTGTCGCTTGAAAATTTGTTAAGTCCACAATATTACGATAGCATTATCAATTATGATGACAAATCTTGGTTTGATTTAACACATATATTAATAAGTAATCGTTATAATTTAGTTATACACTTAACACAACAGGGTACAGGACTTTTTAAAAGCCTTAGAGATATTTTTTATTTTAAATTTATAATTAGAGTGAAGAGTGCGTTTGGGTGGGGAGTAAGTACAATTAATATTTTCAAAAAAACACAAAATAAATTTGTTATTTTTGATAGTGAACGAACTCGTCTTAACAAAATATTAGTTCACCAATATGGATTAACTCTTTTTACTAACCATAAATTTTCATTTCCTATTACTCAAAATGATAAAATATTTATTGAAGAATTATTTTTAGAAACCATAAAAGAAAAAAAACTTAGTCATATTGCAATCGTCGTAGGTGCAAATAGGTCATCTAACCGCTGGCCTATTCTATACTTTAGGGAAGTAATTAAAGAGTTTTCCTCCTCCTACAATATTATTATTATAGGAGGGAAAGAAGACAACTTATTGGCAAATAGCATTATCGACTTACCAAACACTTATTCCTTTTGTGGTAAAACGACCCCTATTCAAAGCGGCTTGGTTTTACAAAAATGCTTATTGACGATTTCAAACGATACAGGTCCAATGCACCTTTCGTATGCATTTGGAACACCCGTAGTAGCGATATTCAGTAATCGTGATTACCCTTATTTATGGTATCCGCCAAATAATAATTTCAACTTTGTTCACCGTTCAAAAAATATAAAGTGTGCTATATGCCTAAGTGAGGTTTGTTTTAATAATAATTTATGTATGACAAACATAAAGCCTAAAGAGGTAATTGGATCTGTTTATAACTTACTCAAATTTTTATGAGAATTAATTATATTTTTTAAAGCTGAATTAGAAAGACTCATAGAATTTTTCGTCTCTCTAATTATATTTTTTTTAGTCTATTATTGTAAGAGTAAATTTTAAAATAATTTGTAAAAAATCAAATAAAATTCTTAATTTTTTTTAAAATCGTGTGCGGAATATCAGGAATATTGTCTTTTTCATCAGGACTCAAAGTTAATTATTTACAGGATGTAATTCAAAGACAAACTAAACAATTGTCTCACAGAGGACCCGATGCTGAAGGCTACTTTATAGAAGATGGTATAGCTATGGGACATCGGCGTTTATCTATTATTGATTTACACAATGAAGCTAATCAACCTTTGTTCGATTCTACGGGTCGTTATGTAATTGTGTTTAATGGTGAGATTTATAATTATCAAACTCTTAAACAAGAAATAAAGGGCTATCCATGGCAAACTACATCAGATACTGAGGTAATACTTGCTGCCTATCAAAAATGGGGAGCAGATTGCCTGAAATTTCTTAATGGAATGTATGCGTTTGCTATATGGGATAGAACAAAGAAAGAATTGTTTATAGCACGAGATCGATTAGGTGTAAAACCATTTTATTATAATTATAATGCAAAAAAATTTATCTTTGCTTCCGAAATTAGAGCAATATTAGCCACAGGAATGGTAGTCAAAGAACTCAATTCAGAAGCTATTATAGATATACTAAGCTTTCAGGCAGTAAAAACACCTCGAAGCATTGTAAGTGGTATTCAACAATTGCCTCCCGGGTGCTGTGCACTTCTTAATAAAGCTGGATTTTCAATTAAACAATATTGGAGTATAGTCGAAAAAAAACCTTCATCTACTTTTAATCTTTCCTTTGCAGAAACAATTGAGAAAACAAAGCTATTGTTTACAGAAGCTGTCAAAAGTAGAATGGTGGCTGATGTACCCGTAAGTGCTTTTCTTTCGGGAGGCATTGATTCGTCCGCTATTGTAGGTGTAATGGCAGGACTTTCGACACAGCCAATTGAAACATACAGTATTATTTTTAACGAAGAAGAATTTGACGAATCAAAATATGCAAGAATTATAGCAGAAAAATACAAGACAAAACATACTGAGTTACTACTTAGCCCCAGTAAGTTATTAGATGAACTACCTGCTTTTTTTTCCAGTATGGATAGTCCAACTACTGACGGTATCAATACTTACATTGTTTCAAAATTAGTAGCCCAAGCAGGGGGTAAAGTAGCCTTGTCTGGTTTAGGAGGTGATGAATTATTTGGTGGTTATCAGGGTTTTAAGCGACATCAACAATTCAACGAATGGGCTAACCCACAATTAAAGACTCTGTCTAAATTAATAATACCGCTTTTACCTAAAAACAGACAAGGAAATAAAATAGTAGATTTAATAAGTGCTAATCAATGGAACTTATCAACATTTTATAATAATAGCAGGGCTATCTTCTTACAAAAAGAAATCAAAAATTTAGGATTGGAATCAAAATGCCAATTACCTTGGCTTAATTTAAGAGATTCAAAAGTGACCAACTATCCATTATTAAGTCAATACAGTATTGCAGAATTAACTAACTATACCTTAGATGTTCTATTAAAAGATACAGATCAGATGAGTATGGCTTCTGCTCTTGAAATACGGGAACCGTTTTTTGATTATCATTTGATTGAATTTTTATTATCAGTACCAGATAAATTCAAATACAATCCTAAAATCTCTAAAAGTTTATTAGTAAAAGCCTTAGGTGATGTCATTCCCTTAGAAATTATTAACCGTCCTAAAAAGGGATTTACCTTTCCTTGGAGCAATTGGTTGAAAACCGATTTAAGTGACTTTTGTACAGAACACATTAACTCTCTTTCTAAAAGAGACATATTTGACAAAAAAGTACTCTTTGGGTTACTAACTGACTTTGAGAAAGGCAAAAATGGAATTCTGTGGCTTCATATATGGGCACTAGTAACCATTGAAGCCTATCTGATCAAAAACAATTTATGAATCCGAAATTAAAAATACTTTTCCCAGTAGGAACATTATATCCAAATGAATCTGGAGGGGTGAGTTTATCTCTTTATTGGCTTTTGAAGGGTCTATACGCAACTGAAAAAATTGATCTGACTACAATTACAAGCTCGTACGGAATTAAATCCGATAGGATTGTAGAAAATAAATGGCTTGACACTGATTATGGAAAAGTTATATATTTAAAGACCAATAATATTAATTTAGGCATACCCATAATTAGATCTTTTATAAAAAAAGTTAACAATAGTGACATTGTACATTTATCATCTTTTTTTTATCCACCTTCAATTGTCTGTTTTTTCATTTCTATCCTCTTTAAAAAGAAAATAGTTTGGTCGAGCCGTGGCTCATTAGATGATATTGAATTTAAAAAAAATGGTTTTTTTAAAAAGTTAACGATATTTTTTCTAAAGCCATTCTTAAAAAAAATCGCTTTCCATACTACAAGCAGCGAAGAAACGTATTTTGTTCGTAAATATATTGGAAAAAATACAAATATTTTTCAAATTACAAATTTTATAGTTATCCCACAAAAACACGAATCATTGAAGGAATTCTATTTCTTATATATAGGGCGTTTTCACCAGAAAAAAGGTATTGATAATTTACTAAGAGCTTTATCTAATTCTAAATCTTTTTTAACTTCAAAATTTACCTTAAAAATAGCAGGAAACTATGATAATGAATATGGAAGGTACATTTTAAATATGCATAAAGAACTTAATTTAGATAATAAAGTTCAATTTTTAGGGCACATTGATGGCTTAGAAAAGCAACTGTTATTAGCTAAAGCGTATTTTCTTTTTATGCCATCATATTCGGAAAATTTTGGAATATCAGCAGTAGAAGCACTATCACAAGGCACACCTGTTGTTGCATCAATTAATACTCCTTGGGAATCTTTGAACCATTATGAGGCAGGATATTGGGTAAACAATTCTCCTGAAATATTAACAGATATAATCGAAAAAATAGTTGCTATGCCTCTTGAGAGGCACTTTGAGTATTCACAAAATGCTCTTAAATTAGTACACAAAGAACTGGATATTTTTAACAATATAAATATCTGGATTGATTCATATAATTCCATAAACTCACAATGTCAATGAAGGATATAAGTGCAATAATACTTACTTTTAATGAAGAAATTCATATAGAACAATGCTATTTAGGTAAGTGGATAAGGTTTGGAGACCGTTATCCACTCAAATTACTAAGAATTTGGAGGGCAGGTAAAGGAGAAATGGAACATCGATGGATGGATAAACATATAAAAATTATTGTACGCAAATGGACGGATTAAATGAATTTTAAAAACGTAGCACAATATTGTACAAGCGTAATGCTTTTAATTTAATACAAAATGAGTTCAATATATTTTTAAATACTGACAAATGGATAAACGCATATTTGGAATGATAAGAAAAATAGGGGAATTATTGAGTAGAAATCTAATATTAAAGCGTAAACTTCCTAAGCAATTCGGAAGCTTACCTATTTTTGTATCGCCTGATGCAGGCCTAAGATATTGGAAATTAAATATGTCACATCGGCATAATCATGAAATATACAAAGTCGTAAAAGATTTAATAAATGAAGGTAATGTAATATGGGACATAGGTGGTAGTGTAGGTATTTTTGCTTTTCCCGCTATATATAAAGCGGGAAAAAACGGTTATTGCTTAATTGTAGAGGCTGATACTTTTATGCAGAGTGTATTAAAAAAGTCTATAGATTCCAACTTAGATTATAAAATAAAGCTATTGCCTGTTGCCATTTCAGAAAATGTAGGATTTGCAGAATTTAATATTGCAGAGGCATCCCGCAGTATGAATTTTCTCTCGTTTTCATCAGGCTCTTCACAGTCAGGAGGGATTAGAACTTCAATTACTGTTCCTACTTTTAATTTAGATTTTTTACTCACTATTTTCCCACACCCTAATTTTGTCAAAATTGACGTTGAAGGTGCTGAAATATCAGTATTACAAGGTGCATCCAAAATGATGGAAGAAATACGTCCATTAATTTTTATTGAAGTTTTCCAACACATTGCTCTGGATATTCAAGCAATTTTGAAGAAATTTAACTACGAGTTTGTTGATGCAAGAACATATCAAGGCATAACCCAAACTACAGAAGACTATATTTGTATCCCGAAGGAAAAATACCAAGAAATAATTCGTAATCTTAAATGTAAGTAATGTGTAAAATGAACCAGACAAAGGCTGATATAACTGTTATTATCCTTACTTACAATGAAGAAATTCATATCGAACGCTGTATTAAAAGTGCATTAAAAATTGCCAACAGAATTTGTATTGTTGATTCATTTTCAAATGACAATACATTTCTTATTGCTAACCAGTTTATAATTGATTTCTATCAAAACAAATTCATAAATCAAGCAAATCAATTTCAGTGGGCTTTAAATAATTGTAATATCAATACTGAGTGGGTTTTAAAATTAGACGCGGATGAATATTTTACTGATGATTTAATTAATGAAATAACAATTAAATTGCCATTATTACCAGATAATATTAGTGGAATTTACTTTAATCTTAGGCAATATTACCTTGACAAATGGATTAAATTTGGAGGCAGATACCCTCTTAAATTATTACGTCTTTGGAAATTCACCAAAGGTATTATGGAACAACGTCTAATGGATGAACATATCAAAATAACCGAAGGAGAAAGTATAAGTTTCAAACACGATTTTATTCATGATAACCTTAACACATTAACTTGGATGATTAGCAAGCATAATAATTATGCTATAAGAGAGGCTATTGCTCAACTAAATGAAGAATTTAACTTAAGTGTTAAAGATGAGTTTTTAGATAAAAAGCAAATTTTAAAAAACTCCACTCATCGTACTCGTTTTTTTAAAAATGTAATTTATTCAAAAAGACTATTATTATTTCGTAGTTTATTATATTTTCTCTACAGGTACTTTATATTATTCGGGTTTTTGGACGGGAAAGAAGGGTTGATATATCATTTTTTGCAGGGTTTTTGGTATCGTTTTTTAGTAGATGCAAAAATAATTGAAATTAAACACCTTGCTCTGAAAAAAGGAATCAATATTATGCAGGCAATTGAAGATTATTCAGGATACAAAATCAATTAAAATGTTTAAAAGACTACAGCAACTGCTTTCAACTCTAACTATTATAGTTCATCCTAATGGGGGTATAAAATATATAAGTCGGAATAGTGCCTCGCTTGCTTCTTTTGGGATTACTCATGCACTTTCTAAGATAGCCCCTACTATTCAAACTGTTATTGATGTAGGTGCAAACATTGGGCAATTTGCAACCGCAATCCGTCAGTTCTATCCAGACTCACAGATATTTAGTTTTGAACCAGTTCCTAAATGTTTTCAGCTTTTACAAAAAAATACAAAAGACCTACCTTGTATTTCCGTTTTCAACTTGGCCTTAGGCCTTGAAAACGGAAATATTTCTTTTTTTGAAAATGCCCATTCTCACGCAAGTTCTGCATTGAAAGTAAGTGATTATCAAAAAATAAATACGCCTAAGACCAAAACGTACAAAGAAATCGAAGTAGATTGCCAAAGGCTGGACGATTTCAAATTTGAAAAACCTTTACAAACCCCTATCTTACTTAAATTGGATGTTCAGGGCTTTGAGAAAAGTGTGTTAGAAGGAGCAACTCTTTTTTTGAATCAAGTTGATTTTCTTTTGTTGGAGACGTCTTTTATAGCTATGTACGACAATGAGCCACTTTTTGATGAGATGCATTCTTATCTAAAAGAAAAAGGTTTTAAATTAGTGGCGCCCATTGGCGCTTTACCTGATACTAATTTGGCTATTCCACAATTGGATATGCTTTATAAAAGAATTAACTCAAATTAATGAACTTAGATACAGTCAGCATACTTGGCATTTCTTTCTTTAATGGCAAGGTAGATAACGTGTTTACCTCCCTCCATCACCATGGTGGCTTGCTTACTGTTCCTGCGGGGCCTAATTTAGCTGATATTTTAGAGGATGAAGCTTATTACGAGGCACTTTGCGCCTCAGATATTGTTATTCCTGACAGTGGTTTTATGGTGTTGATTTGGAACTGGCTGATGAACGGTTCAATCAACAAAATCTCCGGACTAAAGTTTATTAATTGTTTTTTACGAAATGCTGAAGTTGTCAAACAAAAAAATATTTTTTTAGTGAACCCTACTGATGAAGAGGGAGAGTGCAATCGTCTGCTTTTAGAGAAAAAAGGTATTTATTTGAAAAATGAACATCTTTTTTCAGCTCCATTTTATGGTTCATTAGTCGAAGACAGCTTATTACTGTCCAAGTTGGAAGTATTGAAACCTCATTGGATTTTAATCAACATAGGAGGGGGAGTACAGGAAAAATTGGGGCTTTATTTAAAAACACATTTATCCTACAAGCCGGCGATTATCTGCACAGGAGCCGCAATCGCCTTCAAAACAGGAAAACAAGTTCCGATTCCCGCTTGGGTGGATCAAATTTATATGGGTTGGCTGGCCCGGTGTATATCTAATCCCAATCTATATATAAGAAGGTATATTAAAAGTATTAGATTACTCAAAATAATGCTTCAATACAAATCTTACAGCCCAGTAAAAAGAGAAACGCTTATGATTTTCTAAATCAAGTGGAATATGTTACTTTTGTGCAAGGTAGTCGTCCAAGGAAAAACCTATTTTAACCTAAGTAGGTATAGTTGATGACTAATTGCATTTATCCCAGCACAACGCGAATGAAACATCGTTACCTTTTTCTCTTGGTACTTTTTCAGCTTCTTAGTGACGTCATTTCTCTAAGTTTGTCGTTTTGGATAAGTCATCAACTGGTAAAAGGTTGGGGTGCCTCTTTTAGCATAAATGAAGTATCTTTTTTAGGCTTGCTCAGTCTCACATGGCTTTTGGTGGTGTTATTGCTGCACCCTTATAAACACTCACGCATTAAATTTCACGTTTACGAACTGATTTATCGTCATCTAATGGCCGTCTTACTTTTGGCTGCTTTTGGCATTTTTCTATGGTTTCTATTTCAGGATTTGCGTCTTTCAAGATTACAATTATTTTATTCTTCTTTAGCTTTTTGGATAATCGGCAGCCTTTGGCGAACAATGGCGGTGGTTTTACTGAAAACTCATCGTGCCAATGGTAATAATACACTTAACTATGTGATTGTTGGCTACAATGATACCTCTCAGAAAATTAAACGGTTTTACGAGCAACATCCTGAATTTGGTTATCAATTCTTTGGTTTTTTTGATACAATGACCAAAGAAAATAAATCTATTCTACGGGGAGATTATCAAGTTTTACGTCAGGTTTTACAAAACAATCATATTGACTGTGTTTATTGCTGCATTCCCAGAGCTGGCCATCCTATTCTCAAAGATATAATAGAGCAGTCAAACCAATCCCTTTATCAGGTTAAATTGGTTGTCGATTTTACCTTCTTTTTCAGTCAGGCACCTTCGCTGGAATTTCATGGTTTAACCCCTGTCATTTCACTTTCAACTGAATTTTTAGACCATACACGTGAACATATTTTAAAAAGATTATTTGATGTGGTCTTTTCTTCTGGGGTTCTTTTATTTGGCTCGCCTGTTTTTATTTTATTGGGCTTAATTACCAAGCTTACCTCCCAAGGGCCTATTATTTTCTCGCAAGATCGAACAGGACAATGGGGCAAAAAGTTTAAGATTTATAAGTTTAGAAGTATGTACGTTGGAGCAAGCTTAGGTCATTCAGAAGGTATCTTGGACAAAAGAATTACTCCTTGGGGCCGATTTTTGCGAAAAACCCGGCTTGATGAACTTCCTCAATTTTATAATGTATTGAAAGGAGATATGTCGGTAGTAGGACCTCGTCCTCTGGCAGATTATGATGTTAAAACGCTTATGGAGGAATCCACGGATGATTTTAAGTTAATCTTAGCTTTCAGGCCCGGTATTACCTCCGTGGGTCAAGTAAAATTTGGGTATGCAGGCTCTCCCGAGGAGATAAAAAAACGACTCAAATATGATTTACTTTATTTGAATAAAATCTCCTTTTTCTTTGATATGTGGTTGATTATGAAGACGATGGTCATCATGATAAAAAAACAGGGAAAATAATGACTATTGGGCTTATCGGTTGTGGGATATGGGGAAAAACCATTTTACGAGAGCTCATCTCATTGAATATAGATGCGAAGGTGTTTGACCCTCATCCTATCATAAAAACTGAATTAGCAGATACATATCCTCAATTTTCAGCAAATTCATTAGATGAGCTTAAATCGACAGACGGTATTATCCTTGCTTCCCCTTCGGCAACCCATCGTCCGGTTTTAGAGCAAATCATTCCTTGGAATTTACCCATTTTTGTTGAGAAACCTCTAACTACTTCCCTTGAGGATGCGAAAGCATTACAGCAAATTGCTCATGATCATCTATTTATGATGCATATTTGGCGCTACCATGCAGGAATCCAACTTTTAGGAGAAATTGCACGAACTCAGAAAATAGGCTCTATTACTGCACTTTATACAAGTCGCTGTAACTGGACAAGTCCGCGAACCGACACCGACAGCGTTTGGAACTTAGCGCCTCATGATCTTACTATTGCTATTGAAATTTTGGGAGCCATCCCTACGCCAAAAGCTGTGTCTATCGAATGGCACAATGGAATCGCTCGCGGAATGACAGCTTTATTGGGCGACAATCCCTTTGTTCAAATTGAAGTTTCCAACCGCTCTGTTACCAAACGAAGAGAGGTAAGATTACACGGCACAAAGGGAATTGCCGTCCTGGCAGACGAAAAAGTAGATTATATTGATATTTTCTATGGCGATGACCACTCTTATCCCTCTCCTATTCGACAAGAAAGGCTTTATTTTGATTCAACCCCTCCTTTGAAACGGGAAATGATGGCCTTTGTAGATTTCTTAAATGGAGGGCCCACTCCTATTTCAAGCTTTCAGGAAGGACTTTATACGATTGACCTATTGTCACAACTTCATGAAATGGCAAAATAACCTGCCCCCTCTGCATTTTGGAAAGGAAGGAAATAAAAACCTCACCCCTGCCCCTCCGCACGGGCGGCCCCGTCCATTTTGGAGAAGGGTTAAATACAAATTAGAGATGAATCCTCGATTTACAATTTTATTGCCTACTACGAACGATCGAGGTTTATTGTTGCCTTATTCGGTAGGGAGTGTACTCAAACAAACAATTGCCGATTTTGAATTACTTATCATTGGTGATGGAGTGAATGAATATACGAGAGGAGTTATCCATCAGCTTCTGGAAAAAGACAAAAGAATAAAATTTTTTGATTTCCCAAAACATATCAGGCGGGGAGAGCCTAATCGGCACCAAGTATTGACTAACGAAGCGAAAGGGCAATTTGTCGCTTATCTTTTAGATCGCGATTTGTGGTTGCCCAATCACCTTGAAAATCTTTTGCGCTTATTTGAAAAGGGAAATTTTGTATCGTCCAATTATTTCAAGCCTCTGCAAACGGGCGATATTCGCTATGGGTATTCTCACGCCAGCCAGCATTTTGTATTTTCGGCCGTAGCCCATACGTATGAATTCTACAAAAATTTACCATTTGGATGGCGGACTACTCCTCCCGACATTTTTACGGACGACTATATGTGGGCACAATTCATGGCTCATCCTTCCTATCAACCGTATTTTAGCGGAGAAGCAACGCTGCTGTATTTTAAGCGGGGAGCAACCTACCCCGGAATTCCAACTCATGAACGGGTAGATGAATTAACAAGCTGGGAAGCTAAATTGACAGACAATGAATTTCTAAAAGCCGCTACTCGGGAGGCTTTACAGGCATTATTGGACGAACGGGCTGCTCTCCAAAATGATTGGATCAGAATTAAAGGAAAAACATGGGCAGAACTTATTCCTTTTTTGCGCGTAAAGCTTACATATGCCCTTTACTCTCTAAAGCGGCGATTAGACTACGCAAAGAAGGGGCAGTAGCGGCCAAATCTGTCAGGATAGGATTTTCAATTCCCCAAGGCAGTTCCAGTTCCGGATCATCCCAACGACAACGCCAATTATCATCTGGACCGTAATCTATATATGCTTCTGAAACTGATTGTATATGAATTGATGGTGTATGAAAGTACCATCCGTGTATCATTCCTAACGGAAAAATCAAGGCGGCAGGATCTTCTCCAAAAAGTTCAAACAAAGCCGATTGATGTTGAGTAGGAGATCCGGGGCGTAAGTCACGTAATCCCAATACACAGTGTCCTTCAATCAAACAGAAATACTCATCGTGGCGTTGATGAAAGTGCATTCCGCGAAAAACATTCGCTTCAGACCTAACTAAGCTCCACTGAACAGGCTTAAGTACTGTGCCCCAATTATCCTGAAAAATTTCCGTAAATGACCCTCTATAATCTTTGTGCTCATTCAGTGACTGCAATCTCACTTGGTGCAATTGAACACCGGCTATTTGGGCAGACTTAACAAGAGTAGTGGTATTCATTCAAAATATCCGTTTTTTACAAAAGTAATGGTGCTGACTCACTCTAACAAATTTTAAAAAATTTTATTCGCCAGAATGAATTTTAGGGAATTGCTAAAGATCATAAAGTTATTTAAAGGTACTTCAATTCTTTGGATTTTACAAAAATGACATTTATCTTTGAATTTCATCTTTTTGCAAAACAGTCTTGTTTTTTCAAATATGAAAGACTTTTTCTTAAAAAAGTACAGTATGAATGACCTTACATCAGGAAATATTTCTGCTATTGTCGAATATACTTTAGTAGAAGATTCTATCAAATATCCTACTTCCCCTCTCCTTGACAAAACACAAGTACCTTTCTCAACTCCTGATTTTCCATTAACTCCCATTTATATTTTCTGTCCAGAATCCAGTATTACACTCATTACTGAAGTACTAAAAAAATACCCTTATGTACCTCATTTTAATAAATGTGAGCAGCTTTTTAAACGACAAGAGACCATTACTTATTACAATGCTGCTTATATAGATGATAGTGAAAGGGAGTTCTTAGTAAAGAATATTGAGTATGGAGTAAACGTAATGCCATTGGTTGATTTTTTAGAGTCAAAAAATCGCTATACAGAAGTCAGTCTTTTAAATGGGGACTATTTCCTTAATAAAGAGGCTTTTTCAGTACTTCGCAACCGCACAAAAATTGCCACCAAGCGTTTTTTTGATATTATTTATGCCACTCTACTGTTGGTATTACTTTCTCCGGTTATGCTTATTACTGCTATTGCCATTAAGCTTGAATCAAAAGGCTCGCTGTTTTATCGTCAAAAAAGACTGGGATTATATAATATTGAGTTTGAAGTAATTAAATTTCGGTCGATGACCGCCAATGCAGAGGCAAATGGCGCTCAGTGGGCACAGAAAAACGACCCTCGTGCCACTAAAGTCGGTAATTTTATTCGTAAAACACGGATTGATGAAATACCTCAATTATTCAATATCATTCGAGGCGAAATGTCTTTGATAGGTCCGCGTCCCGAAAGAGCTGTGTTTATTGAAATGCTTAAAACTGCCATTCCCTACTATGAATTCAGGCACGTGATTAAACCCGGGCTAACGGGCTGGGCTCAGGTTAAATATCCTTACGGAGCCTCTATTGAAGATGGTATGTGGAAACACATGTATGACATGTATTATATTAAGCATCAATCTTTTTGGTTTGATTTCAAAATTATCTTGAGTACCATTCGAGTAGTACTGGCAGGACTTGGAAGATGATATAATTGCTGTACTACCTACATGAGAATCAAGCGCAGTTTATCCCTTTTTTTATTGTTGATAGTTGTCCGTCTTGCTTTAAGAGCGCAATTTGTTTCCCTTCCAAGGGGAGATTATGACATTTCAATTTCGGGATACGGCTCCACTTCTTCCTCTCGAATCCCTTTTTGGTTATATGCCAACCAATATGGAATTATCCCTAAAACTACTCCCTCTTTCATTCCAAGAGTTGCTTTCAGTAATTTAAAAAGCGATACTATTAATACTAATTGGAGTCAATTGCGACTGATTTATGGCTTAGACCTCCCCGTAGTTATCAGTACTTCAGCAGCCAAACCACACCTTGTAGAGGCCCATGCAGCAGTAAGGTACGGACCTTTTGAGTTGTATTTAGGACGACGGCGTGAGATTACAGGGCTTTTGGGTGATACTTTATTGTCATCGGGTTCTTATGCGTGGTCAGGTAATTCCCTCCCAATCACCAAAGTTCAATTTTCGATTCCAAACTATATTTCTTTTCCTTTTACCAAAGGTCTTATTTCATTTAAAGGCACTTTTGCCCATGGTTGGTTAGATACATTAGCGGTGGCCTACGGTGGTCGCGGTGTGAAGGCTGTGGAGGGATATTTGCACCAGAAAACATTTTACCTAAAAATTGGGAAGCCTAATTGGAAAATAAACGTTACTGCGGGATTCAACCATCAGGCACAATGGGGAGGCGAAGATCAAATTTGGCCGAATGGTCTGCCTCCAAAAGAAGCTTGGTGGGCCGTCGTATTTGGCAAACCTTGGGAAGACAGCAGAGTTGGAAATCATTTGGGAACCATTGACTTAGGTCTAAATTGGCAGTTGGAAGCAGGCAAATCCCTGTTTTTCTACCGTCAAAATATTTTTGATGATGGTTCACTATATAAATTTCTCAATATTCAGGATGGACTACAAGGTGTTGTATTTACAAACCGTCTATCACAGGATTTTACGCATACCATTACGCTCAAAAAAGTCGTAGTAGAGTGGTTAAACACGACCAATCAGGGTGGGGCAGTATTTGACTTTCAACAGCAAATTTTTGGACGGGACAATTACTTTAATCATTATGTATATAGCCAGGGCTGGTCATACAAAGGACAAATCATTGGTACTCCGTTTATCCCTGCACAAGCCGACGTAAAAAAAACATTACAGCCTATTAAAAATATGATTACTAATAATAATCGTGTTCAAATGATTCATTTGGCTGCCAATGGTTGGTTGGATGATTGGCAGTGGCTTCTCAAAACCTCCTTTAGTGTCAATGATGGATTGTATGATTATCCTTATCCACGCAGGCAAAATCAACTTTCAAGCCTTATACAGTTTCACAAAGAACTTCGATGGTTGGGCGGAATAGATTGGTCTACTTCATTGGCTTTTGATGTAGGAACACTTTATGATCCATCAATGGGAATACAAATAGGGCTTCGGAAAAGAGGATTTTTTTAATAATTTTGCTTCCCCTGTATTTCTCGCAGGCATTAATGTCTATTTTTGTAATCATCTTTACTCATTGAAAAAGCTTCAAGCCCTCCTGTATTACTTTGCTGTGACTAACATTTTTATGTTAGAGATCTACGCACAGGACAGTACCTCCAAACGGTCATTCAGAGGCGATGTTACAGCCAATTTTTACGGAACAAACTCTCAAATGCCTTTTTGGTTCCGAGCCAACCAATACGACGTGATACCTCAAAAAACGGCCATTTCATTAAGTGGAACGATAGATTATGAAACTGCTTTGTCGATGAAATGGAAATTCGTGAGTAGTGCCCAGATAGTTGGCAATGTATTGGATGACAGAAAAAACAACGTTTACCTTCCGCAACTCTACGCAGGCGTTCGTCGTGGCCAACTTCTATTTTATGTGGGTCGTAAAAAAGAATTGTTCGGGCTTGCAGACAGTACACTGACGAGCGGCTCCTATATATGGTCCGGCAATGCGCTTCCCATTCCCAAGATTCAAATCGAACTATCAGATTATGTGCCCGTTGGTAAGAAAAACCCTTGGTTTGGATTTAAGGGCAACTATGCACACGGGTGGTTTGGAACAAGCGAATTTGCCTATGGCTATTACCTACACCAAAAATCCCTTTATGTACGCTTAGGGCGTAAAAGCTCAATTATTAAACTGTATGGAGGGTTTAATCACCAAGTACAATGGGGAGGAAAAACCACTCAAGATATCGCCACCGTTACCAACCGCACCTTCCCGAGTTCATTTGGTGCTTATTTGGAAACAGTTATTGCGTTTGGTGCCAATATTGGTCTGAAAAGGCGGGGAACCAATAATTTTGATTCCACCAACCGCATTGGCAATCACTTGGGAACTGTTGATTTAGGATTGGAATTAGACCTAAAGAAATACAACCTCTTATTATATCGCCAAAATATTTATGAAGATGGTTCCTTATTTTACCTGACAAGTATAGCGGATGGTCTCAATGGAATTGTTCTTACTAATTTATTCCCAAATCGAGAAAAAGGGAAGCTGAGCATAAAAAAAGTAGTTTTTGAACTATTAAATACCCGAAATCAAGGCGGAACTGTTTTTATCATTGGCGATAACAAAAGGCGTGGAAAAGATGAGTATTTCAATCATCAACAATACTATGATGGTTGGTCGTATCGAAGACGGATTATTGGAACTCCTTTTATAACCAATCAAGATGATACCAATAGACCCGAGATTCAAAACACAAACGACATCGCGAACAATAACCGTGTTCTAGTTTTTCACGCAGGTTTTGAAGGATACCTTGGTGCCAATATTCATTTTTTATCCAAACTTTCGTACAGTGCTAATTATGGTACTTATGTTTATGCTTATTCAATCATTGCGAAACAGTTTTCAGGTTTATTCCAATTGAGAGGGCGAATCCCTGCCTTAAACGGCTTTGAATGGACGGCGGCAATTGCCAATGATAATGGCCAACTCTATACCCAAAATTTGGGATTTAGGTTAGGTCTTCGCAAAGTGATGGGAACGGGCAAATACAGCACCTACGTTTTCAAATAAATACAATCATCTCTTCAAAAATCCCGAAATTGGAGGATCAGCTCGGCAATATCATCACATTGGCTCAGCCTCCCCGGCGTATTATTTCGCTCGTACCTTCCCAAACCGAATTACTTTTTGATTTGGGTTTACAACGAGAAATTGTAGGAATCACTAAATTTTGTATTCACCCCGCCGATAAAGTAAAACTTGTAACCCAAATTGGCGGTACGAAAAACTTTGACTTAAACCTTATTAAATCTCTCAAACCCGACCTTATCATCGGTAATAAAGAGGAAAATTATGAACAAGGAATCAAAGCGCTTCAGAATGATTTTCCCGTTTGGATGTCCGATATTTTTACCCTCGAGGATGCGTTGGATATGATTCGGAAAGTTGGACAATTACTAAACAGAGCCCCGGAGGCTGATACCATCGCAACCAACATCTCCAATTCATTTTCTCAACTGCCGACCTTAGGTCCTCCCCAACCTACAGCAGCTTATTTTATTTGGCGCAAGCCTTTTATGGCAGCGGCGAAAGACACTTTTATAGACAACATACTCCAAAAAGCAGGGTTTACCAACGTTTTTAATCATTTATCTCGTTATCCTGAAATTAATCCTACCCAACTGCATTCCGCTAACCCTGATTTTATTTTTCTTTCTTCTGAACCTTATCCCTTTACGCAAAAGCATATTGCTGAACTTCAGGAAATTTGCCCATTCTCCAAGATTTTATTGGTTGACGGAGAGTTATTTAGTTGGTATGGGAGTAGGTTAGTAAAGTCTGCGGCTTACTTTTTAGAATTACGACAACGCGTATCAAAATTTTTCATTTCCTGATTTTGTACAAAATTTCCTAATTTAGTTCTTATCATTGCAAATTCTATTTGTAATGTAAATAAGGATGGAAAGTTAAACCTCTAAACCCTATCTCAATGCTCCTTCTGTACGTCTTATTAGGTATTTTCGTACTCATTCTGTTAGTAGCCTACTTTCATTTAGATACGTTTATTTCGTTTGTGATCGTCAGCATTGGGCTGGGTTTGGCGTGTGGAATGAAGGTAACTGCGATTAGCCAATCGCTCGAAAAAGGCATCGGCGGTACCCTTGGCTCGTTGGTAATTATCATCGGTTTTGGTTCGATGCTGGGCAAATTAGTCGCCGAAAGCGGGGCAGCTCAACGCATTACCACCACATTGATGAATATTTTCGGGCTAAAATATCTCCCATGGGGACTGGCCTTGGCAGGATTTATTATTGGTCTTCCTTTATTTTACAATGCCGGTTTTGTGATTGTGATTCCGCTCATTTTCACCATTGCTGCTTCTACCCGCTTACCTATGTTGTACGTAGCGGTTCCAATGTTATCAGCTCTATCGGTCGCACACGGTTATTTGCCTCCTCACCCCTCTCCTACGGCGATTGCCGCGCAGTTTAATGCCAACGTAGGGCAAACGCTGTTTTATGGCATTATCGTAGCAATTCCAGCTATTATTTTAGCAGGACCCGTATTTGCTAAAACCCTTAAAAAGTACGATCCTAAACCAGATACATCCCTTTTTAACACAAAGCAGTTTACAGAGGCAGAAATGCCAAGCCTTGGCATCAGTTTGTTTGTAGCCCTATTACCCTTGATATTGTTGACCCTCATGCCATGGCTAAAGAGTCAATTTACGGAACCTTCTCCTCTATACACATTCTTTGCTTTTCTGGGAGACCCTTCCATTTCCATGCTGGTGTCGGTATTGGTCGCTATTTATTTCTTAGGGATTCAGCGCGGTAGAACTACCAAAAGTGTTATGAAATCGTTGGAAGAAGCCTTCAAAAGTGTTTCTATTATTTTACTGATTGTGGCAGGAGCAGGCGGCTTTAAACAAATTCTTACCGATGGCGGCGTAAGTAAATACATCGGTGAGTTATTGGCAGGGGTTGATATTTCCCCCTTGATTTTAGGTTGGGCTATTGCAGGGGTAATACGAATTTGCGTAGGTTCGGCTACAGTTGCAGGTCTTACTGCGGTAGGGATTATAGCTCCACTGGTGCAAAGCCAAGGAGTAAAACCTGAGTTGATGGTATTGGCTATTGGTTCCGGAAGCTTAATTTGCTCACATCTCAACGATGGTGGGTTCTGGCTTTTCAAAGAGTACTTTAATCTATCCATCAAAGAAACACTGCAAACTTGGACGGTCATGGAAACCATAGTTTCTATTGTAGGTTTGGCAGGTGTCTTGATTTTGGATCAATTCGTATAGACCTAATTCCACTTTTTGATATTGTATGAAAAACCTCGCATCTGTGAGGTTTTTTTATGGTTTCCAATAGCAAAGAAACCAATATAAGCCTAAATTCAGGTAGATGTCGGTTGGGTATTAGCCAAAGAAATGAATAAAGATTTGGTAAATACCTAGTAGAATAATGCCAAGAATACCGATCAAAATAAGATAGCCAAACCATTCAAGAAATTTGCTATTGATACGAGAGTTCTGAACATACCTTTGGCGGTTGCCTTTTGCATAATTATAGTTCTTCATTTTTGTTGAGTTGATTAAAGGTTCAGTTTACCTGCCTTATTTTACAAAATACAAAGGACGAATTGTACAGGGATGAAATAGGTGACGGATTTTAGTTACTATGCAGGCACACACAAGTAGTGAAGAAAAACGCAAAAGCCTCTAAATCGTCTGAATTAGAGGCTTTTGCGATACTCATGTGTTACTTTACGTATACTAACTTGTTGGCGGACAAGGACTCGAACCCTGAATAAAAGTACCAAAAACTTCTGTGTTACCATTACACCATCCGCCATTTTTATTTTGGTGGTACAAAAGTACTGCTTTCCGGTTTATATGTCAAGCTATCTTTTAAAAAGTTTACAACTTAGAACAAAAGTTTGCCGGTTTGCGACTGACAATCAGTGGGTTTATTTGAAAGAAAAAACTATTTTTTTCAAATAAACCCATATCCATCCTAAGCTTGTACCCCAGAAGTGACTGCTTCGAGTGCAATTTTCTTTACCAATCCCTGCAAAACTTTGCCCGGGCCGCACTCAATAAATTCTGTGGCTCCATCAGCTACCATGTTGCGAACGGATTGTGTCCAACGAACCGGTGCTGTCAATTGGACAATGAGATTGGCCTTGATTGTTTCAATATCCGTAGCTGGCTGCGCGTTTACATTTTGATAAATAGCACAACGAGGAGTGGAAAAAACCGTACTTTCAATAGCAGCAGCCAATTCTTCGCGAGCAGGCTCCATCAGCGGTGAGTGAAATGCTCCTCCTACCGGAAGCGGTAACACTCGTTTAGCGCCTGCATCCTTTAATTTTTCACCTGCTAAACGAACGCCTTCGTGTGAACCGGAAATCACTACCTGCCCCGGACAGTTGAAATTGGCAGCAACGACCACTTCGCTTTCTACCGAAGCACAAATCGCTTCGATTTTGTCATCATCCAAAGCAAGTACGGCCGCCATGGTAGAAGGATTGAGTTCGCAGGCGCGTTGCATGGCATCCGCCCGTTTGGCTACCAATCGAAGTGCATCTTCAAATGACAAGGCCCCGGCAGCTACCAAAGCCGAAAATTCACCCAATGAATGACCTGCTACCATATCAGGAGCAAAGTTTTCGATGGTAGAAGCCAAAATAACGGAATGCAGAAAAATAGCGGGTTGGGTTACGTTCGTCTGTTTGAGTTCTTCATCAGTACCTTCAAACATCACCTTCGTAATCTCAAACCCCAAAATATCGTTGGCTTTATCAAACAGCGCACGCGCTTGAGCGTTGTTTTCGTATAAGTCTTTGCCCATGCCGCTAAACTGCGAGCCTTGGCCTGGAAAAAGGTATGCTTTCATTGAATAATAGAGCCCTCGCCCCGGAGGGTGTTTAGTTTTTGATGGTTGAGTGAGGCAATTTATTGCAAACATACAACCATACTGCGGACAGTCAAACTTTCAAACGATAAACAGTGAGCGCTCTTCAGGCATAGGAATACGACAGCTTTCCGACTTACCAAAAATACGATACCGATTTTGGGCTATAACATTGTAAACTGCATCTCGAATAAAACGGGGGATGAAGCGAAAAGAATAGAGCCAAGCCCAACCACGCAGGTAACGGGCTATTTCTAAAGCAGCCGTTGATTTTTCAAACAGTTCCCCTTCCCGGAGCAACAATACTGTATCAAAATCCGACACAGATCGGCGATTTTCCGTTAAAATACGCTGCCCTATGTCGGACTGTAAAGAAGCAAATCGAAATCGCCGCTCGCCATCATGGTCTATCACAAAATTGATAGAAGCATTGCAGAAATTGCAAACTCCGTCGAAAAGAATGATGTCCGGCATTATTTTACACTTTTGTCTAACGAATCAATTGCACCCAACCCTTTAACGTTGACGACTCAGAGCCTTTTTGCAGGGTCTTGAATTTCACCGTTACCTGATAAAAATAAGTACCCGAAGGAAGTTCCTGACCATCACTTGTTTTTCCATCCCAATTCAGGGATGGACTATTGGTTTCAAATATTTTATTTCCCCAGCGATTGTAAACTACAAACGTAACTGATTCTACAAAAACGGAACAGGTCAGCGGCTTGAATAGGTCATTTTTCCCGTCACCATTGGGTGTAAATACATTCGGCAATTTGTACGCTGCACAATTGTCGTTACATACAACATTACTTCTGGCACTTTCGGTACCGAAACGCGAAATAGCCGTCACGTAGTAGCAACCTGCATACGAATCCAAACCCGTATGCAAGAAGTTGACTAAAGGGGCTGTCGTTTGTCCTATTTTACTGAAAGCCTCGTCGGGATATCGGGTGTAATAAACGTTGTAAGTAACCACTGGTGCACAATCCTGATTATTGGCATTTTTAGCAGGATAGGTCCAATTAATGCTGTTGCTTACCTTTTCCGGACAGTCTGCGGAAGTCAAATTCGCGCAATCTAAAGCGTCTATTTTCAAGACAGGAGGACACGGCTTCGTACTGTCGGCAGGAACGGCACATACAATTTGTGATAAATTAAACAACTGCCCTACCTGAATCCGAGGATTGTCGTACGTTCCTACAGTTTCAACGCGATAGCAATACGAAGAATCAGTTGTCAGTTTCACCGTTGCGTTGCCATCGGCCAGGAATCGGTCTGTGCCATCATCCACGTAGGTGAAAGTATTGGCAGCCTGCACCGGTACTTCAGCAATCAAATTAAACGTACCGGGACGATTTCGTACTTCGCGATACATGCGATGCCGCTGGTTTTCATTACGCCATGGCACTACGGCCTGCCAATTCAAACGTAATCCTAAAGAGGCAGGAACAATGGAAAGTCGAACGCTACTCGCAGCTTCGGTCGTTCCCAACGTTGCCAATGTTCCGTTGAACGTATAGAAAAACTCCAATCGATACCTGTACGCATTCTGTACCGTATTCAAATTTCTATCTACAAAAACCGTATCGGGTCGATTATCAAGGTTAGTATTAATAGTAGCAACCACAGTAAAATCCGTACCGTTCAGGCCCGTTGCCCGCGAAAGGCGATATTGGTAAGGGCCGGGAACATCTCCCGGTTTAAACGGAGGACGCGTCCAACGCACGGTTATTACGCCTTTATTGGTACTCGTGGTATCGACTGTTACATTGGTCAATACAGGGATTTGAGCAGGCAAATCCAGGCAGGTCTCATCTGAAAGCGGACTGGTACCGCCCTGCGGCAAAGCAAAAATAACGCGGATACGGTAACTATACTGCACCCCTCCTTTTTTCAAACCTAATCCATTGTTATCGTCTGTGAAGGTGGTAGTGGCTACGGGCACGCGGCCTACTTCGGTATACCCTAAAGCCAACGGATCTCCGGGATTGGTGCAACCGCTGAACGTCCCTCCCGTACAACCTTCTTTGCGATAAATTACCACCTGCGCTCCGGGCAATTGGCAACGATAAGCCGTCCAGGTAAGTGTAAAACCGGGAATAGCACCCGTAGAAGCCTTCGCCGCTAATCCTTCGGGCTTGGGAGACACCACGCGAATGGAAAAAGACTCCAATGAAGCCAATTGAATACTGCGATTAGGTATATCTTCCACTTTAAAAACTACATCATAAGGAGCTTCCCGCACGTGGGCACAATTGGTGAGCCATCGGAACGTTCCTACGGCAGGGGAGGTAAGAGGCTGAGTAACAGCAGGAGTAAATGTAGCAAAATCAAGAGAAATAAGAGGAGGAGCAATTGGTTTCCCTTCGGGGTCTAAGTTGAATACACCCCCATAAGCAGATAATAAAAGTCGATTATTGTCAGGGTCCTGAGCGCGTACTAATTGGGTTACGGTTTGCCCTGCTTCCACGCATACGTTTGCAATTGGGTCAATGAGCGGCCTTCGATTTATGGCATCGGCCACTACAATTTGCATGTCACGCACGACTTCTCCAATTTTTACTCCATCGCGCCACTCTTCAATGATAAAAGCAACGTTGTAAATACCTGCTACGGCAGGGGCATCCCAACACAAATCACCCGTAATCGCATTAATCGTAAATGTGGCAGGCCCATTTTGAAGTTCATTTTTGGCATCAGGATTAATTCCCAATGCTGGATCACGATATCCGTTCACATTTCTGTTAATACAAGTTCCTGGTGTTCCCTGCTTTGGAATGGAAAGTCGATATGCCAAGCTATCACCATCCGCATCAAATGCGGCAGGGTTATGGCAAAATTTCTGCCCTACCCTTGCTGAGTCGAGAGGTGGATTCAGCATAACCGGCGTACGATTTAATCCAAGCGAAGCATTAATAACCAATACAGTTTCCACATAAAACGGCGTATTTACTGAGTTAGCCATGTTCACAACCCCGTCGTTTCGGTTTTCGATTCCAACCGAAATCACATAAACACCAGGCGAGGAGAAAGTAAAATTCTCTTCAAAAATATTGAGTGAAGTAGCTGTATTAATCGGGGTTCTTTTTACCCGCTTGGCTAACAAAGTGGAACCCGTACCACCACTAAAAGGTCGGATACAGAACGTCACATCGTTTTGACCATCGCTTGCCATCCTTCCCCCAATCTCATCGTGGTAGGTATTGAGCGTTAATTTATACGTCAAATCACGGTCAGAAATACGTTTTGCCGTGATCTCACCCGCGCGAACGTGGGTAGCATGAGAATAGTATGCACTACAAATGCACAAAAGGAATAAGAGAATACGTAGTGTCAAATGCCTCATCGGTTGAATAGGAATAAATAACGGGGTAAAAACCAGCTTGCTGTAAGCATACTGCAAGTATTAATTAAAAAACGAATTATTTTGGTAAATGGTGTAATTTTTATTGTTTTTTAAAAGCAAGGGCACTTTTTGCATTTGTTTTTTCCGCTTTATACCAAAACAAAAAAACATCACAGCCGGTTACAAAATTAAGCCTAATACAACTATAACTGATTAGCAAAAAAAGTTTCATTTTAGATTGTTTCTAAATTGATTGACGCCTACTTTTGACCGCTGAAAACAGTAATAATCATCGTTTTAATCTAACAAATTGAGATATGTCTTGGGTTACGCAAACACTATCAAGCTCGATTGGAAAAAAGTTGGTCATGGCCCTCACCGGCCTATTTTTATGTTCTTTCCTACTTGTTCACATGAGCGGAAATTTACAGTTGTTCAAACAGGATAACGGACTGGCTTTTAACGTTTACGCCGTTTTTATGACGACCAACCCGCTCGTAAAAACTATTTCGTACGGATTGTACGCTTTCATTCTTCTTCACGCCATCGAAGGTTTGTACCTGGCTTACCAAAATCGTCAGGCACGGGGAGATCAGCGATACGTCATCAACGGTGGCAGTGCCAATAGCTCGTGGTTTTCACGCAATATGGCCGTTTTAGGAACAATTCTTTTGGTGTTTATCGTGGTTCACATGTCTAATTTCTGGTTTGAGTATAAGTTTGGATACGTGCCTTATACCCAATACGAGCAGAATCTCGTCACGGGCGAAACCGTAGCTACACCGTATGAAGGGCAAATTAAAAGCAAATTGGAAGAATACATCCGCGAAGAAAGCAACACGCGCGTAGTCATTGCCAAAGACCTGTACCGCAGCGTGATGGAAGGCTTTAAAAATCCACTTTTGGTATTTTTCTACGTCCTTTCCATGTTTGCCGTGTCGTTTCACTTAGTACACGGTTTCAGAAGCGCTTTTCAAACACTGGGTCTGAATCACCCCAAATACAACCCTATTTTCAATTTTCTGGGAATAGGTATTTTTGGAATTGTGATTCCGATTGGCTTTGCTCTCATGCCTTTGTACTTCTTTATTAAGAGTATGTAGGTAGTTATCAGTTAATTGTTATCTGTTATCAGAAGTTCTAACTAACCCGGTAGCAAATGACAATTGCATGGATAACAGATTTCACAAATAACAGATAACGTTTTACGGATAACAAAAAAAACGGACAACAGTAAATATGGCAACATCACCCAAATTGGACGCCAAAATCCCCGACGGGCCGTTGGAAACCAAGTGGACCAAGTATCGCTCCACCGTCCCGCTCGTCAACCCCGCCAATAAGCGAAAATTAGACATTATCGTCATCGGAACAGGTTTAGCGGGTGCTTCGGCAGCAGCTACGCTCGCCGAATTAGGCTATTCTGTCAAAGCTTTTTGTTTTCAGGATTCAGCCCGTCGTGCGCACTCTATCGCAGCACAGGGTGGAATCAACGCTGCTAAAAATTACCAAAACGACGGCGATTCTACATTCCGTTTGTTTTATGATACCATTAAAGGAGGCGACTACCGCGCTCGTGAAGGCAATGTCTACCGCTTAGCTGAAGTTTCAAGCGGTATCATTGACCAATGTGTTGCTCAAGGTGTACCCTTCGCCCGTGAATACGGCGGATTGCTCTCCAACCGTTCGTTTGGGGGAACTCAGGTACAACGTACCTTTTATGCCGCAGGTCAAACCGGCCAGCAACTTTTGCTGGGAGCCTATTCAGGTCTTCAACGTCAGGTAGGTTTGGGAACTGTAAGAATGTACACCCGCCACGAAATGTTGGATGTAGTGGTTATTGATGGTAAATGCCGTGGCATTATTGCCCGTAACTTAATCACCGGTGAACTTGAACGCCATTCGGCACACGCTGTTTTGCTTTGCTCGGGAGGGTATGGAAACGTATTTTATCTTTCTACCAACGCCATGGGTTCTAACGTAACTGCGGCTTGGAAAGCACATAAAAAAGGGGCGTTCTTTGGAAATCCCTGCTTTACACAAATTCACCCGACCTGTATCCCTGTTTCGGGTGACCATCAGTCAAAACTGACGTTGATGTCGGAGTCTCTCCGTAACGACGGTCGGATTTGGGTTCCTAAAAAACAAAACGATACGCGTCCTGCCAATCAAATTCCGGAAGAGGAACGTGATTATTATCTGGAGCGCCGTTATCCTGCCTTTGGAAACCTCGTTCCGCGTGACATCGCTTCGCGCGCTGCCAAAGAACGTTGCGATGCAGGCTATGGCGTAGGAACTTCCAAGATGGCTGTTTACCTTGATTACGCCGCAGCGATTGACCGATATGGCAAAGGAGAAGTAAATAAGCTCAATTTACACGATGCTACTCCCGAGAAAATCGTTGAACTTGGGAAAGCAGTTGTAAAAGAAAAATACGGTAACCTGTTTGATATGTACCAGCAGATTACTGGTGAAGATCCTTACGAAGTACCTATGCGTATTTATCCTGCGGTACACTATACCATGGGTGGTCTTTGGGTAGACTACAATTTAATGACAAATGTTCCGGGACTGTACGCATTGGGTGAAGCAAACTTCTCTGACCACGGCGCCAACCGCCTTGGGGCCAGTGCATTGATGCAGGGATTGGCCGACGGGTATTTTGTAATTCCTTATACTATTGGGGCCTATTTAGCCAACGAAATCCGGACTACGCATATTTCAACCGAACAGGCTGCTTTCGTTGAAGCGGAGAACAAAGTGAAAGAGCGTATCGCTAAACTCCTTACCATCAAAGGGAAAACTTCTCCCGAAGTTTTCCACAAACGTCTTGGCAAAATCATGTGGGACAAATGTGGTATGGCACGTAACGCTGAAGGCTTAAAAGAAGCTATCAAAGAAATTCAAGCCCTTAAAAAAGAGTTTTGGGCAGATGTGAAAGTGCTGGGCGACGCCGACGAGTTCAACCCTGAACTTGACAAAGCAGGCCGCGTAGCTGATTTCATCGAATTGGGTGAGCTGATGTGTACGGATGCTCTCAGTCGCAACGAATCCTGCGGTGGTCACTTCCGGGAAGAATACCAAACCGAAGAAGGCGAAGCGATGCGCAACGACGAAAACTACATGTTTGTATCGGCGTGGGAACACAAAGGCGAAAGCCAATGGGAGCTTCACAAAGAGGATTTGATTTACGATAACATCAAGATAGCACAGCGGAGTTACAAATAGACAAGTTAACCGTTAATTGTTATCAGTTATCCGAAAATGGATGAAATTCGCTCTTTTCGAGATTTAAAATGTTGGAAAGAAGGCGTCGAGCTTCGAAAAATGGCAAAACCGCTTTTGAATGGATTTCCCGCAGATGAAAAATATAGATTAACGGATCAGCTTATTCGCTCTTTGCGTTCTGTTACTAATAATATTGCTGAAGGTTTTGGAAGGTATAATTATCAGGAAAACATTCAGTTTTGTAGAATTAGTAGGGGTTCTCTTACAGAAGTTCAAGACCATTTTATGATTGCACTTGAAGAAAATTATATTACTATTGATGAACAACAATCAATTGATACACAGGCAGAAAAATGTCTGGCTCTCATTAATGGTTATATCAATTATCTTAAAAAGCGTAAAAGTACAGATAACGGATAACACAAATGGAAGGAAATATGAACCTGACCCTCAAAGTATGGCGTCAGAAAAATAAAAAAACAGCGGGAAAAATTGAGACCTACCAACTCACCGGTATCTCACCCGATATGTCATTTTTGGAGATGTTCGACGTTTTGAACGAACAACTCATCAACGAAGGACAACAGCCTATCGCTTTTGACCACGACTGCCGTGAAGGTATTTGCGGTATGTGCAGCATGTACATCAACGGCCGCCCACACGGACCAAAAGATGCTGTAACAACCTGCCAACTCCACATGCGCAGTTTCAGCGACGGGGATACCATCGTGGTAGAACCTTGGCGCGCCAAAGCCTTTCCGATCATCAAGGATTTGGTCGTTGACCGTTCCGCTTTTGACCGTATTCAGGCAGCAGGGGGCTATATTTCGGTCAATACAGGGAACGCACAGGATGCCAACAGCCTTCCAATCGCGAAAGACGCTGCTGACGAAGCCTTTTCAGCCGCTGCCTGCATCGGTTGCGGTGCCTGCGTAGCAGCCTGCAAAAATGCCTCAGCCATGCTTTTCGTATCGGCCAAAGTATCTCAACTTTCCCTGTTACCTCAAGGTCAGCCTGAACGTACGATGCGGGCAGAACGTATGGTAGCTCAAATGGACGAAGAAGGTTTTGGAGCTTGTACCAACACAGGTGCCTGCTCGGCTGAATGTCCGAAAGAAATTTCTTTGGAACATATCGCCCGCCTCAACCGCGAATATTTGGGAGCGAAGGTTTCTTCCGATAAAGTATAATACAAACATGCTACATTAGGCGTCGGTCGGTTTGGGCAACCCGTTCAAACCCGGCTGACGCTTTTTTTTAGGTTTTTACTATGTTATCCTACTTTTCACAACCCTACCCACACAACCATTTCACAACGCGTCATTGGCTATTGGCTGCGACCGGAGCAGGGCTATTTGTGAGTTTTTTTTTGATTTTTTTTCAACCATTTGGTACTTCCGAATGGCAAGACCCCCGAAAGGCATTTGTTTTAGGGGGCTACGGGGTAATTACGTTTGTGGGGCTAACATTGGTTAGTTATATCGTTCCTCGTTGGTTTAAAAACTGGTATTCAGAAGCAAACTGGACAGTAGGCCGCGAGATTGTTTGGAATGTATTGGTGATTCTCCTAATCACCTTTGGGAATATATTTTACAGCCAATGGTTTTTTGGCAGGATTTTTAATTTAAGAGGTATGTTGTTTTGGCTGGGCATGACAGCCTCCATTGGAACTATTCCTGCCACGGTCATTACGCTGGTGAATTACAATCGTTTGCTGAGAAAATACGCTACAGATTCCCTGTTGGTAAAAAGTGCTGAGGCATCTATCGAAACGAATCCTACACCACAGAATGAAATCAGGCTCTTGGCCGAAAATGAAAAAGATACTCTCATTGTGAAAACGGAAGAACTGTTGTTTATCGAATCGGCAGATAATTATTCGGAGGTGGTATTTTGGAAGGAAAACAAAGTTCAAAAAGTATTGCTGCGCAGTAGTCTAAGTCGGATTGAGGAGCAAATCAAGCATCCACCTATTGCTCGTTGCCATCGTTCCTATATCATCAATTTGCATCAAGTGACTGCCATATCAGGCAACGCTCAAGGTTACAAATTACAGCTTCAAAATTGGGACTCTACCCTACCCGTAGCCCGTCGTTACACGGATTTAGTAAAGGAATATTTCAGAAAATAGGCTTGTCATTTGTCCCAAAAAGGGGCAATTAGCCCTAAAAAGGGACATTCTTCCCAAAAGTGGGGTCATCACCCCTGTTTTTTGTGGGTGAATTTTTAGGTTGTTACGTTTGTGTCAATCAAAACATAAACGCCTATTTTTATGAAAGCCTTATTCAAAAGTACAGCCACTTTCTTTTGCCTATTCCTATCGTACCTGACTGCTTTTGCTCAAACCGCTGAAAAAGATACAACGGTTGAGCGGCTTAAAATCAGAACTTCTTTTGCTAAATCTTACTTTGGGATAGATGCCTTTACTACAACGGGTGGCACGACCCAATACGCTGCGCAGGGCGGTTTGCAGTCAGTGGATTTTTCAGGGACCACTTCCCCACGGATTTTATTGGGTGGTACACACTTCTGGGGACACGCTGATTTTTACGTGGCCATTCCTGTCGCAAAATTTGGAAAAGTGATACCCAAAGAACTCAGAAATGTATCGTATAGCGAAGGAGTAGAGACGGGTTTTCGGGTGTTTCCTTGGGCTATTCAAGAAGGCAAACTTCGCCCTTACGTTGGAATGTCGCTCAAAGGACTTGGGTTTGCTCAAGTCTCCGCTGATGCCAACAAGAATTACAAAACAGTGCCCTCGGTAGCTAAAACCATTTTTCCTTATCAAGCAGGTGTGACCTATGCTACTAAAAAACTTTTGTTTCAGGCAGGTGTCAATTACAAAAAGAATACGGAGTATGAGTACCCCATTTCCCGCACTCAGTACGGTGCCCTGACGCTGTCTCCATGGTCATTTAACGTAGGCTTGAGTTATTGGATAAATACGAACGGGGGGCTGGCCTCCAAAGGTGGAGAGCGCTACATGAAAATAGGCGTAAAGAAATTGGGAGCCAAAAACCGTCTGGATTGTTGGTATTTTGGAATTGGCCCGTCAGGCACTTTCGAAATAAGCAAATCGGAATATGTCAAAGACAAATACCCATTTTTGAAGCAATCAAGTCCCGGAACGCTCATTCCTGACCTGGCGGCAGGACGGTATTTTCATAAATTAGACATGAATGTGGGCGTGTCGTACCGCAAACTACGCTACGGGTCGAGTGGCTATAACGTAAGACTCAACTATCAGCGTCGTTCTTATACCCTTGAAACGTATAAGTTTTTGGGAGATTACCACGGATTTGTACCTTTCGTTGGCCCTACACTTGCGTACGAAGATTTGCGATTTACGGACGCTGACGGCAGTAATGTCAAGACGTTTGAATCTAAAAAATTAGCATTGGGTATTATTTTTGGTTGGGATATTCGTATCAGTCGTGCTGAAACTTGGCTACTGCGTACCAACTTACGTTACACCCCCAACTTGCACCTTAAAGCCGAAGGCAAGAAAGTAATGTTTGATCAAATGGAGTTCAATTTTATTCAGTTCGTGTGGTTTGTAGGAAGGAACAAAGCGTGGAAGTAAGTTAGGTTTTCCCTTACATTTACACATCGAAACCTGACCTGTATCTTATTTTACAGGCCAGTTGTCAAGCATCACACTTCAAATAATGTGGTTTCTAAAAACGGTACGATGTTAAGCGTCGGTCGGTTTGGACAATCCTGTTCCAAACCGACCGACGCTTTTTTTGCATAACAGTTAGTGAACATCATGAAAATACAATTGATTTAAGCCTATTAACGTTAAGAGGATATAAACTCTAAACCCTCTTAACGTCCATGAAATCAATCACTTCTGAGCACATAGCTGCTTATCTCCGCTGTCCTCGAAAAGCATTTTTAATGCTCAATTCTTCCGAGACTTACCAGCTCACTAATTATGAGACTCTGCTTCAATCGTTTCAAAATCAGGCATTCGAGGAGTATCTACAAAAATCTTCCGACATTCAAGATTACCATAACGGTATTTTAAAGAAAGGCTTTGAGGTAATTGGTCATTGCAAAGAGCATATCGAGGTATTTGAATTTGAAAGTCCGATTCTCGTGAAAAATGAAGGTAAATCAGCTTTGGGAAAATTCTATTATGAGCCTGCTCTATTTCTGGGTACGAACCTAATCTCCAAAGAAAACCGCTTAGAATTAGCATTTTTAGGCTATTTGCTCGAAAAAATTCAAAATAAATTCCCTGAAAAGGGAGTAATTATTGATAAAAGTGGTGGAAAACATCGTGTTGAACTAAGTAAACTAAAAAAGCAAATCAAAGCCGTAGTAGCCGAAATCCAGGACTTTGAAGCCAATCCCCCAAAATTACTTTTGAATAAGCATTGTAGTCAATGTTCGTTTGAAACCTTCTGCAAAACCCAAGCCCAAAAAGAGGATAATTTGAGTTTGCTCGACCGAATTACCATCAAGCAAATCAGTAAGCTGGAGAAAAAGGGCATTTTTACCGTGAAACAGCTTTCCTTTATTTACAAACCACGCCGTAGAAATAAACGAGTAAAAAATCCACCTATCTCTTACAAACCCGAATTACAAGCACTTGCCATTCGTACTGAAAAAACGTATATCCAACGGCTGCCGAGTATTGAAAGAAAACGGGTTGAGTTATTTTTAGACATGGAGGGCTTACCCGACGACAGCTTTTATTACCTTTTTGGTGTTTTGGTTGTAGAGAACGAAAAGTCCAAGCATTATTCTTTTTGGGTTGATAGTCCAAAAGATGAAAGCGAAAATTGGCAAAAAGTAGTGCATTTGATTGACTCTTATCCCGAAAGCCCTATTTATCATTACGGCACGTTTGAGCCATCCGCATTTGAAAAGTTAGCCAAAAAGCATCAAACCAACATTGAGAGCATCAAAAAGCGATTTGTCAACATCAACTCGTTCATTTATGGGAAGATTTACTTCCCAACTTACTCAAACGGTTTGAAGGATTTAGGCAAATCATTGGGGGTGAAGTGGACAGATGAAAAGGCTTCCGGTTTGCAAACGATTAGTTGGCGTAACGAGTGGGAAAGAGGACAAACAAAACGAAAAGACGATTTACTGAACTACAACCAAGAAGACTGTTTAGCCCTAAAAATATTGACCGATGAATTGACCCGAATCCAAACAACGGCAACTGTTTCAAATGACGTAGAATTTGTTCAAAATCCTAAGAAAATAGCTTCTGAAATTAGCCAAGGTGTTCATAATCAGTTTAAAAATATACTTGAATTAGCTCATAATAACGCTAATAAATCCAAAATTTCATTTGATAAAGAAGTCGTTGAACGAGTAAAACAAAAAAGAATAGGTGTGACTTTCTCTCCCCCTAAAATTACCAAAAAAGTATTTATTAATCACCCAGAATTTTGCCCTCAACACCCAGAAACCAAACTTTCTACTACCCAAACAACTTCAATTAGAATAATTGTAGATATTGTATTCACTGAAAATGGAGTTAGAAAAAGTGTTGTGAAATATGAAGGGTTTAGAGGTTATTGCGAATTGTGCCACAAAATGCATTTCCACTCTTTTTATTTGGAACGTTCAAAAATTTATGGCCATAATTTCAAAGCATGGCTAATTTATCAAAGGGTCTCACTACAATTGCCGTATTCAAAAATCGGAGAATGTCTGGAGTCAATTTTTTGGCAAAAAAATGAGTTGTGAAGGAAATTATTCTAACTTCATAAAAAATTTAGGGTGTTTTTACCAAGAAACAGAAGATAATATAGTCAAAAAACTATTAGACAGCCCCTTTGTCCATGCTGATGAAACCTCAATTAATATTCGTGGGGAGAATCAATATGTTTGGGTTTTCACTAATGATAAATATGTTATTTTAAGGCTCTCAAAAAATAGAGAATCGAACTTAGCTGATGAATTTCTTAAAAACTACAAGGGTGTTTTGGTTACTGATTTTTACGCTGGTTATGACAATATTGACTGCCCTCAGCAAAAATGTTGGGTTCATTTCATTCGTGATTTGAACAATGATTTATGGGATAATCCTTTTGACAAAGAATACGAATGTTTCGTTTCAGAGGTTCGGAATTTAATTGTACCCATTATCCAAACTGTACATAAACACGGGTTAAAAAAACATTTTCTATCGAAATACAAAAAATATATAGATAGATTTTATAAAAGTCACATTGATGATAAAACCTATAAATCAGAACTTTGTAGTCTCTATCAAAAAAGGTTCATCCGACATCGAAATCACTTATTCACTTTTTTAGATCATGACAACGTTAATTGGCATAACAATTCAGCAGAAAGAGCATTAAGACATATTTGTACTCAGAGAAAAATATCAGGTACTTTATTTGAGAGTACAACACTATATTACCTCCGTTTAGTTAGTATAATGCAAACCTGTCGTTTTCAAAACAAATCGTTTCTTGAGTTCCTGCTTTCCAAGGAGAAAGACATTGATAACTTTGGCGTTAGGAAAAAGAAAGTAGCTGAAAGTGAACAGGCTTCCGGGCAATAAATCCTCCAAAACAAGCACAAATTTGTACTATATTCCTCCCACAGCATTGAAATTTGTATATTTACCAGTTAGCAAAACAGGATTTTTCTATGCGAATTTTTCTACTTTTATTTTCTACCGCCCTCCTCTGGAGTTGCCAGCCACAAAAGCCAAATAATGCCGTTGAATCGCCCATTTCGAAATCTTCCCTTACCCGCGACGAACTCTACGACAAAGTCTTCGGAATGTTGTTGGGTTCAGCCATCGGTGATGCCATGGGAGCTCCTACCGAAATGTGGCTGCGCCCCACTATTCAACTCGAATACGGATTTGTGGATAGATTGGATTCAATGGTTCGTGCACCATCAGCTGAAGGAACGTGGGCATATAATCTCCCCGCAGGAGGCACCACCGACGACACTCGCTGGAAAAAATTGACAATAGAATTTTTACTCACTCAGGCCAATTCAGGCGATTTAGACGCAGGTCAATTTGCGGCACATTTGGTCAAACAATACGAAAACGACCTGAAACGACTCAAAAAAACGGAAGGTTTTGATCCCGAACCTTATGAAATGAATCTCATGCGCATGGCTTGGTTGCAGGAATGGGCACGGGTAGCTAAGCCTTTTGCTGAAAAAAATTACGCGGCCTATACCGATTCTTTGAGTCGGTTTTATGGGGGTGAAATGGTATGTGCAGGACTGCTATACGCACCTGCCGTGGGGGCTTTTTATCCTGAAAACCCTACGGAAGCCTACCGACAAATGTACAAAATCAGCCTTTTTGACATCGGCTACGCCCGAGATATCAGCGGTTTAGCAGCCGCAATGACGTCGGAAGCAATGCGTAAAAATCCTTCAAAAACGACTATTATCAACGTAGCAAGAACCATTGACCCGCAGCATTTTTTCAAAAGCAGATTAGTGGGGCGTTCGGCCTACCGAATTCTGCAACAAGCAAGATTGATTGTTTCGGAAGCCAATAAACTTCAAAAGAAAGACATCCCTCTTTCAAACTTCCCCTTACCCAAAAATCTTAACGCCGACACGCTTTTCATGGCGCGCATGTACAAAGCGTTTGAACTTCTGGATGCTCAAACCCAAGATATGCCCTTCCACGCAGGAGAAATTTATTTACAGGTAATAACGGCACTGTTGTTCTGCGATTTTGATTTTGAAAAAACCATGGCTTTTCTCGTGAATCTTGGTCGCGACAATGATACTACTTCCGCGATTGCAGGCGGCATTTTGGGGGCGTATTGGGGAGCTGATCATTTACCCGAAAAAATGAAAAGGCAGGTATTGACCGTCAACAAAGAAAAATTAGGAACGGATTTAGAAAAACTGGCGAAAGATTTGACGGAGAAAATTTTGAAACGTTATTAACGAAAGCGGACAGATAAAAACTCACGATTACTTTTGTTAATCTTCCTACTTTTATCTAAAAAACACCGATATGGCACGTTCACGTTATTCCCCGCCTTCTCGTCGCTCCAATCAGGGAGTTCCCAATTTAATGGGTGAAATGTTTCAGAAAACCCCTTGGTGGGTTTGGATTGTTGTCTTGGTTGTACTGGTGCTTCTGTGGAAATTCCAGAAATAAGAATCGTTTAGGGGCTACTTCCTGTATTTTTCGCTCATGTTAATAATTTTTACAAGATCCCTGTATTCGTCCTCGGTCATGTCAGCAATTTTAAGGCCGAAAAGGTACTCCTTTCTTTCCTGAAGATAATGGACTCTGTAATGGCTGATTAAAAAGAGCAGTAAGGAGGTCTGAGTCTGCAAAATATCCAAATCCATTCGCACAATATCATACATTTGAGGTTTGGGTAATTTTAAGTAAAGCTCGCAATCTTCCTTTGCGATTCCTTTACTGTGGCCGAATTCGAGCAATTTAACAGTAAAATTATAGTACTCATCCCATATTTGGGTTAAGGCAACAGGAAGTTCGGGCTCAGTACTGATATAATTCAAAAACTGACTATACTTAGATAGATATTCCCAACTCATTTTTTCGGGGTTCATCGTTATATCGTGTTAAGGTTTCAAAACGATTTTCATTCTTATCGAACTCCTTTTAATTTCATTTGGGCAAAGTAGGGGTGATCGGGATTGACGATAAGTTCTTGTCTTAATGGATGAATTAGCACATCCATATCTTCCAAAGGTATTGCTCCAATCAGCACTTCACTATCACCCAGCAATACCATGGCATTGCAGATGGTTCTTCGGTTTTTGAAACGCACCTCTACTTGGCTTACAACGTCACATTCGATACGGTCGCCATTGGACATTTGCCCAATACACTTTTCCATCACCGGAAACTGCATTTGTGCCTGAATAGATTCGTTGATGCACAGCATATAACTACCCGTATCCACTAAACCCGTCACCCACATTCGTTTGATTTCATCTTCTCCAATATAGTACCGTCTTGCAAGTTCTAAATCGCCTGCATTTATTAATTCTATTTCTGCATAAACTAAGCCCATTGTCAAAAGAGTTGTTAAAATTTGAAATAAAAATACGGGAAATTTCGGATAACAGAGTGTGCGTTAGCAACGCAAAATTACAACTCAAACGTCTCCTCAGCTTCCTCAAAAAACAGGTAATTCAGAAATTCACAATAAGGCTTAATCAAACGGCACCCTTTCACTACTTCGGCTGCAAAACCGGGCGAAGTAACTTCTGCATCGGAATATTTGTGCATGAAAAACAACTGTTTACGCTTCAATAATTCTATATCAGGATGATTTTCAGGATACCCTTTGGGCATCCGTTGAAGGCTTTCTCCCCATATTTCGGGGAAATAACTTCTGAATTCAGGAGCCTGGATGATACTTTTTAAGGCTTCAGGATTAAAATCTATTTCCTGCCGAAACTTGGCCAATTGCTTAGGAGTCGGATTCCACATCCCTGCTCCCAAAAACGATTCTCCCGCCTGAATATGCAGGTAAAAATCTATTCTGCCGGAATGCCGACCACCCGGACCGATAGCTGCACTAAACCATTGCTTGTAAGGCGATTTATCTTTGGAGAAGCGAATGTCGCGATTGATGCGAAAAATACAGTCTTTTACTTCCGTGTTGGGCAACGGTTCAAATTCATTCACGCCTTTGAGCAAAGCACCTACCAATATCTCAATCTCTTTTTTGGAGGCTTCGTAACGTTTACGATTTTCGGCAAACCATTCACGGTTATTGTTTTCGGCTAAGTCTTTTAAAAAAATAAAGGTGGACTGCGTCAGCATAAGGTTTCGTATTTTGGCTTAAAAATAGCAATTTTGTCGCGTTAAGTACTAATGGTGATTGAGTGAATGGTGAATGAGTGAATGGTAAATGACGGGGCCGCCCGTGCGGTGAATAACTGTTTGATTATAAATACGCTTTTAACTGAGAAAAATGTCTCGCATATTAACCGGTATTCAAAGCAGCGGCAAACCGCATCTTGGCAATATTTTGGGTGCCATCCTGCCCGCTATCCAACTTTCTGAACAAGCCAGAAATGAATCGTTTTTGTTCATCGCCGATTTACACTCGCTAACCAGCGTTAAAGACGGTAATGTCCTGAAAGACAACACCCGTGCCGTAGCCGCAGCGTGGTTGGCCTGCGGATTGGATACCGAAAAAGTGGTATTTTATCGTCAGTCGCGGGTAGCGGCTTATCATACCGAGCTGACTTGGTATCTGTCGTGCCTGACTCCGTTTCCCATGTTAGCCAATGCGCACTCATTCAAAGACAAAGCCGATCGCTTGTCCGACGTGAATGCAGGACTTTTTATATATCCCGTTTTAATGGCATCCGATATTTTATTATACGATGCCAACTACGTGCCCGTGGGAAAAGACCAAAAACAGCACTTGGAAATGACACGCGACATGGCCGAAGCATTCAACCGCACCTTTGGCGAAACGTTTGTCCTCCCCGAAGGGCGAATTGACGAGCGACTGATGGTGATTCCGGGCATTGACGGGCAAAAAATGAGCAAGTCGTACGGAAATTACATTGACATTTTTTTACCCGAAAAAGAATTACAGAAAATCACCAAGAAGGTTATTTCGGATTCTACCCCGCTCGAAGCACCCAAAAATCCTGATACTGACATTACTTTCAAGCTTTTCTCACTTATCGCCGACGAAACTGACGTTGAAACCATGCGTCAGAATTACCTAAAAGGCGGCTATGGCTATGGGCACGCCAAGCAGGCACTGTTTGAAGCTTTGAAAACACGCTTTTCCAAAGAACGGGAACTGTTTAACTACTATTACCTGGAAAATCCCGTTGCCTTAGAACAAAAATTGCAGGAAGGTGAAGAAAAAGCCCATACAATAGCCGCAAAAAAAATTACGGAAGTACGGGAAAAATTGGGTCTTTCTTAATGGTTTATGAGGTTTTGAGTTTACTGTTTAAGGTTGACTGTTTTGAGTTATTTTAAAACGGTCAACTATCGTCTGACTTAGCTTTAATAACCGTAAATTTCAAACTCACAAACCGTAAACGTCAAAAAATGCTTCATCAAATCCAGGAAGCCGATACTCAGATTTTTTTAGCACTCAACGGGCTTCATACTCCTTGGGCAGATACCTTTATGTATTGGGTCACGCAGCGCAATACGTGGATTCCCTTATATGCCCTACTGATTATTTGGTTGATTTGGCAGTACAAACAGCGAGCCGCAGGAATGATAGCGAGCCTTTTTTTAACGATTGTAGTAGCTGACCAAACAGCGTCAACATTGTTGAAACCAAATATACAACGGCTTCGCCCCTGTCATGTCACTTATTTACAAAACAAAGTGCATCTGGTCGTAGAAAGTTGCGGAGGCATGTATGGTTTCGCATCATCGCACGCTGCCAACAGTTTTGGATTGGCCATGGCCGTATGGCTGGTTTGCAGAGCAGCAGGGCGATTTTCCAACAGGCATAAAAAATACCTATGGTTTTTTTTTCCATGGGCTGCCGTGGTTTCTTACAGCCGCATTTACGTAGGTGTCCATTATCCGTTCGATGTATTGGCAGGTGCACTGATTGGGTGTGGAGCAGCGTATTTGTCGGTGTGGGGAATGCAGAAAATATTGACGTTGAGAACGCGATAAATTTATTTTACAGAGCCTTTTGATCAAAGAAGGGCCGAAATGATTGCAACTGACCAATGAAGCCCGCGACCAATTTTCGACTTCGAGTCGCTTTTGTCAAAGATTATCCCTAATTTTGCGGAAATTTTCTTAGGAATGGCTTCTTTCAATCCGATTAAAATATTCTCCGGTTCCGGTTCCAAATACTTGGCCGAAAAAATGGCTCGCCATTATGGCAGAGACTTGGGCGGTTACAATCTTCGCAAATTCAGCGATGGCGAATTATCGCCAAGTTTCGAGGAATCATTGCGGGGATGTGATGTCTATTTGGTGCAGTCTACTTTTGCCTCTTCCGACAATTTCATGGAATTGTTGCTGATGATTGATGCAGCAAAGCGTGCTTCTGCTCACGAAATCACGGCAGTTATTCCTTATTTTGGATACGCTCGTCAAGATCGTAAGGATAAACCACGTGTACCCATTGCCGCCAAATTGGTGGCTAATTTGCTCACTGCCGCAGGGGCCGAGCAAATCATGACCCTTGATTTGCACTCAGGTGCCATTCAAGGCTTTTTTGATATTCCCGTGGTACATCTGGAAGGGACAAGTGTGTTTGTTCCTTACATCAAAAGCTTGGGATTAGATAACTTGGTGGTGGCTTCTCCGGACGTAGGCGGTGCAGCCCGCGCCCGTAACTTTGCCAAGTTTTTCAACGCCGATATCATTCTTTGCGATAAATACCGCAAGCGTGCCAACGAAGTAGCCTCTATGCAGGTCATTGGAGATGTGAAAGATGCCAATGTTGTGTTTATTGACGACTTGATTGACACAGGAGGTACTATCTGCAAAGCAGCAGAATTGGTAATGAGTAAAGGAGCAAAATCAGTACGGGCCATTTGTACGCACCCTGTGATGTCGGGCGATGCCCACTCACGCATTCGCGGATCTGTATTGGAAGAATTGATTGTAACGGATACCATTCCCTTGCATAAAGAAAATGAAAAAATCAAGGTACTGTCGGTGTCAGAGCTATTTGCCAAGGCTATCGGACGTATCCGCGACCACGAATCTATTAGTTCATTATTTATAAATCCGGCGTAAACACACGTTTACGTTATCAAACACATACCTTTTTAATCCCAAGGTATGATTCACAAAAAATTCCCTTTGGGGTTGGGGACAAAAAAATTATGAAAAGTACAGAGATTGTAGGGTTTAAAAGAGCGAATCTCGGCAAGCAGGATGCTCGTGCGTTGCGCGAAGCAGCTATGGTTCCATGTGTATTGTACGGAGGTGCAGAACAAGTACACTTTTCCGCACCCATGTACCTGTTCCGTGATATTTTATTTACACCGGACGTCTATAAAGTGACGTTGAACATTGAAGGTGATATTCATTACGGAATTTTGCAGGACGTTCAGTATCACCCGGTTAGTGACATTATTTTACACGCAGATTTTCTTTTGATTGACGAAGCAAAAGAAATCAAAGTAGAAGTACCTGTCCGTTTTATAGGAACTGCCGTAGGCGTTACCAAAGGGGGTAAATTGGTACAGAAACTTCGTAAAATCAAAGTACAGGGTTTTGCTAAAGACATCCCTGATTACGTGGATGTACCTGTAACTAATTTAGATTTAGGTAAATCTGTAAAAGTAGGAGACTTAAAAGTAGAAGGCTTCAAAATATTGAACAATCCTTCATTGCCAATCGGCGGGGTCGAAATCCCACGGGCATTGCGCGGTACATTGAAATAGTCTTTTTCTTTAAAAGAGCTAATAGACAAAAAGTCCCGAGGTATCTCGGGACTTTTTTATTGCAATCAGGTTTAAAATCGTATTAAGCAGTTACCTCCATTTGAGCTTTCAGCTTATCTTCCAAAACTACCTGAGAAGCCGCTCCAACTACACGGTCAACCAATTGACCATTTTTGAAGAATAACAAAGTAGGAATGCTGCGGATACCAAATTTCATTGCTGTTTCAGGATTTGTATCTACGTCTACTTTACCAACTACAGCCTGGCCTTCATACGCCTCTGCTATTCTTTCTACAACGGGACCTACCATACGGCAAGGACCGCACCACTCTGCCCAAAAGTCAACCAATACAGGTTTATCAGAATTTGCGACTAAGTCGCCAAAATTTGCGTCCGTAATTTCAAGGGCCTTTCCCATTTCTTTAATATTGACCGGGTCGCCGGTACGATTAGTGAATTTTTATATTTACACTATAAACCACCCTGCCTATGGCAAAAGTTCCCAATTTAAGCTCATTCTAAATTATCTTATTATTTTTCATTGTCGATTATTAATGCGGTTCGGGATGCTCTATTTGAAGTGGTGGCACTTCGGTCTCAATACCCACGCGCATTCCACGTGCCTGAAGGGCTTGTGCATACGCATTATACATAAAGCCCACAATGTTGCCTGAATTGAATGGGAAAATCAGCGAGCTGTTTTTCCATTGCAGGGCATTGACAAACAATACACAGGTAATATTATTAGGAAATTTCATCCAAATAGTACGCAATCCCTGCCCGGTAGAAACTAAACCCGAATACCACCATCCATCGTGATAGTAATAGGTCCCTATTCCGGAAGTTGCTTTGTAACACCCTAAATTCTTAACCAATAACGAATCCGATAATGCATTAGGTAAAACCGAATTAACAGCCGATGAAAGTGCTGCAGCATAAATTTTTCCTGCTTCTACCGTTGTTAAATACATTCCGTAACCACCCAATGTTTGGCTAAAATTGCCCGGATTCCAACCTATTTGGGAAGCACTCAAAGGATAATTATAGGTATACGTTGTATTACCGGCGGGGGAAGTAATTGTAGCGTTGGATACGCCTGCTTTCTCAAAAATCTCTTGTTGCAAAAAAGCTAAGTAGCGTTTTTCTGTCTCAGCGGCATCGGTCGTTTCGTTCCCCGTAAACTGATACCCTAAAATGCTTGGAATCAAGACCCTGAATAAACCGAAGTTGGTATTTTGATAACAATAATTACCTCTTGTTGTTACTCCTTTTGCAATAAGTTGACGCAATCCTGAATAGATATTTTCGGTAAAAGAACCATTCTGGCAGTTGTTTCCCAGTCCTACAATCCCACTTCGGTTGGTCAGCAAATCCCCGAACGTGACTTGGTCAATTCCCGCACCGCGCGGCCAGGCAGGCGGCAGAAACTTGGCAATTCGGTCGGTTGTATTTAGTCCTTTTTGCTGTGCTACTTTTAAAAATGCCATAGCCGTCAGCGTTTTGGTCATGCTGGCAATGTGCATTTTAGTGTCAGTTGTAAAATTTTTTTGCCCTTCAGCGTCTACTTTCCGCGACTGAAAGCCCCCGCTCCCTTGTGCTATTAGCTCTGTTCCCTCATAGATTGTAAAAGCGTAGCCTACGTCTTTACCACGCAATGAATCTTCCAGTTTTTGCGCCATCAAAGCGGGTAAGGTTGGTTTTGTAGGTTCCGTTTCATCTTTCAGGTTACAACTGTGGCAAAACCATAAAAGAAGGACAGGCAGTAATAAACCGTTTTGAAAAAGCTTCTTTGAGAAGTTAGGAAACCGATACTGCAAACCAAACAAAAGGTCTTTTAGCATGACATATCCAGGTTTAGAATGATTTCAATGAGTTTTTCCATAGGTAATAACGCATCCAGCCAATGAATGTTCATTCCATCACGTTCCATTTTGCGAAAAAACGTCATCTGACGTTTGGCAAATTGGTGGATGGCGATAGTGAGGCGTTCGACCATCGTACCATACTCTAACGTACCTACGAGGTATTCTGTGATAAATTTATATTCTAAACCATAGTAAATCAACTTTTCGGCAGAAATTCCTTGAGCCAGCAATCCCTGCACTTCTTCAATCATGCCATTTTGTAAACGCTCATGCAACCGTCGTGTGATTCGGGCACGTCGTTCTTCTACGGGCAAATCAAGACCGAAAATTTGATAATTAATGGACGGATAACGGATAACGGACAACGGATAACTTTGTAAAAATAGGGTAATTTCAATGGCACGAATGAGGCGTTTTCGGGTAGAGGTATCAGCTAACGGGGTATAAGCAGAAGGAGTGGAATGGAGCTTTTGCAATAACTCTTCATTCGAGCAGTGAGACAAGGTTTCTCTCAAATTTTCATCAACGGGAATGGCCGTATACTGATGTTCTTTCAAAACGGCTTCGATGTAAAGCCCCGTACCACCGCACAAAATCGGAGTTCGGCTTCGCTCCTGAATATTCGAATACGCCCGTTGAAAATCTTGTTGAAAACGATGAACATTGTAGGAATCTCCTGCCTCTACATTGTCTATCAAATGATACGGAATCGGTTGATTATTAACGACATATTCACCTAAATCCTTGCCAGTTCCAATGCTCATTCCCCGATACACCTGCCGCGAATCAGCGCTGATGATTTCGCCATTCATCTTATAGGCCAAATGAGTAGCCAAATGAGTTTTCCCACAGGCTGTAGGGCCAAGAATAACAATTAGTTTGGGGGTTACAGTTTGCAGTTGTAAGACAAATTATAGTATTGGATGGAATGCCTATCGAAGTAAGAGGCAGGAAATAAGAGGTAAGGAAAAACAATGATAACAAATCAATTTTTACATCTTATCTCCTATTTCCTACCTCCTGATATTAAATACTCTGTTCTGTTTCAAGCACTTCAGTTTCCATCAGTTGCTTTACTTCCTGCTTTTGATGAGCATTGGTCAGAGCGGCTTTTACAAAATGAACAAATAACGGATGCGGTGCCATAACGGTACTTTTAAGTTCCGGATGGTACTGAACACCGATAAAATACGGGTGCTTCGGCAACTCAATCACCTCTACCAAATCGTTTTCTGGATTAATTCCCGACAATACCATACCTGATTTTTCAAAATCTTTGCGGTATTGGTTATTGAATTCGTACCGATGGCGGTGGCGCTCGCTGATATTGCTTTTGCCGTAAATTTTGTGAGCCAACGTATGTGGCTGCAACTTACAGGCATACGCTCCCAAGCGCATGGTACCACCTTTGTTAGTAATATTTTTCTGCTCTTCCATCATACCAATCACAGCGTGGTCGGTTTCGCTGTCCATTTCAGTAGAGTGAGCATCTGACCAACCCAGTACATTGCGAGCATATTCAATGACGGCCATTTGCATTCCAAGGCAAATTCCGAAGAAAGGAATGTTGTTTTCACGAACGTATTGTACAGCCGCGATTTTACCTTCAATGCCGCGCTCGCCAAAGCCGGGCGCAACAAGTACACCATCCAAGGTCGACATTTTCTCAGCCGCATTGTCGGGCGTAAGGTGCTCGGAATGAATCCATTCAATCTCCACTTTACACTCATTGACCGCTCCGGCATGAATAAACGACTCGGTAATGGATTTGTACGCATCGTGAAGCTCTACGTATTTTCCTACCAACCCAATGCGAATCGTGCTTTTTGGGTTTTTAAGGCGATCTACAAACTCCTGCCATGCGTCCAAATCCACGTCTTTGTCATCGTAGATATCTAGCATATACAGCACGCGTTGGTCGAGACGTTCTTTTTTCATCAACAACGGCACGTCATAAATCGTGGAGGCATCCATGGCCTCAATTACCGACGGAGGTTTCACATTACAAAAAAGAGCAATTTTTTTGCGCATTTCGGCTGGCAATGGGTACTCGGTACGACATACCAGAATATCAGGCTGAATACCGGATTCCTGCAACATCCTGACGGAGTGCTGCGTGGGTTTGGTTTTCAATTCGCCTGCGGAACTGAGATACGGAATAAGAGTAAGATGAATAACCAACGCGTCGTTTTCGCTTAATTCGAACTTTAATTGACGCACAGCTTCCAAAAACGGCAACGACTCAATATCACCCACACATCCGCCGATTTCGGTAATAACTACGTCGTACTCGCCCGTTTCACCGAGCAAAAGCATCCTTTTTTTGATTTCATCCGTGATATGGGGTACGACTTGTACCGTTTTACCCAGAAAATCGCCACGACGTTCCCGCATGATGACATCGTAGTAGATGCGCCCGGTAGTGACGTTGTTGGCCTGCGAGGTGCGTTCATTCAAAAAACGTTCGTAGTGCCCTAAATCAAGATCTGTTTCTGCTCCGTCGTCGGTAACATAGCATTCTCCGTGTTCGTAGGGATTAAGTGTTCCTGGATCAACGTTGATATATGGATCAAACTTTTGGATAGTGACCGACAATCCGCGTGATTGAAGGAGTTTTGCGAGTGAAGAGCCAATAATGCCCTTTCCCAATGAAGACGTTACGCCGCCAGTAACGAAGATATATTTTGCGGTTTTTTGCCCGTGAGCAGCCATGACTTTGTAGTTTGGTGGACTGGTTACGGGATACAAAGGTACAGAAAATTCGGTCTGTGTTACTATATAATTTTCAGGCCCCTACCTTATTTTCAGGTAAATCACTGATACACAACAGCAATAACCCGCTTGAAAATCTATATAAAATCGCAGATAGCAGGTTTTGAATACACATTCCCTCAACTTTTGTATTTTTACCCTTCAAATCTTCCACTGTATGACCTCCGGCCTGCGTTTACTTCTCCGATTATTGATTTTTGTGGTTTTGATTTTTGGTATCATCTCTATTTGGGAGACGTACAGAACAGGGAGATGGTTTTCTTTCAGTGGTGATAAGGAAGTCCAAACTACCCACGCCATGGTATTGGAAGAAATACAGGCATTGGGAAAACTGGAACTTGTTCGCTACAATTTTAAAGACATTGTTGAACACGAACAAATTGTCCAATGGATGCCTAATCCAAAGGCAGTTTTAATTGTTCAGGGCGAAGCGGTTGGTTGCATTGATTTAACCAAAATCACCGTTTCTGACATTACCACGGAATCAGACACCGTCGTAGTGCATTTGCCTGAACCTGAACTATGCAGCTATAAAATTGACCATTCCAAGTCGAAGGTGTACAATACTGAATATGCATTTATGGAAGAGGCTCAATTGGTACAGGAAGCCTATCAGCAAGCTGAAAAACAAATTCAAAAATCAGCGCTGGAAATGGGTATTCTGGACCAAACCAAACGGAACGCCGAGCAAATTCTTAAACCCGTTTTGGAAAAAGTATCAGGCAAAAAAATTGCGCTTCGGTATCGAATGAAAGCGACACTGCCCAGACCGAGATGAGTATATAATTTAACCATATGATAAAAATGATTAAACTGTTTAAAATCAATTTTATCAAACGATAACCCATCCACCTTCATGCAAAAGCCCATTTTAAAAACCACACTATTTATTTTCCTGACTTTATGCGTCACCAATTCGTTTGGACAAATTGAAAAACTCCGACAAAAAATTCAACAAATCGCTTCCTCTGTCGATGGGAAATTGGGGATTGCGGTTCTGGATTTAGCCGGGGAAGACACATTAACCATGAACGGGAAAGGCCATTTTGCCATGCAAAGTGTGTATAAATTTCACTTAGGTTTGGCGGTGTTAGATCAAGTAGACAAAGAAAAATTCAAATTGGACCAAAAAATCTTGGTCAGAAAAAAGGATTTATTGCCGAATACGTGGAGTCCATTGCGTGAAAAATATCCCAATGGAGAGGTAGAAGTTCCGCTAAGTGAATTGCTTCAATTTACCGTAGCTCAAAGTGATAACAATGGTTGCGACATTCTTTTCAATTTGGTAGGCAGTCCTAAAACGGTGGATACGTATATCAAAAACTTGGGTATCAAAGACGTGGCTATTTCTACCACAGAGCAGGAAATGCACCAAGACCCGAAAGCTCAATTCACTAATTGGAGTACGCCGTGGTCGGCCGTGAAGTTGTTGGAAAAGTTTTACCAAAAGAAGATTCTTTCCGCATCCGGTCATGATTTTATGTGGAAAACCTTGGCAGAAGCGACTACCGGCAGTCAGAAACTCAAAGGATTGTTGCCTAAAGGCACCGTAGTAGCCCACAAATCAGGTCTTTCGGGAACCGACGAGAAAGGACTTACCGCTGCTACCAATGACATTGGAATTGTAACCCTTCCTAACGGCAAGCACTATGCCATTGCCGTTTTCTTCGCTAATACTAAAATGGCAGATAAAGACAGCGACCGAGTCATTGCGGAAGTTTCTAAAGCTGTTTGGGATTATTTTTCTACAAAATAATTGATAAAAACTTCAACAGAGTACCTTTGTAACATTCACAAATCACTCATTCACCCTTGACTCATTCACATCGTGCGTATCGGAATCTTTTTTGGCGGCCCTGCGCGTGAGCGCGAAATTTCTTATGCAGGCGGTAAAACAGCCTACGAAAACATAGATAAGGCGTTGTTTACGCCCGTGTTAATATTTGTAGACAGCCTCGGCAATTTTATTCTCACCGATGAATCTAAACTCTATCACGCGGGCATCCGAGATTTTTACCCAGGACCGGCCTTTCGGGAAGGCAACTTTGACGTGTATATAGAATCTCTGCAACAGCAACTTTCGCAGGCGGAGTTAGATGAGTTGATGCACGGTATCGGTACCCCTATTCAACCGCAGGATTTCAAAAAGTATTTTGATTTTGCTTTTATCATCCTCCACGGACCCAATTGCGAAGACGGCGCGATTCAAGGCTTATTGGAATGGCATAAAATGCCTTACATGGGTCCCGGTCTGTTGGGCTCAGCTGTGAGCATTGACAAAATTCTGCAAAATGAGCAGATTGCCCGCGCCAATGGTCAACAGAAAAAAATGCAGGTAGTTCGTTGGGAACAGTGGAACGGAGCCGATGTTCACCAAGTTTTTGAAACGGCGAAAGCCGAATTAGGACTTCCGATTGTGGTAAAAGCGCCGCATCAGGGTTCTTCCATTGGAGTGGCAATTGTGAAAGAAGACAGCTTGGATGCGTTTGTCAAAGCCATGAACCAGTGCTTTTTCTCGCTGGAAGTAAAAGCAGACGATTGGAAAAGTTGGTCAGATGTTGAAAAACATACGTTCGCACAACGGATTGCCAATTTGGACGAGAGTATCGGTTATCCCGTAGCTATTCAGGAAACGGGCGAAATCATTTATCATCCCATTGACTTATTGGAAAAATTGGATAATTATCCCCCCATTGGGGGTAAGGGGGCTTTGCTGTCTATCAACGCCGAAGACCAAGTTTTGCTGGAAGAATTTGTGAGAGGTCAGGAATTTTCGTGCGGAGTGATTCAGGACGATGACGGAACGGTGATTGCTCTCCCTCCTACCGAAATCGCTAAACTGGAAGAAGAACAAACATTTGACTTCAAGACAAAATACAAACTGAACGTTACGCGTAAATTTATCCCCGTCAGAACGACACTCGACAACAACCAAAAGATTCAGTATAACATTGCTCTGGTATTTGAGAAATTGGGCATGAACGCCGTAGCACGAATTGACGGTTTTTTGACTCCCGACGGATGCGTTCTTTTGCACGATCCCAACACCTTGCCGGGAATGTCGCCTACGTCACTGATTTTTAAACAAATGGCCGAGATTGGATTGGACGTCACTCACGCCATCACGTATTTGATTCGGCAATCCTTGCGTGAGCGGATTCGTACGGGAAAAGACACGGTACATTTACGAGTACTTTTGGCTGATTTGGACCGAAGCATTGAAAAATTAGTAGGTGAACTTGTATCGCAACCGGTTGAATTTGAAGCGACTCAGGAAGCTTATCTCAACGCTCGCAAAACATTCGCGCAACTTTCCGCTTCCGGAAAAGTGAAACCTATTGCCGTTCTGAAAGTAAACGAAGAAGAAAAACACCAACTGCCCGTCAATTTGCTTTTCAAAGATACCATTGAAGATGTGCTGGAAATGGTTTCCCAACCCACACATCCGCTCATCGTAGAAACGAAAGAAAAAGCCAAGAATGTAACACGGCGCTTTGTGGGTTAGAATATCTTCTTCAATGAAGGCGAATTAAAAATATGATGCAGTCAGTTTTGATAAACTGGCTGCATTTTTTGGTTAATTTTGGCAAGAAAACATCAGGGTATTTGGCGGTGAAAACACCTCTAAGGGCATAATAGCTATTTGCATTTGGCTATAACAATCTTTCTGTTGTATTTGATGTAGCCCATTTACCAAAAGTTAGTATTAAACCTATAGCCGGCAGTAAAATCCCAAATAGGCAGGTGCCAAATGAATCAAATCGGTATATTCAATGATAAAATGGATTCCGATAGCACAACTGAAACCAATAAAAAGACTCAAAAATAATACTTCCCATAGATTTCTGGTAAAATGACTTCTCCTGATAATAAAGAACAACATTAACCCTATCGTAGCCAAGCCTCCTCCAAAGCAAGCCCTATCATGGGCAATTAATGGAATCAATTGAGGGCTTATTTGGTCAAGCAATCCACAAACCGGAATTTCCATAAATTCTAAATCTTGCGGTACAAAAACGGTTGTCATCCCCACTGTCATAATTACTATCTCGCCCAAAAACAATCCCGTGCTTACCAATTGTAAAAGAATCTTTCCAATGCATGCACGGGTTGTTAAAGCAGTTTTATTAGTAGTGACAAATAAATCTTTGTAACTTTTTCCCCTTAGGTTTTGGTATGATTTTACCAAACCAGTTACATAAAAGGGAATTAATAAAGCCGTTCCTATTCCGTGCCAAGTATCAAAGTAACCAAAACCTAAGTAGGTTAAAAAACTACCAAAACCAATGCAACCAGAGAAAAGAAAAACCCACCACGCCCACGCTTCTTTGTTCCTTAGAGGAAATTCTGCCAACCACATATACAGTATTCCTACAGATATGATTGAACCTCCAAAAGCAACTCTGTCATGAAACATAAAATAGGTTATACGACCTTTGTAGAATCTTGATAATTCCTGCGCATTTAAACCTAAATAATAACTGTCATGTGGTAAAAAATGGCCTGTAGCAACCTGAGTGATTATAAATAGACCCGAAAAAATTAAGATTAATCCTGTAAAAATGAGTAAAAAGTGGCCTTCATTACTAAACGCGCTCCAAAGGCTTCGACTATCTAATTTATTACTCATAACATCCCTTAAAACAAAAACTTACTCAATTCACAATCAACAGCTTGACAATAAGACGAGTTTTCGGCGTAATCAAGGTTTTCAAGTATATATCGGTGCCAAAGATTAAGCTTATAATCATAGACAAACCCTTCTTTTACGTCGTACGTTTGCATCAATTCTTTCAGCTTTTGGGTATCTTTCTTCACACCTTGGGTATGTGTTATTTCAATGATAGCCTCGGTAAGTTCCGTTTCAGAATTTACCAGCATTATATCAGGCGTAGGGCTGGTTTGGCCTTCATCAATCATCGTCTCAGGATAGGCGAATAAGGAAGTTTTATCTTGTAAATACAAATTAGTTAAACCTGTTATCAATTTTGCAATAATGGCTTGGTGGATACGCGGCGCGTTTACTCCCATATAAATTATGTTGTCGTTCATAGCTCATTCATTTAAAATTTTCTACCAAAAATAAGCTTTTTAGCATTTTATTCCAACCCTCATCGCTGATACACCCGTACATAGTCAATTTCATACTTGGAAGGAAATTTTGTGAGTGAAGGGTCGCCGCCGTTATCACCGCCAATAGCGAGATTAAGCAACATATAATGAGGTTGTATAAAGGGGTTTTTGCCCGTTCCGTCGCGATTGATTGTATCGGAAAGATCCACAAAATTGAGCAATTCTCCGTCTACGTAAAGTCGGATGGCTTTCTCGTCCCAATCCATGCGCCAAACGTGAAATTTCTTGCTCCAACGACGGTCTTCAAACGTTTCAATGGGCTTTTTAAGATCGCGCCACACGGCTTTGAAACGCGTTTCGCTTCCCCAGGCAAAGTTGGCCAACAGCATTCCCCGATAAAATTCCATAATATCTATTTCACCGTTGCGAGGCCACTCGCCTTCTACTCCTAACATCCACCACGCTGGCCACACGCCGGCACGCGTATCAATTCGGGCCCGCATTTCAAAACGCCCGTACTTCCAACTGTGCAAACCTGCTGTTTTGAGGCTGGAAGAGGTATATTCGATGGTTGGGCGGCTCTTTTTCCAATCTTGACTATTGGCATCATAATTAGGATTAGGGCGATTTTCACGGCGACCTTCGATGATAAGTTTCCCTTTCTTGCAATAGGCATTTTCGGGCTGATACCACTGATGTTCGTGGTTTCTTACAAAGCCTTTTTCAAACTTCCAATTGGCAGGGTTGGGAGTACCCGGAGTATTAAATTCATCGGCCCAAACCAATCCCCAACCTAAATACTTTGACTTTTTTTGCGCGTAAATTTGCTGACTTGACCGGCCCCATATAAAAATGGCTATTGTTATAATGAATAGATTTCCGTTAACTTTCATATATCAATTCAGTTTTTACAAATATTTGTGTAATACACTTATAATCAATTAATTATTCACTAAATCACCATTCACCATTCACAATTAGTATTTATATCCAGTGCAAAGTGGTTACTTTTTCTAAAATTTGTGTCAGGAAATCATCCTGCGGTTTTACCAAATCAGTCCATAATCGAAGCCTATCTATGAAAAAAACCTCCTCTATTTGGTTGTATTGTCTCGCTGTCACTTCATTGACGCTGCAAAGTTGCTCAAGAAATCCGGTGACCGGTAAAAAAGAGCTTATTTTTATGTCCCAAGAACAGGAAATTGCTTTAGGGGCGCAGTCTCATCCTTCCGTCGTAGCTACAATGGGTCTGTATGATGACACGAAATTACAGAATTTTATCAACGAAAAGGGCAAGGCCATGGCCGCCATCTCTCACCGTCCCGATTTGCCTTATCAGTTTTATATCGTGGATTCACCCGTGGTCAATGCCTTTGCCGTTCCCGGTGGCTACGTTTATTTTACACGAGGCATAATGGCTCATTTCAACAACTCCGCCGAATTTACGGGTGTTCTGGGTCACGAAATCGGGCACATTACGGCTCGCCATTCTGCCCGTCAGCAAACCACTCAAGTACTTGGTACTGTCGGCCTGATGGCAGGGATGGTACTTTCTGACAAGGTTCGTCAAATGGGCGACCAAGCCATGCAAGGATTACAAATGGTTTTATTGAGTTACAGTCGAGCCCACGAGTCAGAATCGGATAAAATCGGCGTAGGGTATTCTGGCAAAATTGGGTACGATGCCCGTGAAATGGCACAGTTTTTCGGCACATTAAAGCGGTTGTCTGAAAAAAGCGGCCAATCCATTCCTACATTCATGTCAACGCACCCCGATCCGGGCAATCGCCAAACCAATGTAAACCAAATGGCGCAGGAATATCAGAAAGCCAATCCGGGCAACTACTTGGTAGAAAGAGACAGCTATCTGCGCATGATTGATGGCATCATTTATGGAGATGACCCCAAACAGGGTTTTGTCGAAAACTGGAATTTTTACCATCCCGAACTCAAATTTCAATTTCCCATTCCCCGCGATTGGCAGTATGAAAACTCTCCCATTCAATTTCAAATGGCTGCCAAAGATGGGAAATCAATGATGATGCTTACAGTAGCCGAAGGAAAAACGCTGGAAGAGGCCGCCCAAAGTGTGGTGAAGAACTACAATTTTAAGGTCTTGGAAAACAAAAACACGACCATCAACGGCATCCCTGCTTTAGCAATGGTATCTCAAATACAACCAGAACAACAGCAAGGTACACAGGCCACTACTACGCAAACCCCGGCACAAGACCCCAAAACAGTAGTGCAGGTAGGCACTTGGTTGCTCCAATACAACGGAATAATTCTGGCCATTCACGGCATGGCGTATACCCCTGCTTTCAACGATTCTTTTGGAACGTTTCGCGGCGTAGCCGAAGGTTTCAAATCTTTGAATGACCCCGACAAACTTAACCGCAAGCCTGACCGTATTCGTATCAAAACCGTCACCCGCACGGCTTCTTTCAAAGATACGATGAAGAATCTCGGAATGCCCGACAGCCGAATCGACGAATTGGGCATTTTAAATCAAATGCAACCTACTGATCCCGTGACTCAAGGCACTTTAATTAAGGTGATTAGTAAATAAATTTAGGGATTATTGGACTTTTTCGTTGTTCCCTTTTTTTGCAAAAATTTACAGGTTAGATTTGGGATAGAATCCTAAACTAACCTGTTTTTTTGCATGAAAAAAATCATTACACTTCTCATCACGCTATCCGTCTTTTCATCTGTTTGGGCCCAATCGCCTACTTTTCCCCGCAACGGGGTGTATGATGAACGCCCCGAAATGTACGCTTTTACCAACGCCACTATTTACGTAGATGCCCGAACGGTGCTTGAAAGTGCCACGCTGCTTATCAAAAACGGCATTGTGGTCGTAGCAGGAAAAGACGTACAAATTCCCGCTGGCACGGTGGTAACCGACTTAAAAGGTCGCCGTATTTATCCCGCTTTGATTGACATGGAATCCGACTACGGGATGCCCGAAGTAAAACGCACCCAAGGAGGCGGACGCGGAACACCTCCGCAAATTGAATCCAACAAAAAAGGCGCTTATGGCTGGAATCAAGCCATCAATGCCGAAACCGACGCGGGTAAACTATTTACAGTCAACAGCTTAAAAGCCGACGAATTACGAAAATTAGGCTTCGGAACGGTATTGACCCACTACCACGACGGCTTTATTCGAGGCAGTGGAGCATTGGTTAGTCTTGCTTCCGAAGGAGACAACAGTGTTATCGTTCGCAGCCCGGTATCTTCTCATTTATCGTTTAGCAAAGGTTCTTCTACGCAACAATACCCCAATTCACCAATGGGTGCGATGGCGTTATTGCGTCAAACTTACTACGATGCGGAATGGTACAAAACCACGGGCAAAAACGTGGAGCATAATATTTCGCTTGAAGCCTTCAATGCGCAAAGTGCTCTTCCTGCGGTTTTTGAAACCACCGACAAGTGGAGTCTGCTTCGTGCCGACAAACTGGGCAATGAATTCAAAACACAGTATATTTTTCGCGGAACGGGTGATGAATACCAACGGATTGACGAAATAAAAGCTGCCGGAGGTTCGATTATTGTACCCGTCAATTTCCCCGCAGCCTTCGACGTAGAAGATGCCTGGGATGCCGATAACGTAAGTTTGGCCGAGATGAAACACTGGGAAATGGCCCCTGCCAACGCCGCAGCGCTCGAAAAAGCAGGCGTCAATTTTGCCATTACTTCAGCCTTGCTCAGAGCCAAAACGGATTTTTGGCCTAATCTTCGCAAAGCAATTGAGTACGGTTTATCAGAAACCAAAGCATTGGAAGCCCTTACAACAGTGCCAGCTCAACTTCTGCAATCTGGTGACAAAGTAGGAAACCTAAAAACAGGTTCTTGGGCCAATTTTATCATCACGTCGGGCAATTTATTCAATGCCGATAACATCATCATTGAGAACTGGATTCGGGGCAAAAAATACATCATCAACTCCTTGGAGCAAGCGGATTTGCGCGCTACCTACCAACTTAATTTGAATTCGGAAAAGGGAAAACTCATTATTTGGGGAAAACCTGAAAAGCCTGACTACCAAATTGTCCTGAGCGATACCGTAAAGATTACTCCCAAAGTAACCTACCTCAACGACGTTATCTCTCTTAATTTTCAACCTGACAAAAAAGTCCCAACCGCCACAACTCGTTTAACCGGCTACAAAGAAGGAACCGGTTTTAAAGGCACAGGAGAAAATGCTAAAGGTGAAACCATTAAATGGACAGCAACCTTGACCGAACCGCTTAAAGTAGCCGAGGCTCGTCGAGATACAGCACAAAAACCGGCACCCAACGTAGGGAGACCTTTATTTCCTTTTGTTGGTTTTGGAAACCCGGAAAAACCTAAAACAGAAACACTTCTCGTCAAAAACACGACCGTTTGGACCAGCGAAGAGGCCGGTGTCTTGCAAGGAACGGACGTGTTGGTCGAAAACGGGAAGATTACCCGCATTGCCAAAAATATTTCCGCTCCCAATGCCCGCGTCATAGACGGAGCCGGCAAACACCTCACGGCAGGAATCATTGACGAACACTCGCACATTGCACTGGTTTCCATCAACGAAGGCGGACAATCCAGTTCGGCAGAAGTACGCATGAGCGACGTCGTTAACCCGGATGATATTAACATTTATCGGCAATTGGCAGGAGGCGTTACGATGTCTCAATTATTGCACGGTTCGGCCAACTCCATCGGAGGGCAATCAGCCGTTGTCAAATTGAAATGGGGCAGTAATGTTTCCGAAATGTTGGTTCCAGAAGCGCAATACATCAAGTTTGCTTTGGGAGAAAACGTGAAGCAGTCCAGCAGTCCCAATCCTACCGGACGATTTCCTCAAACTCGAATGGGTGTCGAGCAGGTATTTTTCGATCATTTTACCCGTGCTCGCGAATACGAACGTGCTTGGGATTCTTACAATTCCATGAAAAACAAAATTGGAATGCCCGCACCGCGCCGCGATATTGAATTGGATGCAATTGCCGAAATCCTTAACGGCAAACGCCATATCACCTGCCATTCTTACATACAGTCCGAAATCAATATGTTGCTGAAAGTGGCTGATTCATTGGGCTTTAAAGTGAATACGTTTACGCACATTCTGGAAGGGTACAAAGTAGCTGACAAAATGAAAAAACACGGCTCTGCCGGTTCCTCTTTTGCTGACTGGTGGGCTTACAAAATGGAAGTAAAAGACGCCATTCCGTACAATGCCGCCATTTTAGCCAAAGTAGGTGTATTGACCAGTATCAACTCTGACGACGCCGAAATGGCACGCCGTCTGAATCAGGAAGCGGCCAAAGCAGTGGAATACGGCGGTATTGCCGAAACGGAAGCGCTTAAAATGGTGACCATTAATCCCGCTAAAATCCTTCATTTGGACAAACGTACGGGAAGTATCAAAGTGGGGAAAGACGCTGATTTGGTTTTGTGGAACAATCACCCTCTTTCTATTTATGCCCGCCCCGATTACACCATTGTGGAAGGAACCATTTGTTATTCGACCGACGGTGATGAAAAACGCCGTACGGAAGTAGAAAAAGAACGCGCTCGTTTGATTCAGAAAATGATTTCGGCCAAAACAGGAGGCGTGACCACAGTACGGCCTGCATTCCGCCGCCAACGCATGTGGCATTGCGAGGACATTGAGGGAATGATGGCTGAAGGAGAAGAGGAGAAAAAATAAGCGTTCAAAATCAAGAATTACGAAAAATGAAAAAACTAACTATATTTCTAAGCCTTATTTCTCTCGGCGTTTGGGCTCAAAACCCTGCGCCGGCTAAACCTCAGACCAAGGCCATTGCTTTGGTAGGAGGAACCATCCACGTTGGAAATGGAACCGTAATTGAAAAAGGCATCGTTGTATTTGATAAAGGTATTCTTACAGCGGTAGGTGATGCCAACACGGCATTTGACCGCAGTAAAACGGAGGTAATTGAGGTGTCAGGTAAGCATCTTTATCCGGGGCTCATCGCCATGGGAGCCACAACGGGTTTGGTCGAAATCAGCTCGGTACGCGCTACCAGTGACAATCAGGAAACCGGCAACCTCAACCCCAGTGTGCGGGCGTTGGTTGCTTACAATACCGATTCGGAAGTGATACCAACGCTTCGTAACAATGGTTTGCTGTTAACTCAAGCCACGCCCCAGGGCGGTACGATTTCTGGCTCCTCATCCGTGATGGAGCTTGACGGCTGGAACTGGGAAGATGCTGCTTTGAAAAAAGACGATGGTTTGTGGCTCACTTGGCCTCCTTACTTTGCCCGCGAATTCAACTTCGATGATTTTTCGTTGAGTCTTCAACGAAATACACGTCGTCAGGAGATTATCAATAGCCTTACTCAACTGTTTTCTGATGCTCGTGCGTACAGTCAAATCAAAAATGTAAGCATTACAAATCTCAAACTGGAGGCATTGCGAGGGCTTTTCAGCGGAAGCCAAAGTCTGTACATCCGTGCCGACAACAGCAAAGACATCATAGAAGCCGTAAAATTTGCGAAACAACAGGGGGTACAAAAAATCAATATTGTGGGAGCCGAAGATGCCCTGCGCGTTGCCGATTTTTTAAAAGAGAATAATGTGGCAGTCGTATTGGGCGAAACTCATCGTTTGCCTAATCGGCAGGATGAGCCTGTGTATCAACCTTATCAGTTGCCTGCGCTTTTACAGAAAGCGGGAGTAACCGTGGCCCTTAGCTACGGCGAAGCCTATTGGCGAACCCGTAATCTTCCTTTTGTAGCTGGTACAGCTGCGGGATTCGGAAATCTCGACCGCGAAGAAGCATTAAAGATGATTACTTCTACTCCTGCCAAACTATTAGGAATTGATAAACTGGTAGGTACGTTGGAAAAAGGGAAAATGGCTACGCTTGTAGTTTGCAAAGGTGACATTTTGGATATGCGTTCCAACGGCATCGAACAGGCTTTTATCAGAGGCCAAAAAACCGACCTTGACGACCGCCAAAAACGTCAGTACCGCAAATATTCCGATAAATACGAGATTGGAGATAAATAAGTAGGCAGTAGGCAGTAGGCAGTAGGCAGTAGGCAGTAGGCAGTAGGCAGTAGGCAGTAGGCAGTAGGCAGTAGGCAGTAGGCAGTAGGCAGTAGGCAGTAGGCAGTAGGCAGTAGGCAGTAGGCAGTAAAATTTACCCTATTTTTAACTGCCTACTGCATATAACCTGTAAACTTTTTTTAACTGTAAACTGCCGCACGGGCGGCCCCGCTACTGCTTCCCTCCGTATTGTTTCATCATTTCTTCCATGGCCTTCCGTCTTTCGGCGGGGGTCATGTTTTTCATTTTTTCGGGATCCATAGAGGTCCCTTTTTTGTATCCTGCCGGAATAGTAAATACCGATGCAGAAACGGGTTTAGCATCGTATTTTACCAACTCCATGGTCATGCTGCCGGGAATCTGCATCTTAACCACAAAACCCTCGGCCCCTGCTTTTTTCAGTTCAGTATACATTTGGTCATTACCACCACTAATGCTTGATTTCCAGTAAGCCAGCATATTTTCGTATCCACTGATGTCTTTGGTCGTCCACATATCCATTGGGCGATTTTGAGTCGTAACAATGACGTGGGTGCAATTAAAATTTTGAATTTTTTCTTTACCAACCACTTTGAGAGTCACTTTATCCATCGTTTTCTGCCCCGTACTTACTTCCCGATACGTTTTAGAACTTTCGTCCAACATGGTGATTACGTTTGGCTTTTCAGGAAGCATCAACATCGCCTGTTTAATCGTTGTCCCGGCAATAGCCATATTGGTTTCCACTCGTATTTTAGTGCCCGAAAACATCATTTTACTGGCCGATACCATGCCTTTTTCCTGTCCTCTTGATAGGATCATTTTATATTCCAAAGTTCCCTGTTGGGCAACAGCGCTGAGCGTGATCAGTATACTTAAGCTCAAAATCAATAGTTGTTTCATTGTAAAATCTGTTTTTAACTATCCATAAAAATAAACGTCCTGCCTGAATTATAAAAATACAGGCAGGACGTTTGTAACGATCAGAAATCTATGTTATTGCAGGCAACTGTTTAGTACGTTACCCATGTATCTTTTCCACCTCCCCCTTGTGAGGAGTTGACAACCAATGAGCCTTTGCGCAACGCCACCCGCGTTAATCCGCCCGGAATCACGTTGATACCATCTCCATAAAGAATGTAGGGACGCAAATCCACGTGGCGGCCTTCAGCGTGATCATCCACAATACACGGTACTCTCGACAATGAGATCACCGGTTGAGCAATGTAATTACGCGGATTTTCTTTCACTTTTATACGGAAAATCTCGTGTTCTTCTTTGGTAGCTTTCGGCCCAATCAACATTCCGTAGCCACCCGCTTCGTTGGCTTCTTTCACCACCAAATTCTCAATATTTTCCAATACGTATTTCAAATCGTCAGGCTCGCGGCAGATGTAGGTACGAACGTTAGGAATGATAGCCTCCTGGTCTAAATAATACTTGATGATTCGAGGCACATACGCATAAATTACCTTGTCGTCGGCGACTCCTGTACCCGGCGCATTGGCAAGGGCTACACGGCCTTTTTTGAAGACCTCAAAAATACCCGGAATACCGATTAACGAATGAGGGTTAAACACTTGAGGATCAAGAAATGTATCATCCAAACGGCGATAAATCACATCAACAATTTCAAAACCGCGAGTAGTCCGCATTTTGACATAGCCACCCGAAACTACCAAATCCCGGGCATCTACCAACTCCACTCCCATCTGCTGGGCTAAGTAAGAGTGTTCAAAATAAGCTGAATTGTAAATTCCCGGCGTCAGAACGACGATATTGGGATCAGGACGGTCAGCAATGAATTTGAGCATTTCAAACAAGCGCGCCGGATAATCAGACACCGGGCGAACACCGGTACGGGCCAATACTTCGGGGAAAATCTGCTTAGAAAGTTCCCGATTTTCGAGCATATACGATACTCCCGACGGACAACGAAGGTTGTCTTCCAAAACCATAAATTCACCATCATCGCCACGAATCAAATCGGTTCCCGTAATATGGCACCAAATCCCTTTAGGAGGTTTAAGACCACGGCAAGCTTCCAAATAACACTTGGAAGTTTCAATCAAATCGCGCGGTACAACGCCGTCTTTCAGGATTTTTTGATCATTGTAAATATCATCAATAAACATATTCAGAGCCGTAATTCGCTGAATAAGGCCTTGTTCTGTCCTATTCCAATCTTCTCCCGATACTACTCTGGGAATAATATCAAGCGGCATAATGCGCTCGGTTCCTTCACCTTCAGAATATACGTTAAAAGTGATTCCCATCGACATCAGGGCACGTTCAGCGGTATGCTGGCGATTCATGAGTTCAGTTTGATTCAACTGCTCGACTCTCTGTTTAAAAGCTTCATACCCGGGCCGGATTTTACCATCGGGCGTAAACATCTCGTCGAAGAATTTTTCGGTATCGTAGTCTTTGAAAGTAAATTGCATAATGGCGAATCGTTGGTGAGTTTTTTGTTTTGCCGAACAAGATATGGACAAATCACGAATTTAGCCAAATTATCTGTGGAGATTTATCAAAATCGGTGATAATTACTTAATACATTTCTGAATTTATACAATTATATCGTACTTTATAACTTCTTTTAGCGTTATTTTGGGGAAGTAATTATATACTGTCTTACCAATGTTCACAGCGCCTTCTTTCTAAACACTTAACACCACATTTTGGGGATGTTACATCGCTTTTTGATTAGTATTATTATTGGGATAATCAGTTGTATTCCAAGTCAGGCTCAACATTGGTTGGGTTTATCTTCCAGTAATTACGCAGGAACCAACGCCCTTTTTCTTAATCCCGCTCACGCCGCCGACTCCCGTCATAAATTGTACATCAATCTGGTTGGCAACGATTTTTTCGTCATCAACAACTATCTCCGCTACGACGCCCCCTATTCATTTTTAAGCCTTGTTACCAATACCGTTCCTCAAAAATACCGCAGTGAGCGAGGGCTTATTATATGGAGAGATAGCTACTATGCCGAACGCCTCAACGGTCAACCCAAACATTTTCACATGGGTGGTGACCTGCGCGGGCCTTCTGTTTTGTATTCATTTAAAAAAAATCGCTTTGCCATTGGTCTTACGAGTAGAGCGCGCTATTTATTGAACATGACCAACGTATCTGAAGAAACGGCACGGGTGATACGATACGGTACTGATTTATTAGAATTACAAAACAAACGGTATACCAATCAAACAGCCAAACTCTCTACCAATGGTTATATAGAGTTGGGGGCTACTTTCGGGGCAGTAGTCATGGATAATGACGAAGATTTTCTCAAAATAGGAGCGACTGTCAAGCGTGCCGTTGGAGTGTACAATGTTCATGCCGACATGGAAAACGCTACTTATCGCGTATTGGTTGACAATCTTAATCGGGAGCGTGAATTCATCTCAGCGACCCTATTACAAGCCAAATACGGCTATACTACCGACGAAGCCTTTACTAATATCAGCCCTTCACCCGGTTTTTTGTTTGGGAAACAATCCGCGGGTGCAGGCTGGGGGTTCGACATAGGAGCCGTTTATGAATATCGCCCTGATTTTGGAAAACTTCAACGGAATGCGCCACGCGGAGGGAAAGAACCCGATCCCAACAAAAGCAAGTATAAGTTTCGAATTTCGGCGGCATTGACCGATGTAGGGGCTATTCATTACAAAAATCTGAATTACGTCAGAGAGATTGATGTCAACAAAAACGCTCAACAGTTTTCTTACCGCTTTTTTGACAAAGCCAATACAAGCAGCAAGGCACTTACAGCACTCAATCAATCTTTACCGGTAAATCCCGATCAAAATGCCCGTGCCTTTACCGTTGGATTGCCTACTGCGGCAAACATCAGTTTTGATTATCATCACAAAAAAAACTGGTACGTTAATGCCCTTTTAGTACAAAGTTTGAGAGGGAATAACAATTTGGACATCAAACCTCAGTCTGTTTTAGCCGTTACACCGCGTTACGAAACGCGCTGGATTGAAGTGGCCATACCGGTGTCTATGATAGACAATTACCGCGTTTTTGCGGTGGGTTTGGCGGCGCGTTTGGGACCGGTCATTATCGGCACCGACCACTTGGGCGGTATCATCGACATTGGCAAACCGCAAGGCTTGGATTTTTACTTTGGCCTGTATGCGCCCTTTTTTCACCGCAAGCCCCAAGACCCCAACAAGTGCTGGTACATGCCCTACGAAAAAAGAGCAAGACGAAAAAGATAATTCCCTGATGAGCCCTTACGTCACCACCGACCTTTCTCCCGAGGGTATTGCAACCGTTACTTTTTTTCATCCGGCTCAAAACTCCCTGCCGGGGCATCTTTTGCAATTGCTGGCAGATACCATTGAGCAAACGGGGCAAAATCCCAACGCAAAAATCATCATTCTCAAAAGCGGCGGTGACCGTACTTTCTGTGCAGGAGCGAGTTTTGACGAATTAGCTTCTATTCAAACCGAAGCCGAAGGCCTGACTTTTTTTTCGGGCTTTGCCAAAGTCATCAATGCCTGCCGCTGTTCTCCGGTTCTTATTATTGGACGGGTACAGGGCAAAGCCGTGGGCGGAGGGGTTGGTTTGGCCGCGGCCACTGATTACTGTTTTGCCACCCAACATGCCGCTGTTCGCCTCAGTGAATTGCTGATTGGGATTGGGCCTTTTGTGGTAGGCCCTGCCATTGAGCGAAAAATTGGAATCGCCTCTTTTTCCCAAATGACCCTCAACGCCCCTACTTTCTACGAAGCCGCTTGGGCCAAAGAGAAAGGCCTGTTTTCTGAGGTCTATGAAAATACAGAAGCTATGGATGCGGCCATAGAAGCCTTTGCCCAACAACTTATTCAATACAATCCCGATGCATTGCACAAATTAAAAAAGGTGTTTTGGGAAGGTACCGAACAATGGGATACGCTTCTTTTGGAACGGGCCGCCCTAAGTGGAAGCTTGGTTTTGTCAACACACACACAAACGGCTATCGCCCGGATGAAGTCGAAGAATCAATAAAACGTAAATCAATGATAACAGGTAAGTGATCGGATTTGTTGTACTTCCCGACTCGAAAATCGGCTGTTTCCAATTGATTGTTAATCAGGCAATGGTCAATGGGAATCCACATGGGAAAAAACCAAGAGGGCCAAGTAGGATTTAATCCAAAACCCTGTCGACAGTTTATCAAGCCCGACTCTACAATAAAATCCTCATAGAAAGCCGACCAAGGTGTAATGTTAAGGTCCCCCACAACGAGCGTTGGGTTGATTTGTTTTTTTACCAAACGAGCCATCTGTTTCAATTGCTCATTCCGCATCTCAAAATCGGCTAAAACCAACGGATTATACGCATGACAGGCAATAATGATCAGCGGTTTCCCCTTTACCAAAGTCGTCAGTTTCAGTACTCCTTTCACGCCAAAACTCGCCACGGAGTCCACAACAAAAGGCGTCTTACTCCCCACCAACACTTTGGTATTGTTTTTAGCAACTACGTAAAAAGTATACGGATATTCTTCCGCAAGTGCCTTTCGGAAATGGTTAATAAATGCGGGTGTCGCTTCATTAATGGAAACAAAGTCGGGCTTTTCTTCCTGAATCTGTTTGGTCACAGGCAAATAATCCAAGTTTTTGAAAAGCACATTGGCATGAAAAATTCGAAAGTCAGCTTTTAAATCGCTGTTCCTTCGAGAAGTGTCAAACCAATTCACGACCAACCAGGCATTCAGCAATAGGCTTACGAAACTGATTGCCATTCCTGCACGCTGTTTTTTCACTAAAAAGTAAACCAAAAGCGCCATACTCAGCAGCAAGTACTGTACCCGAAAATTGGAAAAATGGTCAAACCAACGGCTGTATTTTCCCGCAAAACCAATCAATGAAGCTACTAAAACACCCCAAGGAGCCAGAACTAAGAATCGTTTTAATAGCCGTACCATTCGCCCCACCATTTTTGCAATTGTTTACGGATTTCGTTTTCGCGGGCATTTTGCCCTGGTTGATAGAGTTTCGTTCCTTTCAATTCGTCGGGCAAAAAGTCAAGCGGAGTAAAATTTCCTTCAAAATCATGAGCGTATTGGTAGTTTTTACCATAACCGATCTCCTTCATCAATTTGGTGGGAGCATTTCGTAAATGCAGAGGGACAGGTAAATGCGCCGTTTTTTCGGCCAAAGCCAAGGCTTCATCAATCGCCAAATAACTCGCGTTACTTTTGGGAGAAGTCGCCAAATAAACCACCACTTGCCCCAACACGATTCTACATTCGGGATACCCAATCGCCTTCACGGCCTGCAGACACGCATTGGCCATAATCACCGCCGTTGGATTCGCATTTCCAATGTCTTCCGATGCCAAAATCAACATCCGACGCGCGATGAACTCGGGGTCTTCGCCCGCTTTTATCATACGTGCCATCCAATAAAGCGCCGCATTGGGATCACTTCCCCGCATGGATTTAATAAAAGCCGAGGCAATGTCGTAGTGCTGCTCCCCCGATTTATCATAACGGGCTAAATTTTGTTGCGCTACTTCCGTCACCATCTCGTCCGTAATCACAATCGGTGATTCCTGAAAATGAGCATTGGCAACCAATTCCAACAAATTCAAGAGTTTACGCCCATCTCCTCCTGACAATCGCAACAGCGCATCATACGATTCAAACTGAATGGTTTTTGTTTTCAGAATTTCGTCTTTTTCAACCGCTTGATGCAGCATTTGAATGAGTTCATCTTTCCCCAGACCTTCCAAAATATATACCTGACAGCGCGACAACAAAGCGGAATTTATCTCAAAGGAAGGATTTTCAGTAGTGGCACCAATGAGCGTAATTTGTCCCTTTTCAACCGCTCCCAATAAAGCATCCTGCTGACTTTTGTTATAGCGATGAATTTCATCAATAAACACAATGGGCGAAAAAAGCCCCGAAGGCCGCGACAATACCTCACGCAATTCTTTTACGCCCGAATTAATGGCACTCAAGGGATAAAATACACGCTTGGTCGTTTCTGCAATCAGCAACGCCAACGTCGTTTTGCCAACGCCAGACGGCCCCCACAAAATCAAAGACGGAACGAGGTTGTTAGTAATGGCACGTCGCAGCGCCCCATTAGGACCTACTAATTTCTTTTGGCCGATAAAATCATCCAGATTTCGCGGACGCATTCGTTCAGGCAGGGGAGCAGACATAGGGTTGGCTTGTTAATAGTGGGCACAAAAATACAAACGCTCGTAGAAATCTATCTTCAAAGACTCCCAAACTTCTATTATTTTTGAATTCTACTTATCTTAAAACCATGCACAACTTCCGAATAGCCACTCACAACGATATTGAAACAATCGCTAACCTGCACGCCCTGAGCTGGCAAAACAGTTATCGAGGTATGCTTACCGACGATTATTTAGACAATCACGTCTTGGCGGACCGAATTCAGGTGTGGACACAGAAAATAAATGAACCTCCTGCTCATCAAATCATCCTACTCAAAGAAATAGACAATTCAGTCGTTGGGTTTGTATGTGCCTACGGAAGTTCCACCGATAATTTCGGGACATTTATTGACAATCTCCACGTATTACCTTCTTTCAAAGGAAAAGGGATTGGTAGGGATTTAATGAAAGAAGTGTCTAATTGGAGTCTTCAACATTTCAATCAACCCAAGCTCTACCTGAAAGTCCTCGAAGACAATCATGCTGCCCGATTTTTTTATGAGAAAGTGGGCGGGGTAAAGCAGGCTGATTTCTCAGAAATAATGCCGGGAGGAAAAAGTGTCAATGTTTGTCGGTATGTATGGCAGAAGTTTAAGTCTTGAGCGCTAAGAGTCCGTTTTTATTGGGGATTTATAACTCCACACTATTTTCTGCAAACCATTCGCGACATTCTTCCAAGTTGGATTCACCGGAGGCTATTTTGATAATGAAATCGGTTAAGACATGATCATTTATGTTGATAGATAAATCGAAGCCGTTTAGGTTGAGAAAGACTAAAGCAGCTGCAAGACCTGTGCGTTTGTTGCCATCAATGAAGATGTGATTGCAGATGATATTGTAACAATAAAGCGCGGCTTTATCGGCAATAGAAGGGTACAAAGGTGCGCCAAACATTTCGGCTTGTACCGCTTCGATTAAATAATCTAAATTTTCTTCGTGAAGGAAGTTATCGGGAGGCGTAAAATTGCCGCCATGCTCTTGAATAGTTGCTCTATTAAACCGAACAACCTGCTTTTTTGTCAAATAACGCATCAGGCCAATGCCTTAAAAGTGGCTGAATAACGGTCAAAATTTTTATAAATAAGCTGCTCTATTTCTACATCTTCTTCTTGATTTGCAGTAAGAAAAGACTCATTCAAAACTTCTTTCAACAAGGCTTTGAAAGTTACAGGGTCTTCTTGAATCAATTCTTTAAGTGCTTGTTTTACTAAAGCTTTATCAATAATTGCCGTCATTGCAGTAGTTGTTTATGCGTGATTATACTTCTCTTTTACAAATTTAACATTTTTACAATATCAAACGTTCTCAGGCCCGCTATAGACAACAAAACGCCCGCAGATGAATTTCTGCGGGCGTTTTGTTGTTCTCTACTATTTTTAATTCCTACACAATCACGTGCTCTACAGTCAACTGCTTTTTCATACTGTTCAAAGCACCAAATACAAGGTTGTAAACCGATTGAATGTTGATTTTCATGAAGTTAGAAATCTCTTCATTGGTCATGTTAACATAAAATTTCAGGAAAATCGCCTCACGCTGACGGCGTGGTAAACGCTCCATCGCTTCGTTCAAGTTACGATTGGTTTGTAAATATTCTTCCTGTGCAATCACGTACGACTCTGCCGAAGCAGTGTACAAGTGGTGATACTCGAGTGGAATTTCTTCACTGCTCGTATTTTTTTGTTGGGCATTGAGATGACGTACCAGCTTGCGCTTGATAGAAGCCATCAAATAATAACGCACCGAAGTCGTATCGCCCAGTGTACGGCGATGCTGCCAAAGCTCCACAAATAAATCGTGGATACAATCCTTAATCAATGCTTTGTCGGCGCTAAATTGTGTACAATAGTTGTACAAAAGTTGAACGTAGCATTGGTAAAGTTTTGCGAATGAGGCTTCGTCGTCCTGACGGAACTGATTCCAGAGCGTTACCTCTTCTTGGGTAGTTAGATGAAACCGGGGCATTGGGGGGAGGGGTTTGGGGTTGAGAAACAATCACGACTCAAATGTAATTTTCTTTATAATAAGTTGCAAAATAAAAAGTGTTTTTTTTACAATTAATTTTCAAAATAATATTTGGCAAAATTGAAACTTTGCCCATCAAAAATCCCTAAGTCACTCATTTTCAGAGAAGGAATTACCAGTAATGCCATAAAAGAGAGTGTCATAAAGGGAGAAGTCAGCGAAGATTTTAATATTTTTTTAACAAAATCATCAATCGCTGTATATTGTCGTGCAACCTCGTATCCATCCTCATCAGACATCAGTCCCGCTATAGGCAGCGCTAATAAAAACGCGGTTTTGTCGTCCTGTATTGCACTGACTCCGCCTTTTGCCTCAATGACCAAATTGATAGCTCGGGCCAAGCTTTCATCATCGCACCCCACAGCGATGATATTGTGCGAATCATGCGCTACCGACGACGCAATAGCCCCTTCTTTCAGACCAAAATTTTTGATAAATCCCACTGCCACGGGTGCTGGATGATAGCGATTGACAACCACTATTTTCAAAATATCATTTTCAACATCGGGCACAATGGTTCCATTTACAATCCGAGCAGGAAATTCCAAAGCATTGGTAATCAACTGCCCATCCAACGCCTCTATTACTTTCAACCTTACGTGCTCAGCAGGTGCTTCTACTGCCAAGTCAGCCGACTGACAGGGCTGACAATCAAACTGATTCACCATCGGACTCCGCAAATCAGGAAGAAACGAGACACCGCGCTCGGCTACCTTTTGCCCGTTGATGTAGGTTTCCAGTACGTTAAAATCTTCCAAATTATCCACCACAATAAAATCGGCCGGATCGCCTTCCCGCAACAGCCCCACGGGAAGGCGATAATGCAAGGCAGGATTGAGACAGGCTACTCTCAAAACATCAAAGAGCTTATGTCCTTTGGCCAAAGCACGTTTTACCAACTGATTGATGTGACCTGCAACGAGATTATCCGGGTGTTTGTCGTCGGAGCAAAACATAAGTCGCGTCGGATAATCGGCCATAAGCAGAATTAATGCTTCAAAGTTTTTGGCCGCACTTCCTTCACGAATCAGAATATAATCAAGTCCTAATTGAAGTTTATCCAATGCTTCCTCGTAGGTAAAACACTCATGGTCAGTACTGATGCCTGCCTCAATGTATTTTTTGGCCACTTCTCCCCGCAGACCCGGTGCATGACCGTCTACGGGTTTGTTAAACGCTTTTGCCCATTGAATTTTCATCATTACCTCGGGGTCTTCGTGCAATACCCCAGGAAAATTCATCATTTCAGCCAAGTATCCAATCTCTTTCAATGCCAATAGTTGCCGCACTTCTTTCACCGAAATAGTCGCACCTGCCGTCTCAAACGTAGTAGCCGGAACGCAGGAAGGAGCCCCAAAACAAAACTTGAACGGCACCCGCTTTCCGTCTTCAATCATGTACTCTACTCCTTTGACGCCCAATACATTCCCAATCTCGTGCGGGTCAGACACGGTAGCGACCGTACCATGCACCACCGCCAGCCGCGCAAATTGAGCCGGTGTCAGCATAGAACTTTCGATGTGGACGTGCGCATCCACAAAACCAGGCATGACATAAGGCGCCCCTACTTTTTCCGCTCCCAAAATAGTTACATTGACAATTCGTTTGTCTTCGATTTCAATTTCGGCATAAGAAATTACATGGTCAAATACATTGAGAAGATTGGCTGTAAGACGCATAAGACCCAAAGGGTTAAATAAGTAAGAAGTTATGTAAACGAAGTTTATGGACTAACTGCCCGATTATGAGTTATTTTTCATAATCCTGCCTTTTTCCTCAACAATATACGCACGAGCATGTCCTAAAAGTAGGATTTTCGTCAAAGGAAGCCAAATTTTTGGGAGTAATGAGGCAAAATCACCATAAAATCTTTAATGTATTAACGTTTATATATGTTCTACGACGATGTTTTTAGGGCATTAAAAAGGAATATGCTATTTTTGGCTAAACCTTTGTTATAATCCTTAAATACAATCAATTCAATGCAGGATACGACTTTTGTTTCCGTAAATCGACCTATAAAGTGGTACAATAAAGTTGTAAAAATAGACTTCAAAAAGCTTTTTATTGCACTTACTAAATCTGTTTTAATGTTTAAATTTAAAACCCCAGTCGATGGCTTTAAAGAATTAACAGATGAAGTTCTTAGAAAATTATTACGGACTACACCCGCACTCGGTTAATACCCGCAAACGAAGGGCTGCAAAATCTACGTAACCAAAGGCCCTCCGAATGATACTACGAATATGGTTGTTAGTTCCCTCCATGCCAGCGTTGGTCATCCGATCGGTGAAGAAATTGCTTACCTTTTGCTGCCAATTATTGAACATAACCAAAAATTTTTCCAGTGGTTTAGAGACAATGCGCCGCGCCTCTACCGCCCATTCAGTTAGGGCTAAAAAACCCGCTTCTTGGCTATAATCTGTATCAAAGAGAGTTTTGAGTTTGCGGCGTAACTCATAAATGGAATGCAGGGTTGGACTCACCTCGAAAGCCGCCTGTAAGTGGAGGGATTCCTCATTACTGAGCGAATCGGGTGATGTGAGTAAGGGCCAGCGGATATTTTTTAGCCGCTCTTCCCCCATCAACTCCCGACCAACCAATTTGCGTTGGCCATCCAACGCAGTCGATAAATGTTGTATGAAATCGAAGCGATCAATGACATTAATGGCGTTTTTAAAAATCCCTTTTTCGCCAGCCAAGTTGACATAACCATCCGCACGGATTGTTATGGTTATTCCAAACAATAAATCAATTCTTTTGCAAGGATATTTAGGCGGCATTTTTAATTATTGGTTCGGATTTTACAAAGTTATCCACATAAGGCCTTTGACTTTTTATTACAGCAACAGCTCTTAGAACTAACTTCTTGGATTCAAGTTTGAAGTGCAATTTGGTGTTTTAGAGCAAACTGGATGGGAGATAAATACCCAAGAGTTTTTCGGGGTCGGTTGTTTAGTTGATTTTCAATCCAACTTACGTCACTTTTTTTAACAATACTAATTGGGCATGCTTTTGGAATATATTGTCTGATTAGGCCATTTGTATTCTCATTTAATCCCCTTTCCCAGCTACGATACGGCCTTGCAAAGTATACATTCGCCTTGAATGCAGCACTGATTTTTTGATGTTTTGCGAACTCTTTTCCATTATCAAAAGTAATTGATTTTATAGGGATTCTACACTTTTTTGCTCTGGAAATCAGCATATTAGATAGAGATTCTGCGTTCTTTG
>Ga0247843_1000815_pt1 | contig 69953 bp, 75 predicted proteins | sample LaCruzMarch2017__FD_192420 | JGI IMG/M metagenome (GOLD analysis project Ga0247843, IMG submission 192420) | Freshwater microbial communities from meromictic Lake La Cruz, Castile-La Mancha, Spain - LaCruzMarch2017_8m | ecosystem: Environmental > Aquatic > Freshwater > Lake | place: Spain...
GCCTGGCGGCTTTGCTCAAGGCGGGTCGGGTGCGCAAGGTCATTTGCAGTTTCCCCCGGCAAACTGACTCTTATGTGTTCGATGGTTTGTACCGTTCGGGCCAGATCGAGCTGGAGCTGGTGCCCCAAGGCAATTTGGCTGAGCGCATTCGGGCCGCAGGCGCAGGCATTGGCGGGTTTTTCACACCCACGGGCTACGGTACCGATTTGGCCAAACACGTCGATGGCTCGCTCAAGGAGACCCGAGAAATTGATGGCCGCATGTACGTGTATGAAACGCCGATCTACGCCGACCTGGCCTTGATCAAGGCCGAGCGTGGCGACCGCTGGGGCAACCTGACTTACCGCAAGGCGGCGCGCAACTTTGGCCCCATCATGGCCATGGCGGCACGCAAAACCGTGGCCACGGTGCACGAGCAAGTGGCCTTGGGCGAGCTGAACCCCGAGAGCGTGGTCACGCCCGGCATTTTTGTGCAAGCGGTGGTCAAGATCGACCGTGTGGCCACACAGGCCGGAGGCATCAAAGCATGAGCTACACCCGACGCAGCAAAGACGAGTTGGCCGCCCGCGTGGCGCAAGACATTCCCGAAGGGGCCACCGTGAACCTGGGCATTGGTCAACCCACCTTGGTGGCCAACCACATTCCCGCCGACCGCGAGGTGCTGCTGCACAGCGAAAACGGCATCTTGGGCATGGGCCCTGCACCGGCCAAGGGGCAGGAAGATTACGACCTGATCAATGCGGGCAAACAGCCGGTGACGTTGTTGCCGGGTGGCGCGTATTTTCACCACGCCGACAGCTTTGCCATGATGCGCGGCGGGCACCTGGACATCTGCGTGTTGGGGGCTTTTCAGGTCAGCGCCACGGGTGACCTGGCCAACTGGCACACGGGTGAGCCCGAAGCCATTCCGGCGGTGGGCGGGGCCATGGACCTGGCCATTGGGGCCAAACAAACCTGGGTCATGATGGACCTGCTGACCAAACAGGGCCAAAGCAAACTGGTGCAGGCTTGCAGCTATCCGCTGACCGGCATTGGCTGTGTCAAAAGGGTCTACACCGACTTGGCTACGCTGGCGTGCACGCCACAAGGCCTGGTGGTCATTGACAAGGTCGAGGGCTTGAGCCTGCAAGCCCTTTCGGAATTGATTGGCTTGCCCTTGTCACAATGAAACGGCCTTGCAAACACCCTTCGGGCAGAGACGTTGGATCTGGCCCGGCAAAGTGAGTGTGTGGTCCCTTGGCTGCAAGCTGTGTGATTCAGGGCAGCGGTGAGAGCATCTCAAAGGCGAAACTGGCGTCTTTGATGGTCACTTTGACCGCACGCACGTCCGATGCGCCGGGCACGATCAAGCGAGTGACGTTTTTCAGTGGCTTTTTGTCCAGCTGAAAAGGCTGGTCAAGCCTGAATTGATGGCTGTCGCCGTGCACCACCAAGACGGGTTTGCCCCAATGATGGGCCATGGGCAGCAGGGTTTCGCCAATGCTGGTGCGAAACCCTGACCAGCTCGGAAAATCTGCCCAAAGCGTCTTGTTTTCCAGCACGTCGGCTTGAAAAGCAAACACCACGGCCGAAGCTTGTAGCAGTCTCGCTTGCTCGAAAGTGGCCTGGATCCAAGCCACATTGGCCGCATCACGCTCAAAAAACTCTTGGGTCGCGACGATGTTCCGGCTTTCCAGATTGTTGTTGCTGCCCACGATGTGCAATGTGGAAAACAAAACCCCTTGGTGCAGCCAGCGCACGTTTTCCACATAACGAGCAAAAGCGGGCGCGACTTTCGACTGGTTTTGCACGGGCATCGGCTTGGAACCCAAGGATGACCCGGGTGTGAAAAAACGTTGCCTCAACACAGCCAGACGCTCCAAAGGGTCAAACGCGCCATTGTTGCTTCGGTGGCAATCGGTCCACTCGTTGTCACCCGGCGTATAGACCACAGCACCTTTGAATCTCTGAAAGTGATCCAGCTGATGGGTAAATTCTTCATCGCTGCACAGCGTCGAGCCAGACTTGAAATCGCCCACATGGACAGAAAAAGCGGGGTCTTCCTGGTTGATGCGGTCAATCAATGACCTGTAAGGACCGAACGCTTTTTGCGCGGAACCGTAAGGTAAATCACCCAGGGCCACGAAAGAAAAAGCCGGCTGCGCGTGCGCTGTTGCGGATGTCCAAAGCATGCACAGCCAAATGAGGTGGCGCACCACCCATCGGTTTGCGAAAAACCTGGAAAAAAGGGTTTGAGTCTGAGTGCTGTGCATGAAATCAGCGCATGTCCTTTGCATCAACCGACACCATCAGCAAATCCTCGCTAACGGTCACCCATTGGCCATCGCGGTACAGCAAAGGCAAGCCGTTGTCGTTGTAACGCCCCGAGATGACTTCACCCACCATGAGGCAGTGCGTGCTTTCCTGCACTTGGCGGATCAGGCGGCACTCCAGGCTCATGACGGCGCTGCTAAGACAGGGCGAGCCTGAGTCAAACTGGTCCCATTCCTGCTCGTCAAAGCGTTCATCGCCAAACACCTGGGCTTGGCCGGCAAACAATTTGGCCAGCTCGATGTGTTCGACCGCCAGCGTGTTCACGCTGAACACCTGGTTGTCGGCCATGTGTGCGTAGCTGAAGGCGTTGCGGTTGATGGCGCACACCACCGTGGGCGGCTCCACCCCCAAAGACATGAAGGCCGAAACCGTCATGCCCGTGCGGTGGGGCGTTTTGCCGGTGGCGATGATGTTCACCGCCGCCGGGTGCAAGCGCATCAACTGCTTGAAGGCTTGAGGGGTCATGCCGCAGCCGTTTCCAAGGGCGCGTCCACGTTGATGGCCGAGCCCAAGCCCAGCGCCTGGTTGACACGGGGCATGACTTCGTTGGCCATCAGCTCCATCGAGCGGCGTCCCAACTGGGGGTCGACCAGGTCCATGCCGGCGTAAACGATTTCGCCAAAGGGGCCAGCCTTTTCACGCAAAGCCAGAATCTTGTCGGTCACCTCGTTGACGGTGCCGGTGATCACCAACTCGTCGAGTAGGCGGTCCAGCGTGACATGGCTGTCGTCTTCGTCCGCGTGTTTTTTGAAGATGACGTGGCGCTTGGACATCATCATCTTGGTCAGCATCTGGCGGTAATAATAACGGTAAGGGCTGTTGGCATCTGCGCGGCCATAGCGGTTGGCCGTCGCTGAATCGTCGCTCACGAAAATGGTGCGAGCCACGCGCCAGTCGGCCGGGTTGGCCACTTCATTGACGGAGGTTTTGCCTTCGCAGTAATTGTCCCAATGGCTGGCCAGCCAATGGTCCATCAAGAAGTTGGCCGACATGGGGTGAAAGTTGCGCTTGCCCATGGCAATCACGCCTTTGGAGTGGGGCGCCACCACCGTGCCGACAATTTCTGGCAAGGGACTTTGGAAAGGCTTCATCAAGTAGCCCCGACCGATCGCGGGGACAGAGGTGACCTGGGTGCTGACCTTGAAGCGGTTGTCCGGAAAGTCGATGTTGTAAGGCGGCTCGCGCTCCCAAATGGCCAGGATCACATCGATGGCCTCGGCAAACATTTTGTTGCGGTCCTGGTCGAGGATGCCCAAGGCTTCGGCGTCCGATGCCAATGCCCCGGGGCTGATGCCGAAGATGAAGCGGCCCTTGGCCAGGTGGTCAAACATGGCCGCCTGTGAGGCCAGCAGCGTGGGGTGCGAGTGCGACAAGTTGGACGTGCCGCTGCCCAGTTTGATGGTCTTGGTTTCCGGGATCAAGGTGGCCAGGAACAAGAGGCTGTTGGTCACGTTTTCGGCTTTGTCAGTGAGGTGCTCGCCCACAAACGCGTCGTAAAACCCCAGCTTGTCGGCCAGGATGATGGTCTGGCGGTCCTCGTGCAAGGTCTCTGTGGTGTCCCGCTCGAAGGGGTGCAGGGGCATGGTGAAGTAGCCTAGGCGCATGGTGGGTCCAGTTGTTGATTTTTTGAAAAATGGAGACTCACTCAGGCTTGATGCCAGCGTCTTTGATGACCTGTGCCCAGCGGGTGATTTCACTTTGAATGAAGCGAGGGTAATCGGCCTTGGATACCTTGGAAGGCTCCAAGCCCAATTGCGCCAAACGCGCCAAAAAGGCCTCATCTTTCAGGGCGGAGCTGATGGCCCCGTCCAGTCTGCGCACCACGTCGGGCGGGGTGCCCGCGGGTGCAGCCAGACCCAAGAAGAAGCCCAGTTCATAGCCCGCATAGGTCTCGCCAACTGCGGGCACGTTGGGCCAGGGCTTGAAACGGGTGGCACCGGTCACACCAATGGCGGTGGCCTTGGGGTTGTCGATGTGCGCCATGGCGGGCAGGTATTCCAAAAACAGCACCTGCAACTGGCCACCGTAGAAGTCTTGCAGGGCCGAGCCGATGCTTTTGTAGGGGATGCCGGTCATGGGCGCACCGGTTTTGACCTTGAACATTTCGGCGGTCATCTGCGAGGCCGAGTTGTAGTGGCCAAAGAACACCTTGCCGGGGTTGGCTTTGGCGTACGCCGTCAGATCGGCGGGGGTGCGTATGCCCGAGTCTTTGCTGACCATGGCCACCGATGCGGCTGTGCCGAATTGACCCAAATGCTCGAAGTCCTTGATGGGCTCATAGGGCACCTTTTTGTACAGGCTCAGGTTCGCCGCCAGTGTGGTGTTGGTGGTCAATAAAAGTGTGTAGCCATCAGCCGGCGCGTTCTTGACCGCCTCGGTGCCCAGGATGCCGTTGGCGCCAGCCCGGTTCTCGATCACCACGCCTTGTTTGAACTGCGCTTCCAGGTACTGGCCAAAGGCGCGTGCCGTGATGTCCCCCGAGCCGCCGGGCCCGAAAGGCACCACGATCTTGATCGGCTTGTTGGGAAAGCCTTGGGCACTGGCCAAGCCTGCGCACAGGCTCAAAGGGGCCAGCACACTCCATTTGAGAAATCGGGCTAACTTTTGCATACACATGTCTCCATCGTTGGTTATCGTTGGCAAATTCTAGAAGGGGAGGGGTCAATTGACCAAGCTCAAAATTCCGACATGCGGAATTGCGAACCTGTGCCGGAGGGCTTGGGCTAACGTGTCCGCCAGGATGAAGGCGCATGTACTCAGAACGCAATGCGTGGGCTTTGCGGGTCTTTGATGGCCGTGCGCCAGGTTTCGGCTTGGGTCGGGTTCATGCGGGCCAACTCGTATTGCGCCGACATGATGTCAGCCTCATGGGCCAAGGTGGCGGCCAGATCGCTGAGGTAGCTGCCCGTCATGCGCTCGAGCGTGGACACGGCGCACAAGGAGGCAATCGGGTAACGACGCCGGTCAAAAACGGGCACGGCAATGCCCGAGATGCCCCGTCCGGAACGGGTTTTGGTCAGGGCGTAGCCGTTTTTGCGTGTCTTCTGGATACCACTGGACATTTTGCTGAAGGCCTTGTCCTGGCCGCTGCGCAGGCGGTGGAAGGCCAGGATGTCGGCGATCTCGTTGTCGGGCAAAAATGACAGGATGGCCAGGCTGAAAGAGCCTATGCCCATGGGCCAGCGGTTGTGCACCTGCAGGATTTCGGCGTTTTGCGGCAGGTGGCCTTGGCGCTTGTCCAAGCACACGGCATCGTAGCCACAGCGTATCCCCAAGTACACCGTTTCACCTGTGGCCTGCGCCAAACGTTCAAAGGATGGCTGGGCAATGCTTTTGATGTCGTGCACGTCCAGCACCGACATGCCCAAGGCATAAACCTCCGGGCCGAGCCGGTAGTGGCGTGTGCCCCAGGGGCGCTCAACCAAGTGTTCATCGAGCATGGCCGACAGGATGCGGTGCACGGTGGCCTTGGGCAATTGGGTCAGGGTGCTGATTTGCATGAGTGCCGCGCCCTGCGAGCCGAAAGTCGACAAGGTTCGCAGCAGCAAGGCGGCGCGCGCGATGCTTTGCGCGCCGTCGTTTTTCGGGGAAGGGTTCATGGCTTGAGAGGGCTCTACAGCTGAGCGCCAGGGTGTCGTCGGTGGGTCAAAAAGACAAAGTATTCCACGATTCGGAATATTGGAGCGACAACTCCTGTTGCGTGTGTCAAAGCGGGATCTCCCGATTGCCAAGCCAAAAACCGGCACGCATACTTATTTTTGTTGTGCAGCACGGGGCAGCGAAAACCCCGAAACATCTAACCACGAGACAACCGAAAGGGGTTATTCCAATGACGGCATCCAAACGCAAACTCCTGGCTTGGCTGGGCTGCGGCCTGTTGGCCAGCGCCAGCTTGACTTCTGTTCAGGCTCAAACCTACCCACAGCGACCCATCAAGGCCATCGTGCCGTATGCCGCAGGCGGTTTCTCGGACCAGGCCAGCCGCATCATTGCCGAGGCCATGTCCCGCAACCTGGGGCAAAACATCGTGATTGAAAACCGTGCCGGTGGTGGTGGCCGCATCGGCAGCGAAGCCGTCACCAAAATGGCCCCCGATGGTTACCAGTTGCTGATGACCACCAACGGCACCAAGACCTACATGGCGGTGGTGGAAAAGTCTTTGTCTTATGACCCGGTCAGCGACTTCACGCCGATTTCTCTGGTGGGCAAATACGGTTTGCTGATGGTGGTCAACCCAACGGTGCCCGCCAAAACCTTGCCCGAATTCCTGGCCTATGCCCGCGACCCGAAAAACAAGGGCAAGATCAACTACGCCACCTCGGGCATGGGCAGCGGCCTTCATTTTGCGGGCGAGTTGTTCAATGCCATGGGCAAGGTGGACATGGTACATGTGCCTTACAAAGGCTCTGGCCCCGGCATGCAGGATGTGTTGGCGGGGGTGTGCCAAGTCATTTTTGATGGGGCGGCCAAACCGCAAATTGATGCGGGCAAAGTCCGTCTGCTGGGCACCACCAGCTCGGTGCGCGACCCGCGTTACCCGGATGTGCCCACGCTCAGCGAAGGCGGCTTGGCCGGTTACGACCTGACCTATTGGGTGGGCCTGTTTGCCCCCAAAGGCCTGCCTGCCGACATCCAGGCGCGTTTGAACGCTTCGGTCAAAACCGCATTGGCCGATCCGGACGTGCAACGCAAACTCAACGGCATGGGCATGAGCCTGGTGGGCAGCACGCCCGAGCAAATGGTGCAAGAAATCCGCACCGAAACCGCCAAATTGCGACAAATTGCCGCTTCGATTCCTGGTGGAGTGAACTGATGAGTTTTGAGTTGAACAACGGGGTGCTGCGCCCTGAGGACCGCCTGCCCTTTTCGGCCATCGTCGATAGGCCGCCACTGCGCTTGCCCGAAGGTGTGCGGTTGGTGGTCTGGCCGGTGGTCAACATCGAGGAGTGGGACATTTCGCGCCCCATGCCGCGCATGGTGTCGCCGCCACCCGGTGGGCAAGCCCCGGTGCCCGATGTGCCCAACTGGACTTGGCATGAATACGGCATGCGGGTGGGGGTGTGGCGCCTCATGGACGCTTTCAAAAATGCAGGTATCCGACCGACCCTGTCCATCAATGCCAAAGTCTGCGAAACCCGTCCGCGCGTGACGCAAGCCGCGCTCGATGCGGGTTGGGAATTCATGGCGCATTGCTATGAGCAAATCCCGATCCAGAAGATCCCGGACGAGCGGGCCATGATGGAGCAGACGCTGGACGTGCTGACCCGCTTTACCGGCCAGCGCCCACAAGGCTGGTTAGGTCCGGGCCGCAGCCAGACGCTGGAGACCCCCGATCTGATCAAGGAGCTGGGCATGTCCTGGTTTGGCGACTGGGTGCTCGATGACCAGCCGCAGTATGTGCTCACCAAACATGGACCGCTGGTCTCGGTGCCCTACACCATCGAGCTCAACGACATCAACATCATGCTCACCTCGCATGAGCGTTCGGACGCGATGCTGCTGCGCACCAAAGATGCGTTCAAGCGGCTGTATGCCGAGTCGGCGCACAGCGCCCGCATCATGGCGTTTGGCGTGCATCCTTACATTTCGGGTGCCGCCCACCGGATCGAGTACTTTGAAATGATGCTGGAGTTTTTGGCCAGCCAGCCTGGCGTGGTGTTCTGGAACGGCTCTGAAATCAGCCAATGGTTTCAGCAAGCCAACCCGCTGCCAGCGCCTTGAGGCATGAGCCGTCAGACGCCCTTGAACCCATCCGCTGAGGCGCATGCTGACACGCCGCTGCATGCGCTGTCTTTGGCGCAAGCCAGTGCCCTGATTCGGCAAAAGACCATCACACCAGTGCAGCTGGTGCAGGTCTGCATCGACAGGATCGAGCGACTCGATGGGCAAGTGAACGCCTTTGTCACGCCCACGCTGGATGCCGCCTTGCAAGCGGCGCACCAGGCCACCCGTGAGATCGCGCAAGGCCAATACCGGGGGCCTTTGCATGGCATCCCGATGGCGCACAAGGATGTGTACCTGACGCAGGGCGTGCGCACCACCGCGCATTCACGGCATTTGCACGACTGGGTGCCTTCGGTCAGCGCGACGCTGGTGACGGGTTTAGAGCGCTTGGGTGTGATCAGTTTGGGCAAAACGGCTTGCCATGAATTTGCCTTTGGTTCGCCCTCAGAAGACGACTTGTTTCCACCTGCGCGCAATCCCTGGCATCTGGCGCACATGCCGGGCAGTTCCAGCAGCGGCTCAGGCGCAGCCGTGGCGGCAGGCTTGTGCCTTGCAGCCACGGGCACCGACACCGGCGGTTCGATCCGCCACCCGGCTGCGGCCTGTGGTGTGGTGGGTCTCAAACCCACGCGCCATGCTTACCCCATGTCGGGCGTGATCGCCTTGGCCCCCAGCCTGGACGTGGCCGGATTTTTGACCCGTACCGCGCTGGACCAGGCCCTGATCTGGGACGCCTGGCACGGCAGCGATGTGGCCACCGCGTGCACCGCCGATGTGCAGCGTTCGGTGCTTCGGGGGCTGCGCATTGGTCTGCCTGCGGGCTTGTGGCGCAACGCCGAGAACGGGCAGGCCACGCACGACCCGCAAATCCAGGCCTGCTTCGATGAGACTTTGCAAAAACTTCAAGCCGAAGGTGCGCAGGTGGTCACTGTAGATTTGCCACCTCAACCCGCCGTGGTGCAGACGGCCAACATCCTGATTGCTTACGAAGCTTTTCAACAACTGCAGCACATTTGGCGCAACCACCCGGAACAGCTGGGGCAGGGTTTGCGCCAAAAACTGGCGGGTGCAGCGCAGCTGAGTTTGAACAGCTACCAAGCGGCCCGCGTGCAGGCCGATGTGTGGCAACAGCAGATCAGCGCTTTGCTGGCTGAGCAGGTGGATGTGCTGATGTGGCCAGGTCGCGAAGCCTTGCCCGAAACCCTGCAAGCCCTGATGGCCAATCCCACTGGGCAGCGCAGCGCCTGCAACCGACTGTTCAGCCTGACCGGTCATCCCGCTTTGACCTGCCCCATGGGCCTGTCTACCCAAGGCTTGCCCATGGCTTTGCAGATCGGCGCGGCCATGCACGGCGAGGGCCATTTGCTGCAGGTGGCCCATGCGGTGGCATCGGCCATCGGTTGGCACTTGCCCGTGCTGCTGGATTGAGCCATGGACTTTGTGAACAACGAAGGCGTGCGCCTGCACTATGAAATATTTGGCGAGCAAGGCCCATGGCTGGCGCTGGTGTCAGGCGGTCGGCGCAGCGGTGCCGAATTTTTGCCCTTGGCGCGCCGCATCGCGGCCTTGGGGTTTCGGGTGGTGCTGCACGACCGGCGCAACACCGGGGCTTCGCAAGTGTTGATCGAAGGTGAGCGGGGCGAAGAAGAGATCTGGGCCGACGACTGGGTGCAGCTGATGCAGCACCTGAACGCGGTGCCTGCGTTTTTTGGCGGAGGCTCTTCAGGGGCGCGGCTGGCCTTGCTGACCAGTTTGCGTCATCCCGAGGTGGTGTGTGGCTTGCTGCTGCTGCGCATCACGGGCGGGGCTTTCACCGCGGGCCGCTTGCCCGAGAACTATTACGGCCAGTTCATCCGCGCGGCTGAACAAGGCGGCATGGCTGCGGTGTGTGCCACGCCTTTTTACCAAGAACTCATCACAACCGATTCCGCAAACCGCGACCGACTGATGGCCATGGACCCCCAGCAATACATGGCCGTCATGCGCCACTGGCTTCAGGTTTTTTTACAAGGCCCGCGTGAACCGGTGCTGGGCATGACGACCCAGGCCCTGCAGGCCATTCGTGTGCCCACCTGGGTGGTGCCCGGCAATGACAACACCCATGTGTCTCGCCATGGCCGCGAAGCGGCGGCCCTGATCCCCGGCTGCGAACTGTTTGAGTTGCCGGTGGCGGACGAGGACGTGCCCGCATTGCCTTTTTCTGCTTGGGGCCCGCACGAAGAAACCCTGGCAACAACCATGGCCGATTTCATGCGCCGCGTGGGCCATGATGGTGACTGAACCGATTTCCAAGGAGCTTATTGAATGTCCACCCCGATCAATCCGTCCATTCGCCGCGTCGTCACCGGTCACGATGACCAAGGCAAAGCCATCGTTGAAATCGACGAAGTCTGCAGCCATTACCGCCAAGGCCGCCCCAATGGCTTTGTGTGCAATGTCTGGACCACCGACACCAGTCCCGCCAACAACAACGGTCATGTGGACGCAGGCAGACGCGAGGGCAAATTTTCGGTGATTGAAAATGGCACCGTGTTCCGCATCCTCGACTTCCATCCGGGTGTCCAGCAGCGCGTGCACCGCACCGACTCAGTGGACTACATCGTGGTCATGTCTGGCGAGATCGACATGGAGCTCGAGTCCGGCGAGGAAGTCCACCTGAAGGCTGGCGACGTCATGGTGCAGCGCGGCACGGTGCACAACTGGATCAACCGGGGCACTGAAACTTGTGTGATGGCGGTGGTGCTGGTGCATGCACACCCGGTGGAGGCGGGGGGGCAAACGCTCAACGCGTTTGGTTGAGTGTGCTCGAAAATGCCTTGGCAGTTTTTGCCTCAGGTCTTGAGCATGCCAGTCATTTTTTTGTTGTAGGAGCCCACCCCGTGGGCGATGTTTTTGCAGGGCGATGGTTTTCAGGGCAACGTTGTTGAGGGCGACGTTGTTGAGGTCGTGTTCCACGCCCATCGCCCACGGGGTGGGCTCCTACAAAAAGCCACGCCGTGCATGGCTTTGATCACGCAAGCGTTCAGACCCTTATTGAGGAAAAGGCGCAATACCCGGTGCGGCGTTGTCCGGCAGTTCACGGCGTGTGGTGTTCATGACCATGGCCAGCAAGCTGTAGTAGCCGCAGTGCGCCGTCATGTCGATGACGCCCTGGTCGCCAAACATCTTTTGTGCAGCTGCCCAGGTCACGTCGCTCACCGACTGGTTGTGCAGCAGCTCTTGCAAAAAGTCGTACACCACGGCTTCTTCGGCCGTCATGTTCGGCGGGCGGCGGCCTTCGGCAATCGCGTCACAAGTCTCTTCGCTCACACCGGCTTTCATGGCGATGGGCTTGTGGATGTGCCACTCAACTGGCTGAGACCAATGGCGCGCCACCACCAGCACGGCAAATTCCGAGTTGTGCAAACCCACGGTGTTGTCGTAGCGCAGGTATTCCCCCACTTTTTGCAAGCGGCGCATCAGCTCTGGGCTGCGCATCAAAGGCACAAAGGGGCCAGAGAGTTTGCCTCTGGGCCCGCTGACGAGTTCGTCCACAGCCGCACGTTGTGCTTCGGTCATTTGTTCACGCGGGATTTCGGGCAGGCGGTCGGTTTTGGAGGAGGTCATCGGGCTGTCTCTTGGGGTGGGTTGAAAGATCAAGCCCCAATTTATCACCGGATCTAGCGGCCCTCAGTCGTGTGCGGGATAGCCCGGCGGGGCCACCGCTGCGCCCTGGATCTGGTGCCGCACAAAAGCCTGTGCAACCCAACCCGATTGCTTGGCGTCTTCCACAAAATCGTTCAAAAATTGACGCGCTGGTTCGCTGCGCTGCGCGGGCATGCCCATGGCCTGGTGGATGACCATGAAGCGGCCGGGCAGCAGGCGCACGCCGCCCAAGCGCTGGGCATCGGCTTGCAGTTGTTGCTTCACGCCTGCGGCCACTTCGAGTTGCTGCGCCATGAAGACGTCGACCACGGCGGGCGAGCTGGGGGCACGCACGATGGGGGCGTGTTTCAGGTGGCGGGTCAAAAACAAATCGTAAGCGCTGCCTGCACCGACCGTCACGCGGTGGTTGGCTTGGTCGACTTCGCTGTTGCTTTGCAGTGGCGAGTCGTTGCGCACCATGTAAGCCCCTTCGATTTGCACATAGGGCGGTGAAAAATAAAGACCTTCGCCGCGCACCGGGTCAATGGCAAAAAAGCCGATGTCGGCGGCGTCGGCGCGCACGCACTGCACCGATTCGTCGGCTTTCTTGAACACCCGCCATTCAATGCCCATGCCCAGTTGGGCCGCTAGTTTGCGCGACAGATCGGCCGAAATGCCCGAGGGCTCGCCTGCGGCGTCGAGCCCGGCGAGCACGGGGTTGCCCAGGTTGATCGCCACGCGCAAAACGCCGCCGGGAGCGAGTTGATCGGCCAAAGAGGCTGCAGAGGGAGTGTTCATGGTTTGAGCGAAAAATGGACTGAAAAGTGAAGGTCTATTCAAAAAACGCGAGCCGTTCAGTGGTCTGACAAGTTCCAGATGACATGAGCCAGGTGACATGTGCCATCCCGTGCTGCCGTTTCACCCCAAGACTTGGAGCACTGCCGTCACGTCGCGCCCGGTGTGATGCGGTGCCGGTCCAATGGCTTCGGCAGGCAGACCTTGGCGGTTGACCCACAGTGTGGTGAAGCCAAACCAGGTGGCGCCCAGCGCGTCCCAGGCGTTGCTCGAGACAAACAGCACATCCGCCGTGGCAAACCCAAAGTGGTCAGTCACGATTTGGTAGCTGGTGGGCGTGGTCTTGAACTGGCGCACGCGGTCCACCGACAACACGGCATCGAGCAGCCCGCTCATGCCCGCACTGTGCACGGCCGACTGCAGCATCTCGGGGCTGCCGTTCGACAAAATGGCCGTGGCAACGCCGCGCTGGCGCAAGGCTTTCAGCACGCCCAGGTTTTCTGGGAAGGGCGAAAGCTGGGCGTATTGGGCCATCAGCGCTTCTTCATTCGCGTCGGTGTGCGCCAGGCCCAAACGCGCCAGCGCGTAGCGCAGCGACGCGCGCGTTAGGTCCCAAAACGATTGGTAATGCCGACTGCCTTCGGTGTTGGGGTCGCTCAGCGAGATCAGCCGTGTGTACTCGATTTGTTTGTCGCGCCACAACACTGACAGCGCTGCGCCCTGGCCCGGGTAAAACTTTTCGGCCAAAGCGCCGATCGAATACACATCGAACAAGGTGCCGTAGGCATCGAACACCACCACTCGGATGCTGGGGTGCGTCATGCCAGATGCCCTGTTTTCACCAGGATCAAGCAACCCTCGCGGCTGAAGGGTTGGTGTTGGCTCATGTGCGGGCTGCGCAGCCAGCTGCCTGCGGGGTAGTCGCCGTGTTCGTCGGAAAAAACACCTTCGACCACAAAGATCTCCTCGCCGCCCCAATGCCGGTGCGGGTTGAAAAACGTTTGAGGTGCCCAGCGCACCAGCGCGGTGTTTTGTGTCTCGAAGGTGTTCAGGGGCAAGACCTTCAAGCCTTCCACCATGCCCTGACGCCATTCACTGCGGCGCGTGTCGATGACCACGCGTTCGTTGTCGCGCGCGTCCATATGGCGCAGCTTCACAAACAAGGTGCAGCCCTCTGGCGAGGACGGTGCGTGCGCGCTGCCCACCGGGTTCTTGATGTAGGTGCCGGGGCCGTAGGCCCCGTGTTCGTCGCGCAGCGTGCCTTCGAGCACCAAGATTTCCTCGCCCCCGCCGTGCGTGTGGCTGGCAAACGCCGAGCCGGACGCATAACGCACGATGGAAGTGGCGCGGGCCACTTCGCCACCGTCGCGCTCGAGCATGCGGCGCGATACGCCTGAGGCGGGTGAGTCCACCCAATCGAGCGAGGGGCTGTGCACGATGCAGCGCTGGGTCCGGTCGGCGTTGAGGGTGATGGGGTGGGTGATGTGTTCGGTGGTCATGTCGTTGGAGCAGCTCAGGTTTTCAGCAGAACCGGCTCGATGGCCTCACCTTGCGCGGTGATGCGGCCGATGATGGCGGTGTGCGGGTAGCCTGCCGCCTTGAGCGCTTGCACACAAGCCGCCGCTAGCGCTGCGGGCACGCTGGCCAGCAGGCCGCCTGCGGTTTGCGGGTCAAACAGCAAGGGGTAGCGCGGGTCGTTGATGAACTCATCGGCGTTTCGCAGGGCGCGGCGCAGACGCACATTGGCAGGCTGCAACGAACTGACAATGCCCGCCTGGACACAGTCCACCGCACCGTCCAGCAGGGGCAGTGTGCTCATGGTCAATTCGGCGTCTACACCCGATGGACGTGTCATCTCCACCAGGTGGCCCAGCAGGCCAAAGCCCGTCAGGTCGGTGCACGCGGTGGCCCCGTAATGGTGCAAAATTTTAGCGCCTGTCTGGTTGGACAGCACCATCGACTGCAATGCCGCAGCGATCCAGCGCCCCTTGGCCGCATAACGTGCGTGCGCGGCGAAAAGGGTGCCGGTCCCCATTGGCTTCGTCAGCAGCAGCACATCGCCGGGCTGCATGCCGCCCTTGCGCATCACGCTGTTCATGTTTTCGTCGATCAGGCCGTTGATGGCAAAGCCAAGGGCCAGCTCTGCGCCCTCGCCCGTGTGCCCACCCACCAAGGCGCAGCCTGCGGCGTTCAGCACTTCAATGGCGCCGCTCATCATTTGGGTCAGCAGGTCTTCGACTTTGCGCTCCAGCCCGGGCGGCACGGTGACCACAGCGGTGGCGGTTTGCGGCTCGGCCCCCATGGAAAAAATATCACCCAGCGCGTGGTTGGCCGCCACCTTGCCGAACAAATAGGGGTCGTCGATGAAGGCCCGGAAAAAGTCGACGGTTTGCACCACGGCCATGCCCGGCGGAACGCGCACCACAGCCGCGTCGTCGGGCGAGTGCAGGCCGATCAACACATCGGGGCGGTCGACCGGTTGCAATTGCCCCAAGGCGCGTGACAACACACTGGCGCCTACTTTGGCACCGCATCCCCCACAGCGCATGGCGATGGCCGAGATGGCTTGCAGTGATTCTTCACTCGTCAGTGTCAGGCGCGTGCTGGGTGCCTTGCCTTGGGCCTGGATGTCTTTGAGCAGTTGGCCCATGGCTTGCACGGCTTCGCGGACGTTGGCACCGGGTTGGGCGGGGCCGCCGGCTCCCGGCATTGCAGGAAACTCGGTAAAGCGGCGCATGAACTCTCGGTCAATGCGGTCCTTCCAGCGCCAGACCCAAGCCCCGGCAAAACCCAGCGACCCACGAGAGGCCACGGCGAAGCGGTTTCCGGTGGAAATGAGCGCTAACCATTGGCGTTGCGGGTCGTAGGCCAGCAGCTTTTGGCCACGCAGGCTGCGGCGCAAATTCTCGGCCAAGGGCTTGGCCATGCGCACGGCAAACACGCCGGCTTTCTCTAATGGGCGCTCCACAAACGAAGCGATGTCACCTGCGGCAAACACCAGCGGGTCGTTCAGGGATTGCAGTTGGGGGTGCACCAGGATGAAGCCGTTTTTGTCCAAAGCCAGTCCGGTGCTTTGCAACCATTCGGGGCCACTGGCCTGGGTGACCCACATGGTTTCGTCGGCATCAAAGGTGCGGCCGTTGCGCGTGTGAAGACAGCCGGGCGAGACCTGCACCACCTCGGCATGGGTGTGCACGGCGACGTTACGTTCTTGCAGAACCTTAGAAAAGTGCGCGCGCACGCCCGGGTTGTGTGTAGGCAAAATGTGCTCGCCTGAAGTCAGCAGCACAAATTGCAGGTCTTCTGGGTTGCGCACCATGGCCCTGAATTCGTTGCGCAAGCGGTACTGCATGGACAACACCAGTTCGACGCCACCCGCGCCTGCTCCGACCACGGCAATCGTCATGGGGCCTCGGTGTGCGGGCCATTGACGGGCCTTGTCCATCAGGGCCAACCATCGCTGGTTGAATTGCGCAATGGGCTTGACGGGCACGGCCAGCGCCTGTGCGCCATCGACCTGCCGCATTTGCGGGGTCGAGCCGATGTTGATCGACAACAGGTCGTAGGGCACGGGCGGTCGGTTTCTGCAAATGACTCTTTGGCTCTTGCGGTCGATGCTGATCACGGCATCCTGGACCAGGCGTGCACCGGCAAAGGCGCAGAGGCGACCCAGGTCGATGTGCACCTCGTCAAAGCTGTAGTGGCCCGAAATGTAGCCAGGCAACATGCCCGAGTAAGGCGTGTCAATGTCGGTGCAGATCAAGGTGATGCGCACGCCCGGTTCGGGCTTCATGGCGAACATGCGCAGCACGCCCACATGGCTGTGGCCGCCGCCTACCAGCACCAGATCGCGCAGCACGGGTTGATTGGAAGATTGCATTCAAAGGGTCCAGAGGTCTTGCACCCAGCGGTGCAAGGCGGCGCGTTCGGCCTGCGGTTCAAACAAGGGCGCGCGCAAAGCGCACTGATGCTGCAAGTGTGCCACCAGAGATTGACCGGTTTGTGGTGATTGGCACGCCAGCAGCAAATCGACCAAAGCTTTGGCGTTGCCCGGCTCAAACAGGCCGGCGTAATTTTCGCCCATCAGGCCCACATTGCCGTCGATGCGCGAGGCCAGCACGGGGGTGCCGCTGCAAATCGCCTCCATCAGCACATGTGCGCCGCCTTCCATGCGGCTGCAGTGCACCAGCAGGTGGGCGCGCTGGATGCGCTGCAGGGTTTGGGCATGGGGCACAGCCCCGAGCCAACGGTAATGTGGGCACTGGGCCTGCGTGGCCTCTGCGGCTTGGCCCAGCGCGGCATCCAGCGGTGCGCCAATGTGGTCGATGAACACGCCCGCGTCTGGCGGCAGCAGGCGCGCAGCAGCCATCAGGGTCAGTGGGTCTTTTTCTTCGCGCAAATGGCCCACCATCAGGGCGCGCAAGTGGCGTGTGGTTTTAGGCAAAGTCTGGCGCGTGCTGGTGGACTGATAGATGACCCGCGCCTTGGCGTGGTGTGCGGGCGGCAAGGCCTTGACCCCCAATTCTTGCAGCACCACCAGCGAACGGGCCAGCGTCAAAGACTGCTGAGCCAGGGGGTCGTGGCCGATGTCGCGGTACAGGTCGGTGCCGGTGAGCGCCACGCCCAAGCCGCGCTGGCCGTGCGTGGCATGCCAGGCCTGCACCGAATCGGCTGAGCGGCGCGCGTGCAGGGCCAGCATCACATCATCAGGCGAGGTCAAGGTCTCAGCGTCGGGCCATTGCCGCACGATGCGGGCAAAATGAGGCCGAAGCAGGTGCTGCCAACGGCGCGCCGTTTGCCAGTTCCCGTTGTTGGCGTCGGCCAGGGCAGGGCTGACAATGACCACACGAAGTTTTTGCATGGGCAGTTTATACATGAGCATCAGCACCCCAGCCCCACCCAGGCAGTCGAATTCCCACCGCTTGAATGGACCCGTGACCAACCCCTGGCGCACGGCCAACGCCGAGACCTTGGCACAAGCCCTGAGCGACACGCGTCAGCGCACGCTGGGTTTGATCCAGGCTTGGCAAGCGGCGCTGCCCGATCTGGCTGTGCCCCCCCTGCCCGGCATGAACCCGCCCCTGTGGGAGTGGGGCCATATCGCGTGGTTTCAGGAATGGTGGACGGTGCGCAACCGACAACGCTGCGAAGGCACCCGCAGTGCCTCCTTGGGCGATGGCTTTGGGCCTTCACTCATGCCCCGTGCTGATGCGCTGTACAACTCCAGCGAGGTGGCGCACGACAGCCGTTGGTCACTTCCGCTGCCCGACTTGCAGCACACCCTGCGCTACCTGGCCGAGGTGCTGGCGCACAGCCTGGTCCATTTGCGGGCCGCGCCCGAGTCCACGGACGAAGCGCTTTACTTTTGGCGCTTGGTGGTGCAGCACGAAGCCATGCACAACGAAGCTGCGGTGTACATGGCGCAAGCCCTGGGCCTGGCTTTGCCCGAAGCTTTAAGCGTGGGGCACGCCCAGGCTGACACGGTGGCTGTTTCAACAAGCGCTTTGCACATCCCCGCCCAAGTTTGGACCTTGGGCCAAAGCGGGCCTGGTTTTGCCTTTGACAACGAATACCAGGCCCATCCGGTGACGCTGGCCGCTTTTGAGATCGATGCGATGGCCGTGACCTGGTCGCAGTACCTGCCCTTTTTGCAGGCGATGGGCCATGCCCTCACGCCACATGTGCGATGCGTGCAAGGCGATTGGCAAGTGCGGCGCCTGGGCCAGTGGGGGGCAATCGACCTGAACGCCCCTGTGGTACATGTCAACGCAGCCGATGCCCAGGCCTGGTGCGAATGGGCAGGCAGGCGTCTGCCCACCGAAGCTGAGTGGGAGTGCGCCGCTCAGCACCCAGGCTTTTCGTGGGGCCAGGTTTGGGAATGGACCGGCAGCGACTTTGTGCCTTACCCCGGCTTTGTGGCCCATCCCTACCGTGATTATTCAGAACCCTCGTGGCACCACCACCGAGTGCTGCGCGGGGCTTGCGCCGCCACCTCGGCGCATGTCGTGGATGTGCGCTACCGAAACTTCTTCTTGCCCGAGAGGCGCGACATCTTTGCAGGCTTCCGCACGGTCAAGCTTTGAGGTTTCAGGCGTTGGACACCTGTCCCTTGCGCAGCAGTTCGTCAATCAGCAGATGGGTTTTCAGCGCATCATCTGCGGTGACCCGAGGTGCTCGGTTTTGTCCGATCGCGTCGATGAAATCGGTCAACAACTCGCGGTGCGGTTCGTGTGAAAAATCCATGATGTTGGCGCCGCTGCCGGTGCCCCCCTCGCTGCGCACGGTCAAGGGTTCACCCTGCAAAAAGTTCACCTGCAGATCGGCGCCGCTGAGTCTTGCGCTGCCCAAGGTGCCAATCACCTCGATTGTTTCCGGGAAGCCCGGATACATGGCGGTGGTGGCCATCAGGTCACCGGGTGCACCATTGCCCAAAACCAACAGTGCGCTGACGTGGTCTTCGGTTTCCATCTGGTGCAAACGGGTTTGCCGCACCACCGAGGCCGTGACCGATTTCACCCCCACCAGCGCCTGAAAAAGGTTCAGGGTGTGGATCGCTTGGGTCAGCAACACACCGCCGCCGTCGCGTGCCAACGTGCCCCGGCCCAGTTCGTTGTAATAGGCTTGAGAACGCCACCAGGGCACACGCACCGATGCGGCCTGGATTTCACCCAGGCGTCCTGAGTCCAGCACCCCCTGAAGGGCCACCGATGCGGGACGGAACCGGTGCTGCAGCACCACCCCTAAGTGCAGTCCGCTTTGCCGGGCCAGCGCGGCCAGTTGCTGTGACCTCTCAAGATTGAGTTCCAGCGGTTTTTCGAGCAAAACATGTTTGCCTGCGTCAAAGCAGCGTTGGCAGATATCCAAGTGGGTGGACGGTGGCGTGGCCACCATCACCGCCTGAACCTGTGGGTCTGCCAGGGCCTCGTCCAAGCTGCTGACCAAGCGCACCGGGCCGGTGTAGGGCCGGATGCGATCAGGGTGAGGTTGGCGCGTGACGGCATAGCGCAGGTCAATGCGCTCGCTCAGGTCTTGCAGGCTGCGCAGGTGGGGCTGGGTGGCTGCACCCAGTCCCACCAGGGCCATGCCCAGGCGCGCGCTCATCAGCGGCCCGAGCCGATTTTGACCTGGTTGATTTGCGCTTGGGCTTTGACCAGTGAAGGCACCAACTCCTGTCCATAGCCCATGGCACAAGCCGTCACCAGACTCTGGTGCACGCTGGTGCCGACCAGAGAGGGCGCTTTGACACTTTCGGTCAGGTGCACGTAGTACCGCAAGTCTTTGGATGCGTTGTTCAGTTCGAACTTCAGGCCGGTGTAGTCGCCATCCAGTGTTTTGGCCATGGCCTGAAACAAGCCTGAGTTGACCGCACCGGCCGACACCACGCGCACCAGTTGCCCCACATCAATGCCCGCCTTGGCGCCCACGGCAAAGGCTTCGGCCGCCGCTGTGGTGATGGCTTGGCCCAGAAAGTTGTTCAGCAACTTGATGACATGGGCTGAGCCCATCTCACCGACGTGGAAAATATTTTCGCAATAGGCCTTGAACACCGGCTCCAGACGGGCAAAGACTTCGGGCGACGCGCCGACCATGGTGTTGAGTTTGCCGGCCTCGGCCTCCACGGGGGTGCGCGCCAACGGGGCATCGACCAGGGTCATGCCCACGGCCTGGCAGCGTGCCGCCAGGCGGCGGGTTGAATCGGGCTCGCTGGTGGACGCGTCGATGACAATCAGGCCCGCTCGGGCTTGGCTCAATAAGCCGATGGGGCCTTCCAAAGCGGCCTCGACCTGCGGCGAGCCGGTCACGCAAATGATGACCGCATCACAGGCCGACAGGTCGGCATGGCGCTCTACCAGTTTGGCGCCCGCGGCCAACAGGTCTTGCAAAGGCTCGCGCCGTGAATGCGCGGTCAGGGAAACCCGAAAACCTTTGGCTAACAAATTTTTGGCTATGCCGTGGCCCATCAAGCCCGAGGCCCCTATAAAACCGATGTGTTTCATGAGTTTCTTTCATGTGATGAATCAAAAAAATACCCACGCCAGGTGGATCCCAGGTGGCGCACGCAAAGGTCAACATGCCCATGCGCAAGGTGGGATTCAAGTTATCACTTCCGGTAGGGCCGGGACCAGCGCTTGAGGACACGTTGGAGACAGCTGGGCAGATGACCTATGGTTTTCCCCAAGGCTGTTGAGGGTGCTTTGGCCTAAAGTGAAAAGAGCAACACATTGAAGTTGTTGTTCCGATCAATACAGGAGACATAGAGATGAAAATTTTGAAACCTTTGCTGGGCGTGGTGCTTTCTTCGATCATGGCCTTGAGCGCGCACGCGCAACAAGCGGCCATCACATTGCACGGCGCCTCTCAGTTTGGCGACGACCATGCCTTCACCAAAACCATGGTCAAGTTCGAAGAGCTGGTCAAAAAATACTATGGCAAACCTGTTAACTTTGTTTTGCACAAAAACAGCGAACTGGGTTTGGAAAAAGATTACTTTGCCTACATGAACCAGGGCAAGGCGGTGGACTTTGCGATTGTGTCGCCAGCCCACATGTCCACTTTTTCCAAAGCGGCCCCCTTCATTGATGCACCGTTTTTGTTCAGTGACCTGAACCACTGGAACAAGGTGTTGGATCAAGACATTCTCAAGCCAATTGCTGACGAAGTGGAGCAAAAAGCCGAAGTCAAATTGATCGGTTATGCCGGCGGCGGTGTGCGAAATATTTTTTCCAACAAAGCCGCTGGCAATCTGGCGGACTTGAAAAACCTGAAAGTACGTGTTCAAGGGGCCCCCATTTGGAGCCGCACCTTCAGCGCGGTGGGCATGTCACCCACCGTGATTGCATACAACGAGGTTTATAACGCCATTCAAAACGGCGTGATCAATGCGGGTGAAAACGAAGCTGCCGGGGTAGAGGCGATGAAGTTTTACGAAGTAGCGCCCAGTATTTTGATGACACGCCATGCCATCACCATCCGCCCTTTGTGCTTCTCAGTCAAGACGTTGAAAAAACTGCCTGCAGACCTGCAAGCAGCGATCGTGAAGGCAGGCAAAGAAGCGGGTGCATTTGGTCGTCAGATCGAGTCGTCTGAAGACCAAGCCAAGCTCGACAAGTACGCCAAAGAAGGCAAGCTCAAGCAGGTGCCCTTCTCACAACGCGCCGAAATGCAAAAGCTGGTCGATCCTGTGATGGCGGCTTACGCCAAAGAGGTGGGCGCTGATGCCATTTTTGCAAAAATTAACAGCATGAAGTAAATCGGTGTGCTTTGTCTACGGGCTGCCTGGCGCAGCCCGTCCTTTTTAGAGTTTTTGGAAAGCTTCATGCAAAAGATACTTGGCCTGATCGATCGCGCACTGCATTTTTTGCTGATCACGACGGTGTTGCTTTTGATTGTCCCCGTCAGCTTGCAAATTTTCTCCCGTTACACCAATCTGATTCCCAGTTACATGTGGACAGAGGAGATGAGCCGCTTCTTTTTTATCTGGCTCGTGATGCTAGGGGCGACTTTGGGTGTGCGCGAACGGCTTCATTTCGATGTGGACTTCTTGCCGGAGCTATCCCCCCGTGCCACACATGTGTTGCTGCGCATGAGTCAGACGGCCATGCTCGTTTTTTCTGCGGTGGTTCTGTATTGGGGAATTGAGTTCACCCAGTTCGGATGGAACCAGACGTCCGAGTTGGCCGACATGCCCATGTGGTGGATCTTCATTGCATGGCCCCTTGCCGGATTTTTGTGGATTATTTTTTTGCTCGACCACATGTTCAATGCCAGTGACATCAGCGAAAGTTCTAACCAAGGGTCTGTGATTTGACCTCCTCGCTTCTCTCGCCATCGATGGCGGCATTGGTCCTCTTTGGAGGCTTTTTCTTGTTGCTGGCGATTCGTGTGCCTGTGGCGTTTGCGCTGGGGCTGGCGTCTTTGCCGGTGCTGATTTTTGAGCCCAGGCTCTCGCCCATGGTCTTGTTCAATGAAATGTTCAAGTCCTACAACTCCTTCATTTTGCTGGCAGTTCCGTTCTTTTTGCTGACCGCCAACTTGATGAACAGTGGCGGTATCACCGACCGATTGATGCGACTTTCGCGCGCGCTGGTGGGCCACTTCCCGGGCGGTTTGGCTCAGATCAATGTGATTTTGTCCGTCTTCTTTGCGGGCATCTCGGGCTCTTCGACGGCCGATGCCGCCAGCCAAGGCAAGCTTTTCATCGAGGCGCAGGTCAAAGAAGGCTATGACCTGTCCTTCTCGATTGCCATCACCGCGGTTTCCGCTGTGTTGGCGGTGATCATTCCCCCGTCGATCCTGATGGTGGTCTGGGGAGGTGTGATCTCGACGTCGATTGGGGCCATGTATTTGGCGGGCATCGTGCCCGGTTTGCTGATTGGTCTGGCCCAAATGGCCACGGTGCATGCGTATGCCAAAAAGCGCAATTACCCAGTGTATCCCCGTGCCAATCTGACCGAAATTTACAAAGCGGCCTTGGTATCGATTCCGGCCATGATGACGCCCTTCATCATAGTGGGCGGTATTTTGCTGGGCTTGTTCACAGCCACCGAATCGGCCGCTGTGGCGGTGTTGTATGCCGCGGTGTTGTCCATGCTTTTTTACCGCGAAATGAGTTGGAAGAGTTTCATCACCGCCATTGTGGACACCGGCAAGCTCAGCTCTGTGGCTTTGTTTTGCGTCGGTACGGCTTCGGTTTTCGGTTGGTTGCTGGCTTACTACCAAATCCCCAAGGCGCTGCTGGCCAATGTGACGGGCTGGGGTCTCGATGTCATCGGTGTGGGCTTGTTGATCGCTGGCGCTTTCCTGGTTGTGGGCTGTTTTCTTGATGCCATTCCGGCCATCATCATTGTGGGCACGACCTTGCAACCTCTGGCCGAGTCGGTCGGCATGCACCCGGTGCACTTTGCGATTGTGGGCATTGTGTCTTTGGCCTTCGGTTTGATCACGCCGCCGTATGGCATGTGTTTGATGATCTCGTGTGCGGTGGCCAAGGTACCGCTGAGTTATGCCATCAAAGACACCATGATCATGCTGATCCCCATGCTGGTGGTCTTGCTCGCCATCATCGTGTTCCCGGACATCGTGCTGTTTTTACCGAGCATCTTTGCTCCTGACATGATCAAGTAAAGATATGGCCAATATTGTTCCACTCAGTGATGTTTTGGGAGCCCGTATTGATGGGCTGGATGTTTCCGAACCCCTGGACGCCCATCAAAGTCAGTGGTTGGCAGATGCCTTGCATCGGCATGGTTTCATCGTGTTGAAAAACCAGTCGTTGACGCCAGCCGAGATGGTGACATTTGCGAAACAGTGGGGCAGACCTTCGCCCCATGTCATCGACACCTTCCATCATCCGGATGATGCCAACATCCTGATCCTTTCAAACGTGTTCAAGGACGGCAAGCCCACGGGGCTGGTGGATGCGGGCACGTATTTCCACACCGATTATTCTTATCTGGACGATGTGGCGCGCTGCACAATCTTGCATGCCCAAGACGTGCCGCCCGCGCCCAACGGCACCACCTTTGCCAACCAGGCCAAGGCCTATGCCGACTTGCCCTCGGGCATGAAAGAAAAAATCAAAGGTTTGGTGGTCAAGCACCACTATGGCAACCGCGACAACCTGGACAAACAATCCCGAAGCGTGGCGTCTGTGCTCAACGCCGAGCAAGCCCAAAGGGTCAATTGGGTGCGTCACCCGCTGGTCAGGCCACACCCTTTTACAGGGCAGCCCGCGCTGTACGCGGTGAGCGGCAGCTCGTTTGGCATTGAAGGCATGCCCGATGACGAGGCTTTGGATTTGTTGCGCGAACTGGCAGCACATGCCACGCAGGACAAATACTGCTACACCAACAATTACGAAAACGGCGATGTCATCGTCTGGGACAACGCTTTGCTGTTGCACAGCGCGCCCTTGATCGACCTGACCCGGCCGCGCACCTTGTGGCGCGTGACCGTGCTCAACCCGCAAGGGCATTGAGCATCAGGGCATTGAACATCAGGGCATATATTGCCCGCCGTTGACCTCGATGATCTGGCCGGTCACGTAGCCCGACATCTGTTCTGAGGCCAAGTACACAAAAGCACCCGCACATTCCTCCGCTGTTCCTAGCCGGTTCATAGGAATCGTGGCCCTGAAGCCTTCGAGCATTTGAGGCGTGGAAAAACGTTCGTGAAATGGGGTGGTGATGACGCCTGGCGCCACGGCATTGACGCGGATGTTGTCCTTGACCAGTTCCTTGGCCAGCCCCCGTGTCATGGTGGACACGAATCCCTTGGAGCCTGCATACAGCGAGGCGCCTGCGCCGCCGCCGTGACGGGCCGCCACCGAGGTCACGTTGATCACCACACCGCCCTGGCCTTGCTGGCGCATGGCCTTCACTGCAGCGGCCGTGCACATCATGGCCGAGCGCACGTTCAGATACACCACGTTGTCAAACAATTCATCGGTGATCTCTTCAATCGGGACCCGTTGCACCAAAGCGCCCGCGTTGTTGATCAGAATGTCGATGCGACCAAAAGCCTTGACGGTTTCATCCACCAACCGTTGGCATTGCGCCGATTCGAGCACATCGCCTTTGAGCAAGATGGCCTGCGCGCCCGTGGCCTTAACGCGGCCCAGGACCTCTTCGGCAGGTCCCTGGCTGCTGTTGTAGTGCACGGCCACGCGGGCGCCCAACTTGCCAAAGGCCACGGCGGCGGCTGCGCCGATGCCCGTGCTCGAGCCGGTGATCAGAACCACTTTGTCTTTCAGATCGTTCAACATGCAAGTCTCCTGTTTATTGAATATGAACTCAGCATGAGCGCTGGTCTGTATTCATTATGGGCAGGCTTGTTCAGTGGCCCAATCAAATGGGCGACAAGCTCAGGCTAGTGCCCAAAAAACCGCAAAACGCTCTTTTGGAGCGGTCCAGACGCGGGTTGAGGCAAAGCCGGCTGACAGCAGCAGTGATTCAAAGTTTTTCACGGTCCATTTGCACGCGTTTTCGGTATGGATGGTCTCCCCTGCTGCAAACTGGCGCTGGCCACCGGGCCACTGCACCGTCAGCGCGTGGCGCGCCTGCAGGTGCATCTCCACGCGAGATTGCGGCGCGTTGAAGCGTGACAGGTGCCGCCAGTCGCGCACGGCAAAGTTGCTTCCCACCAAGCGGTTGATGTGCAGCAACAAATTCAGGTCGAAGGCGGCGGTCACGCCCAACGCGTCGTCATAGGCAGCTTCGAGTTCGGCCGGGTCTTTGAGCAAGTCCACGCCAATCAGCAAACCGCTGCCCGGCGCTGTTGCGCAGGCGCTGTGCAAATTGCGCAGGAAAACCAGCGCCTGTTCAGGGGTGAAGTTGCCGATGCTCGAGCCTGGGTAAAACAGCACACGCGGCTGCGCCGGGTCGAGCGCCAGTTCAGTTGGCAGGGGCAGGCCCCCCGAAAAGTCCACGCCCAGACCCGCCATGGGCAAGCCGGGGTGCTGTCGTTGCAGCACATCCAGGGCCTGGCGCACAAAGTCCACCGAAATGTCTACTGCCACATAGCGGCCTGCTCCCATGGGGCCGAGCAAACGCCCGGCTTTTTCGCAATTGCCTGCCCCCAAGTCGATCCAGCACGCACCGCGTGGCAGCTCAGCAGCCATGCTGGCGCTGTGCAACTGCATCAGTTTGGCCTCGGTCCGGGTCAGGTCGTACTCGGGCAGCTCGGTGATGGCCTCAAACAGGCGCGAGCCCAGTGCGTCGTACAGGTATTTGGGTGAAGTGAAGGCCTGAGGGGCGCTCAGGCCCTGCAAGAGTTCTTGCGCCACGGCGGCTGCATTGTGCTGGTACAGCTGGATGAATTGGGGTGTGCTCATGTGAGGATGTTAAGCCAGTGTTCAAGCGGCAGGACGGTGCAGGTTTGGCCCCAGCAGCACGGGGTGCAAGGATTTCAGGGTGTAATCTCTTTCTATTTTTTTAAAGTCACTATGTTCCACGCCCTCCTCACTAAATTCCTGTCCACTGCTTGCATGGGTTTGCTGGCCATGTCCGCCATGACCCACGCCAATGCCCAAACCACGCTGCGCGTGACCACCATCCCCGAAGAAGCGGCCACTGAGCAGGTGCGCAAATTCACGCCTTTGGCCAGTTACCTGGAAAAACAACTCGGCATGAAAGTGGTGTTCACGCCTGTGACCGATTACCCAGCTGCCGTGGAGTCGATGGTTAACAAAAAGGTTGATCTGGTCTGGTTTGGCGGCTTCACCTACGTTCAGGCCAAACTTCGCTCGGGTGACAAAGTCGTGCCCTTGGCGCAGCGCGAAGAAGACACCAAATTCCAGTCGGTGTTCATCGCCAAGACCGACTCAGGCATCAAAACACTGAACGACATGAAGGGCAAGCAAGTCTCTTTTGGTTCTGCCAGCAGCACTTCTGGGCATGCGATGCCCAGGGGCGTGCTGGTGCAAGCGGGGATCAATCCTGAAAAAGACTTCAAACGCATCGCCTACAGCGGCGCGCACGATGCGACCATCGCCTCGGTAGTCAGTGGCAAGGTCGATGCCGCCGCGCTCGACATCACCGTTTGGAAAAAGTTCGTGACGGAAAACAAGGTCGATACAAAGGACGTGAACGTTTTCTTTACCACGCCAACCTACTTCAATTACAACTGGTCAGTGCATGCCGACATGCCGGCTGCGTTGCAAGAAAAGATCAAAGCGGCTTTGCTGGCCCTGAACCCGGCCAATCCCGAACACGCTGAAATTTTGCGTCTGAACCGCGCAACGCGCTACATTGAAACCAAGCCTGAGAACTACAAGGAATTAGAGGCTGCCGCTCGCAATTTGGGTCTGCTTTGAAGCGACGGAGCACACAGGTTTGAACATCGACCTTCAAGCCCTGGAAGCCAGGCATCCGGCAGCGCTGCCGGGTGCGCCGGCTGCCTTGCGTGCATTGAACTTGCAGCTGGCCGTTGGCGAGCAGGTGGCCATCATTGGCCCATCGGGTGCGGGCAAGACGACCTTGTTGCAGGTGCTGGCATGCGCACAGCCGCCCACTCAAGGCCAGCTGCAGTTGGGCGGTGAGAACCCTTGGACCTTGCCCGCACGGGCCTTGCGCCGTTTGCGCGGCCAATTGTTTCTGGCCCCACAGGTGCCGCCGCTTCCCCCCCGCCAACGCGTGGTGACGTCGGTGCTGGCCGGGCGTTTGCCCCGCATGGGTTTGTGGTCCAGCTTGCGCTCGCTGTTCTACCCCACCGACATCCCGGCCGCTTACGAAGCGTTGGTGCACTTTGACTTGGGTGATAAATTGTTCGACCGGGTGGACCGCTTGTCAGGCGGCGAACGCCAACGTGTGGGCCTGGCCCGCGCCCTGCTGGCTCCTGCCAGCCTGTGGCTGATCGACGAGCCGCTGTCGGCGCTCGACCCTATGCGCGCCCGCATGGCCATGGCTGCTTTGGTGAACCTGGCGCGTGAAAGGCAGGTTACGCTGGTGGCCACGCTGCACCAGGTGGACATGGCGCTGGCGCATTTCCCGCGCATCATCGGCCTGCGCGATGGGCAGCTGGTTTTTGATTTGCCTGCCGCACAAGTCAGCCCTGAGCGTCTGGCGCATTTGTACGATCAATACGAACACGAGTTGCGCAGCGAGGCGCTGCCCGTGGCGCTGCAAGCGGCCACACCCGAAGCGCCCGCGCCTGTGGTGATGCACTGCCGCTGACGCGGTCAGGTCCTACACGCCACTCGTCCTGCACATGTCCGTCATTGCCCCCCATTCGTCTGCAGACCGTCCTTCCGGGTTGCCGCCTGTTCGACCACACACGCCAGCACCCGCGCGCGACCCTGCTTTTGCCGGGCGTGTGTTTTGGCTGGGCTTGGCGCTGGTGCTCTTGTGGCCGCTGGGTGTGGCCACAGAATTTCGTTTGTGGGTGCTCTGGGAGCCCGAGAACCGCAAAGTCACCGCCAACTTTTTGCGCAGCTTTTGGCCGCTGGTGCACAACCCTGAATTTTTGGAAATGGTGGTGCGCGAAACCTGGCGCACCGTGGCCATGGCGACTGCAGGTGTCACGTTGGCGCTGGTGCTGGCCGTGCCTCTGAGCTTGCTGGCCACTCGGGTCTTGTCGCTCTCGGCCTTGACGGGTCGCATGGACCGCTGGCCAGCCGTTATGCGCTGGTGCGTGCGGGCCACTTTGATTGTGTTGCGCAGCATTCCTGAATTGATCTGGGCATTGGTGTTTGTGCGTGTGGTAGGCCTGGGGCCCACCGCGGGTGTGCTGGCCATCGCGCTGACCTACGGCGGCATGCTGGGCAAGGTGTACGCCGAAATTTTGGAAAGTGGCGAAAGCCACGCCACCCAAACCCTGATGCGCAACGGCAGTGGCCGTTTGCAGGCTTTTGTTTATGCGCTGCTGCCCAGCCACGCAGCCGAGCTCGCGTCGTACACCGTGTACCGCTGGGAATGCGCGATCCGCTCCTCGGTGGTCCTGGGCTTTGTGGGCGCGGGGGGTTTGGGCCAGCAGCTGGACAACTCGATGAAGATGTTCAACGGCGGCGAAGTGGCCACTTTGTTGCTGGTGTTCATTGCCTTGGTGGCCTTGGCCGATCGCGTGAGCGCTTGGTTGCGAAAGGCTATGGCATGAAGCCCACCATGACACCGAACACCGTCTCTGTAGCCCAAGCCTTTTCCACCGAAGCGGCCAACCCGCCCTGGAAACTGCCACCACCCCTCTTTAACGCCCGCTGCCGCGCCTGCTGGTTCACAGCCGCTCTGCTGGTGTTGGTGGTGGCCAGCTTTGTGTCGCTGGATCTGGACTGGGCCGCCTTTGTATCGATGGAAGCTGCGCGCAGCATGGGCCGCTTTGTGGCGGAATTTTTTCCGCCCGATCTGTCGCCCGTGTTTGTGAACAAAGTGGCCTGGGCCGCTTGGGAAACCTTGGCCATGTCGGCGCTGGGCACGGTCATTGCGGCGGTGCTGGGCTTAGTGCTGGCCGTGCCCGCCAGCCGCATGTCAGCTCAAGATTCGGCTTGGCTGCGAAGCCCCACGCGCTGGTTGCTGAACGCCCTGCGCGCCATTCCTGAGCTGGTTTGGGCCGCTTTGCTTTTGATCTCAGCGGGCTTGGGGCCCATGGCGGGCACCTTGGCGTTGGCGCTGCACACCAGTGGTGTGCTGGGTCGCTTGTTTGCCGAGGCCATGGAAAACATACCCACCGGGCCGGGCGACGCCTTGCGCACCCAGGGTGTGGGTCCGCTGCGCGTGTTCTTTTATGCCACCTTGCCCCAGGTCTTGCCGCAGCTCATGAGCTATACGCTGTACCGATGGGAAAACAACATCCGCGCTGCTGCCGTGCTGGGCGTGGTGGGCGCAGGCGGTTTAGGGCAGCTGCTGTCCTTCCACATGGGCCTGTTCCAGATGAACAAGACGGCCACCATTTTGGCGGCCATGCTGCTCATGGTGGCCTGCGTGGATGCGCTGAGCTTTGCGGCGCGGCGCTGGCTGACGCGTTGAACTGGGCCTGGGCTGGGGCATGGTGCCCGAGCAACACCTGGCGCAAAGTTCTGCCTTGCACACTGACCCCACGCAAACCCTGCAAGCATGCGCACCTGTTTGACATGGGCCAGCAAGCTTTGCCCAGCCGGAGTGGCCCGCACCTGCTTGCCCCGCACCAGCAGGCGCTGGCCCAGGGTGTTTTCCAGCGCCTTGATGGGAGCGGCCTGCACGCGCGGTGTTTTTGCTTCGGCGTTTGCGTTGACCTCTTGGGTGGCGTTAAGCACCAAGGCCGTGGGACGCAAAAACCGCTTAAATGCCTGCCTGCTATAGATGTGGCCCTGTACTGGCAGCACTGGGCCCGCGAGGCCCCGTCAGCCCAGCGCCTGACCGAAGCCGTCAAATCCGCTGCGCGATTGCATTTGCGGCAGGTGAAAGACTATTGATCCAGCCCGAAGATGTTTGAATGGCCCATGGTTGTGTCGGCCATGCGGATATTTTTTCTTTGTAGGCGCCCACCCCGTGGGCGATTGCATCCTTACCACCAACGCAAGCCATCGCCCACAGAAGTGGGCTCCAACAAAAACCCCATCCCTTGAATGTTGTTAAAGACTTCACAGGGCCGGATCGATATTCAGCTCGGCGTCCAGTGCAAGCTGAGCGCGCAGCGCTTGCTTGGGCTCGTCGTTGGTGATCAGGCGAACGAGGACGTTGGTGTCAACCGCCAGCATCTCAAGGCTTGCGGGTTTTGCGCGCAAGTAAAGGCTTGCTGCTGGCCTGCGCTTCGATGGCCTGGTTCATTTCTTCGACCGTGTGCGCTTGAGAAGGCGCTGGCAGCAAGCCGCGCAAGCTGGCAAAGGAGGCCTTGGAAGCTTTGCTCACCACAATTTGGCCATTGGCCTGCGGCACAAAGGCCACTTTGTCGCCGGGCTCGAGTTGAAGCATCTGCCGAACATCTTTGGGCAGCGTGATTTGCGCTTTGCTGGTCAAGGTGCTGAGCATGATTTTTCCTTACGATGCGGTAAGGAAGAATAGCCATCCAGCACCGATCGGTCAAGCCTGTGTGACCGATTCGCAGGGCCGGGGTTTGGTTTTCAGCCTCACTTCGCCATCGAGCAATGCCCCCCGCTGCTGGCCTGGCCCGAGCCTGCAGCGATCAGGGGTGGTTCATTGCGCAGGTCTACCGGGTCGGAGGCCTGAAAGTCCCAGGCTAGAAAAGCGGCCAGGGTCAGCCAGAAAACTGCTTGCAGTTGGTGTGTGTGGCTCATGCGGCTCTCATTCAAAACTGGTAGTGGCGGCGCACGCGCACGCCAATCACGGTGCCCGCAAAGGCCAAAGGCACCCACAGCCAGCCGTGCAGGCTGCCGGTGGAAATGCCGCTGAGCATGGCGCCGATGTTGCAGCCAAAGGCCAGACGCGAGCTGTAGCCCATGATGAAACCGGCCACCAAGCCAATCATCCATTGCTGCGTGGTCAGGGGCTTGCTAGCGGCCGGGGACTTGGCCGAGGCCCACAGCGCACCGCCCAGAATACCGATGTTGGTGATGGTGGTCACGTCCATGAACACGGTTTGGGTCAGTCGCTGTGCGTTGCCCGCTTGGCCCCAAAAGGCGTTGGTCGCAGGGTCAAACGCGCCCAGCGCCACCGACACCTTGGCGGCCCAAAGGCCAAAGCCATAAACCACGCCCCAAGGCTGACCGGCCAGTAACAAATTCAAAGTGGCCAAAACTGCGAGCGCCACCGCGCCCCAGACCCAGCGTTTGTCGAACCAGCTTTGGCCCTTGCCCACCCACAGGCGCACCGCCACCAGCACGGCGGCCAGCAAAGCCAGTGTCAGGGCCAGCGCGCCACCTGTGCCGTATTCAGCAGGAAAGCTGACCGGGGCCATTTGGCCCAGTGACAGCCAGCTGTCCAGGTGCACCGAGCCCAAAAAACTGCCCAAGGCGAACAGCGGCAAGATGCCCATGTTGAGCGGCACGCCCAGGCCCGCTTTGTACAAAGTGCCCGAGCCGCAGCCATCGGCTATTTGCATGGTCAGGCCGAACACGAAAGCGCCCACCAGCAGGCTCACGCTGGGCGGGCCCAAAGCGGCTTGCAATTCAGAAAACTGCCCCAGCAGCGGCAGGGCTGCCAAGCTGGCCAAGGCCAGCAGCAGCACTTGGCCGGTCACGCCTTGTGGGTTGCGCTGCTCTATGAGCTGTCGCCAGCCGGTGGTGAAACCAAATCGCGCACCGGCCAAAGCCGCGCCCATGCCCACGCCCACCCCCATCAGCACGGCTTGGCGGATGGACACCGACAGGGCTAAAAAGATGAAAAAAGCGGCCAGCAAGGCCGCCAAAGGAAGGCGTTTCATGACTTGAACTTATTTGAAAGTTTTTTCCGCCCAGAACTTGGCGTCGATCAGCAGCTGCTTAGGGCGGCTGGGCACGTTGGCCATGGGCAGCCCGTTGGGGTCTTTGGACCACTCGACCATCGAGCCCGCATAGAGCTTCACGTTTTTTTGGCCCAGCACTTCGGACATGGCAAACCAGTTGGTCGCAGCCCAGTGGCCGGTGTTGCAAAACGACACGGTCTCTTTGGCCGGATCGATGGCGCTGGTGGCCGCCACTTTTTGGGCCTGGTCGGTGCTCACAAAGGTGGAGGTGCCGGGGGCAAACCATTTGTCGTGTTCCACGTTCACCGCGCCCTGCAAGGTGCCGGGCACGCTGGCGGCCACATGGCGGGTGTCGCCTTTGAAGAATTCAGCCGGGCGGGCGTCGATCAAGGCAGCGTCACCGGCTTTCACGCGGGCCACCAGCTCTTCTTTGGTGGCGACCAGGCTCTTGTCGATTTGCGGCTGGAAGTTGCTGGCCGCGACTTTCACGGCTTGGTTGTTTTGTGGCAAACCGGCCGTGGTCCAGCCTTTCACGCCGCCGTTGAGCACCGAAAGCTCTTGGAAGCCAAGTACTTTGAGGGTCCAGTAAACCCGAGCCGAGGCACCAAAGTCGGTGGCATCTGCGCCGCTGGACACAATTACCGCGTGGGTGTTGGGCGTGAGGCCCAGGCTTTGCACAAGGGTCGTCAGCTTGGGCAGGCCAGGCAACTCGCCGGGGTTGTTGGCCGGGCCGCGCCAGGTGCCATAGGGTGCATTCAGTGCGCCGGGAATGTGGTTGGCCGCATACGACTTGGGGTCGCGGATGTCGATCACGCGCACGTTGGCGTCCGACAATTTGGCTTGCAGCTCAGCGGGGCTGAGCAAGGGCTGGGACGCCAGGGCGATGGCGCTGAAACTGGTGGCCGTCAAGGCCAGAATCAAAGCAGAGAAGTGTTTCATGGGGCCGTTTCCTGAAAGGGTGAAATCGAAAGATAGCGTGAAAGATGGCCAGATTGTGGCCAGCCCCTTCAGACACGGGAACGATTTTTTAGTTGGGTATATATGTTTGTGTAGATATAAGACCATTCGAATGCACGGTTCAGTGCTGTGCTGCACGGGCATACCTTTGCGCCGCCCACAGCGCGGCTGTGCCCAGCAAACTGGCCAGCAACAGCCACCACAGCGCCAAGGTGTAGCCGTGCTCAGGTGACCACAGCAGGCCCAGCGTCAAGGGCGCAGCCGCGCGGGCCAGGGCAATCGGCATGCCCAGCAAGCCGTTGAGCTGCCCGACATGCTGGCGGCTGACGTACTGCGCCATGGCCGTGCCCTTGACAATGGTGTTCATGCCATTGCCCAGGCCATACAGAAGCACAAATACCAGCGAGGCGAGAGGGCTGAGACCGCCAATCAGCAAAGCCAGCACGCCCGCCGGAATCAGCGTGGGAATCCAGCGGTTGGCGGCGTGCACGTCCCAGTAACGCTCAAACACAAACAGCACCAACCGCCCCAACACCTGGATCACCCCGATGGCCGCCGGGATGGCAATCACCCAGGCCGGGGACAAGCCCGACTCTTGCAGCAAGGCGATCATGTGCGCGGGCAAGGCCGAGGTGACCGACATCATCAGCACCATGAACAGCGCCAACAGCCAAAACGGCGCGTGGCGAAGGTGTTCGCGCACCGAGGCCGGGGGCACCGCGTCGTTCGAAGTGGTCTCCAGCACTTTGAGTGGCGCGCCTTGCAGCAGCCAAGCGTGGAGCGGCGCGCAAATAAAAAACTGTAACGCGGCCAGTCCCCACAAGGCCTGGCGCCAACCCCACAGATCCATCCACCAAGCAAACAACGGAATGAACACCGTGCTCGCCAGCCCGCCCAAAAACGTGAGCGTGATGATGGCGCGACGAAAGTCCTGCGGAAAGCGGCGTGTGACCAACGCAAATACTGGTGTGTAAAGCGTGGCCGCCATGCCCAGGCCCAGCCAAATCCAGGCGGAATAAAACCCCGCCACCGTGGTGACGAAACTGTGGCCCACCAGGCCCACGCCAATCCACAAGGAGCCCAGCGTCATGACCCAGCGCTCGCGCCCCGCGTCGATCCAGCGCCCCACCCCATAGGCCATCAAACCTTCGGCCAGCAGCGCCAAACTGAAAGCCAGCGACGACTCGGCCCGGCTCATGCCCAGCTCGGCTTCCAGGGGCGTCATCAGCAGTGAGAAGGTATAGAAAACACTGCCCCATGTGATGAGCTGGGGCAACGACAGCCAGAAGCTGAAAGGGCCCAAATCTAAAGTTCTCATCGAAAGGCGAGGTGAATACCGCATGGGCTCATTATCGTGACACGGTCAAACACCACGCTTCAACTTGCGTGCATCGGGTCAGAAAAGCTGTCGCATCGGTGCGGTTTGGCGGGCGCAATACGCTTTAGAGTAGGCGCAAAGTGGACAAGATATGGATGCTCAATTGCTCTCGGTTTTGCAGCGTTTACAAGCCCTCGATCTGGACGCACACCCGGCGTTGCACACCCACGCCCGTTGGCTGGTGCTCGACACCTTGGGCTGCATCACGGCGGGGTTGCGCGCGGGGCCCGTGGCCGAATTGGCGCAGCGCGCTGCGGCGGCCGATCCGGGCAACTTTCGCCTGACGCCCGATGGCCCCGGCCTGTCTGTGGGCCATGCCGCGTTGGTGCTGGCCATGGCCGCATGCTGGGACGAGGCCTGTGAGGGCCATGCCGGTGCCCATGGCCGTCCGGGTGTGGCGGCCTTGGCGGCGCTGTGGCCCGTAGCGTCGCGGTTGACCTATGGGCAGTTTCTGAAATCATTGGTGGTGGGCTACGAAATCGGTGCCCGCATGGGTGCCAGTTTGCGCATCAACCCGGGCATGCATGTGGACGGCAACTGGCCTGCCTTGGGCGCTGCCGCTGCGGTGGCCCATGCGCTGGGCCTGACGCCCGACCAAATCGTCCAGGCCGTGAACATGGCCGCTTGCCAGTTGCCCATGAGTTTGTATTGGCCTGTGCGATCAGGCGATACCGCACGCAACACCTATTTGGGCCATGCGGCGCAACTGGGGCAAAGTGCCGCGCTGGCGGTGGCCAGCGGCATCACTGCCCCTGCCGGTTCGGTGGCCGAATACGCAAGCGTTGGTCTGGGCAAACCGCCCGTGGCTTTTGACCATGCGCCGGACTTTCAATTGTTGAAGGCGTATTTCAAGCCCTATGCGGCGGTGCGACATGTGCATTACGGCGCTCTGGCAGCCCATGCGCTGCGGGACGTGATCGATGTGGACACAGTGGACAGCGTGGTGTTGCAGATCTATGAAGAAGCCACCATTTACTGTGGCAACCGGGCACCCCAAACGCCTTTGCAGGCGCAGTTCTCGCTGAGTTTTGGTCTGGCCGCCATGTTGCGCTGGGGCCGACTGGACCCCTGGATTTACCGCGAACCGCAGTTTCAGGACCCTGCGTTGCGTGCGCTGGAAGCCAAGGTGCAGGTGCAAGTGGACGCGCCCTGGACGCAGCAGGGCCTGCGCGGCGCACGGCTGTTGATCGCCTGCCAAGACGGCAGTCGGCACGAGCACGAAGTGACGGCCGTGCCCGGTGATGCACAAATGCCTTTCACCGAAGAGGCGTTGATGGACAAATTTTTGAGTTACTGCGAGGGCAGTTTGCCAGCCGCGCAAGCCGCTGACTGGGCCGCGCAATTGCTGCACGCCCCGTTGGAGGCCCACCCTTTTCCGTTTTGGAATTCACCCCAGGAGAAAACCCCATGTTGAAGAAAACCCTTGCCATGACCGCTGTGCTGGCTACAGCCTGGCTGGCTGGACCCTTGGCGGCGCAGACCACCGACTTTCCCAACAAGCCGGTGCGCATCGTGGTGCCTTTCCCGCCCGGTGGCGCGACCGACATCACGGCCCGTGTGGTGGCTGAAAAACTCAGCACCAAGTGGGGGCAGCCTGTGGTCATTGACAACAAGGCGGGTGCGGGCGGCAACGTGGGCTCGGACCTGGTGGCCAAATCGGCTCCAGACGGCTACAACATTGTGCTGGGCGTGACCGGATCGCATTCGATCAACATCTCCTTGTACAAGAAGATGCCTTACCACCCGCTGAACGATTTCGAGCCCTCCATTCTTGGGGCGTCGTATGGCGCTTGAAAATCCTATTCCCGGGGATGGACAAACGTGTCCGCCAAGGGAAGGGGCAACGTCCACCCGCCAACTCTGCGCATGGCGCGCCGCCTTGACACCGCACGCGCCGCTGACCGCAGCCCCGAACTTGTGAACAGCTGCGACAAACCCTTCGGCAAAGCGTACGGGGGCCACGGCCGTGCGGACGGGTGAACTTTTCATAGGCGTGACCTTTTCACAATGCCGTTATGGAAAGCTCTCCATAACGGCCAGTTGCGCACGTTCAACCACAACACTGCGGATGACGGCTCCAGACTGACTGCAGCCGGTCAGGTTTTGCGGCCCAATGACAGCCGCCGTCGGAACCTGCCATTCATCCTCCTGCGAGGCGACCGACCGCTGCACCTTCACCAGCGGTCACTCAACAGCGATGGGCCAGACGAGGGGCCGAACGACTCCTCCCCAACAGGGCGATCGGCTCTTCGCGACCCGTTGCGGCTCTACAACCCGGACGAAACGCCGCCCGAAAGCCGTCATCTGCGTGCTTCGCCACGCGGGCACGCATCCAGCAGCGTGCAGGCATCAAGCTCCGAAGTTTGCGTCTTGATGGTCGGGTGCCGTGCGCTGACCCCCAGCCGTCAAGCTTGGAGTGTCAAGAGATCGTTGGCCAGTACGATCTCACCATCAAAATGCCTGCGCGCCAAGTCGATCCAAGTGGCCTCTGTCCCCGGCTGCGGCGGCGGAACCGGATGGTTTAGCACCAAGGTTCGCACGCCGCAAGCCTTGGCGGTCTGCGCGGCCTGTTCCACGTCCGAGTGATAGTCGATGACGTCGCGAAAGCGCGCCCTCGGATGCTTCTCGATGAACGAGCGAAGGATCACGGTCTGCACGTAGATGTCAGCGCCATTGCAAAGCCGGTTCAAGCCTTCGCAAGGGACGGTGTCGCCGGCGATCGCGACTACCTTGCCTTCGGCCTCGACGCGAAAGCCCATTGTCGGATGCACGGGACTGTGATCGGTGGGTGCTGCGGTGACGACGATGCCCTCATGCTGCCATTGCCAACCGTCGATCACCTCTTGCACCAGCACCTGCGGGTGGTGCTGCAGGTCCGCATGATGGGCAGTTCGGTAGCGCACATCGGTTTCCAGCATCGCGAGCGTGGCATCGGTGAAGCGTTGGAAGCCTACTGGCCCGAAGGCCAGCAGCGGCCGCGGCTCGGGGCTGGCGATCCAGCGCGTGGTGATGATGTCGTTGTAGTCCGTGGTGTGATCGCTGTGCATGTGGGTCACGAACAACGCCGTCAGCTCCGCCGCTGTCATGCCCACCGCCGCGCCACGCATCAGTACCGCGCGGCCGCAGTCGAACAACAGGTCGGTCTTGCCAACACGAACCAAGGTGGCTGGCCCGGCACGATCGGCGGTGACCAGCGGAGAGCCGCTGCCCAAAATGATCATCTGCATGAATTCCCTCGAGACTTTAAGGTGCAAGCGCTGTGAGCATGTTGGCCATCGGCACCGTGCTCCGATGGAGTGAAGTCGATCCCTTTGCCGTCACGGGCGACAGAGTCCGACCGTGGAATGCTGCCGCCCTCAGGGTGGCGGCTGCAGGATGATTCGGCCCACGACCCGGCCGGCGCGGAGGTCCGACAACGCCGCGCCGACTTCATCGAGCGGCCGGGTCTGGATCGGCATGGGCGGCATGCCCGTGCGATTGACCCGTTCGAGCAGTTCGGCGATTTCGCGGTGGTTGCCGACATAGGAGCCGCGCAAGTTCAGCACCCGCAGCGGCAGGAAGGGCGTCGGCAGCGTGATGTCGCCGCCGAACAGGCCGACGACAACCACCGTGCAACCCTTGGCGGCGGCAGACACCGCAAGGTTGACGGTCTGGCCTGAACCGACGAAGTCGATCACGGCCAGGGCACCGCCCCCCGTGGCCGCGCGAATCTGCTCGGCGGCATCGGCCGCCGAACCGTCGATGGCGCGCGTGGCTCCGACCTGCAGCGCCGCGTCGCGCTTGACCGGGTCGATATCGACGACGATCACCTCGGCAGCCCCCATCGCGCGCGCGAGTGCAACACCCATCAGGCCGACGCCACCGGCGCCGATGATGAGCAGCGGCTCGTCGTGAAGCGTCGCCGACACTTTTTTCAGCGCGGCGTAGGCGGTCACGCCCGAGCAGGCCAGCGGCGCCGCTTCCTGCGGGCTCAAGCGGCCAATGTCGAACAGGTGACGCGCGTGCGGCACTAGCAAGTGAGTGGCATAGCCGCCGGCCGCGAACACGCCCAAGAAGCTCGGCTTCGCACAGACGTTCTCATCGCCGCGCTGGCAGGACTTGCAGGTGCCACAACCGATCCATGGGTGGACCAGCCGGACATCCCCGACCTTCACGCCGCTGGCGTCCGGGCCCACCGCAACCACTTCGCCGACGTTCTCGTGCCCCATCGTCAGCGGCAGCTGCACGCCGCGGCCGGTCAGGTTGAGCTTCTTGCCTCCGCCGAGTTCGTAGTAACCGTCCCAGACGTGCAGGTCGGTATGGCACACGCCAGCTGCCAGCACCTTCAGCAGTATCTCGCTGCCCCGGGGCCTGGGCGCTTCTTCGGTCCGGGCCTGCAGCGGCGCACCGCACTCGCACACTTGGTAGCTTCGCATCTTCATCTGGCATCTCCCTTATGTGGCCCAAGGGCCGATCCCATCAAACGCTGGCCGCACTGTCGGTTTCTCAATGCTGGCCTTCAGGCATGTCCACCACCAGCCCTTCGTGCGCTTCGCCAAGTACGATCTGGCAGGCCAGACGCGAGTTTTCGCGCAGGTCGGCGGCGAAGTTCAGCAGCTCGTCTTCCCCCGTGGTTCGTGCCCCCAGCCTGGCCAGCCACTCGGGGCGTACAAAGATATGGCAGGTGGCGCAGGCGCACAGGCCGCCGCAGTCACCGTCGATTCCGGCAACGTTGTTGTCCACCGCGGCGCGCATCAGCGTGGTGCCTGCTGGTACTGTGACAGAGCTGGCTTTGCCGTCGCAGGCAACGAAGGTGACGGTGGGCATAGGTGGGTGTGTGGGTTGAGGTCAAGGATGGAAGTGCGCTCACGCGCCTGGCGGTGCCGGCATGCATCGTGCGCACAGTCGCGCGGCATCGCAACCGCTGGGGTGGACCGCGTGTGCACTTGTGGCGCAGAAATCTCGGTTCATATCAAACGCTGGTCTGTGTGCCCGCGCCGTGCTTCAGAGCTTGATGGCGCCGCTCTTGACCAGTTGATCGATCTCAACCTGGTCAAGTCCCATCTCATTGAGCACTTCGCTGGTGTGTTGGCCCAGCATCGGTGGCGGGCGACGATAGGTCACGGGTGTCTTTGAGAACTTGAGCGGGCTCGCAATGCCGGGAGCTTCGACCCCCAGCGGATGTTTCAGGCTCAGTTGGGTCTTTTGATGCTTGGCCATCGGATGGTCAAGCGCCTGTTGGTAGTTGTTGATGGGCCCAGCGGGCACACCCACTTCCATGAACAGTTCTTCCCACTCCGAACGGGTGCGCGTCGTCAACACCTCCGCGAACAGCTCGTACATCACTTCCTGATGCGCCATGCGTCCACCGTTGTCGGCAAAGCGTGGATCGGTCGCCCATTCGGAGTGCCCCAGTGCCTTGCACAGCGCCACAAACTGCGATTGATTGGCGCTGGCGATGATGAGCAGGCCGTCCGAGCAGGGATACACGCCGTAGGGACCGATGTTCGGCGACACATTGCCGGTGCGGCCAGGGAGCTTGCCGCCGACCAGGTAGTTCGACAAGTGACCGGAGCTGATCGCCATGACCGTCGCGAACAGCGACATGTCGATGTGCTGTCCTTCACCGGTCTGATCGCGGTGATGCAGGGCCCCCAGAATGGCGACGGTCGAGTACATGCCAGTGAACAGATCCACCAGCGGCAGGCCCACGCGCTGAGGGCCCCCGCCCGGCTTGTCGTCGCGCTCGCCAGTGACACTCATGATGCCGCCCAAGCCCTGAAACAGATAGTCATAGCCCGGGCGTGAGGCCCACGGGCCGTCCTGGCCAAAGCCCGTCACCGAGCAATAGATCAGGCGTGGATTGATCTTCGTCAGCGACGCATAGTCCAGGCCATAGCGCGCCAGGTCACCCACCTTGAAGTTTTCTATGCAGATGTCTGCTGATTCAGCCATCCTGCGAACCAGCGCCTGACCCTGCGGGTTGGACAGGTCCACTGCTACCGACCGCTTGTTGCGGTTGGTCGACATGAAGTAGGCTGATTCGCGTGTCGACTTGCCCTCCATGTCCTTCAGGAAGGGCGGCCCCCATTGGCGCGATTCATCGCCCACGCCTGGCCGCTCGATCTTGATGATGTCCGCCCCCATGTCGCCCAGGATCTGCATGCACCATGGGGCAGCAAACACCCTTGACAAGTCAAGCACACGGATGCCGTGCAGCGGGCCGTGGATTTTTTGGCTGGCACCAGCGGCACCTGCATGGGTATCAGATTGCTGAGTCATGGTTCGGGCATTGGATGAAGTTGATTGACAAGCTGATTACCATGCCCAACTCAGATCATTGCCTCGATCAGAGACGGTCCTCGCGTTTGCAATGCGGCCGCCAAGGCGACATTGAATTCGTCGGCACTCGTCGTGCGCCATGCGGCAACCCCCATGCCTTGCGCCATCTGCACCCATGAAAGTTCAGGGTTGGTGAGCTCCAGCATGCTCATGGCCTTCGGGCCGGGCTTGGCGCCCACGCGCGCCAACTCGACCTGAAGAATGCTGTACTTTCGATTGGCGAAGATGATGGTGGTGACGTCGAGTTGCTCGCGCGCCTGTGTCCACAGTGCCTGCAATGTGTACATGCCACCACCGTCGCCCTGGAGGCAGATCACCCTCCGGGCGGGGCAGGCGATGGCCGCGCCAGTGGCCGCGGGCATGGCATAGCCGATCGATCCGCCGGTCAATTGCAGCCAATCGTGGGGCGCCGCCGTGCGGGTCGCGGCGCTGGTGGGTGCGCCTGACGTACCGCCTTCATCCACCACGATGGCGTTCTCAGGCAAGTAGTGCGACACCGCAGCGGCGATGGATTTCGGGTCGAGCCTGCCGCTGGCCAAAGACGAGCGCTCAAGCGGTGCAAGGTCGGCCTTGACCGCCTGGATGGACAGGGCTTGGCCGAGTGCATCCAGCGCACCGTCGACGTCGGCCTCGCGTTCGACCAGGGTGTGTAGCGTGCAACCATCAGGCGTGAGCCAATAGGGCTTGCCTGGGTAGGCGAAGAACGTCACGGGCGCCTGAGTGCCCACCAGGATCAGATGCCGTGTGCCCGCCAGTACTTCGGCCGCCTGTTCCCCGAAGTAGGGCAGACGAATCGGACTGACCCGGCCCGCCCCACGCTGCTGCCGTGACACGAAAGTGTCGGTGATGAGCCTGGCGCCGCTGGCCTTGGCGATGCGTTGTGCGAGTTCGAGCCGGCCGGCATCCAGCCGGCCATTGATGAGCATGACAGCCGGCTCGCCGCCACGCAGCACCTGCGCCACTGCGTCCACGCGCGCGGGATCAAACGCGGCTGGGATCGGTCGCTGCACAGGCGTCGAGAGTCGGCTGGTCGGATTCCATGCCGTGTCGGCGGGAAGGATCAGCGTGGCCACCTGGCCCGGGGGTGACAAGGCCGCCTGGATTGCGGCCGCTCCATCTGCGCTGACCTCATCTGCGGACGCGGAGGCACGCACCCAGCCCGAGACCGGCGCAGCGATGCCCTCGATGTCGGAGGTGAGGGGCGCCTCGTACTTGCGGTGGTAGCTGGCATGGTCGCCGACCACGTTGACCACCGGTGTGAACGCCTTCTTGGCGTTGTGCAGATTGGCCAAGCCATTGCCCAGCCCAGGGCCCAGATGCAGCAGCGTCGCGGCTGGCGTGCCCGTCATCCGCCCATAACCGTCGGCCGCCCCAGTGACAATGCCTTCAAAGAGCCCTAGCACGCACCGCATCTCGGGGTTGGTGTCGAGCGCCGCGACAAAGTGCATCTCGGACGTGCCTGGATTGGCAAAGCAAACCTTGACACCTGCTTCGACGAAGGTCTGGACAAGGGCCTCGGCCCCGCTGCGTTCGGCGCTAGCTTGCGTCATCGGTGTTCCTCTTGGAGTGAACTGTTCAGGCTAATTGGCCCCCGGCCGAGGACATTTCGACGCAAGAGCGCAGCATGGCGTGGTCGGTGTCGGCCGTCGGACATACGCAAGGGCCTCCGGTCAGGTTCTGCCGCAGAGCCGAAATTGCCGTTGTTCAGGCGTCGGCAGCGTCCAAGGCTACTCTGCTTCAATTCGCGCCGCCTTCATCATTCTTTCGGTCAGCACGATCTCGGCGCGCATGGCCGCCGCGAACTCCTCGGGGCCGGCCGGTCTGGGCGGGTTACCTTGAGCTTCCATCCTGGCGCGAATGTCCGGACGGGCCAAAGCTTCACGCATCACCTCCCAGATGCGATTGACGATGGCCGGTGGCGTGCCCGCTGGCACGGCCAGACCGCCGTAGCCGGTCACCTCGACACCGGCCAAACCCTGCTCGACCAGCGTCGGCACATCGGAGACTATCGGATTGCGTATGCCCGACGTGATGCCCAGCACGGCGACCTTGCCGACCTTCACTTGCGGCAGTGCTACCGAGGTGAAGATCATCGCGAAGTCGACCTGCTTGCCCATCACAGCCGTGAGCGACTCCGATGCACCCTTGAAAGGGATGTGGGTGGCCGTCACTCCGGCGGTGCTGAGCATCAATTCGGCCGCCAGATGCGCTGGCGAACCCGGGCCGCCAGAAGCGAAGTTCAGCTTCCCCGGGTTCTTGCGCGCCAGGTTGACCAAGTCCTTCAAAGTCTTTAGGCCTGAGTCGGCTGGCGCCACCAGCAGCATCTCGGCCGTGCCGGTGCGTCCGACCATGGTGAAATCCTTCAGGATGTCGAAGCCGGGATTTCTGCGCATGCGCATTGATGCCGCATGCACATTGGCGGCATACATCCAGGTGTACCCATCAGGTGCCGCACGTGCGGCGAGTTGCGCGCCCACACTCCCGGCGGCCCCGGCCCGGTTCTCGATGACGATGGGCTGCTTCAGCACGGCGCCCATCACCTCCACCAATGGGCGCATCGTGACGTCCGGCGAGGTTCCGGGAAGGAAGGGAATGATCAGAGTGATGGGGCGGTTCGGCCAGTCACCGGTCTGGGCCGAGGCAGGGCCGGTGAGCAGCGTGGCAGCGGCCATGCCGAGAGTTTGTCGGCGGGTGAAGGTCACGACGGTCTCCTTGTATTTGGTCGATGTGGCATAGTCGCTTGAATTACTCGCCATGGCGGGCAGAGGCCGTCTCGCGCGATAAGACCTGGCACCGCAGAAGCAGTCTCTGTGTCGTCGGATCAATATCTGTGCGCCGGTGCAGACAGCGGCGGTTGTCCCAAATGATCACGTCGCCCGGTGTCCAGTTCTGCTCGACGATGCGGTCTTCAGGAATGGCATGGCTCCACAGTTCGTCCAGCAGGGCTTCGCTGTCTTCGAGCGACAACCCAGGGATGTAGGCCCAGTCTCGACGGCCGAGATAGAGGCATTTCGCACCGGTCTCGTTGTGCTCCCGGACAATCGGGTGAACGGCTCCCGGCGCTTCTCGAGGGTCGTCGAATGGTTCGAAACCACGCCGCAGTTCGCCCACGCTGGAATGCGCGGCGTCGTGCTTGAGGGTCAGCCCATCGATCCGCGCCTTCAGCACATCGGGCAAGCGCTCATATGCCGCGCGCTGGTCGACAAAGAAGGTGTCTCCACCCTGCGGCGGAATCAGGACTCCGAGCAACACACTCGCCGGCGGCGGGTTGTCGAGATAGGTCATGTCAGAGTGCCATACAGCTTCGCCACTGCCAAGCCCACCGATCGGCTTGCCATCGACGACGATGTTGGAGATCTTCGTCACATAGAGGTTGTCGATCTTCGCGCGCTGTTCCGCAGTCAATCGGCCGATCGGGATCTGCTCAAGTGGACCGAAGCGCTGGCTGAAAGCCTGGAGGCCGGCCTTGTCGAGGGTCTGGCCCCTGAAGCGCAAGACGCCATAGTCGAGCCAGGCCTTGTAAATGACCTCGAACACCTGGTCAGACATGTTGGCAAGGTCAACGCCGGACACGTCCGCGCCAAAGCCCTCGCAAATCGGTTTGATTTCAATCATGTGAGTCTCCTCTGCAGGCGTCCTGCTGCTCGGCCTCGCGCATGGCCTTGGCTGCCGGTTGTTCCACCAAGTTGCCGTGCTTGTCGATGGCGCCCGCTCCAGTCGAGGCTTCCATCGCCCATCGCGGGGCAATCAAGCGCGCCGTGATGATCGTCTTGGGGTCGGCGGCGAAATGGTTGAAGTACTCCTTCAACGCAGCGCCGAGCACCGTCTCGTGGTACAGAACGCGCTCGACCTGACCTGGACCATATTCGCCCGGCTGGGCGCTGAGCGCTTCGCTGTACCAGGCTTTCGCATCTTCGATCCCGAACTTGAAAACCTTGGTCTTGGGAAATGGTTGTTTGCGGTCGTCGAGCCAGCCTCCGACCATGTCGAGGATGTCGCCAATTCCGTCCCGGGACAGTCCGACCATGGTCCGTTCGCGACGCCGAAGGCTCATCTCATACCAGGGCTGGAGCAGCATCCGCTCGTTGGCCAGCCGCGCACGCCACGTGGACGCATTCCGCCCAGGTTGGGAGAAATTGACCGGGCAGGCGTCGACCGACTCAAGATCGATCGGTGGCAACTCGTCTGCACAGTCTTCCAGGACGGGGCCGGACGATCGATTGAGAAGGTCGAGGCCCGCCTCAATCACCCGGCGTTGGAAGGCCGGATCATTGGGCTTGCCGAGCGGGTACCCAAATGGGAATGTGACCCACAGGAGGCGTGGTGGCCGAAGCGCAGCGGCATTTTCGCGGACCAGTGCAATGCCTGTGGTCAGGATGCCTTCGGACTCAAGATAGTGCGCGATGGCGCAGGTGGCACGCGTGCAGTTTGGGCAAACTGGTGTGATGAACACCGCGTCCACACCGTCGCGTTTGAGAAAGGAAGCGAGCGAACGCACCGATGTCTCGTAGGCGTCCGGCATCAGCCCGCCGCCCATGAAACTATAGTGCGCCGAAGCCAGACCGCCGATCACACCGTCCGCCGCGAGTTCACGAAACCGGTCGAGCGGGAATACGACATTCACGTCATCACGAAATCCCGACCGATCGAAATTCGTCGACACGTGCGACATGATGAGATTCGCCGTGTCCTGGTCGCTGGTAATGACACGGTAGGAAGCATCTGACAGTTCGAAGTTTTCTTCGCCCCGGACGTGAAGTCCGGCGGTCGTGATCACGGCGAACCGCATCTCGCTGACCGGTTTGGGGCGCTCGACCCAGGAGAAAGGCTCGAGTGGCGGGAGCTGCTTCATCAGCACATGGTCGCGGTCATACCTCGACAAATCCGAGAGCCTCACCATGTCTTACTTCCCTTCATGTCTTACTGACCTCCATGCATTAGAAAGCATAGTCCGCGGGGCCTTCAGCTGGGATTCCAGTCCAACGGAATGTGATTACACTCTGGAATCGGAACACTTCGCACTTGGGCGGGTGAGCCGCAATTGATTCGCGGGCGCAATGGGCATCAGACTGGACGATCTCGACCTCTTCTTCGCTGTCGCCGCGAGCGGCGGTGTTCGACGCGCGTCCATGGACCTGGATGTGCCGCAGCCGACGATCACCAAGGCGATCAAGCGCCTCGAGAGCGAGGTCGGATTCGAGCTCTTCGAGCGGGGCCCCCGCGGGATGCGGCTGACTGAAGTTGCCCGGCGCTTTCAAGGCAGGGCACAACTGGCCCACCAGGGTCTGGCCGAAGCGGTGCGTGAGGCTGCGGCCATCCAGCTCGGCTCCTTGAGCGTCCTGCGGATTGGGGCGTCGACCCAGTACATTCAACAGCTGATAGCGCCGGTGGCTATGGAACTGCTCCAAGCTCGCCCACTCGCGCAGGTCCGCCTGAACCTGGGACTCGGGGACGCGCTTCTGCGTGGCCTGTCGAACGGCGAATACGATTTGGCGGTCTGCGCTTCGACGCCGCAAGTCGGGGCGGGATTCATGTCCGAACTGCTGTTCGACGACGACATCGTCATCGTGGCACGCAGCGGCCATCCGTTGCAGCGTCGGAAGTTCTCACTGGCCGCGCTCAGCGACTATCGATGGATCCTGCCTGGGCCCGGGGCGATGGTTCGCCGCGCACTTGAGGAGCGACTGGCCGAAGCGGGCGCACCACCGCCGGTCGTCGCGTTGGAAGTGTCCGAGTCTGCAGCGCAGGTCTGGCCCATGCTGCCCGGAACGGACTTCCTGGCATTGTCTGGAGAGGCGGCCACCCGGACGCCGCAGGCACGTGGCCTGGCGACGTTCAACGCCGAACAGGCGCGCTTCAAACGCACCATTGCACTCTATCGTCGCAGCGACGAGGTGTCGCCAATCGTTGATCGCTGCGTCGAGATCCTGCGTGCGCACTGCCGACGGCTCCACAAGTCCGGATGAAGCGGGATCGACCGGGCAAGTCTGAACGCGGGGACATCATCACCCAGTGCGGTGGCCTGCCTGGCGCACGAAGGGTCACTTGGGAATGCGAACCATCATTTCACTGTAGCCACGCACAAAGTTGTTGCGCACGCGCACGGGTTCAGCCAGCACCTCAATGGCCGGGAAGCGCTTGAGGATCTCTTCCCACAGGATCTTCAACTGCAACTCGGCCAAGCGGTTGCCAACGCAACGATGGATGCCAAACCCGAAGCTCAGGTGCTGGCGCGGGCGCGGGCGGTCGATGATGAAGGCATCGGCGTTGTCGATGACAGATTCATCGCGGTTGCCCGAGTAGTACCACATCACCACTTTGTCACCCTTCTTGATCTGCTTTCCACCCAGTTCAGTGTCCACCAGAGCGGTGCGGCGCATGTGCGGCAGCGGAGTCTGCCACCGGATGATCTCGCTGACCATGCTGTCGATCAGAGGTGGGTTGGCGCGCAGTTTGGTCCATTGTTCGGGATGACGGTGCAGTGCCAGGAGGCCACCCGTCATGCTGTTGCGGGTGGTGTCGTTGCCGCCCACGATGAGCAACACCAAGTTGCCCATGAACTCCAAGGGGGACATGTTGCGCGTGGCCGGCCCGTGGGCCAACATGGAGATCAGGTCGGTCTTTGGGGGCGCGTTCACTCGCTCGTTCCAAAGCTCCGTCATGCGCAGGGCCATCTTGCGCAACTCGGCGTCTCGTTCTTGCTGCGTGGACACCACGCCCCCGCCAAGCTCGGGCACGCTGGTCGCCACATCGGACCACCAGGTGAGCTTTCGCCGTTCTTCCAGCGGGAAATCGAACAGCGTCGCCAGCATCAGTGTGGTGAGCTCGATAGACACCTTGTCCACCCAGTTGAACGCTTCATCGCGTGGCAACTCGTCCAGCACCTTGCAGGTGCGCTCACGGATCAAGCCCTCCATGCTGGCCAGGTTCCCCGGCGCCACGATCGGGCTCACGGCCTTGCGTTGTTCGTCGTGCTTGGGCGGATCCATGGCAATGAACATCTGCAGACGCTGGTTGTTCGGCCGATCGAACAACGCAATGCCACCCTGCGTCCAATCAGAGGAATACACAGCGTGATTCGTGTCGACCGCCATGATGTCTTGGTAGCGTGTGACCGACCAGAACGTGCCGGCAAACGGACTGTGAGTCAAGTGCACCGGGTCTTCACGGCGAAGTCGTTCGAACACCAGGCCCACGGTGTCGTTCTCGAAAAGCGCCGGGTCGCTGGGATTCAGCGCTTCCAGTGGCAGGCCGGCGATGTGGGTGCGGGCGGTGGCTTGGGCGTCTTTCAAGGCGTGCATGTTGGTTTCCTTCTCGTGTCTATCGTTGGCCCTTGCGATTCATCGGGCGCATAGGCGCGCTCTGGCCTCGTCATACTCCCGCTTGAGGCGCGCCACGAGTTCGCCTGCCGGCAGCACTTCGCGAACGGCACCGATGCCTTGGCCGCAGCCCCAAATGTCCTTCCAGGCCTTGACCGGCCCCCCGCCTTCGCCGCTTGCGAAATCTATCTTGTTCGAGTCGTTTTGCGGCAGCTTGTCGGGGTCCAGGCCAGCGTTGCGGATGCTGCCCTTGAGGTAGTTGGCATGAACGCCTCTGAAGAAGTTGGTGTACACGATGTCGTCGGAGTTGCTCTCGACGATCATCTGCTTGTAGCCTTCCACGGCGCGGGCCTCCTGGGTGGCGATGAAGGCCGAACCAATGTAGGCCAGATCGGCACCCATGGCCTGCGCGGCCAGGATGGCGCCGCCCGACGAGATGGCACCCGACAGCGCCACCGGGCCGCCAAACCATGCCCGGATCTCGGCCACGATCGCGAACGGGCTCTTGACACCGGCGTGGCCGCCGGCGCCCGCGGCCACCGGGATCAAACCATCGGCACCCTTTTCGATGGCCTTCCGGGCAAAGGTGTTGTTGACGACGTCGTGCAGCACCACGCCACCCCAGGCATGCACGGCGTGGTTGACCTCTTCACGCGCGCCGAGGCTGGTGATGACAATCGGCACCTTGTACTTGGCGCAGACCTGTATGTCGTGCTCAAGCCGATCATTGCTCTTGTGCACGATCTGGTTGATGGCATAGGGTGCCGCGGGGGCGTCGGGGTGAGCTTGGTCGTGCGCGGACAGGGCTTCGGTGATCTCGGCCAGCCATTCGTCGAGCTGCGAAGCGGGCCGGGCATTGAGTGCGGGCATCGCGCCCACCACACCCGCCTTGCACTGCGCGATGACCAGCTTGGGGTTGCTGATGATGAACAGCGGCGAACCGATGACGGGGAAGCTCAGTTTGCTGAGGATCGGAGGCAGGTAGCGGGCAGGCGCAGTCATGGGCAGATCACTAAGGGGTGGAACACGATGCAAAGACAGGGACGGGCCAACCAGCCCTCATCGACCCTGGAAGCTCGGCGCGCGCTTTTCGACAAAGGCCAGCGCGGCCGACTTGTGATCGGACGTCTCGAAAGTGCGCATCATGTGTATGGCTTCGCAGTCCATCACATCAGCCAGTGAGCCACCACGCAGGGTGACGTTCAGATTGCGCTTCATGTAGCCCACGGCGATGGTGGGCAAGGCGGCCAGCTCGGCTGCCCATGATCGGGCCGCTTCTGGCAACTGTGCAGAAGGCACCGCGCGGTGGACCAAGCCGATGCGCTGTGCTTCAGCTCCGGTGACGACCTGGCCGGTGAAGTACATCTCGCGCGCCTTGGCCGCACCAACGATGTGGCTGAGGAAATAGCTGCCGCCGAAATCACCAGACAGGGCAATCTTGGAAAACGCGGCGGTCAGCTTGGCATCGTCCGTGGCGATGCGCAGGTCGCAGGCCAGTGCCAAACATAGGCCGGCACCCGCCGCAGGGCCAGGAATGACCGCCAACGTCGGCTTGGGCATCTCGTGCAGCCAGCGGCTGACTTCCATGCGGGTGCGCAGATCGGTGACCCTGTGGTCAAAGCTGGTGGCCGATGCCTCGCCGCCGGCGCGCTGCGCGAAGCCCTTGACGTCGCCGCCGGAACAGAAGGCCGCGCCGGCGCCGGTAAGCACCACCAGGCGCACAGCAGGGTCGTTGGCCAGTCGGGGCAGGGCCTCGGACAGGCCGTCAAACATGGCCAGCGACAGCGCGTTGCGCGCCTCCGGGCGGTTCATGGTCAGCGTGGCGATGCCGCCTTCGATCGTTTCCAACAGGTCTTGGCTCATGAGGTTCCTTCGTAAAACATTGGCGCTGGTAAGGGCATGTCGATACTTCCAGTAGGCAGGCTGTGCCGATCAGCTGATTTCCAGCGGCGTGATCTTGATTTTTGCGCGCCCATGCCACATCAACCGCCGCACACGGGTCAGGTCTTGATGCCCTTGTCGAACGCCGGCCGCGCCTCCAGGCGCTTCACGTAAGCATGCAGGTGGGTCAATTCTTCGGGCATGCAGCCCAGGCGGCGTGACATGTAGCAAGCGTGGCCCAGCATGAAGTCCACCCCGGACAGACTACCGATCATGTAGTCCTTGCCGGCCATGTTCTCGTTCAATGGCTCCAAGGCCTTGGTCAACAGGCGCTTGGCTTGGCCGAGAGTCTCTTCGTTTCGCCGCTCTGGTGGCAGCAGCAAGGTATGCACGACGATGGTGTTGATCGGCGGCATCACCATGCCCTCACAGTAGTGGAACCACTGCAAGTACCTCGGGAACAGGGGTGAATTCACGGCCGGCTTGAGCGTGCCGTCGCTGCGGCGCGCGATGATGTACTCGACGATGGCGCCGGACTCATAAATCATCACCTCGCCGTCTTCCAGCACCGGCACCCGGCCCAGCGGGTGACGTGCCCGATGCTCGTCAGACTTCAAGGCCTTGGGGTTGAACTCCATGCGGTTGAGTTCATAAGGCAATTGCAGTTCTTCCAGCAGCCAGACGATGCGCCCAGCGCGGCTGTTGGGGGCATGGTGCAGTTTCATCACGGGTGTCTCCTATTTCAGGTCGGGGTTGCTGGCATGGTTTCACCAAGCCAGGTCATCGTGCACTTCGCGAATCGCCGTCCGTGCGCTGCTCCACGCGCCGCAGGTGCCAGTCCTCGGAGCCGAACTGCGCCTCAATCATCGTCGCGCGGCGGAAGTAGTGACCCACCGCCAGCTCCTCGGTCATGCCCATGCCGCCGTGGATCTGCACCGTAGCCTGGCCGACGAAGCGGCAGGCGCGAGAGACCATGACCTTGGCCGATGAAACCGCGCGCTCACGTTGCGCCACATCGGCGCCAAGATGTTGCAGCGACGCCCAGGTCAGCGCCTCGGCCTGCACGCGTGCAATGTGCATGTCGGCGATGCGGTGCTGCAGCACCTGAAACGCGCCGATCGGCTGGCCGAATTGCTTGCGCTGGCGCGCGTGCTCAATGGTCGTTTTCTGCAGCTGGTCCATCACGCCCAGCGCCTCGGCGCACAGCGCCAGCGTCGCTTCATCCAGCGTGCGCTCCAGCGCCTGCTGCGCCGCGTTTCCGGGTTCGCACAGCAGAGCATCGGCCGGTAGCGCCACGTCGAAAGCCAGTTCACTGGCCCAGTTGCCATCCACCGTGCGGAAGTCGCGGCGCACAATGCCCGGCGTGTTCGAAGCCACCCAGACCAGGGTAACTGCGCCTTGGAGCAACGCGCTTACGATGAAATGCGTCGCGCCCGGCGCCGCCAACACCAGCGACTTGCGCCCGAGCAAGTGCCAGCCTGGCCCCAGGCGGGCGAGCGTGGTCTGCGTTGGCAGCCGGTCATGGCGCGCCGCTACTTCGCCGCCGGCCCAGGCCGGGCGGATGCTGCCATCGGTCAGCGCGGCCAGCCGCTCGTCGGAGCCGCAGCGCGCCAGCAGTCCGCCACAGATCACTGCACCACCGAGATAGGGCTCGCCAGCGAGTGCGCCGCCCAAAGCCTGCATCACCAGCAGGTGCTCGGCCGCGCTGCCGCCGGTGCCGCCCACGCGCTCGGGGAAGGCGCAGCCGAGCAGGCCCAGATCCTGCGCCAGGCCCTGCCACAGCGTCTGCAGCCCCTCAGGACGCTTAAACAGCGTCAGGCGCTGCTCGAAAGCGAAGCGCTGTTCCAGCCAGCGCTGCAGGCTGTCGCGCAGCAGCGTTTGTGTCTCGTCGAAATCGTGTGGCGTGTTCATGGTGTCACCCGCGCAGGCCCAGCAACTGGCTGGCAACAAGGTTGCGCTGGATCTCGTTGGTACCGGCGTAGATCGACGCGGCGCGGTCGTTGAGGTAGGTGCTCATCGCGAACACCGCCGACTCGGGCAGCAGCAACTCGCCTTCGCCTGCATCGGACAGTTCTACACGCGCCGCACCAGCCAGGCCGGCAATCTGCAGGCTCAGTTCGGTCAGCCGCTGTCGCGTCTCGGAGCCCAGCAGCTTGCCTATCGACGGGTGGATCCGATTCGGCTCCTCGCCGCGCGTGCTGGCCGCCAGCGTGCGCAAGTCCATCGCCTCGATGGCGTCGACGCGGCACGCAGCGTCGGCCAGCTTCATCCCGATGTCGCTGCGCTCGGGATCGTCCGCCGGCCGCCCGGCGAATGCCTCGTCGCGCGCCTGGTACAGGCGGCGCAGCCGCGCGCGCAGGAGCGGCGAATGCATGCCGCCGCGCTCGTGCTGCAGCAGGTACTTGGCGACCGTCCAGCCGCGGTTCTCCTCGCCCAGCACCGCACTCGCCGGCACGCGTACGTCATCGAAGAACACCTGGTTCAGCTCGTGGTCGCCGGAGATGCTGATGATTGGCCTGACCGTGATGCCGGGCAACTTCAGGTCGAACAGCAGGAAGCTGATGCCGCTTTGCGCCTTGGCCTGCGCATCGGTGCGCACCAGGCAGAAGATCCTGTTGGCGTATTGCGCGTAGGTGGTCCAGATCTTGGTGCCGTTGATGATGTAGTGGTCGCCGTCGCGCACCGCACGGCATTGCAGCGAGGCCAAGTCCGATCCGGAACCGGGCTCGGAGTAGCCCTGCGTCCAGTAGTCCTCGCCGCTGCGGATGCGCGGCAGATAGTGCGCCTTCTGCTCGGCGGTGCCAAAGGCCAGCATCACCGGCGCGACCATGCGCGGCCCCTGCGAAGCGAAGGTCGGTGCGTCGGCCGCCGCCAGTTCATTGGCAAACAGAAAATGCTGCACGGGCGACCAACCGGTGCCGCCCCATTCCACGGGCCAGTGCGGAACATTCCAGCCGCGCTTGCCCAGGATGCGATACCACTGCATGGCCGGCCCGAACTCGGAGAACACGCCTGCGCTGCGCCGCGCCGCCACGCGCAACTCATCGGTGAGTTCGGCGTCGAGAAAGCGCCGTACTTCGTCGCGGAAGTCCAGGTCCGGCTTGTTCAGCACCAATGTCATCGTGGTTCTCCAATAGTCCTGGCCCGGGCATCGTTCCGAAGGCGATGGGCGGTGGGTATTGCGCTAGTAACACCAACCGGTACGCGGCAAGCCTTGTTTCGGGCTGGCTTGCATTCTGCACCAAACGGTTCAGAATGTAAACATGGCACGCCCCCTTGAATTCGATCGATCCAAAGCCGTAGACCGCGCATTGGTGCTGTTCTGGCGCAAAGGCTACCAAGCCACGTCATTGGCCGACCTTCTGAAGGCCATGGGCATTGGCCGCAGCAGCTTCTACGCCACGTTCACCGACAAGCGCAGCCTCTTTATCGAGTGTCTCGAACTGTTTTCGAACCGCACCTTGGAGATGCTGCAAAGCGCCTGCGCCGAGATGCCGCCGATCGACGCCTTGCAGAGCTTCTTCGAGCGCAGTTTCAGCAGCCTGCGCGGCGCCGGCAGCGCCAGGGGGCACTGGGGCTGCATGCTGGTGAACACTGTTTTGGAGATGGCTGGAGTCGATGATGACCTCGCCTCGCGCGCCAGCCGTCGTGTGGACGACTTGCAACCCATCTTTCAGGCCTGCCTTGAGGATGCTGGCGCAACACCGACGCGCGCCGAGGAGTTGGCTGCCATGCTGGTGCTGTTCAATGAGGGTGTCCGCGTGTCCAGCCGCCGCCGTCTGCCCGAGGCGCAGAACCTTCAAACCATCGCCACGACCTTTCGTTTTGTCCGCGGCAACATCGAATGACTGCCATGTCCGCCCCAAGCGGCGAGGCACTGGATTCTGAGCTTGTCGCCGCTGCCAGCGTCAGCGAGGCCAGGTGAGGTGCCAGGAAGCCGTCATTCAGCTGGTGCTGGACGGGGTGTACCGGTGCGGTGCCGATGGCGTGCCGGTGTTCGTCCAAGCCGGTGCGCCCACAGACGACGAACTGCACGCTCTGCTGCACACGGTCATCGCCCGGCTGATGAAGATGCTCACGCGCCGGGGCGTGCTGGTCGAGGAGATGGGGCAGACCTGGCTGGCCGAGCCGGACGCCGACGGGGACGAAGCGCTCACGCTGCGGCCACTGCAGGCGGCAGCCATCACTTACCGCAACGAGTTTCGCCAGTTTGTGACGCGCCAGATTGAGATGTGGGCCGAGGGTGTGAAGATCTCCGGCGCCACGGTGGACTGAGCCATGGCGGCTTTGGGCAACTTTGCACCCACGGGCGATTACGCGTTCCCTTACCGCGATTTGGTGGGGGCTCGCGTGCTGGTGACGGGCGGTCGCGGCACCCTGGGCGCCGCCATTTGCCGGGGCTTTGCGTCTTTGGGCGCACAAGTCTGGAGTGTGGACCTGTCGCCCGCTGAGGGCGGCGAGCAGCACCCGCAAATTGCGCACCGCGTGGCCGATGTGCGCGACCGCGCTTCGCTGCAGGCGGTGCAGGCCGAGGTGGCGCAGACAGAAGGCCTGGATGTGCTGGTCAACGCGCATGGCTTGCAAATCCGTTCGGATTTTGCCGGTTGTGACGAAGAGACCTGGATGACGCTGACCGATGTGAACCTGAATGGCGTTTTCCGCAGCTGCCAAGTGTTTGGCGAACCCATGCGCACACGCGGTGGCGCGATTGTGAACATTGGCTGTGTCAACGGGGTGGTGGTCTCGGGCAAGGGCACGCCTTACGGCATTCAAAAAGCGGCCGTTTCGCACATGACCAAGGTGATGGCCGTCGAGTGGGCGCCGCTGGTGCGCGTGAATGCACTGGCTCCCACCGCCATTCCCTCAGGCATGACGAAGGATTTGTTTGCCAACCCGGATTACGTGCGCGCCAAGACGCAAACCATTCCGCTCAAACGCACCGGTACCGAAGAAGACATCGTGCACGCGGTCATGTTTTTGGCTTCATCGGCTTCGGGTCTGGTCACTGGGCACACCTTGATGATGGACGGGGGCTTGTCTTTGGTGTAAAGGGCAAGCCATTACCGCGCAGGCAACACCAGTTGCCAGCCTTCAGGACAGTAGGCGGTGTAAGGGTAGAACTGTCTGGCCGAAGCGCAAAAATAACTGGCGTTGACCGGTGCAGGCGGGGGTGCTGCGTAGCTGATGGGCGGTGAAACGTAGCTGACGGAGGGCGCTGCAGGTTCGGGTTGGCTGGCTGCGGCATTGATGGCCGCACCGGCCAGGCCCAAAACCACCAAAGCCCCAAGCCACTCTGCGGCTCGGTGACTGCCATGTTTTCCATGGTTGCCGTAGTTGCCGTGGCTGTTGCCTGGGTGGCGGGGGCCGTGGCGTCCTTCGGCCAGGGCCAAGCTGCTCACGCTGGCGATCAAAACTCCCAAAATCAGTGGGCGCAAGACTTTGTTCATGGAAGGACCTTGTGGGTGTAGGTGCCTCTATAACGGCTGGTGCCGCTGTGCGTTGACTGCGCGGCGCAGCAGAACGCTGAAGTTGTAAGCGCTTGTAGAGGCACGTAAGGCTCACTGTTCTTTGAGCACCCGCCGGTACTGCACCGCCTCTGCCACATTCGTAGCAGTAATTGTGTCGCTGCCCGCCAGGTCCGCGATGGTGCGGGCGACTTTGAGGCTGCGGTGCACGCTGCGGCCGCTCCAGCCGAGTTTGACGGCGGCTTTTTGCAGCAAGGCAGTGGCGTTGTCGTCCAGGCGCGATTGATTGTCGATGGCCTGGCCTTGCAGGTCGGCGTTGGTGCAGCCTTGCCGTGCCAGGGCGAGTTCGCGGGCGGCCAGACTGCGCGCCGCAATCGTAGCGGTGCTTTCTCCGGGTGGGGCGCTCAGCAAGTCGTGCGCAGGCAGGCTGGGCACTTCGATGTGCAAGTCGATGCGGTCCAGCAGCGGGCCGCTGAGCTTGCCCTGGTAGCGGCTGACCTGGTCGGGTGAGCAGCGGCAGGCGCGGGAGGCGCTGCCCAAATAGCCGCAAGGGCAGGGGTTCATGGCGGCGATCAACTGAAAGCGCGCCGGAAACTCGGCTCGCCGAGCGGCCCGCGCGATGGTGATGGTGCCCGTCTCCAGAGGTTCGCGCAAGGCCTCCAGCGCTGCACGCGGAAATTCGGGCAGCTCGTCCAGAAACAGCACACCGTGGTGCGCCAGTGAAATTTCACCTGGGCGCGGTGGCGAGCCGCCGCCCACCAAGGCCACCGCGCTGGCGGAGTGATGGGGCTGGCCCGTGGGGCGTTGTGCCCAGCGTGTCAGGTCAAAACGCCCCGCCAGGCCGGCGATGGCGGCCGATTCCAAGGCGTCTTCGATGGCCATGGGCGGCAGCAAACCCGCAAAGCGCTGCGCCAGCATGGACTTGCCTGAACCCGGCGGGCCGATCATGAGCAGCGAATGGCCTCCTGCAGCGGCGATTTCCAGCACCCGTTTGATGCCTGCTTGGCCTTTCACATCGGCCAGGTCGGCATAGCGTGGAGGGGCGCTGGGCGTGGTGGCGGCCATGCGCGACCAGCCGTCGCTGGGCTCGGGTGGCGGCTCATTGGATGGCGGCAAGAACTGTTGCACTACATCGAGCAGGTGGCGAGCCCTGAACACTTCGGCATCTGGCACCAGCGCCGCTTCTTCGGCGCTGCCCGGGGGCAAGACCAGCCGCGTGCGAACCTGCTGCCGGCGCAGCACCAAGCTCATGGCCAGTGCGCCGCGCACCGGACGCAGCTCACCCGACAGCGACAACTCCCCTGCAAATTCGTAGCCCGCCAGTTTGCTCGCGTCAATCTGTCCACTGGCTGCCAAAATGCCCAGCGCGATGGGCAAATCCAGACGCCCGGAGTCTTTGGGCAAGTCGGCCGGGGCCAGGTTGACGGTGATGCGTTGGTTGTGCGGAAAGTCCAGCCCGCTGTTTTGCAGGGCCGAGCGCACCCGTTCGCGGGCTTCTTTGACTTCGACATCCGCCAGGCCCACCAGCGTGAAGCTGGGCAGACCATTCGCCAAGTGCACCTCAACGGTGACGGCGGGCGCCTGCAAGCCAACCAAAGCGCGGCTGTGCACCAAACTGAGACTCATATCCCCTCCCTGCCCCATGCTGGTGCATGGTGTGTACTCGTGCAGCCAGACGTGATGCACGTAAGTTGTTTGAATGCTATTCAACCATGCACAGAGTTAAAAAGCACTGGTGAATGCCCTTGTAGAAGGCGATGAAAGAGGGTTGGCACGCTCCCTGCATAGATGGACAACCCTTTTCACTTCATTGGAGCTCTTCATGAAAAAAATCTTCGTTCCTTCACTCATCGCCTTGGCTTTGGGTTCCGTGAGTGGTATGGCACAAGCCCAGGCGGCAGCGCCCGAAAGCAGTCTGTATTTCAATGTGGGCGCCGTCAGCGACTACCGCTACCGTGGCATTTCCCAGTCGCGCCTCAAGCCTGCTGTGCAAGGCGGCTTTGACTACGCGGACAAGAGCGGTTTTTATGTCGGAGCCTGGGCTTCCGGCATCAAGTGGATCAAGGACGCGGGTGGCGATGCTTCGGTCGAAGTCGATCTGTACGGTGGCTACAAAGGCGCTGTGGGCGACGTGTCCTATGACGTGGGTTTCTTGCGCTATGAGTACCCCAGCAACAAGCTGGCGATCGACGCCAACACCAATGAGGTTTACGGGGCCGTCACCATGGGCCCCGCCACTTTGAAGTACTCCCATGCGGTGTCTAATCTGTTTGGTTTTACCAACAGCAAGAACAGCTACTACCTGGACCTGAGCGGCACCTTTGACATGGGCAACGGATTCAGCCTGGTGCCACATGTGGGTTACCAGTCCGTCAAAAACAATTCGCCTGCTTCTTATACAGACTATTCACTGACCTTGGGCAAGGACCTGGGTAACGGTCTGTCAGCGACAGCCGCTTTGGTGGGCACCGATGCAGACAAAGCGGCGTACTACACACCCGCGGGTAAATTCACAGGCAAAACCGGCGTGGTTGTGGGCCTGAAATACGCCTTCTGATTGCCACTCAATTCAACAAGGAGCCATCATGAAACTGGTGACCGCCATCATTAAACCCTTCAAGCTGGATGAGGTGCGTGAAGCACTTTCGGGCATCGGCGTGCAGGGCATCACCGTGACCGAAGTCAAAGGCTTTGGTCGTCAAAAGGGCCACACCGAGCTGTACCGCGGCGCGGAATACGTGGTCGACTTTTTGCCCAAAGTGAAGATCGAAGCCGCTGTCTCGGACGAACTCGTCGAGCGCGTGATTGAAGCCATCGAATCCGGTGCCCGCACCGGCAAGATCGGCGACGGCAAGATCTTTGTGTACGACCTCGAACAGGTGATTCGCATTCGTACCGGTGAAACCGGCGGCGAAGCCCTTTGACGAATAAGAAAGAGAGTCGAAAATGAAAAATTTTCTCGTTACCTTGGCCTTGGGCCTGAGTCTGGGTTTGGGTTTGGGTGTGTTCGGCACGGCTTCTGTGGCCACTGCACAAACCGCTCCCGCCGCAGTGACGGCACCGGCTGCTGAAGCCAAACCGGCCGATGCCGCTGCACCCGTTGCAGTACCCGCAGCAGCAGCCACAGCTGCTCCGGCCGCCGCCGAAGCAGCGCCCGTGTTGGTGCCCAACAAAGGCGACACCGCCTGGATGATGGTGTCCACCATCCTGGTGATCATGATGGTTATTCCTGGCTTGGCCTTGTTTTACGGTGGCTTGGTGCGCAGCAAAAACATGCTGTCGGTGCTGATGCAAGTGGTGGTCACCTTCTCGATGATCACCGTGTTGTGGTTCATCTACGGTTACAGCTTGGCGTTCACCGAGGGCAATGCCTTCATCGGTGGTTTTGACCGCCTGTTTATGAAAGGCATCTGGGACAACGCAGCAGGCACCTTTGCCAATGCCGCCACCTTCAGCAAGGGCGTAGTTATCCCTGAAATCTCGTTCGCAGCCTTCCAAGCCACGTTTGCAGGTATCACATGCGCACTGATTGTGGGTGCCTTCGCTGAGCGCATCAAGTTCTCTGCCGTGTTGGCCTTCATGGCGTTGTGGTTCACTTTCAGTTACCTGCCTATTGCACACATGGTCTGGTTCTGGATGGGCCCTGACGCCTACTCCGCCAAAGAAGTGGCCGATGAGATGACCAGCAAAGCCGGTTTGATCTGGCAGTGGGGTGCGCTGGACTTTGCAGGCGGCACCGTGGTGCACATCAATGCCGCTGTGGCTGGTTTGGTCGGTGCCTTCATGATTGGCAAACGCGTGGGCTATGGCCGTGAAGCTATGGCCCCGCACAGCCTGACCTTGACCATGGTGGGTGCGTCCTTGCTGTGGGTGGGTTGGTTCGGCTTCAACGCTGGTTCGGCCCTGGAAGCCAACGGTTTTGCAGCGCTGGCCTTCATCAACACGCTGGTGGCCACAGCCGGTGCGGTGCTGGCCTGGTGTGTGGGTGAAGCCATGATGCGCGGCAAAGCCTCCATGCTGGGTGCCGCTTCGGGTGCTGTCGCCGGTTTGGTGGCCATCACGCCTGCTGCGGGTAACGTGGGCATCGGAGGTGGTCTGGTGATCGGAGTCGTGGCAGGTTTTGCTTGCCTGTGGGGTGTCAACGGCCTCAAGAAGATGCTGGGTGCTGACGATTCCCTGGATGTGTTCGGTGTGCACGGTGTGGGCGGTATCGTTGGCGCCTTGTTGACCGGCGTGTTCAACTCGCCAGCTTTGGGTGGCCCCAGCGCTGTGGGTGACTGGGTCACGGTGGCCATGATTGCCCCCGATGCTTACTCCATCGCTGCGCAAGTCTGGACACAGGCTAAGGCTGTGCTGTTGACCATCGTCTGGTCGGGCGTGGTCTCGGTGGTCGCCTTCAAGATTGTGGACCTGACCATTGGTCTGCGCGTCACTGAAGATGAAGAGCGAGAAGGTCTGGACATCTCCTCCCATGGAGAGTCGGCTTACCACGGCTAAAAGCCTTTTACGACAGGTTTCATTGCAAGCGGTGGCGCAAGCCACCCCCTCATCAGCCCGCAGTGCTTCGGCCCTGCGGGCTGTTTCTTTGGGGTTGGGTGTTGGCCAGTTTGTCCTGAACTTTGATCGGGGTACGTGCCTGCGGGCGCACCGTTGGACGACAGGGCCTCGGGCACAATGGTTTTCATGCACACAGCCACCTTGTTGACCCCTTCCTGGACCGTCCTGACCATCGAACCCGATGGTTTGGGCGAATCGCCGTTTTGGCACCCGCAAGAGCAGCGCTTGTATTGGGTGGACATTCCCGGGCTGCGCATCGCACGTGTGGCGGTGCAGGGCCTGCAGGCCCAAGGGCCGGTTGAGTATTGGCCCTTGGCGCAAGAGCCGGGCTGCATCGCGCCTGTGCAAGGTGGTGGCCTGATCATGGCCCTGCGCGATGGCATTTATGTGGCACGTGACTGGCAGGGCTATTTGCAGTCCTTGGCCCCAGCGCCTTACGACACTGCGCGCTTGCGTTTCAACGACGGCAAGTGTGATGCGCAAGGCCGATTTTGGGCAGGCAGCCTGTACGAGCCCAAGGACCAGGCACTGGGTGCGCTTTACATGCTGGACGGCCAAGGGCTGCACGCCATGATGGGCGGCGAGAAGGACGGTGCGAACCATGGCGTGGTGACAGCCAACGGCCTGGCTTGGTCACCCGACGGCCGCACCGCCTATTGGGCCGATACCGCCGCGCACCAGGTGCGGGCGTTTGATGTGGATTCGACCACCGGCCAACTGAGCGCTGGGCGCGTGTTCCACACCATGACGCCCAAGCCCGCTGGCTGGGTTTGGGGCAGCGAGATGCCCAATACGCCAGAGTATGGCGGCCGCCCCGACGGTGCCGCCGTGGACAGCGATGGTTGCTATTGGTCTGCCCAATACGAAGGCCAACGCCTGCTGCGCCTGTCGCCCAAAGGCGAGTTATTGGCCGAATTGGTTACGCCGGTGCATTGTCCGACCATGCTCTGCTTCGGCGGGGTGGACCTGAAAACCCTGTTCATCACCACCTCCCGCCAGGGCCGCAGCGCGCAAGAGCTGGCGCAGTACCCGGGGGCGGGGTGTGTGTTTGCGACGCAGGTGGAAGTGGCGGGGTTGCCGGTGAATGAGTTTGTTGCGGTTTGAAGCCCTAGGCGAAGACATGTTCCATTGATATAGGGGGGATCAAGCCAGCTGGATGTTTGATGTGCTAGCATCAAACATCAAAACATAGGGAAACACAATGCGTACTACTTTAGACATTGCAGACGATGTTCTTTTTGCTGCCAAAGAAATTGCGCAAAGAGAGAAAAAATCAATCGGGCAAGTCATGAGTGATTTGGCGAGAAAAGCATTTGCAGTGGGCAACTATCAGCCGCAAGCAGATCAAAACGTGCCCCATGTCTCAGAGCGTTTGGCCCAATATGGCATTCAGCCCTTGCCTTCAAGGGGCGTGGTCATCAGCAATGAGTTGATCGAACGCTTGCGCGACGCCGAGGGTGTTTGATGCGCGCGCTGTTTGACGTCAATGTGCTGATTGCCTTGCATGACCGTGATCATGTTCACCATGTTTGTGCCGCTCAATGGTTTGAAAAGAACATTCAACAGGGTTGGGCCACCTGTGCATTGACCCAAAATGGGTGCCTTCGCATCATGGGCCAACCCGGTTACAGCAGCCCGCAACCCATGCCCATGCTGGTCGGCATGTTGCAAAACTCAACGCGCACAGATCATCACGCATTTTGGTTCGATGAGATCAGCCTCTTGGATCCCCTGCAGTTTCAACATGGGCACATTCACAGCGCGAGGCAATTGACGGATCTGTATCTCTTGGCCTTGGCCGTCAAGAACCAAGGAAGACTGGTGACGCTGGATCAACGAATTCCGATCAGTGCTGTTCGCGGCGCCACCACGGAGCACCTGGTCGTGCTTTGATATGCGCAAATTCCCACAACCTGATCGTTCAAAAAATTCACACCGTCACTTAAGGCCGGGCGTTACCATCTTCGCTCATGGAAGCTCAACTCAATTCACTCATCGACGCAGTGCGCCATGCCGCTGCGGATGGCCGCACTTTGCGCTTGCGCGGAGGCGGCACTAAAGACTTTTGGGGCCAAAGCCTCACGGGCGAGGTGCTGGACACCCGGGGCTACCAGGGCATCGTGAGTTACGAGCCCAGTGAGTTGGTGGTCACGGCACGGTGCGGCACGCCATTGGCGGAGCTGGAAGCCGTGTTGGATGAGAAAGGCCAATACCTTGCGTTTGAGCCGCCGCATTTTGGTGTGGGTGCGACCGTTGGCGGTATGGTCGCTGCCGGTCTAAGCGGCCCGGCCCGCGCCACTGCGGGCGCTGTACGCGACTACGTGTTGGGTGCGCGTTTCATAAATGGCCTGGGCGAGCACCTGACCTTTGGTGGCCAGGTCATGAAAAACGTGGCCGGTTACGACGTGAGCCGCCTCATGGCCGGCAGCTGGGGCACGCTGGGCCTGATCACAGAAGTCAGCCTCAAGGTCTTGCCCGTGGCCCCTGCCGAAGCAACCCTGATGATCGCGGGTTTGGCACAAGGCCCGGCGCTGGATTTGTTGCACCGCTGGGGCGGCCAGCCCCTGCCCCTGAACGCCAGCACCTGGGTGCGCGACACCACCGCCCAACCCGAGGCCGATTATTTGTTTGTACGTTTGCGCGGCGCGGTGGCGGCGGTGCAATCTGCCATTGCCAAGATGAGCGCCGATGCGACGGCGCTGGGCGCGCAAGTGCAGCAGATGGCCCATGCCGAAGCCGCGCAAGACTGGCGTGCCAGCGGTGAGCAAACACTGCAGTTTTTCGATTCACCTTCTCACGATGCCTGCCTGTGGCGCCTGTCGGTGCCGCAAACCGCACCGGTTCTGGATTTGCCCTACGCCACCTACATCGAATGGCAAGGTGCGCAGCGTTGGCTATGGGCGCCGGCCACGGCGGCCGTACCATTGCGCGAGTTGGCGCAATCGGTGGGCGGCCATGCCACGCTGTTCCGTGCCAGCGCCACGCATGCCGAGCTGGACAAAATTTCCGGCGTGAACACTCCGCTGGACTCTGTGCAAGACCGCATTCAACAGCAGTTACAAAAACAGTTCGACCTGAAAGGCGTCTTCGCCACCGGTCGCATGCACACCCTCTGAGGCGAATCGTCATGCAAACCCAACTCGCCCCCGAATACCAAAACACCCCCGATGGCCTGGCGGCCGAAGCCATTTTGCGCAAGTGCGTGCACTGCGGCTTTTGCACCGCCACTTGCCCCACCTACCAACTGTTGGGCGACGAACTCGACGGCCCGCGTGGCCGCATCTATTTGATTAAGCAGGTGCTCGAAGGCGAAACGCCCACCCGCAAAACCCAGATGCACCTGGACCGGTGCCTCACCTGCCGCAACTGCGAAAGCACTTGCCCGAGCGGCGTGCAATACGGCCATTTGGTCGACATCGGCCGCAAGCTGGTGGACGCCAAAGTCGAGCGCCCTATGGGCGAAAAGATGCTGCGCTGGGCGCTCAAAGAAGGCCTGCCATCCCCACTGTTTGCGCCCGCCATGAAGATGGGCCAAATGGTGCGCGGCCTGCTGCCCGACAGCCTGAAAACCAAAGTGCCTGTGCCGCAAGACGCCGGTACTTGGCCCACGCAAACGCACGCCCGCAAGGTGCTGATGCTGGCCGGTTGCGTTCAGCCGAGCATGAGCCCCAACATCAACACCGCTACTGCCCGTGTGCTCGATGCTGCAGGCATCCAAACCGTGACCGCACCCAAGGCCGGTTGCTGCGGCGCGCTCAAGTTCCACCTGAACGACCACGATGGCGGCAAATACCACATGCGCGCCAACATCGACGCCTGGTGGCCGCTGGTGGAGAGCGGCGACGTCGAAGCCATCGTGATGAACGCCTCGGGCTGCGGAGTCATGGTCAAAGACTACGGCCATGTACTCAAAGAAGACCCGCAGTACGCCGACAAAGCCGCCCGCATCGGCGCGTTGACGAAAGACTTGAGCGAGCTGCTACCCGAACTGGTGCCTATGCTCAAGGACAAGCTGAAACCTGAGGCTCTGCAAGCCGCAGGCCTGCAGGCCTACCACCCGCCCTGCACACTACAACACGGCCAGCAACTCAAAGGCGGTGTGGAAAAGCACCTGACCGACCTGGGCTTCCAGATCAAGGTCACGGCCAATGAGTCTCACCTTTGCTGCGGCTCGGCGGGCACCTACAGCGTGCTCAACCCGGATTTGTCCAAGCAACTGCGCGACCGCAAACTGGGCCACTTGAATGCGCTGGAGCCCCAAGGCGTGCTCAGCGCCAACATCGGCTGTATCACCCACCTGCAAAGCGGCAGCGGCCTGCCAGTGCGGCATTGGGTGGAGTTGCTGGATGAGGCCATCCAGTCATAGATGGCGGCCCAGGCTGAACTCATGCAGGAAGTCCCCACATGTTGTTTGTTGTTCTTTTCACCGACAAGCCAGACCATGGGCACCTGCGGGTCGCCCACTTGCAGGCGCACTTAGATTGGCTTGAGCGGCACAGCGATGTGATTCCTGTGGGTGGATCGTTGCGACATGAACCTTCAGAAACGCCCAAAGGCGGTTTATGGATCGCGCAAGCTGACTCTAAGCAACAGCTCGAAGCCCTGCTTCAGATGGATCCTTTTTATCTGGCGGGACTGCGACAAAGTTACGAGATTCTGCATTGGTCCAAAGCCAATAGCGAAAGGCAAGCGCTGATTTGATGCCGGGTTGCTTGTCATTCACTTTTGCGTTTTCGTCTTGCGCAGTTGCTACTGATCATTCACCAGGTGGATGCCTGTGGACCGCTTGAACAGGCGCGTGAAATATCAAAGTGATGAGCCCAATGGAGGACAGCCTTGCTGCTTGAACAACCGTTCGGTCGATGCGGGGCTGTTCAATAACTTGCCCGCAGGCCTGATCGGGCGGCGCACCAAGTCACCGCCGCAATTGGGGCAGATGCCCTTTAAGCGCGTGTCCGTGCAATCGGCGCAAAAGGTGCATTCAAACGAGCAGATGCGGGCATCCACTGCAGCAGGCGGCAGGTCGCGGTTGCAGCATTCGCAATTAGGGCGCAGTTGGAGCATGTATTTCCCTGGTTGACGTTTCAAAGGCTGGACTGGCCAGTATCCATGGAGAAGATGCACGCCAAGAGATAAGCCAAGATGTGCTCATTGCCCATAGTGATTCATTTTCCCTTGAAGTTTGAACGTCTTTTATTGGTATTTCAAGGATCAATTGATGGGGAACCTTACTGATGTGAGATCTCCTAAGTCCTTTCCCCCATCCGGCAAGGCCCGCGCCCGACCACGCCAAAATGCCAACAGAGTTAGTATTTGGCTCTGTTAGGCAGACCGCGCTTGCTAAGCGCACACAAAGGACAAGACGATGGCGATACCTTGGTTGATGGCCCTCAAAGTGATTCCCTGGGGTGATGTGATCGAACACGCACCCACGGTGCTCAAAGCCGCACGCAAGTTGCTGGACCGTCAGCCTTCGCAGCCCAACGGCCAAGGAGGTACCCCGGCTGCGATCACCCCGCTCAGTGCGGTGCCAAGCTTGGGTGAAATCAAAAACGCCTTGATCGCCGCACAAGGCCAAATCGACAGCCAAGCCCAGACCCAGCGCGAACTGACCGAAACCCTGGCCGAGTTGGCCGAGCAAAACGCGCGCTTGGTCAGCGCTGTGGAAGTGCTGCGCCTGCGCACTCGGGTCTTGGTTTGGGGCGGTGCAGCAGTGTTGCTGTGGTTGACGGTGCTGAATTGGTAGTTTTGATCAGGCGGCCCTGAATGGACCTGATGCCTGTGGCACAGAGCCCAAGGGCAAGTTTGTAGGGCCCCTACGCCGATGGGTGGCGAAGTGGATAGATATCAAAACAACATCCATTTACCATTCAATTACCACCAAAAACCGCCAAGTTACCGTCAACCCGCCAGCGCCGCCTCAATGTCCTTGGCGATCTTCTCTGGCGAGTCCTGCGGCGCGTAGCGCTTGATCACGCGACCGTCGCGCCCCACCAAAAACTTGGTGAAGTTCCACTTGATGCCCTTGCTGCCCAGAATGCCGGGGGCTTCGGCCGTGAGCCATTGGTACAGTGGGTGGGCATCAGAGCCGTTGACCTTGATCTTGCTCATCATCTGGAAGCTTACGCCGTAGTTCTTTTGGCAGAAGTTGGCGATTTGTGCGTCGTCGCCCGGGTCCTGGCTGGCGAATTGGTTGCACGGAAATCCCAGTATGGCCAGGCCTTGATCGCCGTAGGTTTTGTGCAGCTTTTCCAGCCCTGTGAACTGCGGCGTGAACCCGCAAGCGCTGGCGGTGTTGATGATCAACATCACCTGGCCTTTGTAGCGCGAAAGGGGCACGGTTTGGTTGTCGATGCTTTGGGCTTCAAAGTCATAAAGGCTCATGGATGGGCTCCGTTGGTGTGTTTCAGTCTTTTTGTGAAGTGTCCATCACCGACAGCAGTGCCGCCAGCAAAATCAGCGAACCACCCCATAGCGTGCGGCTTTCCCATTGCGCAGCACCCAACAAAACAGAGGACACGCTGGCAAACAGAACTTCGGAAAGCATGACCAGCGCCGTGGTGTGGGCGGCCAGGAGCGCTGCGCCGTATTGCAGTGCCAGGTTGCCAAACAAAAACGAGATGCCCAGAAGCGCCACCATGGGCAGCCAGCTCCAGGCGGGGGGCGCACCGATGGCCACCACCCCTGTGGCCAAGCCCGCGATGGCCGCCAGCGTGGCCATGACTGCGCCGCCACCAAACATGGCCAGGGTGCGCGATGAGCTGGGGGTGTCCTTGAGCTTGAGAAGAAGAGCGTTGGTGATGGCAAAGGTCAGGCCACCGATCAGGGCCAGCACGTCGGCCAAACTTTCGGGCACGGGCCAGGGGGTCTCGGGGGTTTTGAGCACAATGAACAAACCTGCCAGCGCCAGCAACAAGCGCAGCAATGCCATGGGGGTGGGCTTGTCACCCAGCAGCCACCAGGCCACCAGCACCGACCAGGCGGGCATCAAATAAAACAGCAGCACTACGCGAACCACGTCGCCCACCGTGACGGCCCAGTTGAAGCCCACATTGGTCAGGCCCGAGGTCAGCAGCATGAGCCACAGCCCGGGGTGGCCGCGCCAGCTCAGCAGTTGCCCGCTTCGCCACAACCACAAGGCGATGGACACAAAGACGAAGGCGTAGACGATCGCTGTGGCCCACAGTGGGTGCAGACCCTGGGCCTCGAGTTGTTTGAAGGGCCACCAGCATACGCCCCAGACAAAAGCGTTGAACAGGAGCCCGGCGACCGCCAGGCTTTTGGGGGAGGTGAAGCCCATGCGTGGGCAGCTTAAGAGACGTCGCCAGAGGCTTTGGAGGCCAGCGTGGCCTGGCGCTTGCGCCACCAACGCCAACCCAACCAGACGATGCCGATACCCAACAGGGCAAAAATGCCATGCTGGAATTGGCGCAACACGCCAAACATCCAGTCCCAGTTTTGCGCGCCAAAGTAACCTAGGTACACCCAGATCGGCACGCTGATCAGGGCGGCAAAGCCGTCCATCAAAAACCAGGTGCCGAAACTCACCCGTTGGCTCATGCCCGCAGAAAAGAACACTGGGGTACGCAGACCAGGGAGAAAACGGGCCACGAACATGACCCATTTGCCGTATTTGTGAAAGGCATCTTGTGCGCTGGCGAAGCGCTCGGGTGTCAGGATTTTGCGAAAACCGGGCAATTTGGAAATGCGCTCACCATACAGGCGCCCCAGCGTGAACATCAGGCCATCACCAATCATGACCCCTGCCATGCCCACGGCAAACATGGTGTGCACATCTGCGTGGCCCAGACCCGCGATGACACCGCCCGTGACCAGGGTCACATCTTCTGGAACGGGGACACCAAAGCCGCAGATCAAAAGCATCACGAACACGGCCAAATAGCCGTATTCGGTGAAGATGGGCATCAAGAACTCAAAAACTTCCATGGATGACAAGATTCAGCCAGTGCCTGAACAGCTCAGGCAAATTGCGCGGGGTTAAAAGGCTACGGATCAGTGTAAATCATTTACAAGCCCCTTTTGGCTTGGGGAAAGGGGTGCAACAGGCACTGCCCGTCTTGCCCTTGTCATGGAAGGTTCATGCCAGTTTCATGGCGGTTGATTAAGTTCAAAAATCCTTAACTTCTGCTGAGACCACCATGAAATTCCCATTGCCTTACCGTTTGAGCGCCATTGCTGCGGCCTGGATGGTGGTTTGCGCCACAGGGGCCTTGCAAGTCCAAGCGCAAAACGCTTTCCCCGCCACCTTGGCAGGCCACGCCGTGCTGCCAGCCATGACCTTGATCCCTGCGCCCAAAGACGCCCCGGCCGATTTGCAGGTAAGCGGCAAATTCACCACTGGTCAGCGCGTCGAGAAAATCGGCAGTGTCGAAGGCCAGTCGGCGGGTCGCCCCACCGGCGTGTTTTTGCCCTTCAAGGGTCAGCCTGTTCAGGGCCATTCGGGCATCAAGCGCATGGCCGACGGCAGCTTCTGGATATTGACCGACAACGGCGCGGGTTCCAAAGCCAATTCGCCCGATTTCATGCTGCACCTGAACCATTACAAAGTGGATTTCAAAACGGGCGAATTCAAACGATTGAACACGGTGTTTTTGCACGACCCAGACAAAAAAGTGCCGTTTCGCATCGTCCACGAAGGCACCAAGCAGCGTTACCTGACTGGCTCGGACTTTGACACCGAGAGCTTTCAGTTCGCGGGTGGCGCCATCTGGATTGGCGACGAATTTGGTCCTTTCCTGGTCAAGGCCGACATGAAGGGCAAAGTGCAAGCGGTGTTCGAGACACAAGTCGAAGGCAAAGTCGTGCGTTCGCCCGACCACCCTGCCGTCACCACGCCCGGCTCGCCAGACCAGTTGGTGCGTTTCCAGTCACGCCGCTCCAGGGGCTATGAAGGCATGGCCGCCTCCAAAGATGGCAGTAAGCTCTATGCCTTGCTGGAAGGCGCTTTGTGGGACGAAGCCACAAAAGCCCCAGAGATGATGGACGGCAAGCAGTACTTGCGCGTGCTGGAGTTTGATGTCAAAGCCGAAAAATGGACCGGCCGCCATTGGAAGTATGTGATGGAAGCCAACCACCACGCCATTGGTGACTTCAACATGATCGACGAGACCACGGGCCTGATCATTGAGCGCGACAACGGCGAAGGCACACCCGACAAGGCGTGCCCTGAGGGCGTCAAGCGCACCGATTGCTTCCACGATATGCCCAAATTCAAGCGCGTGTACAAGGTCGAGCTGACAGAAGCCAATGTGGGCGGCCCACTGCGCAAGATCGGCTACATCGATTTGATGAACATGCAAGACCCCAACAAGCTGGCCCGCAAGCCGCTGATCAACGGGGCTTTGACCTTCCCTTTCTTCACCATTGAAAACGTGGACGTGGTGGACGCGACCCATATTGTTGTGGGCAACGACAACAACCTGCCGTTCTCCAGCAGCCGCGACCCGAACAAGGCCGACGACAACGAGTTGGTCTTGCTGGAAGTGGGCGACTTTTTGAAGGCGCGCTGACCTGCAACAGCCCAGAGCTCGCTTGGGCGCTGGGCTTCCAAGGGCCGATGAAGCTGGCATACTCCATCGGCCTTTTTCATGCAATGACCATGCCCCGCCCCATTCAAGCCACTCTCCACACCGCTGCTTTGCGCCACAACCTGGCTTTGACGAGCCAAGCTGCGCCCGATGCTCAGGTGTGGGCGGTGGTCAAGGCCAATGCTTACGGGCACGGCATTGAGCGGGTGTTTGAAGGCTTGCGCGGTGCTGACGGTTTTGCCCTGCTGGACTTGGGCGAGGC
>Ga0247843_1000816_pt1 | contig 69917 bp, 39 predicted proteins | sample LaCruzMarch2017__FD_192420 | JGI IMG/M metagenome (GOLD analysis project Ga0247843, IMG submission 192420) | Freshwater microbial communities from meromictic Lake La Cruz, Castile-La Mancha, Spain - LaCruzMarch2017_8m | ecosystem: Environmental > Aquatic > Freshwater > Lake | place: Spain...
ATTTTATATAATGACAGCAATTGAAAAACAACTTTTAGACCGTATTTTAGTATTGGATGGAGCTATGGGCACCATGATACAGCAATATCCATTGGAAGAGGAGGATTTTAGAGGTGAACGTTTTGCCTCTCATGCTTCCTCATTGAAAGGAAATAATGATTTACTTAACATTACACGACCGGATATCATTTTTGAAATTCATAAGGAGTATTTGGCTGCAGGAGCTGACATCATTGAAACAAATACGTTTTCTGGAACCACCATCGCTCAAGCCGATTATCACTTAGAGGATGCGGTATATGATATTAATTTCCAAGGTGCTAAATTAGCGAGGGATGCAGCGGATTTGTTTATAGATAAACCCCGATTCGTAGCAGGATCTATTGGGCCAACCAATCGTACGGCTTCTATTTCTCCGGATGTGAACAACCCCGGGTATCGAGCAGTGAGTTTCGATGAATTAAAAAATGCCTATAAAGAACAAGTAGAAGCCCTCATGGATGGAGGAGTAGATGTGCTGTTGATTGAGACGGTATTTGATACACTTAATGCAAAAGCGGCGCTTTTTGCGGCTAATGAGGTTTTTGAGCACCGAAATATTGCTCTTCCAATAATGATCTCGGGCACGATTACTGACCGCAGCGGTAGAACCTTATCCGGTCAAACCCCCGAGGCGTTCTTAATTTCTTTACAACACATTAAATTACTTTCAATTGGATTGAATTGTGCCCTCGGATCAGAACTGATGGAACCGTATTTAGCAGTGTTGAGTGATAAAAGCCCCTTCGCGGTTAGCGCCCATCCAAATGCCGGACTTCCAAATGCTTTTGGAGAATACGATGAAACGGCAGAAATTATGGCCCAAAAGGTAGATTCTTTTTTTAAGAAAGGGTTGGTGAACATCATCGGAGGATGTTGTGGAACTACGCCTGAACACATTGCAAAAATCGCTGAACTCGCCAATCATTATTCCCCTAGAAAATTTATACATGGAACGAATTCTTAAGCTTTCAGGGTTAGAACCTCTAATTGCTACCAAGCAAACTAATTTTATTAACGTCGGGGAACGAACCAATGTTACCGGGTCAAAAGCCTTTTTGCGTTTAATTGAAGAGGACCGCTACGAGGAAGCCCTAGCCGTTGCCCGAGAACAAGTGGAGGGAGGAGCTCAAATCCTAGATGTGAATATGGATGAAGCAATGATTGACGGAAAATTGGCAATGGTAACGTTTCTGAATTTAATTGCCTCCGAACCTGAAATTGCCAGAATCCCAATTATGATCGATAGCTCCAAGTGGGAAATCATTGTGGCTGGACTCAAATGCCTGCAAGGAAAAGGGGTGGTGAATTCGATATCACTGAAGGAAGGTGAAGCCTTGTTTATTCAACAAGCTAAGTTCATTCAATCCATGGGAGCAGCCATGGTAATCATGGCATTTGATGAGCGGGGGCAAGCAGATTCCTATGAACGTAGAATTGAGATTTGTGCCCGGTCCTATGAATTGTTGGTGAATAAGGCAAATGTGCATCCGAACGATATCATTTTCGACCCGAATATCTTTCCCGTTGCTACAGGAATGGACGAACATGCACTCAATGCGCTTGACTTTTTTAGGGCTTCAGAATGGATTACGCAAAACTTACCTGGTTGCCATATTAGCGGCGGGGTCTCTAATGTGTCGTTTTCCTTTCGTGGAAATAATGCAGTACGCGAGGCCATGCACGCAGCTTTTCTATACCATGCGATTCAGCACGGAATGAATATGGGCATTGTAAATCCAACGATGCTCGCCGTGTACTCCGACATCGACCCCGTATTGTTAGGGCACATAGAAGATGTGCTTTTTAATCGACGTGATGACGCGACCGAACGCTTACTTAATTTCGCAGAAACGGTTAAGCAAGGCAAAAAAGAACTGGTGGCTGATGAAGCTTGGAGAGCATGGGATGTAGAAAAACGCATCGAGCATGCCTTAGTCAAAGGAATTGATAAGTTTATTGAATCCGATGTAGCGCTCTGTTTACCCTTATTCCCAAAGCCCCTTCAAATTATTGAAGGACCATTAATGGCGGGTATGAATGTTGTTGGCGACCTCTTTGGTGAAGGTAAAATGTTTCTGCCTCAGGTGGTTAAATCCGCGCGAGTCATGAAAAAGGCGGTCTCATTTCTACAACCCTATATTGAGGCAGATAAGAATGGGGAAATACAAAAAGCGGGAAAGATTCTTATGGCTACGGTGAAAGGAGACGTTCACGACATCGGGAAAAATATCGTTGGGGTGGTCCTCGCTTGTAATAACTATGAAATTATAGATATGGGGGTTATGGTCCCTGGTAATCTAATTGTTAGTCGGGCGATCGAAGAAGAAGTGGATATTATTGGATTAAGTGGATTAATTACGCCGTCCCTCGAAGAAATGGTGAAGGTAGCCACTGAAATGCAGCAGCGAAATTTAAAGATTCCCTTACTCATTGGTGGCGCTACCACATCTAAAGTACATACCGCGGTAAAGATTACACCGAATTATGAAGGGCCGGTTATTTATGTACCCGATGCATCCAGAGCCGTTACTGTTGCAGAAAAAATGCTCGGAGGAGATTCTAAAGCATACCACAATACCGTTTTGTTGGAGTACGAGCGAATTCGTGCACACCATGAATTACAGACAGCCACCAAGCGCATGGTTTCGATTGAAGCCGCTCGAAAGAATAAGTTAGTACTCGATTTTTCTGAGCACACCTTGGTGAAGCCTCCCACCCTCGGGGTGGTTGACGGAACGGTTGCTGTAGAAACGTTAATTCCATATATCGATTGGTCGCCTTTTTTTAGGAGTTGGGATTTACACGGAAAATATCCCGATATTTTATCCGACTCGGTGGTTGGGGTCGAAGCGACTAAACTGCTGGAAGATGCCAAATCTACCTTAGCAGAGGGTGTGGAACGGGGATGGTTTGAACCGAAGTACGTCTATGGCCTGTTCAAGGCAAATTCCATAGGGGACGATATCGAAATTTACGAGGAAACTGGTCAAGATGTGTTGCATTTGTCCATTGGATTGCGCCAACAAATTGAAAAAACCGCAGGACAATATAATGTGTGTTTATCAGACTACATTGCCCCCAAGGAGCAGGGCCTTGAGGATTATATCGGTTGTTTTGCAGTAACGGCAGGGGATGTAACCCAAGTATGTAAAGCATTCGAAGCTTCCAATGACGATTACACGAGCATCATGGTAAAAGCAATTGCCGATCGTTTGGCTGAAGCCCTTGCGGAATGGCTCCATGAACAAGTAAGGATTTCATATTGGGGTTACGACAAATCACCCCTGAAAAATGAGGACTTAATTGCTGAAAAATACAAGGGGATTCGTCCTGCGCCAGGGTACCCTGCATGCCCGGATCATTACGAAAAACTGGGGATCTTCAACCTGTTGGAGGCGACGAAACGCATTGGGATTACCCTAACGGAATCCCTAGCTATGAATCCAGCTTCCTCTGTTTCAGGCTGGTACTTTGCACATCCGGACTCAAAGTATTTCGGAATCACAGCGATTTTAGAGGATCAGTTTTTATCGGTGTGCGAGCGCAGAAATGTGAATAAAGACGAGCACATTTCATGGTTTCCCTTCACGAAAAAATAATGTGCATTTAAGCAACTATTTGTCTACTTTTGAAGTCCTTACAGGGCCTATGAAAAGTATCATTATTTCTATCGTTTTTATTTGCAGTACTATTTCTATTTGGGCGCAAGCTCCAACGGCGAATTTTACGGCATCACCGCTCAGCGTTTGCGCAGGAGTTCCCGTTAGCTTTACCTCAACTTCAACTGCAAACGGCGGTCCAGCGATTAACCAATATTCTTGGAATTTTGGTGATGGTGTTACCGTGACCACACAGAATCCCACGCACGTGTATACAACAGCGGGAACCTTTACCGTTACGCTTGTTGTTACCAATGCTAATGGGGCTGTTGATTCAGAAATAAAAGCAAATTACATAACGGTCTTGCCCGCCCCAACAGTGGGCTTTAATGTAACCGGAATAGGCTGTGTAGTTCCCTTAACGGTAGGATTCACTAATACCTCTTCGAGTGGTGCAAATTTTTCATACGCATGGAATTTTGGAAACGGACAAAACTCCAATACTGAAAATCCTGCTAATGTTACCTATAATTCCGCAGGAAATTTTGGGGTTCAACTCACAGTAACGAATACAACTACGGGCTGTGTAGCCAGTTACACGGACTCCATCGTGGTTAGTAATTTTCAAGCAGGAATAACTGCTCCCGCAGCAGGATGTGTTGGGACCGCTATATCCTTTCAAGATAATTCCACTGCCGGGGCTAACGCATGGAGTTGGAGTTTTGGTGGTCAGGGCAATAGTGCACAACAAAACCCCTCATTTACCTTTAATGCCGCTGGAACCTATACCATTACACTCACCTCCCAAAATACAGGTTCTGGGTGCACAGACAATGTTACCCACCAGATCACGATTCAAAACAACATTAACCCAACGTTCACCGCCAATCCATTAACGAATTGTGCCCCTTCAACAGTTACCTTTACGAATACCACAGGGGTAGCCGGGAATTATACCTGGAATTTTGGTAATGGTCAGACCTACACGGGTACCACCCCACCCCCTCAGGTATACACTTCCGGAGGTCAATTCAGCGTTACGCTTTCCGTAAGTACGCCATCAGGATGTACAGGAAGCACCACGCAAAATAATTACATCAACATCGTGAACATTGAGGCTGGATTTTTTGCGGATGAACCAGGAGGCTGCACCCCGCATACGGTCCAATTTACAGATACTTCCTCTACACCAAATCCCGCAAATCAGATTGTGAGTTGGCAATGGAATTTCGGAAACGGACAGACCTTTAACGGACAAAATCCTCCAAGTCAAACATATAATTTAGGGTTGTACGATGTTACCTTAGTAGTGACCTCTCAGTCGGGATGTGTGGATACCTTATTTATGAATGACTATGTAACGGTTGGTGACATAGATTTAGTGGATTTTACGGTAAGCCCCTTAGTTACCTGTGTGAAGCAAAATGTGAATTTCACGAATGGAACTGTAATTTCAGTGCCCCATCAACCGAATGAAGTGACTTATTTTTGGGATTTTGGTGATGGCACCTCAACGCAAGAAAATCCTACCCACCAATTCACGCAAGACACCGGATATATCTCCGTGCAACTCATCGTTGATTTTCGTGGATGTAAAGATTCAATCACCATAGACTCTGCAGTGTATGTATTGGCGCCAATTGCTCAATTTAACCCTTCGCAACAATTAGTGTGCAACCCAGGAAATTTACCAGTGAACATAACATTTACCGACAACGCTATCCATGGTGAACAACCCGACAATGTAAGTATGACATGGGAATGGGGTGATGGTACCCTAAACACAAACATTGGAAACGCCGTGTTGGATGGCGTGAATAATGGAAATACAACCCACAATTTTGCGACCTATGGGTCGTATACCGTGGAACAAGTGATTCATAACTACACCACAGGATGCCACGATAGCATCACAAAAACAATTCACATTTCACAAATCGCGGCCCAATTTACGCTGTCCAATGATACGGTTTGTAGAAATGATAGTTTATTGCTTTTTAACGCAAGCACCTCTTGGAATGCACATCCATTAACCAATTGGTCCTATGCCATGGGGAATGGACAAACTGTTACCTCAGGACCGAATCCAGCGTATGTTTATAATACTCAAGGCCTTTATAACATAACCCTTACGGTGACCAATAGTGTTGGCTGTACGGCACAAATGATGCACCCTGTTCGGGTGTTAAATATCCCGTTTCCAATAATAACTACTCTAAATACGGTAGGTTGTTCTCCTTTTCCAGTGACGTTTACCAATAATTCTATGGCCGTTGGAAATGGTATGCCCCTCTCGTATTTCGTCACTACGTTTTCAGACGACAACAGTTCTGTGACCACAAACAATGTAAATCAGCCAATAAATCACACGTTCAATGGCAATGGCACCTATTATGCAACAATGGTAGTTTACGATGTATTTGGTTGTTCTTCAACTCCGGCTGCGGTGCCAATTACAATCACAAAGCCAACTGCTAATTTCACCTTTCCTTCGGTTGTTTGTGCGTCAGATACCAACCTCACCTTGAATTCATCCACGGGCGTTGGTAATTTATCCTGTGTGTGGTATGTTAACAATCAAGCGTTTGGAACTGCTCAGGATACAGGTATTGTTTCGGTTGTTCCGCTGAATCTTCCAGTGAGTCAATTGAGTAGTACCTTTAATTTATCGCTTGTCGCCATAGATTCCAACGGATGTGAGGACACCTTAACTCAATTGGTTACTGTTTCTTTACCACATGCAATTCCTGCATTTAGCTTTAGCGGTGCGGTTTTAAATGCCAACGGAGAATATGCATGTCCACCATTATTCGGAACCTACATCGACTCTTCACAATCTTATGGCAATATAAGTGCATGGGATTGGGGTTTTGGTGATGGGAATAACTCAATCCTGGAGGACCCAAGTAATACTTTTGTGATTAATGGTGCCTTTGATCTTACCCTTCAAATTACCGACCAATACGGATGTGTTGATGACACAACAGTTGACAATCACGTAACGATAGGTGGTCCACAAGGGGTGCCAGGTTTTGTTCAAAACCCAAATTTGTGTGCGCAAGGTGCCGCATTCCTCGTACAAGCACCGGTAAACGTAGACAGTTTAATTTGGAATATGGGTGATGGAAACTATGTGTATAACGAAACAAATTTCGTGTACAATTACGAAACTCCAGGGACCTATCAGGCGACAGTTACCTTAATCAGTCCCGATGGCTGCGAAATCACTACGGTGCTTGATTCCGTTACCGTATTTGACGATGGATTAGATGCTGACTTTACGGCAACCCCGATGTTGGTTGATCAAAACGACCCCGTTGTGTTCGCAGATCAGTCCACGTTCATTGCAAGCCCAATTGTGAGTTGGACTTGGGATATTAATAACGATACCACCTACACCCTAAATAATAACGGCGATCAAACAACGAGTTTTGCTTTAAGTGGACCATACACCATTACCCTAACCGTAGTTGATCAGCAGGGATGTGAGGATTCATATGCATTAGTCATCAATGTAAAAGACCCGGATTTAATTATTCCGAATGTAATTACTCCGAATGGGGATGGAGTGAATGATCAATTAGTGTTATCTGAGCAATTCTTTAAAACCTATCAAATTCAGATTTTTAATCGTTGGGGTCATATGGTATATATGATTGAGGATCAAACTGGTATTGCATTGTGGGACGGGGATACTTCAGACGGTGTTCCATGCACGGATGGTGTATATTTCTACCGCCTTATCGGAGAAATGCTTGGAGGTACTGCTGTTGACCGAAATGGATTTGTAACGGTGATTGGGTCAAAGTAACCCGAGTCCTTGCATCTTCTCGTAGCCTTCGTCAATACCCAAATTTGTTGAAGTTGCTGCTTGCACTGCGAGCACATCGCACCGTTCGTTTTCGGGATGACCTGCATGCCCTTTAACCCAATGAAAATTCAGGGTATAGTTGGGATGTAGTTGAAGGTATTTTCTCCATAAGTCTTCATTTTTCTTTCCTTTGAAGCCTTTTTTCTCCCAAGCCCAGACCCATTTTTTTTCAATAGACTCAATCACATATTTTGAATCTGAATAAATATGAATGGGATATTTGTTTGTATTTACAAGTTCCAATGCATGGATAACCGCCCATAATTCCATTCGGTTATTGGTCGTGAGTCTGTAGCCCTTGGATACTGTTTTCTCGTTCGTTCCAAATTTCATGACAATGCCAAACCCACCAGGACCAGGGTTTCCTCTCGAGGAACCATCTGTATATATTTGTATGCAATTAATCATGACTTTTTCACGCGATGGGATTGATCTTTGATAAAACTCTTCCAACCACCTCCCTTGGCTTTATTGTGTTCACCTACTCCTTTTGAGAACACATGACACACGGCCACTGCCAACCCATCCGTGGCATCTAAGTACTTAGGCATTTCATCGAAGTTCAATAAGGATTGCAACATGGCAGCAACTTGTTCTTTGGAGGCGTTACCGTTGCTTGTAATGCTTTGTTTAATTCTACGAGGAGCATATTCTTCAAAGGGGATATTGTGATTCAAACAGGCGGCAATTGCAACCCCTTGGGCTCGTCCCAATTTTAACATGGATTGTACATTTTTGCCAAAGAACGGAGCCTCAATCGCCATTTCATCCGGCTTATATTCTTCTATTAATCCGTTGATGCGTTCCAAAATACGTTTTAATTTGTCAGGATGGCTCGGCAACTTATGAAGTTGAATAATTCCGAAATTCACCAAGGACAGTTTACCGTTTTTAACATGGATTAATCCATACCCCATCACCGTGGTTCCGGGGTCAATTCCAAGAATTATTCTATCTTCAGCCATTGAAAATGCAAACGAAAAGTAAAGCTACTCAATTTAATGCCACCCTTGAGGTCTTCATTCGATTTCTTTTATTCGCTTGCTTTGCGGTAATCTGCTATCAACTGCTCTTTAAGTGGCTTTCATTTGAGGCGATTAATGTCACTAATTATTTCTTTATGTTTTGTGCGTTCCTTTTATTTCCGATAAATTTTTGGTTAGAATGGAAGCGCTTTCAGCGGAGTGTGGATCATTATGATATACCTCAATCCGATCAATACCATGCGTTTTTTCAGGGGATAGTCGTTTCCTTTTTCACGCCGGCATTCATTGCAACTACTTTTGGTCGCTTTGGAATTAAAGATCGGATGCGAAATCTCCAATGGATGGGCGCTGGGGTGCTTACCGGATTGGCTCAATTTACTGTGACCATGTTGTTTGCCGCTGTAGGTTCATGTTATTTATTTGGAATGAGTCGCCTGTACATGACCCTATGCTTTATCGGTGCATGCCTATTGAGTTTGACCGCGTATTTTTTTAAATTCAGGTACCCAAACGCTTGGGTGAGGTGGAAGTTTATTCGTACACTTCAAGAATTACCTCGCACTCCGATGAAACCACAAATTTTAATATGGAGTGTAGTTCGTTACCTTGTTTTTTCTGTTCAATTTCACCTTATATTGCTCGGATTCGGAGTTCCTTTCGAGCTAAAACAACTATTTATTCTCATGTTAAGTTATGGATTGATTACCTGGTCTCCTTCCATTTTATTTGGTAAACTTGTTTTGCGGGAACTCATTGCGGTGGCTGTATTTTCTTGGTTTGCCTATCCTAAAGAAGAAATTATGTTGACCGCTTTTTTTACCTGGGGGTTTAATGTGTTACTTCCCGTTTTATTTGCCTTAATACGTATATCGAGTACATGGAAAGCACGGTTTTTCTCCTAATATATTTATTCCTGCTGGCATTAATAGTTGCTGTTGGTGGGATAAGACATAAGTTCAAGGCTCGGTCGAAGACTTCTGAAACTATTTCATTAGAAAAAATAACCGTTTTAATTCCGTTTCGGAATGAAGTCGATTCATTGCCTAGAATCATAGGGTCTATGCAGAATTCAATTAAACTTCCCTTAGAAATCATTTTTATTAATGATCACTCTGATGATACGGGCCTCGCATATCTTCAGCAACATGTTAATGATTTTCCCATCACTTTAGTATCACTCCCAGATCAAAAATTCGGTAAAAAGGAAGCACTTAGATACGGCATGGAACATGCTCATGGGGACTATTACCTCACCTTGGACGCAGATGTTTTTTTTGGTTCCAACTATTTTTCTGAATTAGAAAAGCTTCCTACTGCGGACTTATGGATTCTACCGGCTATATTAATTGGACCATCTAAGAGACAGCTATGGCAAGAAATAGATTTGCACATAATGAATGCAATAAACGTTGGATTATATGGGCTGTTTCGACCGGTAATTGCAAGTGGGGCGAATTTATTATTTAGTAAAAGTGCGTTTTTAACGGCAGATGATTATTGCTCACATCAACACATATCAAGTGGCGATGATTTATTTCTATTACGGGATTTTAGAAAAAATGGAAAGGATATACGTTTGATTTCAGATCCCTTACTTGCGGTATCTACCTTTGCACCTAAAGGGGTTTTTGGTTTTTTACATCAGCGAATTCGATGGATTTCAAAAACAAGTAAGGTTAAAGACCATTTTGCTACAAGCTTAGGGGTAATTCAAACGGTACTATCTCTTGTTTTTTATACCTTATTGGGTATATATCTATTCAAGGCGGAATACTCGGAAATGCTGTTTTTGTTATTCGTAAAGACAGGACTGGATTTGATATTCTATGCCCCTTATTTTTTTAGATTTAAACGAATTCACTCTTGGGTACTTATTCCATTCTATGAAGTAATTTTCCCGTTATATAATGTACTTTTATTGACCTTAATTTTATTCCTGAGTCCAACATGGAAAGGAAGGAAAGTTAATTTATAAATAAGCACCTAGCATCATGATGAACAGCATTAAAAAGATTTGGAGATATTTATTAGTGGTCCTAGTAATTTCATTAACTATCGTTGTAATTCAGAATATTAATGGCCATGAACAAGATATACCAAAAGTGGTTCAAGATATAAATAGTGGTGTTATCGGTGCGATTTTAACAACCATCATTACGTTGCTATTACTTTCAAATCAAACAGACTTGCAAGAAATTCAGACTAAAAATTCTGTCATCTATGAGGAGAAATTAAAACTGTATAATGAGTTTTTAAAGGTAATGAGCAGATCCCTACAGGACGGAAAATTAGCTCCTGAAGAATTGAAAAGTATAATCTTTCAATATTCTGTTGTTCGTATTCATATCTCAGCTGATGGGGCTCAGAAAATTGAACATGCAATTCGCTCTATTGACGAAGAGTTTTTCTATGTGGATGAGAATTATGTACCCAAATTTGACCGGTACATTCAATTATATACTGAAATATGTAATGTGTTAAGAAAAGAACTCTACCTGAATAATCAAGAGGTAGATTTAGCCCCTTTTGCCTTTGATAATTTCTTAAAAATCGCCTATCAACACCGTGCTGTAAAGCTTCCAATTAATTCCTTTCAAGATGTATTGGCTGAATTTGAAAAAACCAGGAGTATCTATATTGATGAAAGTAAAGGCAACAAAATTCAATTTGAATTGTCTCAGGAAAACATCAAGAATCTAACAGAGGCATTTCATTTGATCGAGTTAATTCTTAACGGGTATACGGATCATAAAATTGAGCGACGTTATTTATTAAAACAGTATAATGTGAATGGGAAGATTTATCTCGGGATGCTTAATGTGTATTATTCAGTTGGAAATGTGCAAATAGCGACGCTTGGTGTTTCTCAGAAAAACAGAATTTATTTCAAGATAAAGTTTGAAAAAGAACGAATTATTTCGTTTGAACCCGAAACGATTGTAGCAGAATACGAAACTACTATTAGGGAGGATTTGCACTTATTTTTAAGCGGTATAAATCCAAATTCAAAAAAATCTCCAACAGATTAAATTGCCTATTTTTATTCAAGTCTACCTGCGAATATCATACCTTTGCGCATGCGAATTCTTATGGTTTGTTTAGGGAACATTTGTCGATCACCGTTAGCCGACGGTTTATTGCGCAACAAGGTATCCGAAAAGAAATTGCCTTGGATGGTGGATTCCGCAGGCACTGCCGCCTACCACATTGGAAACCCTCCAGATCATCGAATGATTCAAACAGCTAAGGCGAATAGAATAGACATTTCAGAGTTCCGTGCTCGGCAATTTACAACACAAGATTTTGTGGCGTTCGATCGTATCTATGTAATGGATCAAAGTAACTACAACAATGTACTTCGTTTAGCGACTGCGAATGCCGATCGTGAGAAAGTTTATTTACTCCTTGATCACCTGCACCCAAATAAACAACTAGAGGTTCCCGATCCTTACTATGGGGACCAATCTGACTTCGATGCGGTATTTACCTTAGTGAATGAAGCAACAGAAGCATTAATAACTGACTTAACAAATGACAAATAAAAAAGGAATACTTTGGTTAATCCCCAACACCCTTGGAGGTGAATCTACTGCCGATATTTTACCAGCACAGCTCACTGAAATCATCCGTGATTTAAGGCATTTTGCAGTGGAAGATATCAAATCTGCGCGGCGTTTGTTGCGTAAACTGGATCGTAATTTTCCGATTGATGAATGTACCTTTCATACGATGAATAAGCGTTCTTCGAAAGATGAAGTAATGCAAATTTTATTAGCGATACTTGGAGGGAATTCGGTAGGGGTAATCTCTGAAGCAGGTTGTCCTGGTGTTGCCGACCCAGGTGCAGAGTTGGTGGCGCTCTGCCATTCACAGGGCGTTTTTGTGAATCCCTTGGTTGGACCTTCATCATTTTTACTAGCCTTGATGGCTAGTGGTTTCTCAGGGCAGTCTTTTACCTTTCACGGTTACCTACCGAAGGAACGGAAAGACCGAATTAAAAAAATGAAAGATTTTGAAATGGATTCGCGCAGAACCGGTGTTACTCATTTATTTATGGATACCCCTTTTCGAAATATGAATGTGCTTGAAGATTTATTAAACGAATTGGGTGACACGTGTGAATTATGCATCGCAGCAAATCTTACACTCCCAAATCAGCGAATTCAAACCATGAGTGTTAAAGATTGGAGAGAACATGCCAAAGATTTATCTAAATCACCGGTAGTATTTTTAATCGGAAAATCTCAAATGTCATGACATTTAAAGAAGAATTATCCAAAGGAATCCCGTTACATTTGCCGGAACATCCGGGTTTTGATGCCCAAGTAAATCATGCACCAAAACGAAAATCGATCCTTTCAGCACCCGAAAAAAAACTAGCACTTAAAAATGCCTTGCGTTATTTTCCTGCCAGCATGCATGAGGTGCTTGCCCCCGAATTTGCTCAAGAATTATCCGAATTTGGACGAATTTACATGCATCGCTATCGTCCGACATATCCAATGAAAGCCCGTTCCATAGGTGAATATCCCGGAAAATCTGAAGAGGCTAAATCGATTATGTTGATGATTCAAAACAATTTGGACCCCCGTGTAGCTCAGCATCCTCATGAACTAATTACCTATGGCGGAAACGGATCCGTATTTCAAAATTGGGCCCAGTATTTATTGACGATGCACTATTTGTCGATCATGACAGATGAACAAACCTTGGTCATGTATTCAGGGCATCCCATGGGACTCTTTCCTTCGCATCGCAATGCTCCTCGGGTAGTAGTAACGAATGGAATGATGATTCCCAATTACAGTAAGCCTGACGATTGGGAGAGATTTAATGCCTTGGGAGTCACCCAATACGGGCAAATGACTGCAGGTTCATACATGTATATCGGACCTCAAGGCATCGTTCACGGCACAACGATCACGGTATTAAATGCGCTGCGTAGGTTTGCTACTTCCAATCGGAATCCAAATACCAAGTTATTCGTTACTGCTGGTCTAGGTGGAATGAGTGGGGCGCAACCTAAAGCAGGAAACATAGCCGGTGTGGTAAGTGTTACAGCAGAGGTAAATCCAAAAGCGGTGCACACGCGACACTCCCAAGGTTGGGTAGACGAAGTAATTACTGAGATTCCGGCATTGTGTGAGCGTGTTTCACGTGCATTGGCTTCTAATGAGGTCGTATCGATTGCCTACCTCGGTAATGTAATTGAGGTGTGGGAAGCATTCGCCGAACAAGACATCTTTGTGGATTTGGGTTCCGATCAAACCTCCTTGCATAATCCATTTGCTGGTGGATATTATCCCGCAGGATTGACCTATGAACAATCCAATCAAATGATGGCTGAAGATCCAGCCAAATTCAAGGAGCGGGTTTATGATTCGCTTCGTCGTCACGTGGCAATCGTAAATAAACACACGGCGCAAGGAACTTATTTTTTCGATTATGGTAATGCATTCTTATTGGAGGCTTCGCGTGCTGGAGCTGATGTGATGGCTCCAAATGGATTGGATTTTAAATATCCTTCTTACATTCAAGACATTTTAGGTCCTTTTTGTTTTGACTATGGGTTTGGTCCTTTCCGATGGGTATGTGCTTCTGGCGAGCCAACCGATTTGCAAAAAACAGATGAAATTGCACGGCAGGTCTTAGTAGAAATGCTTGAAGAAGCCCCCGATGAAATCAAATTACAACTGTTGGATAACATTCAATGGATCAAAGGCGCACAAGAAAATCGCTTAGTGGTTGGGTCGCAGGCACGTATTTTATATGCCGATGCCGAAGGACGCATGCGGATTGCACAGGCGTTTAATGAGGCAATTTCCTGCGGTGAAATTGGCCCGGTGATTCTAGGTAGAGATCACCATGATGTATCAGGAACAGATTCACCGTACCGCGAAACCAGTAATATTTACGATGGTTCAAGCTTCACAGCGGACATGGCAATTCAGAATGTCATTGGGGATAGTTTTAGAGGAGCTACTTGGGTTTCTATTCATAATGGTGGTGGTGTAGGATGGGGTGAGGTAATCAATGGCGGTTTCGGTATGCTCCTTGATGGATCAGATCGTGCCTCTGTTAACCTTCAAATGATGCTTCATTGGGATGTAAACAATGGGATTGCCCGCAGGAATTGGGCAAGAAACCCAAATGCAACCTATGCCATTAAACGCGCCATGGAAATTGAGCCAAATCTTAGGGTTACGTTACCTAATTCCGTTGACGACCATTTGTTGGATTCGATGTTTTAGGAGGTATTCGTATTCCTGCAACCAACCGAATGGTATAAAAGTATTGCTTGTAAGCGAGGGTGTTAAATGCGATTGATTTATTGTCAAAATTTGCCGCCAATAAGAAGAATCGCTGATTATTGGAATAACCACCTACCAACCTAATGTCATAACGCGGAGCTAAGCCTAAAAAACCTTGAACTCCTGTTTCAAGGGTGTAAAATTTTGATTGAATTACTGGACCGATTCCTGCCCAGCCAGAGAATTGCCAATTGTTTATGCGGTTCGCGTAGGCATATCCTGGAATTATACCAAAATCAAGGGCTGAATAGCTTTGTGCGCTTGTTTTAGATTGTAGAGGATCCTGCAGCAGCGATGGAATGATATCCTCAGAACCATGGGTTACCCCAAAGTAATTTAAGGTGCCCTTTACATACCAAGTATGCACTTGTTTTTCAAAATGAGCCCGCTTTCCTTGCAGTGCATTCATTTTAAAATCATCGGTATTAAAATACCATAAGTTCAGCGCGAGATTAAGGGAGCCAAGGCCTGGTAAGATATTATTTGGCGTATTTTCCGTCAAGCTCGTATCAAAAGTGTAAGCCTCTTTTATGGCGTATCCTTGAATTATTCTAAAATCTAAATCAGTATAGAGCCGCTTAAAGTTATAATCCAATCCAATACCAAATTGTTTTGATTTACCATATTTTTCTACGGAACGAACTCCAGGTAACACGGGAAATGCGACGCGCATGGAAAACCATTTGTATGCATACGCGAGGCCTAAAATAGGTTTGAAATTATTTTTGTATTTCAATGGGTTGGCCTCATATGGAAACGGATAGCTAAGATTGAACGGTGCGGGACTTATTCCAAGGTCTGCATAAATAACGTGTTGATTTTTAAAATCATGAATTGCTACAGGTTCATCCTGAGCACGAACCTGTCCGAATAATGCAAGTATAAAAAAGGATATTAACGATTTCATGATTATGCTATCATTACGCGTTATTGGTGGATGGGTTGCAGTTTAAAGGACCAATTTTCCACTTTTTTTGTCGTAAATTTACCTTGTGAAACGATTATATAAATACTTGCTGAATACACTGCCTCGTCCCTTGTTGATTCGATTGAGCTATGTTTTCAAGCAGTTTGCCCCCTTGTTATATCGAGGAGATAAGGTGGAGTGCCCTGTTTGCGACCGAAAGTTTTCAAAATTTCTATCTTATGGATCTGATGTGGCACATCGAGAAAATGTTCTTTGTCCCTATGATTTGACCCTAGAACGTCATCGGTTGATGTGGCTCTATCTAAGAGATTTCAGCACATTTTTTACTGCCCCCTCCTTAGCTGTTTTGCATATGGCCCCTGAACAGTGCTTTATCGACCGCTTTAAACAACAACAGAATCTTAATTACCTCACCGCAGATATTGTTTCTCCAATCGCGGATATGCATTTTGATTTGCATCACATCCCCCTAGAGGATAATCGCTTTGATGTGGTTTTTTGTAATCACGTGATGGAACATGTGGAGGATCCGAATCAATGCATGCGTGAATTGTTTCGCGTGATGAAGCCAGGGGGCTGGGCTATTATGCAAGTACCTCAAGATGTTTCCCGTGAGAAAACACTAGAAGATCCTACGATAACCTCTCCCGAAGACCGTGAAACGTATTATTGGCAAAAAGATCATGTCCGCTTGTTTGGATTGGATTACCCAGATTACTTAAGAAATGCAGGATTTGAAGTAGAAGAATTTTGGTTAAAAAATCACCTGAGTCCAGAAATTTTTGAAAAGTTCAGGATTTCTGCCGATGAGGCACTATATATCGCTAAAAAAAAATAAGATGAAACATTTAATCTCGATAGTAATGATCGCTGCGGCATGTCATTCGATATCAGCCCAGAAAGACGTTTATTTGCACATTAATCCTTCATTTAATAATGCGCCATTCCAATTAAATACCCCGTATACCGGAATCGATGGTGTGGTAGTAAATATTGACCATTTTAATTACTATGTGTCGGATATTATTTTGTTCCATGACGGAGGAGTTCAAACCAATGTTTCGCCTGCTGTCTTTTTATTTACCCCGGATCAATTTGGCTTTTTCCTCGGAAACTATAACATTCAAGACTTGGATAGTATCGGTTTTTTAGTGGGTGTCCCAACGCGATTAAACACCGAGTTGGGAGTTGAAGCGCAGGATATTTCTAGTTATCCAGACACACATCCCCTAAGTTTTCAGAATCCAACCATGTATTGGGGGTGGCAAATCGGCTACATGCACATGATCGTTGGTGGTGATGCTGACAGTAACAATGATCAAAATCCGGATGCCTATTTTGAAATGCACAATTTAGGAAACCATAATACACGTACGATTCAAATGCCAGTCATTGAAACGAATACAAACTCAAGCCAAATGGATGTTTATTTGACATGCAATGTAGACGAATGGTTGAGAGATATGCCCTTGTCAACGGTTGGGGTGCTGCACAATCAGACGGGGTTGAATGAATCCATAATGGCCAATGTTCAAACCTACAGTGTATTTACTCAGCCTGCTACCGCCGCATTAAATACGAACGTACCTTCCTCCGTTTACGTAGAAGGAGGCAAGCTTTATTGGGAGGATATGGAACAAGCTTCCTTCAAGATATTTGATTTATCTGGCCGATTGGTTTCTGACGGATTAATGAATGAGGAAAAAGGTAGTGTAACCTTGGATATGAATACCGGATATTACATTTTAAGGGTTTACGATGCACAACACCGGTCGCTATTGAACCAGGAGTATTTTATTGTGAATCCATGATAAAATGGTGGTTCGTTTGGGGGGTATTATTGCTTGCTTGGTCCTGTGAATCACCAGAGGATTTAAGTGCTGAGAATACGTTCCCGAAGGATAATCCTCCATCAGCCGAAAAAATTGAATTGGGTCGCGCGTTATTTTTTGATAAGCGTTTGTCCCGAGATGAATCCATTGCCTGTGCGGATTGTCATAATCCTGCATATGCGTTTACCGATCGAAAAACTGTAAGTGACGGAATTGATGGAAAGCACCCAGAGCGTAATGCCTCAACCTTACTCAACAGCGTTTTTTTACAAACAGTGATGTTTGATGCACACCTTAAAACGTTGGAACTCCAAGTCCTTGTTCCGATACAAGAAGCTACTGAAATGGGGCATAACATGAAGGTCTTAATCCCTAAATTACGAGCAATTCCAGAATATCAGCAGGCGGCAAAGAAGATATTTAATCGAGATTTTGATGCATGGGTATTGACGCGAAGTATTGCTGCTTTTGAACGATCCCTCCTTTCTTTGAATAGTCCGTATGACCGATTTATGAAGGGGAGTAAGAATGCGTTAACCAGCGATCAACGCGCAGGATTGAAGTTATTTAATTCCTTGTATTGTACGACCTGTCATCCGGCCCCTTACTTTACGAATTTTAAAGCAGAAAATAATGGTCTTTACCAAGACTATGGTTCGGATAAAGGACGTTTTAGAATCAACTTAGACAGTGCCGACATTGGTTTTTTTAAGACACCAACCCTACGGAATATTGCGCTCACATACCCGTTTATGCACGACGGCAGTTTGAAAACCTTGGATGAGGTTATCGCTCATTATGTACAAGGAGGAAAACACCCTAAAGGTCAACACGGAGCAATTGTAGCGTTTAAGCTCACTGCACAAGAACAGAGACAACTGGTTTCATTCTTAGAATCTTTAACCGATACAAGTTATCTTAAACAAATCAGAACCTATGTTCCTTGATGCACTCTCACAACGGCTGGGTAAACCCGTTCAAGAAATCACTATTGGGGAAGATCGTTTGGCCCTGATTCTTCTTGGGGATAGCAAAGGAGCGGTTTTGTGTACATTGGAATTATCGAAGTCTAGGCTGCCGGTACCAGAACTTTATCACGCTGAGGCAGTAATTGAGTTATATTTTTTACTTCCAGAGTATTGGCAGTTTGATTTGGAGCATCCCTTGTTTAATTGGGCAGCAAATCGCTTAATAGCCATAAAAAAATATCTAGTTCAAGGGCATTGGGCAATCTCAGGACATACCTTTGAATTGGGGGAATTACCTGAGGGTAGGTTTAAAGAACAAGGGTTTTCCGCCCTGTTGTTGATGGATCCCATAGCGTTGTCGGAATTGTCATCAAAGATTGATGTTGCAGGCATGGAAGTTCAATGTAAAGCGCTTTGTCCCATTTTTAAAATGGAAAAAGATGTTAAAGAGGCCCGCGGCAACATCAAGTTCCTTCATCGGTTAAGGGATAATGGAATCACGGAACGATTGGATGAATTTCGCGCCTCGGTAATTAAACCCCGTTTTTTATTTTGGAGATAAAGAAGGATAAGGAACAGTGGGCGGCCTTTGCGTTATTGTTGGTCAATCTGATTTATGGGGCAAGCCATGTGTTAGCAAAAGGGGTTATGCCAGTTTTTCTGTCTCCTACAGTCTTTATTCTATTTAGGGTAATTGGTGCGGTCATACTTTTTTGGATGCTAATTCCTTTCGTAACGCGCGCTAGAATACTTAAGCGCGATCTACTGCGATTAGCCGCTTGTGGATTATTTGGCGTAACCATCAATCAGCTCTTGTTCTTTCATGGGTTGAATGCCTCTTCTCCAATGAATGCTGGAATAATTATGGCGCTCAATCCGATTATGGTAGCAGTACTTTCATTTTTTTGGTTAAAAGAACGCCTCACGATAACACAATGGATTGGAATTAGCATTGGTGCATTTGGTGCAATTGCGTTAACTACGTACGGCACCAAAACTATGCAGGCTCAACTTGGTGATTTATTTCTTTTGGGTAATTCATTGAGCTATGCGGTGTATTTGTTATTGGTTAAACCGCTCATGCAAAAATATCCCCCCTTAGTTGTTATTACATGGGTTTTTACGTTTGGATCCCTTTTTTTATTGGCATTTCCCCCCTTGTATGTAGACCTCACTCAAACGAATTTACAAGCCATTCCTTGGTTTATTTGGGTTAAGATTATTTATGTGGTAGTTGGGGTTACGTTTTTAACGTATTTATTGACCGTAGTCGGCCTAAAATATGTGAGTTCTACGGTGGCGTCTGCATTCATTTATGTACAACCAATCTTTGTAATTGCGTTTTCCTATTTGTTTGTTAGGATGGGATGGGCAGCAGATTATACCAATCAAATTACTACACCAAAATTAGTATTAATGATAGTAATTTTTTATGGTGTGCATTTAACCCTTGGAAAGCGTAACTTTGGAAATAAAACCAATCCAAGATGAAATTTCATTTATTCGTTGTCGGTATATTTTTTATAATCACTCATTTGTTTTCACAACACAAGGAAGGATTAGTAGAGTATGCCATCACGGTAAAACCTGCAGACACAACGGCCTTACAGAAACAGCGCGCTGCATTATTGTTTGACAGTAAAATGGCGCTTCAGTTTAATGATTCACTGGCTCGTATGGATTTTAAAATGGGGAAAGGTATGCTAACGTCGGTGATTGTAAACAATTACCTGAAACAAGGAATCACCTTAAATTCAACTTCTGCGGGGAAATTTGCCTTTTATTTAACAAAAGAGTATTTTGATCAAAAATCGGCAGAGGATTCCGTGCATGTTGAATTAGTAAATGAGGAAAAAAAAATCTTAGGATATTTGTGTAGACGGGCCAATTTAATTGCTGATGGCGTTGTTACTACCTACTGGTATACCCGTGAATTAAATTTTGATATAAAGCAACAAGCCATCGTGAATAAACACATTCCAGGTTTCCCCTTAAAGTACAACAGCGTTAAGGATGGGTTATATATGGAATTTGAAGCTACCAATATTGAATTCAACATCAAGAACCCAGAAACTACATTTTCTATGTTAATCCCTGAAGGGTTTAAGGTAGTTAAATAGGCTTAGGGTATCACTATATCTAAGTTAACGATTCTGTTTTTCGCGTTGGATGCAGCATTGCAGGGAGCGCAACGAACAACAGGATCGGTTTTACCTTTGGAGATCACTTGTAGTTTTTTTGGATCAACACCTCTTGAGACGAGTAGCTTTGCCACCGCTTTAGCGCGCATTTCACCCAAATAACTATTGTATTCTATGGTTCCAATATGATCGGTTCTCCCCACTAATATTAATTTATAGGCTTCATTAGCCGTTAAGAATGCGATGAATTCAGAGAGGCTGTCTGGAATTTCTTTAATGGTGTAACTGTCAAAATCAAAGTAAAAAACGATGTTTTTTACACTCACATAGGGAGTCTTTTGTACCGTATCCATGCTGTCCTTGATGGAAACAATTTCTGGAGTTTTCGGGTAAACATATTTCCAAACATCATCGTCTCCGAGCCCATTATACCGATTAGAGGTAAAGATCAGAGAGTCAGAGGTTATCTTACACATACCAAAATCATCTGAGGCACTGTTCAGTGGGTAGGGGAGATGCGAAACAAGTCCTTCAGCCGAAGTGCTAACTTGAGCAGCATAGAGATCTAATCCACCGTATCCCATCCTTCCATCGCTGGAAAAGTAAAGCAGGGAATCTCCGCTAAATACAGGAAACGCTTCATTTCCTCGGGTGTTCCATGGAACGGCAAGCGTTGGTTTAGACCATTTCCCATCGGTTAATTCAGTGCTATATAAGTCACTGTCTTTTTGTGATTTGGATTTCGCACTTAATACAGCGCGATTTCCGCTCTCGTTTATGGCTGCGCCGGTAAACAGTAAACTATCAACGGGTAGAAAAAGACTCAGGTTTTCAAGGGTTAGTTTTTCGCTAAGCGTTCCGATGTAATTCTTAGGTTCGATATACTTTCCCTGCTGATCATAACCACTAAGATTACACAGTACCGTTCCTTGTTCACTGATAGAAATGGCATTAAACGTCATGTAGGGAATGGGCTGATTCACTACAGTGATTTCACTCCAAGACGTATCAGATGAATTTACTACATACGGGACCTTGTATAAGAACTCAGAACTGGATAAATCGGTAAGTTTGTCGCTTGCCGCGGTTTTTGTAATTCCCTTTTCTTTTAGGCTTATCAGTTTTCCTTTCCAGATGTCCTGTGACGCCTCTGCCCTAACACTATTATTTGGAAATAAGGCAAGATATTCAACGGGTTCTCTACTCCATGAATTAATCACCTCGGTTGCCTTGATTAATTGGTCTAAGTCCGTGTTTTTCTCCTTCGTTCGATAGGCCATTAGATACTTTTTAGCGACACTGTAGTTGCCAATCGCAAATGCCGCATATCCGTGGGCATACACAAAAAACGATTCAATGTTATTCATTTTTACCAAAGAATCGGTTAAGCGATAGGTTTGGTTAAAATCCCCTACGGTGAAATAGGAAAACGCAAGATTTTTAAACTGTTTTATCGAAAGTTTTTTGGTGTTTTGAAGTTTTTCATAGCCAGATATTGCCTTGGCGTATTCATAGCGATTAAAACATTGATCAGCGTCCTCTAGCGTTTGTGCAATACTTAAAAAGGCGCTGAAAAATAATACAGATAAAAGAACCTTCATTAATTTCCGGTATTGTAGATTCTATTGCGTTTCAACCAAGGAATGGAGGAATCGTCTGTTTTCTTGGTGCGAATTTGTAATTCTAGAAAAACCTCATGTGACCCATTAGAATATCTAGCAATATCAGAGAGCGTATAATCATAGGAATACCCAAACTTGAGGGGACCAACCTGCCCACCAATTAATCCAACTACATCGGCATTGTGTCGGTACGATGCGCCAATCCAGAAATATTTATTAAAGGTAAATAATAAGGTTCCATCCATTTGAAACACTCCTGCCTCAATGGCTTGTACCATAACGGTAGGTTTGATGCCAAAGTTTTTAGTTATCTCGAAGTGATATCCTCCAAGGAAATAATAGTGTCTAACAAGCGGGCTATAAATACTCGAATCGAAATTGAATAAATCTCTGGTTTTCTCTACCATGTTGTATGCAGAAATTCCTGCAAATCCTTTGTTTTTATAATGATAGAATATCCCCGCGTTGGCGTCTGGCACAAATTGATTATTGAAGCCTTTAAGTACCGTAGGATCGTTGTCAATATACGTATCTAGCTTGTTTACATCTATAAAATGTTGGGTAAAAGACAAGCCCAATCCAAATCCTAATTTGTGGTTATATGCTTTATCCAATTGAAGGTGATAGGCACCTGAAAAGGTAATTCCCGTTCTTCTACTTGGGCCAGCCAAGTCGTTGTATATATTTGCACCAATCCCCATTTTATTCGCCACTTTTCCGTGTGCCGTTAAAAATTGAGTGGTTGGAGCACCAGGAAAATTAGTCCATTGTTTTCTGAAATTCAACTGAACAGGGGTATAGTCTTTTGATCCTACAGCACCCGGATTTAGAATGTACTCGTTGAATAAATACTGTGAATTTAGTGAGACCTGCTGGGCTTGTACATGTAGTGTAATCCCTAACAGAATGGCGAAGGTATATAGTGTATTTCTCATTTTAATATGTTGATTGTTCCAGTGACAGGAGCTCTGTCTAAATAATTTAAGTTAATGATGTAATAGTATGTTCCGGCTGGCAACGCTCTTGAATCGTATGTTCCGTCCCATGGCGAATATGTGCCTTTTTGTTCAAATACCAAATTCCCCCATTTATTGAATATCGTTAGGCTTAAATCAGGATATAATGTCATGTTATCAATCACCCACGTATCATTTACTTGGTCGCTATTTGGGGTAAAGCAATTTACTGGATCAATACAAGAAACCGGGTTAATGGGTACGACCACAGAATCTGTTCCTGTACATCCTAAGGCATCAGTAATAAGCACTGAATACAGGGTGTTTGATAAGGATTCATTCAGCGCATTTGATGTGCCATTTGACCACAAATAAGTAAATAACCCAACACCACCCGTTGCTTCCACTAAGGCGCTACCATCCGCTTGATCAATACAACTTACGGCGGTGGTTGTTATGCTACTGCTAATTGGTTCCGGTGAAACAATAACAATTTCGGCGGAGTCCATACAATTCTTTGTATCTGTAACAAGCACGTTGTAGGTCCCAGATGGTAAATTAGATATATCCTCGGTTACTTCACCCGTTGACCATTGGTACGTGTATCCGGGGTTTCCTCCAAATACAGAAATATCGATGGCGCCATCTGTTCCTCCAAAACAAGTAACCATCACATCATTGGTTGTAATATACAGTGAATCTGGTTGAGGAAGAATCAAGAAATATTCATAAAAACAACCGTTAGAATCTATAATTTCTACTTGATAGGTATCTGTTGGAAAGTCGATTAAATCTTCTGTCTGTGCGGAAAGTGCAAAGGTCGAATTAAACCATGTAAACTGATAAGGAGGTGTTCCACCAAGGGTAGATAAATCAATGAGTCCATCACTCAATCCGTAACAGGTAACAGGGGTTATCGATTCGTTTATCGTTAGGGCAGCAGGTTGGAAAATTGTCATAGAGTCTGTCACGGTACAACCATTGGCGTCTGTTACAAGAAAGCCATATATCCCGGCCGTCAATGAATCGTTAAGCGCATTCGTGGATGCATTGGTCCATGCATAGCTGTAAAGCGGTGTTCCTCCCATTACGGTTAAATTAACAACTCCATTACTACCATCTCGGCAGGTAACATCTGAAGTAGTAAATGAGTAGGAGATCGGGAATTGAGGTTCCGTTAAAACGATAGAATCTGACTTACTACAACCGTTTGCGTCTGTTATAGTTACTTGGTATGTACCTGCTGCAATGGAAGACTGATCTTCTGAAGTAATCCCATTACTCCAAACATATGAATAGGGAGGTGTTGCTCCTAATGCCGTTAGATTAATACTTCCAGTACTGTCGCTATGACATAGAATGTTTATTCCGGTAAGCGTATTGTTTAATGCTGTTGGTTGAGTTATCACAAAAGTGTCTGCAATGGAGCACCCGTTATTATCAACCACCAATACGGCATATGTTTCCGCAGGAATTGAGGTTAAATCCTCTGTGTCATAAGCTAGTAAATAGATACCATTTGACCAATTGAAATCATACGGTAAGGTTCCCCCAGAAACTGATGTATTAATTGATCCATTCATGAACCCATTACAGGTTACATTCACTAGGGAGTTTGTAATGCTTAATGGAGCATTTGGTTGCGTCACATTCAAATTTCCTGATAAATTACATCCATTAAAGTCTGTGATTGTAAAGGAATACGTACCCGCGGATAAATTTGAAATCGTGGAAGTATTTTGTCCGCTTACCCAATTATATGTATACGGGATTGTCCCACCGGCAGCATTGATTGCAATCGATCCTGTGGAGTTCCCAAAACATAACACATTAGTAACACTTGAAGCGGACGATAAAGGTAATTCAGGTTCTGATATCGCTTGATTCATGGTTGAAACACACCCATTGGCATCCGTAATGGTAACGGTGAATGTATCTGCGGGAATTTGAAGCAAATCTTGAGTTACCGCGATATTCTGATTGGCAGCATTTATCCACGTGTAGCTATATGGGGCATTCCCACCGCTAACGCTTAGGTTAATACTTCCATCGTTTCCTCCATGACAATTAACATTTGTATAGGTTAATGAGCTAGAAACTATACTCGGTTGGCTTATCGTTGTGGAATTAGAAACGGAACATCCGTTGGCATCGGTAATATTCACCGTATAGGTACTCGCCGGAACATTCGCTAGCGTGGAGCTATTTTGTGCAAATACAGTATTGGTATTTTGCCATGCATAGGCATATGGAGAGGTCCCCCCTGTTGCTATGACCGAGGCAATTCCATTCGAAAAGCCAAAACATGAAACCGGTGTTGAGTTCATTTGCGAAGTAATAATTGTTGGCTGCGTTACGGTGTAGTTTGAAGATTTCACACAGCCTTTGTTATCCGTAATGGTAACCGAATAATTACCTACCGTTAAGCCAGTGATGTCTTGATTACTTGAGCCTGTTGTCCATAAGTAGGTATATGGTGGAGTTCCTCCCCACGCTTGTAAATCGATTGAACCATTCGATCCGCTATAGCAAGCTACATTACTAAGCACCGCGGAATTGTTCAACATTTGATTCGGTTGGGTAACTTGATAACTGTTAGATAAGGCACATCCATTATTGTCTGTGATCTGAACGGCATACGTTCCTGCCGAAACATTTGACAGATCCTCTATGTTTGAAACAGTATTACCTAGTGAATTAGTCCAAACGTATGTATACGGAGGCGTTCCACCTAATGGGGTAATATTGACACCACCTGTTGATCCTCCAAAACAATTCACATTCGAAATTATACCAGAATTACTCACTGGGCTTGGAGCAGATACCACATATGCACCATTAACGGAGCACCCAGATACATTGTCGATTACATTAACTGTGTAGGTACCTATCCCTAACCCAAAATTACTTGAAGTATTATTTCCGTTAGACCAACTAATGGAATAGTTCCCGCTTCCTCCCGAAATGGAAACCAAAGCCGAACCATTTGATTGACCGAAACAACTGACATTAGACCCCGACATAGTCAACGATGGGCAAGGTGGTGGGATGTTATTCCCCCATGTCAGGAAAATTATTAAAGAAAAGAATAGTGTCTTTATGTACTTCATATTTAGCGAATAATGGTCAAGGTACCTGTAAGCTTTGATGTGGCAGGATCGTTAAGTTCAATAATGTAATAGTAAACTTCTGACGGCAATGGATTATTATTGTATGTTCCATCCCATGGGGTGTAAAGTCCTTCTGATTTGAATACAAGATTACCCCATTTGTTGAATACTTGAACGGAGGCATTCGGATATAAATACATGTTGTCTATTACCCAGGTATCATTAAATTGATCACCATTAGGTGTAAATGTATTTACCGGATTAACACATGGAATGCTACTAGGTAAAACTTCCACCGTGATCGTTGCGATACAGGAGTTATCATCTGTAATGGTAGAAACATAGAATCCAGCACTCAAGTTTGAAATTGAAGGAACATTTTCACCGGAAGACCATGCATAAGTGTATGGTGCAGTACCACCATTAACAGTTAACGAAATCGCTCCATCTGCTTGGTCAACACAACTTACATTAATAACTTCTGTGCTTATTAGAAGAGAATCTGGTTGGTTGACATTTCCTGCAATTGAATCAATACAACCCTGATTATCCGTGATTAGAACACTATAATACCCCGCAATTACATTCGATAAATCTTCAGTCAAGAATTGTCCATTATTCCAATTATACTGATAAGGTGGCGTGGAACCCGTTACTGTTAAATCAACCATCCCTGTGGCACTTTGATAACACAGTGCATCCGTAGGTTGGATTGCAACATTGAAAGGTGTTGGTTCGTTCACTTGAACAATCGTATCTACAACACACCCTTTATCGTCAGTTATCACGAAAAGATATGACCCTACCGTGATAGAATCTAAGCGTTCACTTGGATTGTTAAGTAGGATGTTGTTTTGATTGCCCCAATTAAAGTAATACGGTTGCGTACCTCCTGTAATTGTCATTTCAATGATACCATTTGAATATCCGTGACAGGAAGGATCCGTAACATTAATCGAAACATTTAATCCTTGTTGTGGCTGTTGCACATTCGCACCGCTAAAGGCTGTACATCCGTGATTATCTGTTACTAGAATTGAATACGGACCGGCTAATACATTATTAATCTCTGTTGACGTGGCACCGTTACTCCAAGCATATTGATACGGAGCTGTTCCACCAACTACCATTGCACTTACCGAACCAGTACTCATGCCGAAACAAGCGATCGGTGTGGTTTCAGTCATCACCGCAAGAGGTGATGAAGGTTGATTTATTTCTACGTTCATTAGTGCTGAACATCCGTTCGCATCAGTAACAGTTAAGGTATATGACCCAGCTATAATTCCACTCAGGTCTTCACTGGTAGCCCCATTACTCCAAGAATAAGAATACGGAAGGGTTCCCCCTAAAATAGTAGCGTTAATTGACCCTGTATTGTTACCGTGGCAGAGTACATCAATTTTTGTAGTTGAAATTGATAAGGCAGCGGGTTGAGTAATGCTAGCTGAAGATGAATCAATACATCCTTGACTATCAGTGACTATCGTTAAATATGTTCCAATACCAATCGAACTAATATCCTCTGTTGGTGCAGCATAAATTTGGGAATTTTGATTTATCCAACTCGAAGTATATGGAGCTGTTCCACCGGAAATGCTTGCGTTAATTGAACCCGTTTGATTGCCAAAACAATCGACCATACTTGGCACGGTGATCACATTGAGCGGAGCAATAGGTTGTGTTAAGGTAATCGATTGGTTAGCCAAACATCCTTTTTGATCAGTTACAGTTATGTTGTATGTTCCAGCCAATAAATTTTGAATAGCTGTATTGGAGGAAGCGTTTGACCATGCCAAAACATATGGTGAAGTACCACCACTAACAACCGCGTTAGCCGAACCTGTTGCATTTCCAAAACATAAGATATTTACACCGGTTAAATTAATAGCTAAGGCTGCATTAGGTTGTGAAATAGTATAGTTAAATGCTGCGTTACAATTATTGGCATCCGTAATACTTAGTGTATACGCACCAGCGGCTACATTAATTAATGCATTGTTTGTAGAACCATTATTCCACGAATAAGTGTATGGTGCAGTTCCACCGGAGATTACAGGTTGTACTGCGCCATTCGTTCCGTTAAAACAACTTACCGCAGTGATTTGCGGAATTGATTGCAACCCTTGAGCGGGTTGAGAAATTGCTGAAGTCAAACTTGCAGAACAGCCATTGGCATCGGTCGCAACAAGGGTATAGCTGCCACTTGATAAATTCAATAAATCTTCCGTGGTTTGAGGAATAAGGACTCCATTGCTTGCATTCCATTGGAAGGTATATCCAGGTGTACCTCCAGTGGTGGTAATATCAATAAGCCCTGTTGTACCTCCGAAACAAGCCACATTGGTCACGTTCGAACTTAGGCTTATGGAGGTGTTTGGCTCCGTAACCACATGCGTTTGAATATCCGTACAATTATTTGCATCTGTAATGGTTAGTGTATACGTACCAGCTGCTATTCCTTGAATGTCTTCGCTGGTTTGACCTGAACTCCAAGAATAACTGTAAGGCGTAAGGCCGCCAATTACACTGACATTTATACTGCCGTTTGTACCACCAAAACAGTTAGTATTCGTTGTCGCAGCAAATTGAACAATGTCACTCGGTGCAGTTATATCGGCTGAACTTGTCGTAGTACATGAATTGGCATCTGTTACCGTTATGGTGTAGTTACCTGTGCTTATATTGGATAAGTCTTCAGATAAAGAACCATTATTCCAGCTGTACGCATATGGAGAGGTACCACCCGATACAGAGGCATTGACCGCGCCATTCGAAACACCGCTAAAGCACGTGACATTGGTCGCTTGTAAATTCGCCTGAAGTGGATATGCTGGTTGTGTTATAATGCCACCTGTTAATAATTGACAACCATTTGCATCAATGATTTGCGCTTGATATGAGTTAGCAGACACGTTGGTTAACGCTGGTGTGGTTGCACCGTTCGTCCATAAATAGGATAGGGGATAGGCGACGTTGTTGAAGGCTAAAGAAACCGCCCCGTTATTTCCACCAAAACAACTCACCGGGGTAGCTATGGCTGATGCAGACAGCACATCTGCGGTCATAGAGAATGGACTAAAGGAATAGGCTTGGAATCCTGCTAAAGACCAAGTTTGGTTAAACCAGTCATAGGAAAATGATCCAATTGGAATGGAGGTAGACCAAACAGGACCTATGTTAAAAGTATATCCTGCCCAACCAATAGCTGGTATGGTAAATGCTGGGGTACAAACTGAAGTTGAACACCAATTGATACCAAACCAATAGGCACCGCATGGATAATAAATAGGAATACAAATTTCAGGAACATAAATGGCGGGGGTTATTTGAACTGCTGGAATACTGAATCCGAATTGCAAAGCACTCATGAGAAATTCAAAGCTCACCACATCATAGGTGTGATTGGTCACTGTTCCGTTGATGGTGTAAGTGGGCGTAATATTTATAGTTTCAAAATAGCAGGGGAACTTATACTGCAAACTCATGCCTACCGGAAAATTGATGATACTGCTGGTTGCCCAAGGGCCCGCAGTATTGTTGGAGGGGTTTAAAATTCTATAACTAACAGGAACCGGAAACGCAAAGGAAACGTAAACGGTAGGATCGAAATTAAAGCATTGGTTGTTTGTGATATTCGCATCAAAACTTGCATCAAAAAAGTTCCAACTTACACTAGCAATTCCGAAATCTTGAGATCCGGCTAGGTTTTCCATGACAACACTAACATAGGGGATGTTCATGGCTCCAATTAAGTCGAACACGTTTAAATTCAAATTAAAATACGTTGAATCTCCGCAGGCATCTAATTGAGTGCCATTGATAGAGCTTTCCGTACTTACATATGGAATCGTGACAAAACCCGATAACCCATAATCGCCAAGCGCCGCGGGCAGAGGATATGGTAAAAAAGGCTGCGAAAATAATGGGCCAATTCCCAATCCGGAAAGCATTGAAACTCCATTCGCGTTGACCGTAACTATGTTGATCGTTAAAAGCCCGGTATTAAAGGCTGGGATAATGGGAAACGTGGCGCAACTGAATACGCAAACCGTTGCACTGGCCGAGGCGCCTAATTGAAAGTACACATCCCACTTCGCTTCTCCAGCAGATGGATAATAAGAGGTAATTTCCGCTGCAGGATCTAGGGTGTAGCTGGTGGCTACGGTTACTGTGTCACCCTGATCATACGTGTTGTCCGTTGGGGTGGTAATTGTAGCGTCAATCGGATAATCTACATCAAGTGTCCCCGTGGTGAATCCAAGCAGGCTAATTTTACTCCCGATAACCCCTGATATAGATCCTTGTAGTGCTGCTCCAAAAGAGAACCCCGCTACTTGACCAATCATTGCATTTCCTGTATTAAAGGACGTATTCCAAGGTACATTGAACAAGGTGATTTCTTGATCTATCGAAAATGGACTCCAATTGGGTCCCCACATGTTTTGGTTTGTGGTATTAAAGGGCACATGGTGATTTACTACCTGCTGGCTGTAAATAGTTTGCCCTATTAAAAACAAGACAAGAATCAGTAGTTTATTTCTCATCGCTTACAGGGGCTTTAATGGACTCAATAATCGCAGAAACTTCTGCACTGATGAGTGCCTCAAACATTTTTGGATAGGTTATATTTAACCACAAAGTTCTATTTAAGTCGCCACTGAACACAATATACCTCACATGAGGTATTTCATCGATTACAAAACTGGCTTTGTAATACTTTCCTGGAACATTTTCTCGGGAGGTAAATTCTTTTTCCTCATTCAAGGTTAATCCATTTTGCGCAAAAAACTCAGGGGTCATCCCTGCGCACAAGCGAATGAAGTTAATATGCTCTATGGAAGTCATAACAATCGAAGTGGCTGAATTTAAATGGATATACCCGTTGAAACTGCTTGATTCGATAAACCCCTCTGGAACTGTAATAAGTTTTAAGTCCGCAGGGCACTGCACTGGTGCTGGAGTATTTGCTTGATTCTGTTGGCCGTTGATGGGGCTTGTTTGCCCTTGCACCTGAAATACCTGCCCACATGACATGACTAACAGGAGCAGGTAAGCGTAGAAGTTTGGTGTGTTGGACATATAATTTATTACAAAATTTTGCCAAAGTTATGTTAAATCTTTCGGATTAGTGGGGTAAATTATTAAACATTCATTAATTAACAACTATTTACTGAAACCTTCGTGTTTTCGAGTTATTTAACGGATATTTGCGCTAATTTTCGCATCTAAAATTGGCATAATGAAACGTATTTTATTCCTAGCCCTACTGTTAATAAACTTCTTAGCTAATGCGGGTTCGTTGTATTGGGTTGGTGGAAGTGGTTCCTGGTCATCGCCTTCGAGCTGGTCTTTTACTTCGGGGGGTGTTTCATTCGGAGTTATTCCGGCAGCAGGGGATTCCGTATATTTTGATGTGAATTCTGGTTTAGTTGCAGCAAGTATCGTAAACTTAAATCTTCCGATTGATGTCGCAACGTTTGATTTTTCAGGCGCAAACATACCCTTTCAATTTCAATGTGCTTTACCTTCGATATCTGTTTCTACTTCACTTAGAGGGTCTGTAAATCCTACCTTTACAGGTTGGACTGGGTTTTGGAATTTGACAACTAACACTACGGGGACACTTATTTCAAATGGACGAATTTGGACCAACGACATAAAAATGGTTGGGAATGGTATTTTGAATGTAAGTGTCATTACCTCTAGCGCTGATTTGTATCTAAATGCCGGGACAATTAATTTAATTAGCACCAATTCAAGCATAGCAAACTTCTACTCCTTGGGAGCGAACGTTAGAACGTTTAATTTGACCAATACCATACTTGCCCTCACTGGAACCGTATGGAATGTAAGCTCCACGAATTTCTCTATCATTCATACCAACGGCCGAATTAACCTTAATAATGTTGGTACAACGGTGTTTACAGGGGGGGGTAAGAATTATAACGAATTGAGATTAAATTCCGGACCTGTTACTGTGGTTAACAACAACCATTTTAATTTGGTTAAGTCAATTACACTTGGCAACACCATAAATGTAAATAACGGAGATATTCTTTCGTTAGACTCCTTATATGCAACAGGGTCGTGCGCAAATAAAACGCTACTTAAAGCACTTACAGCGGTTGGACAAGTTGCTGAGTTCATCAAAACTGGCCATCCCATATTTACAGGGCAAAATCTTTCAATTAATCGAGTTCAAGCAATTGCAGCTCCTTCACAGATTTATAAAATAGCGCTATCTGATACCTTGAATCTAGCAAGTGGTTGGTCATATGTTGGTTCAAAATTCTATTGGATAGGCAATTCCGGAAACTATTCAAGTAATTCTCATTGGTCTCTTACCAGTGGGGGGATTGCTACATCTTGTTTTCCTGGTAAATTGGATTCCGTTTATTTCGATGCGCTTTCTTTTTCGTTGCCCAATCAGCAAGTCACCATTAATGTGGCTCCTCAATTTGCTTATATGTCTTGGGCAGCTATTAACCAACCAACAGTAGGCTTAATGCAAACAGATATGTACGCTTTTGGTGATTTGATCCTGGATTCTCAATTGGCATTAAATCAAAGTATACCCTCTGCAGCTATTATATTCAGGGACCAAGCGACATTAACATCAAACAGTTCGATAATCAATGCCAACATTAGTGTGGTAATGTTGAATTCAGCAGATTCGCTTATATTAAATGGAACCCTTCAAATGACCGACTCCGTTAATTTCTCGGTTTTTAATGGTGGTTTTAATACGATGAATTACAATGCGAATTTTGGGTACTTCTCTGTAAATAATCAGCTTTCGACAACGTTTCAGCGCGTGAGATTTGGCAATTCCAATATTAATATTTCACGTAATTTTACATCTACGGGAACCACGGCTAACTTTCAGTTTTATGCAGGAAATTCAAAAATATACATTGGTTCACCCTCTTCTGAAAACAACCTGAGAACTGCAAACCTTTCGTTTAATGAGGTAACATTATATTTCCCGAAATATGCAATTAGTGTTGGACCGAATGTGGTGACTCAGCCTCAAAAATTGGAAGGTAACAATGTGTTTAAAAAACTAAGAATTCTTGCTGGAAGTTACGTCCAAATGCAAGGGGGATCTGCACAAACAGTTATTGATAGTTTAGTCATGAGTGGGAATTGTCAGGATTCAATTTACTTGTATTCAAGTAACCTGGCATCTACTGCAATGTTTGTTAAAAACACTCCTGGAAATGTGACCGCAACGTGTATTGACTTTAAATCAGTAGGGGCTTCAGGAACGGCAACATTTACCGCGCATTTTTCTACGAATTCCGGTGCAGCACCTGCAATTGCTAACTGGAACCTTTCTGCTACCCCCGCAGTTGCCGCAGGATTTACAGCTGTCGGCCCGTTCTGTTATAACGATACCACCTTCTTTACAAATACCACAAGTAGTTTTTCCGGAAATCCTAATGATGTTAGTTACTTGTGGTACTTCGGGGATGGTTCAAATTCGTTTTATGCCGATTCTGGGTATGTCGGAGTACCTACGCCATGTACACCTTGTGCGGGTGATAGTGTTCTAATTATAAATGGGGTTCAAGACACCAGTGCACATATCTTTGAAGGTTATGGTAGCTTTAATGTCGTATTGATTGCAGAATACACAAATTATTGTGTAGACACAATTCAGCAGATTATTCAAATTAATAATCCGGATATATTCGTGATTTCCTCCGATGCCGATACCACGATTTGTGCAGGATCTAATGTGATTTTTAACATAGGAAGTTCTAGTAATTTGCACACCTATGCCTGGTACCTAAACGGAAATCTTTTAAATAATCCACCTACGGTTAACGATACACTTTATCAAACGTCAATACTCCAAAATAACGATACCGTAAGTTTTGTGAGTATAGAAAATGGCTGCCCAAGTGCGATGCAACCAACCTTTGTATTTACAGTAAATCCTTCGCCTGTAGTAGCACTCGCTTCGAATGATTTAGACAACACGATTTGTGCTCAAAGTGCGATCACCTTTACCGCTTCAGGTGCTCAACAGTATCGTTTTCTTAAGAATAATGTGCCTATTTCGGGTTTTACACTAAACCCAACCTACACCACCTCTGCTTTAGTGAATGGCGATGTGATTAAAGCTATTGGGAAATATACTTCCACTGGATGTGTAGATACATCTGCTGCAATTACAATCCAGGTGAACCCCCTTCCAATCGTTACATTGGCTACCTCGGCCGCAAGCAATGTGATTTGTGATAATCAAAGTGTGACCTTCACCGGGGGAGGTGCAAATACGTATCAGTTTCTATTGAATCATGTCCCAACAGGTGCACCAGGCGTTAATACCTACACAACCAATGCATTGGCAACGTTCGATACGATTCAGGTAATTGGTATTTCATCCGCAGGATGCTCGTCTATTTCGCCTCAATCTTTTGGTTTTGTTGTAAACAGTTTACCTAATGTCAGCTTAACATTCAATGACATCGACACGTCGATTTGTCAAGGAACCCAAGTAAACTTTAACGCAAGTGGAGGGGTACTCTATCAATTCTATCTAAATGGTGTTCCAACCGGGCCATTAAGTGCAACGAATACGTACAACACGAATGCCTTAGCAAACAACGACCAACTCTTTGCAACAGGAGTGTTTAATGGTTGCCAGAATTATAGCGACACCGTTGTATTTGAAGTATTAGCTGTTCCAACAACATCTATGGTTTCAAATGATCTAGATTCAACGGTTTGTCAGAATACGTCAGTCATATTTACCGCTTCTGGAGCTTCCGTTTATGAGTTTTTCGTAGCTGGTGTTTCCCAAGGTGCTCCAAGCGCTACAAACTCGTTTTCAACGAATGCGCTCCAAAATGGTCAAAGTGTTTCTGTACTTGGTTCAATTGGCGCATGTACTGTTGCTTCAAGTATTCCTTTTAACATTCTACCACTTCCTAATGTGCCGATTTTCTCAAATAATCCGCAGAACACCTTGTGTGCAGGACAGGCTATTGGCATCAACGGTGCGGGTGCTTCTCAATACCAACTCTACGTGAATGGAATTCCTTTCGGACCTCAACAGGCATCCCCTTCCTTTAATCCGGTCCTTCCTGTTGGAGCAATTCAACTTAGTATTCAAGGTGTTGGAGCAAATTCTTGTGCTTCTTCCAGTCCAACACTCAATGTTCAAGTAAACCCGATACCTGTAATCACCCTTCAAAGTTCCGATTTAGATAATATTTTCTGTTTAGGTGATACCGTTACAATAACTGCATCAGGTGCGAATCAGTTTCAATTTTATTTAAATGGGGCTTCGCAAGGAAGTCTAAGTAATACAAACATTTATTCATCGAATAATTTTACCAATGGACAAACCATTACTGTTTTAGGAAGTTCATTGGGGTGCACCGCTACTTCTGCACCAATGACCTTTACTGTAAATGCCATTCCGAGCGTAATTGTCACAAGTAACGACCCAAACAATGTGTTCTGCCAAGGAGATAACATAACTTATCAAGCTTCTGGTGCCACCACTTACACGCTGAGTTTGAATGGTCAGTTATTAGGCCCCCCAAGTGCAGTTAATACAGTTGCAATGCAATCATATCCTGCGGGTTCATACCTCCTTCAAGTTACAGGGGCAAGTAATGGGTGCTCAAATCAATCATCGGTTAACATTCAGATTAACCCGAATCCAGTAGTTTCATTGTCAAGTTCCAATGGCGGCAATGCGGTTTGTAGTGGGCAGAATATCACCTTCAATGCAAATGGTGCCACCCAATATCAGTTTCAGTTGAATGGTACTAATATTGGCGTTCAATCTGGAGCGAATTCATTACAGCTAAATAATTTGTTAAATGGAGCTGTTGTTGGTGTAATTGGAACATCGAATTTAGGGTGTGTTCATACGAGCGTAATCCCTGCATTTGTTGTTAATCAAACCCCAACAACTACATTGACATCTACGGAATTAGATTTAGCCTTGTGTGCTGGAACTCCAGTGCTTTTTACCGCAAATGGTGCCTCGAACTATCAGTTTTTTGTGAATGGTGTGTCTCAAGGACCAGCCTCTCCATCCGCAACACTAACACTTGCTAATTTACAGGATAATGATTTAGTCGAAGTTCTTGGGTCAAATCAAAATTGTACTGACTATTCTCCATCACTAATCTTCAATGTGTATAGTTATCCAAATGTTACCATTGCGAATCAAGGGGGGAATCAAATATGCGTAGGCGATGCCGTGAATGTTATCGCATCCGGAGCAAATAATTATCAGTTTTTACTGAATTCAGTGGCAATTGGTCCAAATTCAACCAATAACACCTTTACTGGAACATTGAATAATGGCGATACATTATCAGTAATGGGTGAAACGTTTGGATGCAGCGCAGCTGCAATAACACCAATATCACTAGTTGTTTATCCATATCCTACGTTAATCGCATCGTGTGATGATATTGATTTAACCATTTGCCTTTTAGATACGGTTAATTTTAGTGCTACTGGCGCTATGAATTATTCCTACATACACAACAGTGCTGCTCCAAATATTACTGCTACTGGACTGTTTTCTATGAATGATTTACTAAATGGTGATACGATATTAGTTCAGGGCTTTAACGGTACCTGCCCTTCTATAATAGATACCTTTATTTTCAATGTTAATTCAATGAGTTTGTCCCTGTCAACGCAGCCGCAGCCCTTAATTTGCAGTGGATCAACCTTAGATTTTCAAGCCACTGGAGGTTCAACGTATTTATACTATATCAATGGGGTGTCCCAAGGTACTTTTGGACCTTCTGGTCAATTTAGCAGCAGTACATTTCAGGATAATGATCAAGTTACCTTTACTGCGTTTAATCAAGGTACTGGATGTTATCAGCCATTTAACGACACCTTGTTAATTGATGTGATGCCTTCACCAAGCATTACGAGTATTTCGCCACTTACGTTTTGCGAGGGAGATTCAGTGATTTTGTTTTCTAACTCAATTTCCAATAATGAATGGACAACTGGAGGACTTCCAGTAGCACAAACTACAGATTCTACGTTGGTGGTGTATCAAACGGCTAACGTAACATTAACTCAAAATTCATCGGTATTAAATCAAACGTATTCGTTTGGATATAACGCGAATGGCATGTTTGGAGATGGTACAAATCAAAGCATCGGTACGCCCACAGAAATGAATGCTAATTTAGCACTCGAAGAGCTTTCATCTGGCTGGAATTTCGCCCTTGGTAGAGATGCAGCAGGCCAGGTATACGCGTGGGGTAATAATTCAAACGGTCAGCTTGGAAATGGAACGTTTACTTCGTCCAACGTCCCTGTGTTAATGCCTTCCCTTTCAGCTGTTAAATCCCTTGCGAGTTCTGAAAATAGTGCCATGGTTGTAACCAATGCGGGGAATGTATATGTGTGGGGAAATAATACCTATGGACAATTAGGGACAGGGAACACGTCAATTTATAACTTCCCATACCTAAATCCAGCCTTACAAAACATCGATACTATTGTTGGTGGAAGAAGACACTTCTTGTGCTTGAGAACCGATGGTACTGTACTCGCTTTTGGAAATAACACTTTTGGACAGTTAGGACTAGGAAACCTTAATTCTACTGCTGCTCCAGTGGTTATTCCGAATCTAACTGGAATTGAGAAAATTGGTGCAGGTGAATTTCATTCTTTTGCAATTGACTCAAGCGGTAATTTGTTTGTTTGGGGTAATAATGCGAATGGGCAACTTGGATTAAGTGATAATCTTAACCGAGTAATTCCTACTGTTTCTTCGTTCAAACAAGCAATTCAGATAAGCGGTGGTGCTGATTTTTCAGTGATTTTAAAATCAGATGGATCAGTTTGGTCCACAGGTAAAAATAATGTTGGGCAGCTTGGATTAAACGATAATGTAGATAGAAACGTTCCCGAGAAAATTGCAATCACCGGAGTGAATCGCATTTCTTGTGGTCAGTACCATACCTTACTTTTGAGAAACGATTACTCGGTCTTTGGGTTTGGAGATAATACGGAATCTCAACTTTCAACCGGAGTAAATACTTCTGCACCAATTCACATATCATCCTTACACGGAACCACCTTTATTGAGGCTGGTAAATCAACATCGCATGCCATAGCAGGAATCATTGCAAGTTGTACGGCATCTTCTGTTTCTATTACAGTAAACAATGCACCGGTTCCGGTTATAACAATCAATAATGGAACGCTAACAACAAGTGCAGTGGGAACTTCATATCAATGGTATTTTGGTGGTCAAGAAATTCAAAACAGTAATTCGGCAACGTATGTGCCAATAACACCAGGGTACTATACCGTAGAAGTTACCTACCCGTCCGGATGCGCAGCAACATCGAATCAATTTGCATTTGGAATTCAAAACCTTGATGAACTTAAGGTAGCCAAAACAAGGATTTATCCGGTTCCAACGAATTCAGAATTGACGATTGAGTCACTTACCAATGAATTATTGTCAGATGTTGAAATTCTCGATGCTTTTGGTCGTGTAGTATTGCTTGTTCCTTCTACAGGTATTGCCAAACAAACCGTGCATGTTGGGATGTTGTCTCCGGGAACTTATGTTGTTTCCTTGAAGGATGGCGAAAAACTAAGGTTCATGGTTTCTCATTAATCCTTTTGTTCTATTTTCGTGCATGCGGTCTCGAATTTTTATACTCCTCATTAGTTTAGTTTCTAGCTCTACAATCATTGCTCAAAAGCAAGTAATTGATCACCATGCCTATGCTAGTTGGAATCGAATTGATAAGGTAAAGCTTTCTAATCAAGGCGCGTGGTTAACCTTTGAAGTGTTGCCCATGAAAGGGGACGGATATCTACATTGGCAGCATGTTCCTAGCGGAACTAAAGATTCTATGTTCGCTGCTAAAGAGTTGCAAATGAACGAGTCCGGTTCCTTAATGGCTTGGCGACGTACTGCAGGATTTGATACCTTGAGAACCTGTGAGTTGAATAAAATAGATAAAAAGAAGTGGCCAAAAGACACCCTGATGGTTTATAATTCCATCAAGGATACCCTTCGAAAAGAAGCTCAGGTTAAAAGATTTCAAGTGTCTGAATCAGCAGATTACTTGGCGTTTTTGAAAGAGCAAAACGATAAACCAAAACCATCAACGATTGAATCCCCAAAGAAGTGTTTGTTTCATGGCAAAAAGAAACCGATTACCCCTATCAAGGAAATAAAATCTGATGGGACTACCTTGGTTCTGGAAACCTGGGATTATCGCTTATTTCAAGTAAATAATACTACGGATTTCTTACTATCGAAACAGGGTAATTTGGCCTACATTACCCAAGAAAAAGGAAAGCAAGATACCTTAAGATTGTGGGTTATTTCTCCTGATGCTTTAATGCCAATTATGGTGGGCACCTCACAACGGAGCATTAAATCACTTCAATGGAATAAAGAAGGAACTATCCTAGCATTTCTCTATTCTTCAGACACCAATAATATTAAGCAGTATGAATTGGGAGTTTATTCTTTACTCAAAGATTCGTTGATAACCTTCGGTGATTCAACCACCACAAAATCCTTCGGTTTTAAAGGAATTAATGATAAGGTTCAACCCACATTTTTTGATTATTTACCTTATGTGAAATTTACGCTCAGTGATCGCATTGTTTTTCAGAAAGACACCTTGCTGGAATCAGAAAAGGTTCGCTTAGACCTTTGGTCACCGCAAGACCTAACCCTACAACCCCAGCAACTACTGGAAATCAAAGACGGGGATAAACGAGGTGAATTGGTCGCAATGAATCTTACTGATTTTACCACCCAAACTTGGTGTCCGGATTCCTTGCGTTGTTTCTTGAATATTCACAGTCAAAGTAATTTCACCTTGGTTTATCATGATGAACCTTATGCGATTCAAGCGCAATGGAAAAACCCATCCCTGAAGGATGTCTATCGCTTAGACCTTCGAACAGGAGAACGCGTGCTACTTAAACAGGCAGTCGCCTATGTGGGGCATCTATCCAACGATGGGAATTCTTTTATCTATTTCGACCCGAACCGCAAAAATCACTATGTACTTCAAATCGACCAAAATTTGAATGAAATCTGCATGAGTTGTGCAGTAAAAGAACCTTGGGAAGAAGACCTGAACGGGCAACCCATGGATCCAGGTCCCGCAGCAACCTATGGGTTCAATGCGAATGGTGACGCCTATTACTATGCTTCACAAGATAATATCTATACGTTTGATCTACGCACGAAACAAAATCGCTGTTTGACCTTCGACGATACTAAAACTACAGATTGGGAATGGATTAAATGGAATTCAGACTCAATCAATGTAGCATGGAATAGTGGTTATTTTCAAGCGAGAAATCGCACCACAAAAAAAGTCTCTATTTGGACGGCAACGCCTTCATTTTTACTTCAAATGGTGGATCGGGGAGATTTCAAAGTATGGTCTTTCACTAAAGCAAAAGATACCTCGATCTATGTGTTGCGCAGAATGCGGGTAGATCAGTTTCCTGATGTTGAAGTTGGTGGAAATGTAAGCGTATTCAAACGGGTTTCATGGGCTAACCCACAGCAATCAGAGTACCTCTGGCCAACCGCTGAATTAATCCGGTGGAAAAGCTATCAAAGAGTTGAATTAGAAGGAATTGTATACAAACCGGAGAATTATGATGCAACTAAAAAATATCCACTCTTGGTGTATTATTATGAACTGAACGGAGATAACTTACATAGTTATCGTGGTCCCGCACCAACAGCAAGCACCATTAATCCAACCGAGTATGCGTCTGCAGGGTATTTAGTCTTGATCCCAGATATTCGATATAAACCAGGCTATCCAGCTAAAGGTGCGTATGATTGCATTATGAGTGGAACCGATTACATGCTTAAAAATTATTCGATCGATTCTACACGTATGGGCTTGCAAGGTCAAAGCTGGGGAGGGTATCAAACCGCCCAACTCATTACCATGACTAACCGATATAAAGCAGCAATGGCTGGAGCACCTGTAAGTAATATGTTCTCCGCATACGGCGGTATCCGCTGGGGGAGTGGGATTAACCGTCAATTTCAATATGAATCTTCGCAAAGTAGAATTGGGGCAACAATTTGGGATCGCCCGGACTTGTACATAGAGAACTCGCCAATTTTTCACTTACCCAAGGTCAATACCCCCTTACTCGTAATGGCAAATGATAAAGATGGGGCTGTTCCATGGTATCAAGGCATTGAGTTGTATACCGGACTTCGTAGATTAGGGAAACCTTGTTGGATGTTAAACTATAACGACGACGACCATAACCTAACGCGTTTACCTAATAAATTGGATTTAAGCATTAGAATGCGCCAATTTTTTGATTTTTACTTGAATAATGGACAACAACCCTTGTGGATGAAAGAAGGAATTGAAGCGCGAGAAAAAGGAAAAGAATTTAAGTATTAACGGATAATAATTAGCACTATGGAATACCTAAAGAACTTCATTGACGGGGCGTATCATGCGCCAGTTTCTGGACACTATTTGGACAATGTAAATCCAGCAACAGGGGAAGTTTATTCCCAAATTCCCCGATCAGGAGCCGACGACCTAACGATGGCAGTGACTGCCGCTGAACGTGCCTTTCCCTTATGGTCTGGGATGTCCGTGAATGAACGAAGTACGATTTTACTGCGTTTGGCCGCAGGTATTGAAGCGCGTATGGATGAATTTGTTGTGGCAGAATCTCGGGACAATGGTAAACCTGAAAAGTTAGCGGCACATGTTGATATTCCGAGGGCGGTATCGAATTTTCATTTTTTCGCGACGGCAATTGAACATTTTTCTTCGGAGTCACATTACATGGAAAAGGTTGGGATTAATTTTACTACCCGTCGCCCGATAGGAATTGTAGGTTGTATTTCCCCGTGGAATCTCCCCTTGTATTTATTTTCTTGGAAAATCGCTCCAGCCTTAGCGGCAGGAAATTGTGTGATCGCTAAGCCAAGTGAAATTACCCCTTATACTGCTTACTTGCTTGGGAAAATCGCAAATGAAGCGGGAATGCCGCCTGGTGTATTAAATATTTTGCACGGAACAGGCCCGGAGATTGGTAATGAAATGGTGGCTCACCCGAAAATTAAGGCAATTTCCTTCACCGGTGGAACAGCAACAGGTCAACACATTGCACGCGTTGCCGCACCCATGTTTAAAAAACTTAGCCTCGAATTAGGTGGAAAAAATCCTACGATTGTTTTTCCGGATGTGGACATAAAACAGACCGTGAAAGAAATCTTCAGGTCATCCTTTTCTAACCAAGGTCAAATCTGTTTATGCGGATCAAGAATTTTTGTGCATCAAGATATTTATGAGGCCTTTAAAACCGCTTTTGTGGATTGGGTATCTTCCGCGAACGTAAGTTATCCCGCAGATCCTAATGCGCAAATTGGTGCCGTTGTATCTAAGGGGCATATGGAGAAAATCCTCGGATATATAGAATTAGCTAAGGAAGAAGGAGGACGAGTTTTAACTGGTGGTGTGCGTGTTCACTTAGAAGCACCTTATCAGGATGGGTACTACCTTGCGCCAACAGTTATTGAAGGGCTTTCCAATTCCTGCAGAACAAACCAAGAGGAAATTTTTGGTCCTGTAGTAACGATAATGCCATTTGCGGAGGAGTCAGAAGTTCTTGTTATGGCAAACGACACAAAATATGGCTTAGCCGCTTCCGTGTGGACCAAAGACTTAAATGTGGCACATCGCATGGCTGATCGCCTGGAAATGGGGATTGTTTGGGTGAATTCTTGGTTGATTCGAGACCTCAGAACTCCTTTTGGTGGGATGAAAGATTCAGGGGTAGGTCGTGAAGGTGGATGGGAAGCACTTCGGTTTTTTACAGAACCTAAGAATATTTTTATCAAGTATGAGTAAGTACCAAACGTTGAATTAATCTTCAACGGCAATAACAGAGGTGATCTCAGGAACCGCCTTTTTTATGGTTTCTTCGATTCCACCGCGCAAGGTAGATTGTTTCATTGAACAATCGCTGCATGAACCGGTTAACCGAACTTTTACAATGCGGTCCGAGGTTACTTCCACCAATTCAACATCACCGCCGTCATCATTCAGAAACGGTCGAATTAATGAAATGGCGGAGCTTACTCTTTGTTCAATGCTTTCCATAGTAACTGCTTATTTTTTTATAGCGTTTAGCCGAGTTGTAAAAGTATGAACTAATTCTTCAAATGCCAATCCAATGGCGGAACCTTTCTGAAGTACGGCAGGGCGCCCCACATCTCCCGCTTCTCTTATGCTCTGAACTAAGGGTATCGCACCAAGAAATTCAATTCCCATGCCGTTTGCTAAATTCTTTGCACCGTCTCTTCCGAAAATGTAGTATTTGTTTTCTGGCAATTCTTCTGGTGTAAACCACGCCATATTTTCAACGATTCCAACAATGGGAACGTTTAATCCATCCACCCTGAACATGTTTATTCCTCTTCGAGCATCAGCAAGAGCCACTTCTTGTGGTGTGCTAATGATAACAACACCGTCCAATGGCAAGGTTTGTAGTAATGATAAATGAATGTCTCCTGTACCAGGAGGTAAATCGATGAGTAAATAATCTAGTTTCCCCCAATTCCCTTCGGTAATCATTTGTGTTAACGCCTTAGAGGCCATAGGTCCGCGCCAAACCACCGCATTTTCTTGATCTGTAAAGAAGCCAATGGATAGAAGCTTTACATTATAGTTTACAACCGGTTCTATCAACGATTTACCGTTTACCTCAACCATTGTTGGGCGTTGACCAACAACGTCGAACATGGTCGGCATACTTGGTCCATAAATGTCCGCATCAATTAATCCAACCGTGAATCCTGCTTGAGCTAATCCCACGGCTAAATTGGCTGTTAGCGTAGATTTACCCACGCCCCCTTTTCCTGACGCAATCGCTACTACATGTGTGACTTCCGGAAGTACGCTCCGTCTTCCTTTTCGCTCAGTCCCGGTAACTGCTTTTACTTCGCATTCAATGCGTACATCCTCACCTAATTCTTTCGTTAATCTAAACCGAATGGCTTCTTCCATACGTTTTCGAGCATGTAACGCTGGATTAATACTGTTCACTTGAATATAAACACGGTCAGTATCTATTTCAATATTACCAACCAAATTAGCGCTAACAATGTCTTGTTTGGAGTCTGGATCTGGAATGTTTGCTAATGCGTTTAATACGGCTTCTCTTGAAATCAATTGGATTGAATTTTAAAGGATTTTACTGACTTTTTCATAAGATCAATCACGGTTTTGCTATCGCCGCTTGCTTTGTTTTTTATCTCGTAATAATAATCGCCTAACTTGATTAAGCCGTAGATGTGATAAGATAAATGTTTGTATTTTGGGACATTAATGTGTTTGATTAATTGCCGTTTATAAATAATGCAATCACCCTCATCGGAGATAATTGAGACCTTGAAAACATCGTCTTCTTGAAGTGATTTTCTAAACTCCTCTAGTTTACTGGCGTTATCCCCCCAATCTTCAATAAATAATTGGAAGTTTGGTCCGGCCATGACTTTCCATTTGAATTCTTCCTCATGTTCAATCGTAGTTTGAAAGGATGCTCCAATTCCAGCCGTTTCATCGGGGATAAACAAGGTGGCATCCAAGTCGTACGGGCTCAGCTCTACAGCTTTGAATTGATAATAATCCTCAGAAATCGCTTGCTTATTCTCCATATTGTTACACGACGACAACAATCCAAGAAATAAAAGAATAAGAAGATTCGGTTTCATGAGTTGAATTATATGTCAACGAAGATATATACTTTTGAATAAAACATGATAATGAATCGAAAGTTGACGCTTATTGCCCTTATAATTTTTGCCCTATCCATTGCATGTGGTGCATTCGGTGCCCACGCGCTAAAGGAGATTGTTTCCGTGAAATGGCAGCTTGCCTTTGAAACAGCTGTGAGATATCAGATTTATGGAGCTCTTTTACTCCTAATCCTTTCCTTTCAACCAACGTTTCATCAGTCCCAATTTAAACGATGGATTGTGTTCTTCTTGGTTGGATTAGCCTGCTTTTCTGGTTCAATTTACGGGCTTGTTGTTGCCGAAATAACTCGCGTAAATCTTTCCTTTCTTGGCCCAATCACACCCCTCGGAGGACTATTAATGATCAGTTCTGTCTTGGTGATCGGAATTAAGTACGCCACAAATAAAGCCGATTAGTAGGGGAATTCCTTGTAATTTGATAACTTTGCATACGACTAAAATCCGGAGCTAAAGATGGATAAAATTTCATATGTGGGGAACGCTGATGTAAATGCCATTGAGCATCTCTATAACCAATACAAACAAGACCCAACTAATGTTGATTTAAGTTGGCAGAAGTTCTTTGAGGGCTTTGAATTTGCGCAAACTGATTTCTCTGCTGCCGGAGGTATCCCTGAGAATTTCCAAAAAGAATTTAATGTAATCAATTTGATTAATGCCTATCGAACTCGAGGTCATTTGTTTACGAAAACTAACCCCGTTCGGGAACGTAGAAAATATTTGCCAACCCTGGAAATTGAGAATTTTGGATTAGCTCAAGCCGACTTAAACGTGGTTTTTCAAGCGGGTGAAGAAATCGGACTCGGACCCGTAACCTTAAAGGAAATAATAGATCACCTCGAATTAACGTATTGCCAATCCATTGGCATTGAATTTATTTACATGCGTCATCCTGAACGCCTTGCTTGGATGAAAAATCGCATTGAATTAAAAAATAGACCGGTCCTCGATGTTACACGGAAACTAAAGATTTTTGAAAAACTTACACAAGCCTCAGCGTTTGAATCGTTTTTAGGTAAAAAGTTTGTTGGGCAAAAACGGTTTTCCATCGAAGGAGGAGAGGCATTAATTCCCGCTCTTGATACCCTCATTCATAAAGGTTCCGAAGCAGGTATTTCTTATTTTGTTATGGGAATGTCGCACCGTGGCCGCTTAAATACCCTTGCCAATATTTTTAATAAAAAGCCCAGTGACATTTTCTCGGAATTCGAAGGAAAAGAATTTGATTTTGATATGTCTTTTGATGGGGACGTGAAGTATCATCAAGGGTTTACCTCGCACATTACCTTGGACAGCGGACAGGAACTTGGCTTGACCTTGGCACCCAATCCTTCGCATCTCGAGGCGGTAAATACCGTGGTTGAGGGCATTGCTCGCGCAAAAATTGATCATGTGTTACACAGCGAGGATAAGATTTGTCCCGTTTTAATTCATGGGGATGCCGCGATTGCCGGACAAGGAATTGTATATGAAACCATACAAATGGCCCAATTAGATGGATATCGAGTAGGAGGCACTATACACATCGTGGTAAACAATCAAGTTGGATTTACTACTAACTATTTGGATGGCAGGTCTTCTACCTATTGTACGGATGTCGCTAAGACCACACTTTCTCCGGTTTTTCATGTGAATGGAGACGATGTTGAGGCGGTCGTGCAGGCCATGGAAATTGCGGTGGCTTATCGCCAAGAATTCAAGCGCGATATCTTTATCGACTTATTGTGTTACAGAAAGTACGGACACAATGAAGGTGATGAGCCTAAGTTTACACAGCCTACCCTCTATAATATCATCATGAATCACCCAAATCCTAAAGTGATTTATCAGCGTCAATTAGAAGCGGAGGGTGTCTTGACGGAGGAAACAGCAAAACACATCGAAGAACAATACATTCAATTCCTAGAATCTGAAGTTGAAATTACTCGAAAGAACGACAAGGCCCAAGTATTTGATTTCTTAAGTGCAACATGGGAAGGTTTCCGACACGGGAAAGCCCTTGATTTTGAGAAATCTCCTGAAACTGGAGTTGCAAAAGAAGTGCTGCAAGAATTGGGAAGAAAATTAGCCACCCTTCCTTCGGATAAAAAGTATTTTAGGAAAATATCAAAGATTTATGAAGATCGTCTGAATGCGATTGAAAATAATAGATTGGATTGGGGTACTGCCGAAATGTTAGCGTATGCGACGCTCTTGAATGAAGGACACAGCGTTAGGCTATCCGGGCAAGACGTTGAACGAGGCACCTTTTCACACCGACATGCCGTGGTAAAAACGGAAGATACGGAGGAAGAAATTGAACCGCTGAACCTTTTAAGTGGGCATCAAGCGAAGTTTTATGTTTATAATTCCTTGCTTTCAGAATATGGGGTGCTCGGCTTTGAATATGGTTATTCCTTAGCTCACCCAACCGGTTTAACCATCTGGGAGGCACAATTCGGAGACTTTTTCAACGGTGCTCAGATTATGATTGATCAGTTTATTTCTGCCGGTGAAGACAAATGGGCAACACAGTCAGGCTTGATGCTGTTGCTTCCGCATGGATACGAAGGACAAGGCGCGGAACATTCTAGCGCAAGACTTGAACGGTTTTTGCAGCAATGTGCCGATTTGAATATGCAGATTGTGAATACCTCAACACCCGCCAATCATTTCCATGTAATCAGACGTCAATTAAAACGTGATTTCAGAAAACCATTGGTTGTGTTTTCCCCGAAAATGTTATTGCGTTATCCAGACGCTACATCCACCTTGGAAGCAATGGAAAAAGGTGGTTTCTGCGAAGTGTTAGATGACACTGGGGTGGATGTAAAACACGTGGACACCGTGGTCTTATGTTCTGGAAAGTTCTACTATGAAATGAAAGTGAAAGCGAAGGAATTAGGAGTACAAAACATGGCCTTTGTGCGCGTTGAACAATTATATCCCCTTCCAGAGAAACAAATCAATGAGATTATCGGAAAATATAGTCCAACTCAGGTGATTTGGGCCCAAGAAGAACCTGCAAACATGGGAGCTTGGACCTACATGGCCATGAATTTATGGGCTCTGAACCTTGTAGGTATTCACAGAGGAGCAAGTGCCGCCCCTGCGGAAGGTTCCAAAAAATTGCATGAAAAACGCTTATCGAACCTTTACGATTCGCTTTTTGCCTATGCTAAATTAACAGTTGAAAAATAATATTATGGCAATACTTGAAATGAAAGTGCCCTCTCCGGGGGAATCAATATCAGAAGTTGAAATCGCACAATGGTTAGTCGCAGATGGAGATTATGTGGAGAAAGATCAAGCCATTGCAGAGGTAGATTCAGATAAAGCAACCTTAGAATTACCCGCTGAACAAAGCGGTGTAATTTCACTTAAAGCGCAAGAAGGAGATACCGTTAAAGTAGGGCAAGTGGTATGTTTAATCGATACCAGTGCAGCCAAGCCAGCCAGTAGCGCGCCAGCCAAAGAAGTGGCAAGTCCACCCGCTGCGGCTCCAGCACCAAAAAAAGAGGAGGCTGTAGTGCCAAATCCAAACCCAGTAGCATCCTATGCTGCAGGAACTCCTTCTCCCGCTGCAGCTAAATTAATGGAGGAAAATAAGGTTAATTCCGCCCGAATTATTGCCACGGGTAAAGATGGACGCATCACAAAAAATGACGTAATGAACGCCTTATCCGCTGGCTTTGATTCCACGGCTTCCGCAGGTTGGGGAGGTACGCGAGAAACTCGGCGTGAGAAAATGTCGATGCTGCGTAGAAAAATTGCGGAACGTTTGGTTGCGGTAAAGAGTGAAACAGCGATGTTAACTACCTTCAATGAAATCGACATGAAACCTGTCATGGATTTACGTTCAAAGTATAAAGATGCTTTTTCAAAACATCACGAAGTCAACCTTGGATTTATGTCCTTTTTTACTAAAGCAGTAACAGAAGCACTAAAGTTGTACCCTGCGGTAAACGGTCAAATCGATGGAAATGAAATGATTTTTCACGACTATGCCGATGTAGGTATTGCCGTTTCTTCTCCAAAAGGATTGATGGTTCCCATATTACGCAATGCAGAGCAGATGTCATTGGCTGAAATTGAACGCGAAATCAAACGTTTGGCAGTAAAGGCGAGAGACGGAAAAATTACCCCTGAAGACATGACAGGAGGCACCTTCACCATAACCAATGGCGGAGTTTTCGGTTCCATGCTGTCCACCCCAATCATTAACCCGCCGCAATCCGCAATTCTTGGAATGCATAATATTGTGGAACGCCCAGTAGCGGTGAATGGTCAAGTAGAAATTCGACCAATCATGTATGTGGCCTTATCCTACGACCATAGAATAATTGACGGGAAAGAATCCGTTGGATTTTTAGTAAAAGTGAAAGAAATGCTGGAACATCCGGAACGAATGCTATTCGGAGCAAAAGATCCAGCCCAAATATTATTGGGATTATAATCCAAACCAACTTATGGCAAAAATCAGAAAGCAGGATGCGTTGGATTACCACGCGATGGGAAGGCCTGGCAAAATAGAGGTAGTTCCAACGAAACCTTATTCTTCTCAACGCGATTTATCCTTGGCGTATTCCCCAGGGGTAGCAGAGCCGTGCTTAAAAATTGCAGAGAACAAAGAGGATGTGTATAAATACACCAGTAAATCCAACTTGGTAGCCGTAATTTCTAACGGAACTGCTGTGTTGGGACTTGGTGATATTGGCCCGGAGGCATCCAAGCCAGTGATGGAAGGAAAAGGATTGCTGTTTAAGATTTTTGCAGATATTGATGTATTTGACATCGAGATTGATGCGAAAGATCCTGAGTTGTTTATTCAAACGGTTAAGGCAATTGCACCAACCTTTGGAGGAATAAACCTAGAAGACATCAAAGCACCAGAAGCATTCGAAATCGAACGCCGATTGAAAGCGGAATTGGACATTCCAATCATGCATGACGACCAACACGGTACAGCGATTATTTCCTCCGCAGCCTTACTCAATGCCTTAGAATTGGCAAAAAAGAAAATTGACCGTGTTAAAATTGTGATCTCAGGTGCAGGTGCTTCTGCCTTGTCTTGCGCAAAGTTATATGTAGCATTAGGTGCCAAAGTCACCAATATTTATATGTTCGATTCGAAAGGATTGATTGGTGAATTTAGAAGTGATCTTGATGAAATGAAGTCTTTTTTTGCAAGCCATAAGAAAGAAGTTTCTTTTGAAGACGCATTTAAAGGAGCGGATGTGTTTTTAGGCCTTTCTCGTGGGGGTCTTGTAAACAAAGAAATGATTAAGAAAATGGCTAAGGACCCCATTGTTTTTGCATTGGCTAATCCGGATCCCGAAATTTCGTACAAAGATGCTACGTCTGTTCGTAAAGATATCATCATGGCGACCGGACGTTCGGATCATCCGAATCAGGTTAATAATGTCTTAGGTTTTCCCTTTATTTTCCGAGGAGCACTTGATGTTCGAGCTACTACCATTAATGAAGAAATGAAATTAGCAGCGGTGAAAGCCATTGCCTCTCTTGCGAAGGAAACCATCCCAGAGGAAGTGATTGAAGCTTACGGGGAGAAGAACATTTCATTTGGTCGAGAACAAATTATTCCAAAGCCCCTAGACCCGCGTTTAATTTATTCCGTGGCCCCAGCCGTTGCAAAAGCAGCAATGGATTCAGGTGTAGCTAAAAATCCAATTAAAGATTGGCAGAAATACGAGGCGGAATTAAAAGCTCGCCTAGGGTTGGATAATGAATTAATGCGAAACATCACGGCTAAAGCACAGAGCAATCCAAAGAAGGTTGTTTTTGCTGAAGCAGATAATGCTAAAATCTTAAAGGCTGCGCAAGTATCTTATGAAGAAGGAGTCGCTTTTCCAATTCTCCTTGGGGATAGAGATGTCATTCTCGCATTAATGGAAGAATATAACGTTGAACTTCCTGAGGTTACCATTATTGATCCAAAAGCAGATTCAGAAGAGGAGCGCCGGACTAATTTCGGAAAAGAGTTCTTTCAACGCAGAAAACGAAAAGGATTAACTGAATATGAGGCAGTAAAGTTGATGCGTGAACGAAATCATTTTGGTGCTATGATGGTTGATATGGGCTTCGCTGATGCGATGATTACTGGTTTAACACGTTCCTATCGGTCAACGGTTAAACCGTTGTTACAAATTATTGGCCTTGAAAAGGATGTTAAAACCGTTGCCGGCATGTATATTTTGAATACAAAACGCGGCCCAATGTTCCTGGCGGATACTACCGTTAATTTGAATCCAAATGCCAGTCAAATTGCAGAAATCACCATCAGTGTGGCTAAAACAATTCGGAAACTTAAAGTGCAACCTAAAATAGCTTTGTTGTGCTATTCCAACTTTGGTTCCTCTCCCGGTCCGGATGCAGAAAAAATGGCAGAAGCTGTTGCAACGCTTCATGCGGAACACCCTAATTTAATTGTGGATGGGGAAATTCAAGCAAACTTTGCCCTTAACTCAGATCTGCTGCTAGAGAAATTCCCGTTTTCCACGCTAGCAAATAAAGAAGTCAATACCTTGATTTTTCCAAATTTGTCAGCAGGAAATATCTCATATAAATTATTACAGCAAATGACTGATAGTGATGCGGTTGGACCAATCCTTATTGGGATGAGAAAATCCATTCATGTGGTTCAGCTAGGAGCTACCGTTAGAGAAATAATTAACATGGTGAAAGTGGCCGTTATTGACGCTCAAAATAAATAAAGTATGATTGCACAACTGCAAGGGCGCCTTGTTGAAAAACATCCAACAGAACTCATCATTGATTGTGGTGGGGTTGGTTACGAAGTTAAAATTTCGTTGAATTGTTTCTCCGCCTTGGGTGATTCGGAACAAGTGAGGGTTTTTACTAAACTCATTGTGCGGGAAGATGCACATCTGCTTTATGGCTTTCACGCCAAAGAAGAACGCGAAATGTTTATTCATTTAATTAGTGTTTCAGGAATTGGGCCAAATACTGCGATGATTATGTTGTCGTCCATGGTCCCCGAAGACATTGCTAAGGCAATTCAAACGGAGGATGTGGTAACCATTCAAAAAATCAAAGGAATCGGAGCTAAAACCGCCCAACGAGTGATCCTTGATTTGAAAGGTAAAGTCGTGAAATTATCCGAACAAGCACAAAATATATTCAGCGCGAACAATACAAATAGATTTGATGCGTTAACGGCCCTGGTTTCTTTGGGATTCGATAAAAAAGCAGCTGAAAAAGCAATAGAACGCATCGACACGGGTAGTGAACCGGTTGAATCATTAATCAAAGAGGCCTTAAAAGTATTATAGTGAATTGGTGTAAGAGAAATATTCTTTCTAGGGGTTTCTTATTGGGCTTACTTTTAGCCCTTTACTCCCATGTATCTTACGCCCAAGGACCCGTTCTTCCTTTTCCAATAAATCCTTCCTTTAATTCCTATAACAACAATCAACAATCCTTCGATTTAGGTGATCCTACGAACATGCAACAAAGCATTGAATATGATCCTGAAACAGGACATTACGTCTTTAAGCAATCCGTAGGTGAAGGACTTCTCTTTCGAAACCCAACTTCCATGTCCTTGGAGGACTATCTGAAGTATAAGAATAAACAATTTGAAGGTCAAAACTGGGAGCAACAAATCGAAGAAGAGTCGGTGGTTGGAAGATCCTTTGAACTACCAATTAAAATTGGAAGCAAAGTGTTTGAAAGTATTTTTGGTTCAGGTGAAATTGTTATTCGCCCGCAAGGTAATGTCGAGGTCCAACTCGGTGTAAATCACTCGAGATATGACAACCCGATTCTTCCCCTGCGTCAGCGAAGGATTACCCGCTTTGATTTCCAGCAAAACATCAACATGGATATTGTTGGTCAAATTGGAACACGCCTAAAAATTGGCGCTAAATACAACACGCAAGCGGCGTTTGATTTTGAAAATATTTCTAAACTTGAGCATACCGGAGACGAAGACCAAATCCTCCAGAAAATCGCACTGGGTATGGTCAGCTTGGATTTACCAACCTCTTTGATTCAAGGCTCGCAAACCTTGTTCGGAGCCAAAACACAGCTGAAATTCGGCCGTTCAACCTTTGATTTGATTCTTGCTCAATCTAAAGGCAAGCGTCAAGAGATCAACATCACGGGAAAGTCTCAAGTTCAGAAGTTTGAGCTAACCGCGGATAACTATGAAGCCAATCGTCATTACTTTTTGAATTTGTTTTATCATGACGATTATGATTCTGCAATGACATCCTTACCTAATGTGAATGCTACCCGTTACATCACAAGAATTGAAGTATGGGTTACCAATCGCTCCAACATAACCGAGAATACCCGCAACATTATTGCTTTTTCTGATTTAGGGGAAGGTAAATCTACCAACTGTCAAGGAAATCCCGGGGGCTTCGGTACAGGCGTTGAACCTGACAATAGTGCCAACAGTTTATATCAGTGGGCGGCAAATCAACCCCTAATCCGAAACTTCGCTACGGCAGTACCGGCCCTAAACAATCAAGTGACAGCACCCGGTCCTTTCCAACAGGCAAAAGACTATGAAAAGGTAGAGAACGCACGCAAATTATCGGATCAAGAATTCAGTTATAATGCATTGCTCGGGTATGTTTCGTTAAACAATCCGCTCAATAACGATGAGGTGCTTGGCGTGGCTTACGAGTATACCTACCGAGGACAAACCTATCAAGTGGGTGAATTATCAACCGATGGTGCCAGCGGTCAAGAAGCCCTGATCTTGAAATTATTAAAGCCAACCATCACGAGTCCTCAAAATAAGATTTGGGACTTAATGATGAAAAACGTTTATTCCATTGGGGCCTATCAAGTAGATCAACAGGGGTTTAAAGTCGATATTTTCTACAATAATCCTTCTACCAGTGTTCCTTTGCCGGTGTTTCCAATGGCTGGGTTAGATGATAAACAATTAGTGACGTTGCTAGAAATGGACCGTTTGAATCAGAATAATCAGCCGTTTTCTGACGGGGTTTTTGATTACGTGCCTTTTACCATTACCGGTTCGAAAATTGAGAACGGGGGAACAATTAACCGCAAGAATGGAAGAATCTTTTTCTCAACCGTTGAGCCTTTTGGAAAAACACTCGCAAAAAAGTTACAATCAATCGGCGTTCCTCAAACCACCGTCAACAACATCGCCTTTTACGAATTATACGATTCAACCAAAACAGCAGCCCAACAAATACCGAGTAAGAACAGGTTTCTGTTTAAAGGCGAATACCAATCCTCCGTAAGTTCAGACATTCCACTCAACGCACTCAACGTGCCGCAAGGAGCGGTTACTGTAACTGCCGGGGGAATAAAGTTGACCGAGGGTACTGACTTTACAGTAGATTATAACTTAGGGAGAGTTAAAATTCTAAACACTGGAATTCTAGAGTCAAATACACCCATTAAAATTTCGATAGAAAGCAATTCAGTGTTTGGATTTCAAGCCCGTTCGCTCATGGGAGGTCATTACCAATATCGCTTGAGCGATAAAATGAAGTTTGGTGCTACGTGGGTGCGAATGACCGAACGTCCAGTAACTCAAAAAGTGGATTTTGGTAGCGAACCCTTCAAAAATAATGTGATTGGAATCGACTTTAGCATTCGAACCGATGTTCCATTCCTTACTCGACTAGTTGATTTGCTTCCGGTGATTTCAACCAATCAAATGTCTACCTTCTCTATCAATGGAGAAGCTGCCTATTTAATTCCCGGGCAACCTAAGGTGATTAATAAAGACGGAACGTCATACATAGATGACTTCGAGGCGAGCCAGAGTACAATTGACTTAAAATCCGCTACAGCGTGGCGCTTAGCGTCTATCCCGCAAGGGCAACCCGACCTTTTCCCAGAGGCCTCCTTACAGAACTTATCGGCCGGGTTTAAACGGGCGAAAATGTCTTGGTATACCATTGACCCAGTTTTCTACCAGAGCAATAACTTAACACCCAATCACATTAAACAAGACGCAACCATGCTGGCAGATAGCCGCATGCGTTTAGTGAATTTTACAGACATCTTCCCTAATCAACAGTTGCAATATGGTTCCATTCCAAACATTACTGTATTCGACGTTTGTTATTATCCGAAGGAGCGGGGGATGCACAATTATGATACCACCGCAACGGTAGATAGCGTTGGGCAGTTTACGAATCCTGAGAACCGATGGGGCGGCATCATGAGGGCGCTATCAACGAATGATTTTGAGCTGGCAAACGTACAGTTTATTCAGTTTTGGATGCTCGATCCGTTCAATGACGATGCTGAAAATCAGGACCCAAACACCACGATGAATGGAGGGGATTTATATTTTAATTTAGGGAATGTTTCCGAAGACGTTTTGCCCGACTCACGCAAAGAATATGAAAATGGGATACCTCCTTTTGGTCCCTCCATTGCAGATAATGTTGATACCACCCTATGGGCAAGGGTTTCTAATGAACAAGTCATTGTAAATGCATTTGATACCGATCCAGAAGCAAGATTGAACCAGGATATCGGACTCGATGGATGGAATAGCGCTTCAGAGCAATCGGCGTATGCGAACTATGTAAATTGGGTTCAGAACAACCTTACTATTTCTCCTGCTTCGAAAGCTAAAATGATTCAAGACCCATCGAATGACGATTATAACTATTACCTGGATGACAACTTTGATAACGCCCAATTAAATATTTTAGAGCGATACAAACGATATAATGGCATGGAAGGGAATTCACCTACCACCAATATGTCTGATACAGCTAATGCGGCGGGTTATCCCACTCAGGCTACGAATATGCCGGATTTAGAGGACATCAATCAAGACAATAACCTTTCAGAATCTGAAGCCTATTTCCAGTACAAAATGAGTTTGCGGCCAAATGATATGGTGGTTGGAAAAAACTTCATCACCAATGTTCAGTTGTATCAAAATGGTAATAAGACAGAGAAGTGGTATCAGGTGCGTATCCCATTGATTTCTTATGAGAAAAAGGTGAATGGGATTCAAGATTTTAGATCCATTCGATTTATGCGCTTGTTCATGAAAAACTTTGATGAGCAAGCACAAATACGTTTTGCCAAAATGGAATTTATGCGCGGTGAATGGAGGCCTTATTTACTTGATTTAACGCAGCCAGGCATCAGTGTTCAACCCGATCCAAACTTAACTGGGTTCAATATTTCTGCGGTGAATGTGGAAGAGAACGACCAGCGTACCCCTGTTAAATATGAGGTACCACCGGGTATCGTTCGAGAAATAGACCCTTCACAAACGTATCAACGTCAAATGAATGAGCAATCCTTGGTGCTTGATATGTGTAATTTACAAGATGGAGACGCAAGAGCAGCTTACAAAAATGTGGTTTTTGACGTACGTACGTATAAAAAATTGAAGTTGTTTGCTCACGCAGAGGAGGTTAATACATTGATTCCGTTTAACGATAAAGAAGTGACCTTGTTTGTTCGCTTAGGTACAGATTTCGTAGATAACTATTATGAATATGAGTTGCCTTTGGTTAAAACAGCATGGGGGGTTACCTCACCCGATGATATTTGGCCGGAAGAGAACAATATTGAAATTGTATTTGATGATTTGCTTAATTTAAAAAAAGAACGCAATCAAAAAGTAGAGGACGGAGTTACCGGGGTTTCTACCATGTTCGAATATGCTAAAGACGATCCGGCCAATTCAGATCGAAGAATCAAGGTTAAGGGTTCACCAAATTTACAAGCAATTAAAACCATCATGATTGGGGTTAGAAACCCCCTTCAATCTGATCCTAGTAATAATTGGCCTGATGACGGAGAACCAGAATGTGTCAATGTGTGGGTGAATGAATTGCGTTTAACCGACTTTGTGAGTGAAGGTGGAGGAGCTGCGGTAGGTCAAGCGCAACTGCAATTAGCCGACTTCGCAACGATTTCTGCTTCTGGTAACTATTCTGGAATCAATTGGGGGTCTGTTGAAAGTCGCGTGCAAGATCGTCAACGGAATCAAAAAGTGGGGGTGGATATGAACTCTACGGTTCAACTGGGTCAATTCTTTGGCAAACAAGCGAAAGTTTCCTTACCATTCTTCTACGGTTACTCATTAAATGTGATTAATCCAGAGTACGACCCATTCAATCCCGACATTAAATTAGCGGACTATGATTTGGCCACGCGAAAGGAGCGCGCAAAATTAGGTCAAGACTTTAACGAGCGGAAATCATTCAATTTTACCAACGTGCGTAAAGAAGCGAAAGCAGGGGCTAAGCCAGCATTCTGGCGCATTTCCAACTGGTCTGCGAGTTATGCTTATGCAGAGAATTTGAAACGCGACTTTAATACTAATTATGACCGAACAAAGAATTACACTGGGGCCTTAAATTATAATTATACGTTTACAGGGAAAGCCATCGAACCCTTTAAAAAATGGAAACCCGTTCAGAAATCTAAGTGGCTCGCTTTGGTTAAAGACATGAATTTCTACCTCATGCCCAAGAACATCACCTTTACAAATGATCTCTTACGGATGTACAATGAACGACAAGTTCGAAATAACTTAGTTCCAAATTATCAATTTAATCCAGTATTCTTAAAGAAATTTGATTGGAACAGAAATTATAACATTGGGTATGACGTTACCAAGAATCTCAAGGCCTCTTTTGCGGCAACCAATAGAGCGATTTTTGCTGAAGGAAATAGTCGAGTGGACCGGAAAAACGATCCATTTGCGTTTCAAGAATTCAAGGATTCAATCCGTTCTCAAATGGCTACATTTGGTCAAACAATGGAGTACAGCCATAACTATAATTTGAGTTATACGGTTCCACTAGATAAGTTTCCTTTGACGAATTGGTTGACCTTAAATGCCAAATATAATGGTAGCTATAATTGGCAACGCGCACCCTTAGCCCAAACTAATTTTGGAAACATCATACAAAACAACCGCAGTGTTAACTTAACGTCGCAGGCTAATTTTGTAACGCTTTACAATAAGGTCCCTTTGTTTAAGCGCGTACTTTCTGATGGAAGAAATAACCGAGGGGCATTAAATGCGAAAAACAACCAAGGGCAGAACAATAATCAAGGAAACAAAAAGGTTGAAGAACAGCCTCCTAAGCCGCCAAAGCCGGTGGAGGAAATGACCAAGAAAGAACGAAGAAAATGGGATAAGGTGCTCAGAAAATATGAGCGTAAGAAGAAAAAAGAAGCGAATGCTAAGAAGAAGGTCAATCCAGTGATAGGTTTTGCTTCGCGCCTGTTAATGACGGTTCGCAACGTATCCGGTACATATAGCATCGATGATGGAACCATGTTGCCCGGGTCAAATCAAGAATCAAGAATTCTTGGGATGAATAGCAATAACCTCGGAATGAGTTCCTTTGCCTTCGGTAAACAAAGCTACGACATTTGGGGGCGTGACAATGGTTATAACATTGCCGAACTGTCTGCAAATAACGGATGGTTAGTTCAAAATGAGAACTTAAATAAACAATTTGCCACAACACATTCCACTAAGTTGAATATGCGCGCAACCCTTGAGCCTGTGAAAGATTTGAGCATTGAAATGAAATTAAATCGAAATTACGGATTGAACAGTGGTGAGTTCTTTAGGTGGAATGAAACCAATCAACAATTCGAAGGACAAAGTCGGTTCCAATCAGCTACTTTAACGTATTCAACGATTACGTGGGGAACAGCATTCCTTCGAGACAACAAGGACCGTTCTTCGCAAGTGTTTAGTCAGTTGTTAGCGAATCGCCAAACAGTTTCTCAATTAATTGGCGCAGACAATCCGAATTCTTCCTTATTGCCTTCCGGATATTTTGACGGATACTCAGGGAACCAACAAGAAGTGGTAATCGGGGCATTCCTAACAGCATATGGAAATAAAGAGGTAAATGATAAGAACATTAATCCAGTTCGAAATATGCCACTTCCGAATTGGAGTTTAACGTATAATGGCTTATCCAAGTTTGAATTTATGAAGAAGTATGTGAAATCATTTGTGATTCGTCACGCATACAACTCCACAGTTTCGGTGAACGGTATGCAATCCAACATGGGCGCCACCACGGATGCCAATGGTAACCAAACCGCCTTAGATTTAAATAACAACTTCATTTCAAGTTTGCAGGTGCAGAATATCACGGTGAGTGAGCAGTTCTCGCCGTTAATTGGACTTGATGCTACCTGGACGATTTTCGGACAATCTTTAACTACGAAATTTGAATACAAAAAGGACCGTTTAGCTACCTTATCGCTCAACAATAGCCAAGTTACCGAAGTAAAATCAGATGAGATTGTGATAGGGATGCAAACTAAAATCGCGAAGGTTAAATTAATGGAGCGTATTCCAGCGAATGATTTGAATGCGGGAATTAATTTCTCTTTTCGAGATAACTCCACCTTGATTCGTAAAGTGGTTGAAAATACCAATCAAGCGACAGCGGGACAACGTGTGATTTCTTTAAAACTGAATATCGATTATAATTTATCTCAGAACTTAACGGTTTCCTATTATTATGATCAAAATTTAAATACGCCAAAAGTAGCGACAAGCTATCCTACGGGCAATATGAGCACAGGGATTAAATTAAGGTTTAACCTTGCCGGTGTTCAGTAATGAATGTTCGTGCTGCGAAAATATCTGATGTACCAGCGATTCACGCATTAATTATTGAATTAGCAGTGTTTGAACGTGAACCTGATGCTGTAATCAATACAGTTAGTTCCTTAGAAGCGGATTTATTTGTCCATAAGCGCTGTTTTGCTGAGGTTTCAGAATTAGAAGGTGAAATTGTAGGGTTTGCCCTGTATTTCTTTGGTTATTCCACGTGGAAAGGTATAACCTTATATCTCGAGGATATCTACGTGAAGGAATCGTACCGAAAACATGGCATAGGTCAAGCCTTATTTAATACCGTAGTTGAAATTGCAAAACGGGAAGGCGTGCGACGTATGGATTGGCAAGTATTGGAGTGGAATACACCTGCCATCGCATTTTACGAAAAAAATAAAGCCCTACTCGATGGGGAGTGGATCAATGGCCGCTTGTATTTTTAAGTCCCTAGCGATACTAAGCTTCTTTGTCTTTTCTGCGGGAATTGCACAAGAGTTCCCTGATTCGATTCCGATGAATGAAATTCGGGTACTTGCATCGCACAATAGCTATAAGATTCAGCCTACGGCTCGGACGATGAAGTTTGTCAATCGATTCAAATCCGTGCTCGGCGAAGAAAACCAACCCTTTCAGTTAGCCTATTCTCACTCTTCAATATCTGAGCAGCTTTCTACTTATCACATTCGAGGCTTAGAACTTGATGTGTATAATGATCCAAAGGGTGGTCGATATTTCAAACACCGACTAAATTTATTCATTCCAAAACAACCAATCAGGGAAGAAAAGTATAAGGCCCTTAAAGAACCTGGGTTTAAAATAATCCATATACCAGACATTGATTACCAAACAAACTATTTAACCTTATCTGCTGCCCTAGAAGAATTGGATGCTTGGAGTTTGTCAAATCCTACGCATGCACCGATTTTTGTGAATATTGAATTAAAAGGCAGTGCTCTTGGAGATGAGGCCGGCATATTAAGGCTCTTTGGATTTAAAAAAGCCATACCGTTTAATCGTACCTCGTTGAATCAAATGGATAGTTTATTTCAAGAAAAGTTAAGCACCTTATACACCACAACGGAGTTTAGAGCGAATGAAAAAACGCTTAAATCTCGTATAAAAATCCAAGGATGGCCAACTGTGGGCGCTGTCAGAGGGAGGATTTTTGTGATAATACAGGGAAGCGGTTCACAGCATTATCCTATAAGCGGGGGTGCCTTTGTCTATGGGAATGCTGAAAATCCAGATTGTATATTTCTTTTATATGACGACCCCTTACAATATGAAGAACTCACTAAGCAAATGAGATCCAGTCATATGATCCGGACGCGAACGGATGCCGGGACTATTGAGGCTAGAGCGAATGATTACTCTCGTTTAACGAAAGCGCTTGAAATTGGCGCACAAATTCTTTCAACCGACTACTACAAAAAAGACTCTAATATAGGGCCTTTTGTAATTCCGTTTGTAGGATTTCTAGGAGACTAAGATCTAATTCTCGGGAATAACTTTCGGTTATCAACTACATCGGCAGATTTGCGTAATGCGCCCATGAGCATCCCTTGAATGTTTCCTTTCAACATCGAAGTTAATTGGTCTTTTTCTTCCTTGTATGTAGCGTTCGCGGGGGCTTTCTTGGTACTGTTAACTTTGATTACATAAACTCCGCCTTTTCCTTTTAGCGGAATGGTTGTTTGACCATTTTTAACATAGCCAGAGAACAAAGCACCAACGATTTCCGGTTCATAGCCTGTATTTCCAAGCGAAGGATTGCTAAAGGTTATTTGTGCTTCTTCCACTACGGTATTTCCTTTTTTCGCAAGCGTTTTAAGATTTTTCGTTTTAGCCATTTGATTCATTAAGCGTTTCGCCTTTTTTTCCTCAATTAAATCTTTCTTCATTCGATCCATTGCATCTGCTAAGGTAGGCTCACCTTTTTCACGAATACTTCCCAACATGGCAATAATGTACTTGTCTTTATCACGAATCGGAGCCGCTAATAAATCACCAGCTTCAGCATCTGCATTGTATGCGAGTTCTAAGATTCGATCCATGGCATTCGTAGTAACCAATCCATATACTCGTGGGTTGTTATCTTCCAATGCGATTGGACGAACAAAATATTTATTTTGTGAAGCAAGGGTGTCAAAGGCAGCAATCTTTTTAGATAAATCATCAATTTTTGCTAGCTTCTGATCTAATTTATACAACAGACGGTTGGCTTCAGCTTCCATATTTCCTGTGGTAAGTTCAGACGCTTTAAACGACTTTACTACCGTAGTTAGGATCGGGAATTTTTTAGTGTCTCGTTCCAATACTTCAATGATGTGGAATCCGAAATCAGTTTTTACTACCCCTATTTTACCGATCGGAGCATTTGCACAATAAGATCCAAATTCTTTCACCATATCGCCTTCTAAAAAGTCAGCATACTCGCCACCTTTTTCTTTGGACCCTGGATCTTCACTATGCTTTTGTACCATTTCAGCAAAATTCAATGTGTTGATTACTTTAAGAATACTATCTGCCGTTTGTTTCTTCTTTGCAATTACTTTGGCATCTTTTGAACCATTAGTAGAAATAAGAATGTGTCGCGCTTTAATTTTCGCTGGCGAATAACCCATTAATTTTGACAAATGGAAGTTTTCACCAACGCGGTAAGGACCAACCAATTGACCGATAGGCGTAAGTTTAATGATCGTATCATAATCCATTGGATAGGTCATGTATTGATTTGCTTTTGGATGCCCTTCAGGAACAGCGATTCCTCTTGCGCCTGGAAGATAAGCGCGCATTTCACTTTCGTTCATGACCAAAACAGAATCATTTTTCGAAGTCATAAAATCCATTCGCAGTTTAGCGATGGTTTTATTGAACGCTAGCGTATCTGCTTTAGACGGTTTAATGGATACGTCAAAAACACGAACTTCTCTATTGTTTGAGCGATTCCAGTATTTTTTCTCGCCTTTATGCTCCTCGTAGTAAGCCTCTAGTTCAGAGTCACTTATCTTTATTTCAGCGTCATTAATTTCTGAATAACGACGAGCCACAAAGGAAATTGATTTAGTTTCCTTTTTAGCAAGATACTCTTCGCGAGCCTCTACTTTTGTTACATATATTCCTTGGCTAATCAACGAGAAATACTTTTCGTTTTTTCTTCGGTCCATGAAGTATTTTTTGGTTCCTTCCCACTGTGCCTTTTCTTCTGGTTTTTTAGCCGTTTTTAATTTGGTTAAAGTTTTTTGTAATTCAATACGACCTATTTTCATGGATTGCTCGGAGATTGCTCCTGTAGCTTTATCAACGAAGAATTGGTTCAAGTCTTGAAGTACTCCAAAACCTTCAGTCGCCATCAAGTATGCATTAAATTCACGCTCACTCACATCAATGCCTAAGGCATCATATTCTACTTTCGTTAGGGTTGAATCCACCATGAAATTGAAGGCCTTATCGTTGGCTGCCTCCATGTCTTCGTCGGTAAATTCTTTTTGTTCTTGCTGCTTTTGCGCACGGTCTTGAGACTGAACACGCTCGCTCAATTTGTTGTAAATGTCAATGTTTACCTTCTCTCCATCTACTAATCCGATGCCGTAATCGCCTTCTGCACCGCGACCTGAATTCATAAAATCAAATAAGGATTGAAGGATGAAAATTACCAATGCTAATCCAACGATAGTGATTAATAACCAAGAATACTTATCTCTTAACTTCGTAATAATTGCCATTTAAATAAATTTTAAGGTGCGAATTTACAAATTACTGCGCACTATTAAAAACCCTTTTGATAAAAAGAGGGCTTATTTCCCTCCGCCTTTTTCGGGTTTAGTTGGAACTGGTGTTTTTTCAGTACCACCTCCCTCTGCCGGCTTAGTTTCTTTTACCGGAGTTGGAGTCGTATTTGTGGCTGGTTTTTCTTCTTTCGCCGGGGTTGGTGTATTGTTAGGAGCTGGAGTAGGTTTAGCCGCAGGTTTCGCTTCTTTCGCCGGGGTTGGCGTATTGTTCGGAGCTGGAGTAGGTTTAGCCGCAGGTTTCACTTCTTTCGCCGGGGTTGGCGTATTGTTCGGAGCTGGAGTAGGTTTATCCGTAGGTTTCACTTCTTTCGCCGGGGTTGATGTATTATTGGGTGCTGGAGCTGGAGTTGGGGTCTTGTTTGGCGCCGTCCCACCACCACCTTTGTTAGGCGTATTTACAGGTTTCGTTGGATTGTTTTGTGGGCTATTTGTTGGTTTTTCAATGCCTCCGTTGTTATTGTTTGTGTTCGGGTTATTGGTGGGGGGCACGCTTGCCGTGTAGTTGATGGTAAAGGAAGTTTGAGTAGACCCGCATGCTGTGGTTACTGAAAGATTGAAATTATTCGCCCCCGCTTGAAGCATTACCGGAAGAGTGACGATGCTACCTGCTAATGACATACCCGTTAAAGTGCTTCCATTTTGGGTTAAACTCAGTTCATTTACGGAACTCACATTTTGTATATTGAAGGTCAATACATACGCCGCGAGGGAAACAGTGGTCACATTCGCTGCTGGACTCACTAAACTAATGGTTGGTGCTTTACATTTGGTAACTGTATATGTTTCAGTATCCGTACCGCATGCGTTTGTTGCAGTGATTATTATCGTATTTAATCCGTCAGATAAATTCACGTTTTGGCTAATTGACCCGGTTGCCCATGAAAGGCCATTCACTACGTTACCATTCTTTGTTACTTGAACGCTTGTATTACCATCATAGCCATTCACTGATGCGTTGATCATGACCGAGCTTGCGGTTGAACTTCCGCCGTTGGCAATGCTTCCATTAATGGTGATTTCAGGCAGTGTACAATTCGCAAAGGTAACCGTGGTGGTTTCAGTATCCGTACCACAGTTGTTTCCAGCGGTAATGAAAAAGGTATTTGAACCGGGGTTTAAGGTAACATTTGCAGTTATAACTCCATTTTCAAAGGTAAAGGGTACATTTTGCCCATTAAACGTAAAATAAACCCCTTCAATATCGTAAACATGTTCCAAGGTGGCCACATATTGGTAAATGCCATCACTCGCTTGAAGCGCAGAAGTTACGATGATGTTTGGTGCTTGACAATGATTGTAATACACAGCGGCATTTTGAGAGGCACTGCCACAGGAGTTTTTCGCATTTAATGTAATGGTGTTGCCTTCATTGGCTAAATTCAAACTTGCGGTTAACACGCCATTGGAATAATTGAAATTTGGAATGTTCTGTCCGTTAAGCGATAGGGTAATTCCTTGGCTGTTTGGCATGTTTGTAAGGTTAGCCATGAACGCATATATTCCTTGTGCTACCGTATCATTTAATGTGGAAATACCCACCGTTGGAGCCGTACAATTCTGATAGATCACAGTCAATTCTTTGCGGTCTGTTCCACAAGTGTTTTGTGCAAACAGCACAATGCTGTTCGAACCCGCTTGTAAGGTAAGGGATGCGGTAAGGGTATTCCCGTTTAAAGAAATATTCTGAATTGGATTGCCATTGAGTGTCAAGGTAAGTTGTTGGGCGTTCACCCCATTTACTGTTGCATTGAATACATATGCTGCACTGGTAACAGTTGTATTCGTTCCCTGAAGAGTAAGGGTAGGGGCAGTACAAGGAACGTAGGTGACTTGCATGGATTTAGTATCGGTACCACATCCGTTGGTTCCTGAGAGCATGATGTTGTTCACCCCAGGTTGTAAGGTGAATGTCGAATTTACAGAACCATTCAAGAAGGTTAAGGGAGTAACTTGTCCGTTCAGGGTAAGGGTAAGGCCCTGTGCATTAGCAACTTCCTGTGCGGTGGCGTTTATGGTATATGTCGCAGTTGAAACGGTTTGACCACTCAGGTTAGAAAGGCTCACCACCGGAGAATTACAAGTGCTCAACTGGATGGTTGTGGACGCCTGATTTACGCCACACCCGTTGTTTGCAAAAATCGAAATGGTATTTACACCATTGGTTAATGTTACTGGGGCAGTGAGTACACCATTTATTAATTGCACATTCGTGATCAAGTTCCCATTTAAGGTCATACTCACTTGGTTTGCCTGCAGCACATTTTCAAGTTGCGCTAGAACCGTGAATCCAGCGCTGCTTACGCTTAATCCAGAATTGCTGGGTTGCATTATAGAAATGGTTGGAGCCTTACACGGGGTAAATACCAATGTTTTTGTTTTAACGTCCGTCCCACAACTGTTTGTTACCGCGAGTGATACTGAATTTGTTCCAGCAACTAGCGTTAAATTGGCGTTCAATTGGCCATTATTGAAGGTGAAAGGAACTCCAACACCGTTGAGTAATAAGGCAATTTGATTCACATTGGTAACATGCTGTATTACTGCACTAACCGCTAAACTTTGAGTGGAAGTATTAGAAGGAATTGGATTTGAGAGGGTAATTACCGGGGCAACGCAATTGTCGTAGGTGATATTTACATTGGCAATGTCTTTTCCACAATCGTTTGTTGCTGTTAGGGTATAGGTATTTAATCCAGGAGCTAAAGAAGCAGTAAAAGAACCCACGCCATTCAGAAAGTTGAACGGAATCACACTGCCATTTTTTGTAATGACTATTTGCGACGATGCAGAACAATTTATCGCTGTAAATGAAACGTCTGTGGTATTTTGAGTGGTCGTAGCCGCGGCCTGAATCGGATTGGTGATCACAATCGAAGGAACCAAGCATTGCTTGTAGGTAATGTTGAGTGATTCGCTATCATTTCCGCAGGCATTCTTTACAGAAATACTTACGGTATTCAACCCTGCATTCAGAGAAAGGGATGCCGTTAAGAGGTTGTTAATGAATTGAAATGGTTTATCTGCCCCATTCACTTTGAAGGTAATTTCTGACGCGTTATTGACTCCGGTAAGCGCACATTGAACTTGGTAAACCGCTTCATTTACTGTGATTCCGCTTGCAACCGGTTGAATCAATGAAATATTCGGTGTAATGCAATTATTGAAGATAATATTTTGGGTCTGGGTCTGTGTGCCACAGCCATTCGATACCGTAACATTGAATACGTTCGCACCTGCCGCTAAGGTGGCAATGGACTGAATACTTCCATTGGCAAAGGTGAATGGAATTGCGGTTCCATTTTGTGTTACTTTGATCTCTTGTGAATTGGTAATATTTGTCGCATTCGCTGAAAACAAAAACCCTTGATTCGCAGTAGTGCCACCGATAGAGGTTATCGCGACAGTAGGTACGTTACACGGATAATACGTAATGTTGAGGGATTCAATATCAACCCCACAGCCATTCGAGCTGGTGATGCTTACAATGTTCAACCCTGGATTTAACGTAAACGAATATTCTAAGATTCCTGAGGCTGCGTTGAGGGTGTAATTGGTAATAATGTTGTTATTTACTATGAGGTTGATCGCCTTTTGATGTTGTGTTTTTACTTTTAAAGTAAATGGCGCTTTGCTTACAGTAATGTTTGCGCTGTTGGGGGTTTGCAAGGTAAGTACGGGTGCCTGACATTCTTGATAATTCATGGCTATAATCAAGGATTCTGAACCACAAAGATTTGTCCCGTTAATCGTGATGGTATTGTTGCCTGGTTTCAAGGTTACAGGGATTTCAATGATGTTATTAACCCACGTGAAGGCGTTAGTTGCCTGACCGTTAAGTAATACACTTAATTCCGTTTTGGCATTGAAACCGATGGTTTTAATTTGAATTTTTTGTGCCGCAGTACTTACCGTAATGCCACTGCTGGTTGGATTAATTAACTGGAGTTGTGGGGTAATACAGTTATTGTAAATCACTTCCGTTGCGGCGTAGCTTGATCCACAGGGGTTGGAAGCTTCTACCTTAATCAGATTTTTACCGGGGGTTAAAGCCACTGTGGCTTGAAATGTATGGTTCGCCGCGTTAAAGGCAAAGGCTTGCGATTTCACACCATTAACAAAAAAGGAGATGTTATTCAGTGTTGCATGCTGTATGAAGGCTCCTACATTAATCGTGTTGCTTAGTACGGTAACGCTTGAGTCTTGAATTGGACTCGTGAGGATGATTTGCGGGAATTGGCAATCATTGTATGTGATTTGAATGGTCTCAGTGGCCGATCCGCATTCGTTTTGAGCGTATACCATAAAGGTATTTACTCCAGGTTTTAATGTGGTGTTAACGGTGAGTTCGCGAGTGTTTGGGTTAAAGGTAAAGGGCACCAAATTCCCCAGTTGATCTTTAACCGTTAACTGATTCGACTGCCCGATTTGCGTAGTGCCAAGGGTAAAGCTTGCTGTGCTTGAGGTGCTTGTGAATTGTTTGTTACGAATAGATAAGGTTGGGGCAATGCAATTTGTTGTGAAATTATTAATGTTATTCACGGTATTTACTTGCTCATCAGGCTTTGGTTCTTTCTCTCGAGTTTTAAAGCGGAATTGCATATACCCAGAAGTGTAGTGATACCAATCATTTTTAATTCTGTTGCTTGAAACCACCCCGTCCCAATCATCCATTCCGGTGAAGGTAGTTTTGTGCTCTATTCCAATGGAAAAGCGCGGTCCCACAATATATCCTATTCCGATTCCCAAACTCGGCATCCATGTAGCATTCCACTTAAAACCGCTTAGTTGATCCAAGCGGGTTTCGTAGGAATTATCCATGTTTGTGGAGATTGCGCTGGCAATGTTTCCACCCGCAACCATGTCGGGGTAGTCGTACAAACTGCTGTCGTTGTAGCTTAAATTTCCCCAGGTTTGCCGCCATGTAACCCCAATGCCTCCGAAGATGTAGGGATCCCAATTGGTGCGTTCTGCAAAGCGGTTGGCATGTAATACTAATTCAAACGCCAAGCGATGTTGGTCGTTATAAAAGTTATGGGCCGTCATGTTGAATGTATCTTTGTAAGCGCTTAGCGGACCACTGATGTATGTACTTAGGTTGCTCGTGTCGTAATCTTGTCCGTACCAATTTCCATGTAAGTACCGGCCGCGCAAATCAAAACTTATGTGTCTTCCCGTCTTCCAATTATAGGATTTTCCTAGGGTGAATCCCCATCCGCCGTTGGTTTCGTTCTCAACATCTGTGCAACTCCAAGTTGCTCCTGCATTGATGCCGAAAAACCATTTGGAAGAATGGTCATAATCCAAGCGTTGACCCCAATGGTTCAAGGTTAACACTAAGAAAAAAATGGAGGTAAGGGTAAATTTTTGCATAACGTGGCTGTTTAATTTCTTCGAATCCCTTCGATAAGTATGCCAAAATTCGTAAAAAAATCGGTAGTTTGCACTTGGTTTAGGCTTTGGCAAGATAATAAGCCATTAAAAACCATTAATTTTAATAGTAAAATCGTATTGTGTCGCGTCGTGTTATTGTTTTGTTAATGGTGATAAACAGCGCATTCGCTTGTGCTCAGGTTTCGATTTTTCCTCCAAATGATACCATATGCCCTGGTGAAGGATTACAAGTCAGCGCGAGCACGTCCTGTCAAGGAACGGCTTTGTATACCTGGTATATAAATGGAGATTCGATACTAAGCAATGGTTCTGGAATATTTTCTTTGATACCAACGCAAGCGAGTAATCAACTTATGGTGATTTGTCGCTGCAATGTGAATGGATCCATACAGGTTGATACGGCGCAAACTTCGCTCACGGTAAGTAGTCCAAGTGTAGACGCTGGTCCCGACCAATATGTAGATTCTGGAACGGTGGTAACCTTACAGGCTACGGGTATGGTGGATTCAGTACTGTGGTCGCCTTCTTTTGAAGTGAATTATCCTACGTTATTTAGTGTTCAGACCTCGCCAAGTGCTACTACCACCTATATGGTTCAGGGCTTTTATGCGGGATGTGAGGTGTTCGACTACGTCACGGTGTATTTAACCAATGTATTTAAAATCCCAAATACCTTTTCGCCGAATGACGATGGGTCAAATGATACATGGATTATTCCGGGAATAGAAAATTATCCAAACAATCGGATGATCATCATGAATCGCTTTGGCGATGTATTGTACGAGTCAACCTCTTATAGTGTCATCAATGCATGGTCTGGGGTTAGAAACGGCAAGGTCATGCCAGATGGTGTATATTATTACCTCTTAGATTTAGGAAACGGAACCCTAAAGAAAGGCACCATAAGTATTATCCGATGAGGTTTCAACTGCTATTTGGATTCATATCCATTTTGATAGGTGCCCTGGGGC
>Ga0247843_1000817_pt1 | contig 69879 bp, 62 predicted proteins | sample LaCruzMarch2017__FD_192420 | JGI IMG/M metagenome (GOLD analysis project Ga0247843, IMG submission 192420) | Freshwater microbial communities from meromictic Lake La Cruz, Castile-La Mancha, Spain - LaCruzMarch2017_8m | ecosystem: Environmental > Aquatic > Freshwater > Lake | place: Spain...
CCGTTCGACGAAAAGAACAACCTGCCTTCCTTAATCGTCGATTACCAAGATCGAAAGCAGCTGGCCATCGATCTGATCCTGAAAGCCAAGCCGTTCCCATGAATCCTCCAGCCAAACGCCCTAACCCTCGGCGGCCTCGATACCGTGGCGATCCTCCCGACCGGGGCCGGCAAGAGCCTCTGCTACCAGCTCCCCGCCCTGGTCCGCGATGGCCTGACGGTCGTCGTCTCGCCGCTGATCGCCCTGATGAAAGACCAGGTCGACCAGCTCCACGCCGCCGGGGTGGCCGCGACCTTTCTCAATTCCACTCTCGAACCCGCCGAGATGGCCGCCCGCCAGGCGGACCTCGATGCCGGCAAGTATCGCCTCCTCTACGTCGCCCCCGAACGCCTGCTGGCCGGGGATTTCCCGCGCAAACTGGCCGGCTGGGACGTCGGCGCGATCGCGGTCGACGAGGCCCACTGCATCAGCGAATGGGGCCACGACTTTCGCCCCGAATACCGCCAGCTCGCCACCCTGCGCGAACGCTTTCCCGGCGTGCCCTTCATCGCGCTGACCGCCACCGCCACCCCGCGGGTTCGCGAGGACATCGTCGGCCAGCTCCGCCTGCGGGAGCCGCAGGTCTTCATCTCCAGCTTCAACCGGCCGAACCTCAGCTACCGCGTCATCCCGAAGTCCAAGCCGGAGCGCCAGGTCTGGGAATTCGCCGCCGCCCGGCCGCAGGACGCCGGGATCGTCTACTGCCAGTCGAGGAAATCGACCGAGGCACTCGCCGCCGTGCTGCGCAGCGAAGGAATTTCCGCCGTGGCCTACCACGCCGGGATGGAAGCCGCGGAGCGCAGCAAGAACCAGGACGCCTTCCTCCGCGACGAGGCCCGCGTGGTCTGCGCGACGGTCGCCTTCGGCATGGGCATCAACAAGCCGAACGTCCGCTGGGTGATCCACTCCGACCTGCCGAAAAACGTCGAAGGCTACTATCAGGAAACCGGCCGTGCCGGGCGCGACGGGCTGCCGGCCGATTGCCTGCTGCTTTACTCGCGCGGCGACGTGATGAAGCAGCTCCGCTTCCTCGACGAGATCACCGATGAGCAGGCCCACGCGATCGCCCGCTCGCAGCTCGACCAGATGACCGAATACGCCGAGGACGAAGGCTGCCGCCGCGGCCACCTGCTCGGCTATTTCGGCGAGGCTTGGCCGCATGATAACTGCGGCGGTTGCGACTCCTGCCTGTCGCCGCGCGAGACCTACGATGCCACGCTGGAATGCCGGAAATTCCTGAGCTGCGTCTTCCGCATCCGCCAGCACGGCGGCTTCACCACGGGACTGCAGCACGTCGCTGATGTCCTCTGTGGCGCGAACACCGAAAAAATCCGCCGCTGGAAACACGAGACCCTTAGTACGTACGGCATCGGCACCGACACCCCGCGCGCTGAGTGGGTCGCACTCGGCCGCCAGTTGCTGCGGCTCGACCTGATCCGCCAGTCGCAGGACGGCTTCTCGACTGTCGCCCTGACCGAAGCCGGCCGCGCCGCGCTCACGGACGGCCGACCTTTCCTCCTCGTCCGCCCGCCCGCCTCCACCCGCGACAGCGCCACCGCCGTCGCCAAGGCCGGCGATATCCCCTGCGACGAAGGCCTCTTTGCCGCCCTCCGCACCGTCCGGAAAGACCTCGCCGATGCCCGCGACGTGCCGCCCTATGTCGTCTTCTCCGATGTCTCCCTGCGCCACATGGCCCGCGACTACCCGACCGATCCCGCCGCCCTGCTCCACATCCCCGGAGTCGGGGAACGCAAGCTCGCCGACTTCGGCGCGCCGATGCTCGAAACGATCGCCGTGTGGATTGAAGCCCACCCGCGCCAGACTTTCGCCGCCATCCGCGCCACCGCTGAGCCCGTGCGGAAGATGAAATCCGACAACGAGCTCAACGCCACCGCCCTCGCGACTCTCCAAAGCTACAAGTCGGGCTCCACGATCAATCAGATTGCCAAGGAGCGCGGCCTCGCCACCAGCACCGTGGAGAGCCACCTCACCAAGGCGATCGATGCCGGCGAGAAGCTCGACCCGCGGTCCTTCTACAGCGCGGACGAGGAAGCGGAGATCCGCGCCGCCTTCGAAGGCCACGAAGGCCTCGCGCTCAGGCCGGTGTTCGAAAAACTCGGCGAACGGATCAGCTACGGCACGCTCAAGCTCTTCCAAGCTTTCGAACAAAGGGCAACCAGCCGCGCCTAAGGAGTGTCGGCGTGCCGTGGACACAAATGCGGGCAACAGGTCCACACTTCTTGTCCACTCCACCCAAAAACGCGGACCTGACAGATCCGGCCGAGCCATGAACCTGCATACCGAGATGAGAACAGCGAAAGGGACGAAACTGTCGAAATTTCAGAGGGTCGAGAAAATGGTAGGACCAACCTTGCGGGTGTTCGGACTGATTCTCCCAAGCCTTGATTTTCGCGGAGTTTCGCGGGTTTCGTTGTTACCATTTTCCTTTTTAGGATGAAAGCTGGCACCGCCCGATGACCGCGCCGCCTTCACTGACCGACCTGAAATGCCGCAACTGCGGAGCCGCACTTTCCGCCGCGGACATCTCGCCCCAGCTCGGCGCTGCGCGCTGCGGCCACTGCCGCTCGCTGTTCGCCTTGCCCGCCTCCTCGCCGGCGTCCATCCCGCGGCCGGAAGCCCCCCTTCCCACCGCCTTCACGATGAAAACGCTGGGCGACACCCTCGTCATCACGCGCCGCTGGCGGAACTTGAGCGCCTGGTTCCTGCTTTTCTTCGCGCTCTTTTGGAACGGCTTCCTGGTCGTGTGGCACGGCATCGCGCTGAGCACCGGCGCCTGGTTCATGTCGGCCTTCGGCCTGATCCACACCGGCGTCGGCCTCTTCCTGATCTACTACGTCGCCGCCCAGTTCCTGAACTCCACCGTGATCCGCGCCTCGTCGCGCGGCCTCGAGTCGAAAACCGGCCCGCTCCCGTGGAAAGGCGACCGCCAGCTCGGGGCCGCTACGGTCAGCCAGCTCTATTGCACGGAGAAGGTGCATCGCTCGAAGAACGGCAGCTCGACCAGCTACGGAGTCGAAGCCGTGCTTCCCGGCAACCGCCGCGACACCCTGGTCCGCGGCCTGCCCGAAGCCGATCAAGCGCTCTTCATCGAGCAACAACTCGAACGCCACCTCGCTCTCGCCGATGTCCCGGTAGCCGGCGAGCACGGGCGTTGAGCAGCTCCCCGCGGGTGCCTCCCCTCCGACCTGTTAGAAGCCCGCCTCGCGGAGCTGATTTGCCTGTCGCTCGTCCTCCTCGGCCTCTTCTACACGGCCCATCTCCCGCAAATGCCGGACCCGCCGCTCCAGGTTCGACGGGTAAAGCGGCTGCAGCCCGACCAACATGTCGTGGTCGGCCGAGCGAGCGCTCGGGATGCTGCAGCGAAGCCAGCAGCATCGCCCTGGATTCATGGAAATCAAAAATCCTCGGTGCCTTCAGGATCGCGATATCGAATTCCTTCAGCGCTTCCTCCGGCCGCTTGAGATTCGATTGATCGGCACTCTTGAGCGGGATTCATCTAACCCTTCACGGGAAGCGGGACAATCTCCTCGACCACTCGCTGAAGGAAGCTTTTCAAATCCGGACTTTGATCACGACGGCAGTGCCGATTGAATCTCAGAAACATGACCCAGCCCACCATCACTACCCGCCCGCTGCTCGCCGTCGCCTTCTCCTTCCTGGCCACCCTTTCGAGCGGCCCTGTTTACGCCGCCGAAGACACGGAGCCACCGCTCAACTACACACTGAAGATCGGGGACCAGAGTGTCCGCGTGGTTCCCGGGGTTGCCGCTGACGTGAAGGGTACCTTCACGGATCCCGAGGTGACGCTGGTGCCGGATACCCACCGCACCTTCGGCTATGGCGGCATGACCTTCGCTTATCCTTCGAACTTCGCCTTTGAGGCGGACTTCTCGACGGATGGACTCAAGTTCTGGACCCTCGACGGCAACAACTTCGTGATCATGATCCACCATTACGAAGCGGAAAAGGTTGCTCCGGCCGATCTGGCAGCCGTCATGAAAGACTCCTACGGAGACGGCACGAAGACCGAACCGGTGAGCCACACCTTCAACGGGAACAAACTTGCCGGAATCCGTATCCTCGCGACCGTGGCCGGAACTTCCTTGATCCAGGACATACTGGCCCTGCCTGCGAAAAAGGGTAGCCGCGTCCTCATCCTCCAGGACCTTTCGCCGCAGGAAAAGGTCTCCGACGACGAATCGAAGCAGGTGTTCAAGCTGCTGGGCGAGACCTTGGCGCCTTGATCAAAAGAAAAAGGCGGCCGGGATCGCTCCCGGCCGCCCCTTGAATCGATCTCACCTCCGCTCAGCCGATGACTTCCGGCCAGTCGGTGTGGAACATCTCGCCGCGCGGCTTGTCGGTGCGCTCGTAGGTGTGGGCGCCGAAGAAGTCGCGCTGGGCCTGCAGCAGGTTGGCGGGCAGCACCGCGCTACGATAGCTGTCGTAGTAGCCGAGCGACGCGCTGAACGCCGGGACCGGGATGCCGGCGAGGGTGGCGGTGGCGATGACCTCGCGCCAGTTCTGCTGGAACTCGTTGAGGAGCTTCGTGAAGAACGGGGCCAGCATCAGGTTGCTCAGGCCGGGGTCGGCGCGGTAGGCGTCGGTGATGTCGTTGAGGAAGCGGGCGCGGATGATGCAGCCGCCGCGCCAGATGGCGGCGATCTTGCCGAGGTCGAGGCCCCAGTTCTTCTCCTTTCCCATGGCGGCGATCAGGTCGAGGCCCTGCGCGTAGGAGATGATCTTGGAGGCGAACAGCGCGTCGTGGACCTTCTTCACAAGATCCGCCTTTTCGCTGGAGATCTCGGCCTTCGGTCCCTCGAGGATGCCGCTGGCATGGACGCGGGCATCCTTCATCGAGGACAGGATGCGGGCTTCCACGGCGGCGTTGATGGTGGAGATGACCACGGCGTTCTCGACCGCGTTCATGATGGTCCACTTGCCGGTGCCCTTCTGGCCGGCGGTGTCGAGGATCAGATCGACCAGCGGCTTGCCGGTCTCCGGATCCTGCTGGGCGAAGATCTTGGAGGTGATCTGGATCAGGTAGCTTTCGAGGTCGCCCGCGTTCCAGTCGGTGAAGACGGTGGCAAGCTCGGCCGGGGTGAAGCCGGCGGCCTTGAAGATGTTGTAGGCCTCGCAGATGAGCTGCATGTCGCCGTACTCGATGCCGTTGTGGATCATCTTCACGTAGTGGCCGGCACCGCCGGGTCCGATGTGGATGACGCAGGGCTCGCCGTCGACCTTGGCGGAGATGCTTTCGAAGATCGGCTTCATCACGTCCCAGGTGGAGGCCGGGCCGCCGGGCATGATCGACGGGCCCTTGCGCGCACCTTCTTCACCGCCGGACACGCCGGCACCGATGAAGCGGAAGCCGAGGTCGCCGAGCCACTGGTCGCGGCGCTCGGTGTCGGTGTAGAGGGAATTGCCGCCGTCGATGATGATGTCGCCCTTGTCGAGCAGCGGGATGAGGGACTCAATGACTGCATCGACCGGGCCACCGGCCTTGACCATGATCATCACCTTGCGCGGGGAAGCCAGCGACTGGACGAACTCCTCGAGCGACTTCGCGCCGACGAGTTTCTTGTCCGGGTGCTTGCCCACGAACTCGTCGGTGACCGAGGTGGTGCGGTTGTAAACGGACACCTGGAACCCGCGGGATTCCACGTTGAGGACGAGGTTCTGGCCCATGACGGCCAGGCCGATGAGGCCGAAATCGCTGTTGCTCATGATCTTGAATCGGTTCGGGAAACGGCGGCGATGTAGGGAAGCCGCGGCTTCGGTGCAACCCCTTGTTGCCATGATGCCATGCATTCCCCACATTCGCCGCGTGAACCTTCCCAATGCGATCACCCTTTCCCGGCTTGTCCTGACGGGCATTTTCGTCGCGGCCGTGGGATTTCCGGGAGATCCGGGCTATGCGATCGCTCTAGCGACATTCTCGATCGCGGCAGCAACCGACTGGCTGGACGGTTACCTTGCGCGGAAAATGGGACTGGTGACGCCGCTGGGCAAACTCCTCGACCCGCTGGCGGACAAGATCCTCGTCTGCGCGGCCTTCGTCTTTTTCTCCGCCCAACCGGTGGGCGGCTACCATTGCCCGGTCTGGGTGACCGCGCTGATTATCGCCCGCGAATTCCTGGTGACCGGACTCCGGCAGATCGCGGTGGAAGCCGGGCAGGTGCTGGCGGCGGACCGGCTGGGAAAATGGAAGACCACTTTCCAACTGATCTTTTGCATCACCGGCCTGGTGTGGCTGACCTTTGAAAAGAGCAACGGAGGAGTCTCCGGACTACTCCGAGACCTCGCGAACCCCGCGAGCTGGCTGATGCCTTTCTCGCTCTGGGCTGCCGTGGCGCTGACGATGATCTCCGGGTGGAACTACGTGTGGAGCAGCCGCAAACTCCTCATCAGCAAGTAGGCCGTCGCCAATTAGTCGGGCTGCGCCAACTTGGCCTTGATCTGCGCCAGCACCGAGTCAAACGCGAGACCCTCCGCGTCCGGCTCCTTGCTAGAGGAGACGAAACGGGGAATCAATCCGGGCGGGACGCCGAGTCGCTGGTCGAGCTTCTGCGGATCGAAGTCCGGATACAGGTCGGCCCGGTGATACTGGATGGCCAGCCCTGCTTCATGCAGGTCGTAGCCATTGCGCCGGGTGTTGTCGGAGAGCCGCATCAGGCTGTCCCAGGTTGCTTGGAATTTTGCGGGATCGACGTCGACCACGAAGACAATCCCCGACGCACCGCGCAGCAGGAGTTCCTCGGCCGCGTTGTATTCGGCCTGCCCGGTCAGGGAATGGATCGCCACATTTAAGAACCGTCCGTCCGGCAAGATGGCAGGTTCGGTCCACTCGACCCGATGGACCCGCATCGCGCCGATCAGGTGTTCCCGGACGGTCGCATAGCCAAAGCGCGCGGCGATCGCGCGCAGCATGGCTAGTTTCCCGGAGTCGGCCGCCCCGGCCAGGGCGACCTTGACCGAGACTTGCCGTCCATCTTGCTCCACCGTCATGCGGAGGAGGGAATCAGAGTGTGCCCAGTTCGCGGGCGACGATCATCAGCGTCTCGCGCACGCCGGGGGCGAAGGAACCGTCGTTCTGAACCGCAAGGACCACTCCGCCTTCGCGGATGAACTCAATCGGCGTGGTTCCCGCAACGAGCTTCACCTGGCCACCCGGGAAACCAAGGCTCCCGATGACGCGCTTGAACGCATCAACCGTCGCGACTTCCGCCGCCGGGATACGGGCGACATGGCGGATTCCCGAGAGACTGCGGGCGCGTTGAAGCATTTCTTCCGCCCCGAGTTCGCGGTCGACACCGAAAATCGCGCGAAGCGCCAATTGCCGGATCGTGCTGGAGTCGGACTCGTAAGAATCCGCTTCAACCGACATCGGGGCGGGAGCCTGATGGATGGCGGCGGCAGGTGCTGCAGGTGCCGGGGCGGCGGCCACCGGGGCGGGGGGCGCGATCACTTCGACGGGCGCAACCACCGGAGCGGGAGCAGCGGCAGGGGCCGGCTCCTGGGCAAAGGCAAACGGAGAGGAAGCAGGTGCCGAGGACGGGACGGGCGGCGGAGTGGCTCCGAATGGCGAAACAGACGCCGCTGGCGCATCGAAGGGCGAGTGGGCCAGCGGTTCTGAGGCAAAGGGGGAGCGCGCATCAAGGATCACGGCTTCCCCGGCCGCAGGACGACGCTCGGGCAGCTTCGCCGGACGGCCGGGATCCACTGCCGGCCGCGGCAAATGATCATCCTTCATCGAGGCGAAAGGAGACTCGGGCTCCGAAACAATGGCGAAGGGGCTGCTCGCCGGACCGTCATCGGCTACGGAAAACGGGCTCTTGGAAGGAGGGACGGGCGCGAAGCCTTCCTGAGGTTCGAAAATACCGCGGCTGCTATTCATGGCGTCGGACGTTTTATATAAGATTAAAGGCTCCGGGCGATTGAATAACTACGGATTCCCGGAAAGTCGAGCGCGCAAATGCCAAGATGCATCATTCCGCATCCGCCAGCCGGCGAAGTTTCCGGCGCAAGCTGATTTTCGCGGCGGGAGACACCCGGTCGATGAAAAGCACGCCATTGAGATGATCCGTCTCGTGCTGGATGGCCCGCGCCAGCAATCCATCCGTCTCGATTTCCAGAACACTGCCGTCGAGCTGAGGCAACTTCGCCTTGATCGCGCCGGGCCGGTTCACTTCCGCCCGCAGGTCCTGGATGCTCAAGCACCCTTCGGTATCACGCTCCTTCGGACCCGTGAACTCGAGTTCCGGATTGATGAATACCAAGGGCATGATGGAAGCGAGTGGAGCATCTTGCCCCGCGACCTTGAGAAAGCTGATGCATTCCGGATCGTGCGAGACATCGACGACCGCGAGCCGAAGCGCGACTCCGACCTGGGGCGCGGCCAGGCCCACACCATTGGCGTCATACATCGTTTCGAGCATGTCGGTGACAAGCTGTTGGAGCGCGTCGTCGATCTCGACGACGGATTTACACCGCTCTCGCAGGACGGGATGGCCGTATTGAACGATTTCGAGGATCATCGGGAAAATTCCGCCAGTTATTCAGGAAGGCGGATGCGCGCGGGCACATCCTTAATCTGGATGCCAGCGCGGGTCAACGCGTCCCACACGCCGAGCAATTTCTCCAGCGGGATCTGCTTGTCGGCCTCCAACTCGAGCTTGCGGCCGGGGTTCTCTTTAAGGAAAGCCTTGAGGTAGGCATCGAGCAACTGGGCGTCCGGCACGACCAGCGAATCGAGCGTGATCCGGCCATCCTTATCGACTGCCAGCACCGAGCGCTCGTCGATCACTTCCGTGCTCGCGATCTCATGCACGGTGGGAAGCTCGATCGGCAGGATGGTCCGTGGCTTCTTGAACGTGGTGGAGACGATCAGGAAAATCAGCACGATGAACAGGATGTCGATCATCGGCACGATCGGCACTCCGCGGGAACTTTTGACGGGTCGTTCGAAACGCATCGGTCCTTAGGATTGCGTGGGGATGGACGGCGGAACGACCGCAGAGTGGGGCGCTCGCTCGAAGGCGTGGGCCAAGCGGGTCAGCAGCACCTCCATGCGGGCGGCCATCGTGTCGATGCGCCGCTGGAACCAGCCTTGCGCGACCACTGCGGGGATCGAAATCGCCAGACCGACAATCGTCGTGTTCAGCGCGCGGCCGATACCGAGCGCGATGGCGGTGTGATTGGAACTGTCGCCAAGGCCACCGAAAACCACCACCAAACCGCTGGCCGTGCCGAGCAATCCGAGCAGAGGCGCCACGGTGATCACGACATCGAGCGCGATCATCCCGGCGTGCAGATGCACGATTTCCTCCCGTGCAGCCGCCTGCACCGCCTCGGTGATTTCCGCCTGACTCTTGCCGCGGTTGCGGTTTGCGACGGCACAGAGGCGGGCCAGCGTGCTGCGGCCCTCCTCGAATTCACGGGCGAGCGCCTCGCCATTGGCTTGCCGGGCCCGGTCTTCGAAACCCTCCACTTTGGCGGCCAAGGCTGCGGGGATCACGGTTTCGCGGCGCAACGAAAGCAGCTTGAAGAGAATCACCGCCACCGCGACCAGCGAGCATACGGCGAGAAGAATCATGAAGAAGCCGCCATCTTCGAAGAACTTCCAGACTTGCTGGAGGCTCGTGCTTTGTGGGGCGGAGGCGAGAAACGACGGGAGCGGCATGAGAGTCGGAGCGGGGATCAAAAGTTGAAGCGGTAAATCAGTTCCAGCGGTTCGCCGTCGAGCTGCTTCTTCAGCTCGCCCGGCATGGCGGGAATCTCGGCATCTCGGATGCTATTAAGAGTGAATCCCTTCGGAATGTTTCCAACCCCGAGTTCTTCCATGAAGCCGACCGACCGGACTTTGCCCGAGGCTTCGAGCATGACCCGCATGGTAAGCTGGCCGGGCGTGATGTAATCGCGGTTGCGGACACAGTTGCGCTGCCATTCCTTTTCCACCGCACGGCTGACGGCGGCATGGTAGCGGCCGAGAAGCGAATCTTCGACATCGAGCGCGGAGCGGCCTAACCGTGAGATCGAGCCCTCCAGACGGGTCTTTTTTTGATTCCCGCGGAAGCCCGGCGATGAGGGCGATTGCGGCGCGGGACTGGCTGGCTGGGTCGGATCGACCGGCTTTTCTGGTTCTTCCGGCTTTTCTTTCCCCTCTTCCGACCGCTCGGGCGGAGCCGGTTTCGGCGGTTCTTCGGGCTCGGGAGATTCTTTCACCCGGCGATCCACGGGCACGGGACCTTCGGCGAGACGCTCCATCGGTGGCTCGGGCACCGGCGGCACCCCCGTATCGCTCGCCTGAGGCTGGACCGGGTCCGCCGGATCAAGCGGCTCCGTGGGCGGAACCACCGGCTGCTGCATGGTCGCCGAATCAGGCGTCGCGCTCTGGTTGTGCGCGAGATCGCCGTCCTGGTAATCGCTTTCCGTCGTTTCGATCTCGTCTTCCCACAGCGGCTCCCGGCCTTTCTGGCTGGGCAAGTCCGGAGCCTCGGCCAGAGGAGCGGCATCGCTGGTGGCACGGGTGTTCCGCTCCCCGATGAAGTCCGGTGAATCCGGCTTCTCTTCCGCCTGATCGGGCGAAGTCCGGGCAAACGCGGGCTTTGCGGGGGGCGGCACCGCCGGCGCGGTCTCCTCCTCGTCCACGATCGGAGCCCCCGCCACCACCTGCGGGACAATCAGTGCCACCGATTCGAAGGCCGCCGCCTCGTTCCGCGGTGCGTGGATCACCAGATTCGCGACCACCCAAAAGCCGAACGCCAGAATCAACAAGGCGTTGATCAGTGCCGAGACCACGAAGGCGGTCAGCCACAGCTTCGCCTGGCTTTGGAATGGAGGGCCCGCCGCGTTCATTGGAACTCGGCGGCGAGCCTCACCCGGATTGGCCGACGCTGCAATCCGCGAAATTCACCGGGGTCACCAGTCTTCGGGACTCAACGGTTCGTGCTCGCCCGAGGCGGACAGCGAACAGTTGAAGTACAGCGTTCCGATGGACGGAATCACATCCCCACCGGAAGTATAGCTGCCATCACCGGGGCATTCCGGCATGGCTTCGACAAAGCGGCCCAGGCCGATCACCTGGCTTTCCAAGCCGGCGACGGTACTTCCGGCGTTGTAGCCATTGAGATTGGCGAAGCTCCGAACGCCCTTTTGCACGTTCTGAAGGTTCATGATGCACAAGGTCCGGTCGGACCCTTGCTTCCAAGCATTCGCTCCGATGAAGATCACCGAGATCAGGACGAGCAAGACCAGGATGACGACGGTGAGTTCGAGGAGAGTCATTCCCCTGACTCGTAATTGGCTGAGGCGGCGGCACCGGTGGCTGGTCCGGGCAAGCCGATCAAGGCGTGTAAGTTTCATGTTCGGGACAGGTTGCGAAACAGAGGGGGCTGCTTACGGGGAGTGGGGATACCCTACAATTTCAACTGTTCCTGACAAGGTAATTTTAAAAACTTTCAGCAAATACAGGCTATTTTCCTCGCGCGACTTTCCAGCATTCCAAAAAACCTCCCGCGAAGTCCTCGGGCCGACTGTCGATCCACGACTGCAATTCGTCCGATCCCATCCAAAGCGCCGCTTCCACCTCCGAAGACGGGAACCGCGGCACCCCGTCCCAGCGGACGAGGAAAAGCCGGACGTGTTCCCAACCGGTCGACTCACACGGCGAAATGCGCCCGATTTCCTCCGGCGACACCCCTTGAATCCCCATTTCCTCGTCCAGCTCTCGCGTCGCCGCCGCCTCATAACTCTCCCCGGCATCCAGATGCCCGGCAACACTGGAATCCCAGACCCCCGGGTGCGCGTCCTTAAAGCGAGACCGCTTCTGCAGCAGCAGTTCGCCGTGCCGGTTCAGCACGAACACATGGACCGCCCGGTGCAGCAGATTCCGCTCGTGAACCTCCCGCCGGGTCGCCTGACCGGTCACCTCATCGGCTTCATCCACCACATCGAAGACCTCGTCCCCGCGCTGCGGGATGTCGCGCAAAGGATGGTCGTCATAACGCCGCGCCAGCTCGACCCATTGCTCCAGGGAAAGCTCTTCCGCACGAGCGGTCAGGGCCGCGCCGATCGCTCCGGAGACCTCTTCCCACGGCGGGCTTTCCGGCATCTGCTTGCCCATTTGCTTGCGCCGTTGTGCGAACCCCCGGCGGATCAGCCCGTCAAATCGACGGGCGTCAAAGGCCGGCAAATCCTTGCCCCGCGGGAGCAGCAACGCCACCGACGAGTCGATCTGCGGCCGCGGATGGAAGGCTTCCGGCGGCACCGTCCGCAAGGGCCGGACCACCCACTCACTTTGGACCCGCAGCGTCAGCACCCCGTATTCCTTGCAGCGCGGACCGGCCGCCAAGCGCTCGATGACCTCCTTCTGCAGCATCACCACCGCCCGCTCATAGGGATTCGGTCGCGACAGGAAGTTCCGCATGATGGCACCACCACAAGAATAGGGAAGGTTCCCGAGGAACTTCACCGGCCGATGCTTGAACAGCCTCCGGGCATCGAACTTCACCGCGTCGGCGTGGTGCACCTCGACCGTCGGCTCATCCGCGAAGCGCTCTTTCAACCAAGCCGCCAGCCGGGAATCGAATTCCACCAGCACCAGCCGCCGCACCCGCCCGACCAAATGCTCGGTCAGCGCCCCGGTCCCCGGCCCCACCTCGACGATGGTATCTTCCGGTCGGGCGTCGAGCTGGTCGGTGATCCAGCGCGCCATGTTCGGATCGCAGAGGAAATTCTGGCCCAACTGCCGGCTCGGCATCACTCCCGCGGCTTCGAGCGCGTCGCGAATCTCATGTCCTGTCACGCCCCGAGCGATGCCCCCTCGGCAGATTCCCGGCAAGATCGCATTTCAAGACTACCGCCCGAAAAATTTGCAAAACATTTGAACGGAACGAACGCGGCTCGGTCTGAGATCCTTGAAAACCGCGCGCAAGTGCAGTTTTCATGTAAGGGTGAACAGCAGTTGTCAGCTTCTGCCGGATTTCGTCTGACGAGTCCGGCGTGGGTTGACGAACTTGGCCGTCGGGGAGTGGGTGCTCTCCGGCGGCTCTTTTTTTGCCCGTGGCAAGTGACCAAATGCCTGCGAATAAGGGTTGAAGCGGCTCCGGCTGCTCCCTTTACTTCCGCGCCCTGCGGGCACACCCAAGAGAGAGTCCATGATCGAACACCTTCGCAAATACACCGGCCTGATCATTGTCGTGGTCGCCCTGCTCTTCGTCGGCCTGGCCTTTTTCGGCGACAACGCCAACCTCGGCCAGAGCAACGCGAACGATCCACCGGTCCTGTCCGTCGACGGCACCTCGTATTCCTACAGCGAACTTCAAAAAGGCGGCAAGTCCGCCCGCCGACTGGCGATGGAGCTTTATCTGACCGACCTGCTCGGCGCGACCGATGCCTTCAGCATGGGTGACGATGCCCAGGCGGACCAACGCTTCTTCGTCAATCGCCAGATCCTCAAGCAGGCCCGCACCGAGTTCGGGGTCCAACCTTCCAGCGAAGAGATCGCGGAGTCCCGCAAGACCCTTTTCACCCTCCAAGGCAAGGACGGCACCTTTGATCAGGAGCGTTACAACAACATCGTGAAGAACCTCGGCAGCCGCGGCATGAGCGAGCAAGACCTGCTTGACCTCATGGCCGACAACCTGGCTTCCCGCAAGCTCGCCGTCATCATCGGCGGCGGCCTCGCGGCCGACCCCAAAATCGCCGAGGCCCAAACCGCCGCCGGAGATCAGCAGGTCAGCATCCAGCTCGCCCGGGTCGCACTCTCCAAGTTCAAGGAGTCCTTGATGCCCACCGACGAAGAACTCAAGGCCGCCTGGGAAACCACTCAGGACAAGTATCAGACCGAGCGCCGGGTGAAAGTCAGCTACGTGATCGCCAAGCCCGTGTATCCCGAGCCAACGAAGGAAGCCCCCAAGCTGCCGGACGCGGTGACCGACGAGGCCAAGAAGGCCGCGGAAAAAGAAGCCGCCGACAAGAAGGCCGCCGAAGATGCCAAGCTCGCCGAAGACAAGCGCAAGGTCGACAACGAGCTTGCCGACCTCGTGGACACCTTCCTGCAAGAACTCGAAGCGAGCGAGGGCAAGGATTTCGAGAAGCTGGCGACCGACTACAACTGGCCCTTCGCGAGCACCGAAATGTTCGCCCGCGACGCCGTGCCACCCGCGCTCGCCATCGACCTCCGCTCCGCCAGCAATCCGCGCCCCGTCGCCGATCTGATCTTCGACCTCGGCTTCGGCACCGAAGCGATGTCCCGCTTTACCGACGCGCTGCCGATCGCCGATGGCGCCTTCCTGGTCGCACGACTCGAAGAAGAGGAAGCCGTTCGTGCCAAGACCTTTGACGAAGCCAAGGAAGAGGTCCGCACCGACTTCATCGCCAAAGCTTCCGGCGAGGCTCTCAAAAAGGATGCCGACGAAAAGGCCGCCAAAATCCGCGAAGGACTCGCCGCTGGGAAAAGCTTCACCGACCTCGCCAAGGAACTGGGACTCGAACCCAAGGCCCACGGTCCCTTCAAGGCCACCGACAAACTCGACGGCGAGGCCGACGTTTCCACGCTCTTCCAGACCGCGTCCCTCGTCGATCCCGGTGCTCTTGCGGATCCGGTTCTTCAGCCCGACAGCTCGCTCTTCATCTTCGTCGAAAAACGCGAAATGGTGAAGGACCCCGCCCGTGCCGAGCGCGTCGCAAGTGCGCACCGGAACCTCGGCCAGACCCAACAGCGGCAAGCCTTCTCCGCTTGGCTGACCGACCGGCTCGAGGCCACCAAGGTCGAGCAAATCACCACGCGCTGATCCGCGCGGAAACCGTGCCCGACACCGAACGCGATACCCTCTTCGACGACGCCAACGGCTGCCTGGCCCTCGGCGATCTGGAAGAGGCGGTGGCACTCTACCGCCGCTGCGTGGCGCTCGATCCCGCCTTCTTCGACGGCTGGCACGCCCTCGGCATGTGCCTCTTGAAACTCGGCGAGGTGAAGGAAGCCATCGGCTGCGGCCTGCAAGCCACCACCCTGCGGCCGAACGACCTGCTCGCCTGGACTTCCCTCTCCCAGATGTACGTCCGCGACGGCCAGATCGGCGAAGCGGAGTTCGCCAAGGGCAACGCCCGCATCCTGTCGCTCGGCGGCAAGGTCGTGCGGGACGCCTGAGTTCCGCGTTTTCCAGTCTTGTGTCTTGAGTCTGCCCGTCTTGTCTCTCCTCCCATGTTCTTCATCACCACCGCCATCGACTACACCAACGGCGCGCCCCACATCGGCCACGCCTACGAGAAGGTGCTTGCCGACGTGATCGCCCGCTACCGGCGGCTGCGGGGCGACGAGGTGTATTTCCTCACCGGTGTCGACCAGCACGGGCAGAAGGTCCAGCAGACCGCGGAAAAGGAAGGCATCCACCCGGCCACCTTCGCCAAGAAGAAGACCAAGCTTTTCCTCAACCTCTGGAAAAAGCTCGGCGTCGCCTACGACGGTTGGGCGGAAACCACCGACGACCGCCACAAGGACTGCGTTCGGGGAATTCTGAGCGACCTCAAGGAGCGCGGCGAACTCTACAAAAAAGGCTACAAGGGGCACTACTCGGTGCGGCAGGAGCAATTCCTCACCGACCGCGATCGCAACGAAGCCGGCGAATTCGGCGCGGAGTGGGGCGAGGTCGTCGAGATCGAGGAGGAAAACTGGTACTTCCGCCTCAGCGCCCACGCCGAGTGGCTGAAAAACTACGTTTCTAGTAACCCGGACTTCGTCATCCCCGGCTTCCGCCGCAACGAACTGCTCGGCGCGCTCGCCAATTCCGCGGAGCTCGACCTCTGCATCTCGCGCCCGAAAGAACGCCTGCGCTGGGGCATCGAGTTCCCCTTCGATCCCGACTTCGTCACCTACGTCTGGTTCGACGCGCTGATCAACTACATCTCCTTCGCCGGCTATCGCGCCAAAGACGATGCCGCCCTGCCGGACTTCGGCCAGCTCTGGCCGGAAAAGGGACCCGTCCACGTCATCGGCAAGGACATCCTCGTTCCCGCCCACGGCATCTACTGGCCCTGCATGCTCCACGCGATGGGCTTCAGCGATGCCCAACTACCGCAGATCCTGGTCCACGGCTGGTGGAACATCCGCGGCGAGAAAATGTCGAAGTCGCTCGGCAACGTCGTCGACCCCGACGAACTCGCGGACAAGTTCGGGATCGATGCACTCCGCTACTACCTGGTCCGCGACATCGTCACCGGCAAGGACGCCGACTTCGACCTCGACCGCCTCGTCATGCTCTACAACCAGGAGCTGGCCAACGAACTGGGCAACCTCTGCAACCGCGCGCTCAACATGACGGCCCGCTACAGCGGCGGCATCGTCGCGACCGGCGGCGCCACCAATGCCGACGACCACGAACTCCGCGCCTCCTTGAAAGCGGTGACCGCCGAATACCGCGCCGCGATGGACGCCTACGACATCGCCGAAGCGCTCAAGGCGATCAACCGCCACGTCACCGTTTGCAACGCCTACGCCGAGCGGAACAAACCGTGGGAACTCGCCAAGGACGCGGCACTCAAGCCGCGGCTCGACAGCGTGCTCGCGCATCTGGTCGAAAGCCTGGCCCACTGCGCGGTGCTGATTTCGCCGGTGCTGCCCGACCCCGCCGAGCGGATCGCCGCACAACTGCGGATGGACACTTTGCTCGAGCTCAAGCTCGACGATCTCCAGTGGGGACTGGTTCCCGACGGCCACGAGACCGGCAAGCCCAAGCCGGTGTTCCCGAAAATCGTCACCGAAGAGGCCTGAGCCCCGCTCAGAATTTCGGGGCTTCGGGCGCGGGCTCCGGTGCCGGGGCGCTGATGAAGCGCTTCACATCCTCCATTAGCCGCTCGGCTAACAGATCAAGGTCGCGGCTTTCAGCGACCTTGCCCTTGAAGCCGATGTTCAGGGTCGCGGCGGGAATGCCTTTGAACAAGGTCTCTCCTTCCTCGATGAAAACCCGCCTTCTCAGTTCCTCGACCGCAGCCTCTTCGGAAGTGAGCGCCCATTTCCCCTGAACATCGCAGTCCCGGGCCAACCCGGTCAGGATCTCATCGGTCAGCAGGCGCTCGCGCATCATCTTCACGCTTTCCAGGCGCTGGGCCTTGCTCGCCTCGGGATTGAAAGGAAGCGGCACCCACCGCTTGTCCGGCAGGTTCTGCTTGTACTTCCAATACCCGTAGACCGACCCGCCGCCCAGAAGGCAGAGAACCAGCGCCGCAAGCACGATCCACCGTTGCATGTCACCGGTGTATCCGCCATTTCTCTGCCTCCAAGCCGGAAATTCATGGAATACCCTGCCACCGCTGCAATTCTCGACCGCCTGCCAAACGGACTCTCCCTGATTCTCGATCCCGATCGGGCCGCGCCGGTTATCAGCGCCCAGCTCTGGGTGGAAAGCGGCAGCCTCCACGAAGGGGCCAGCCTCGGCTCCGGCATCTCGCACTTCCTGGAGCACATGGTCTTCAAGGGCGGCGGCCGCTTCGGGGCCGACGAACTCGCCACCACCGTCCAGGGTGCCGGCGGTCACTGGAACGCTTACACCACCTTCGACCGCACCGTTTACTACATCGACGGCCCGGCGAGCGGCCTGACGACCTTCCTCGAAGTCCTCGCCGCGATGGTCTTCGCGCCCGCCCTGCCGGAGCACGAGTTCGAGAAGGAGAAGGACGTCATCCGCCGCGAGATCGACATGGGATTGGACGACCCTGACGACATGTCGAGCCGCCTGCTCTTCTCGACCGCCTTCGCCTCCGACCCCCGCCGCCATCCGGTCATCGGCCATCGCGCGCTGTTCGACGCTATCAGCTACGCCGACCTCGCCGGCTACCACCGCGCCCGCTACACCCCGGACCGCTGCTGCCTCTGCCTGTCCGGCGACTTCGATGCGGATGAAGTCCGGGCGAAGATCGACGAGTTCTACGCCAACTTCCCCCGCGGCAGCGGTGCCGAGCCGGTGGTCCCGGAAGACAGCGCCCAGCTCGGCCCGCGGCGCGGCCACCTGAACTTCGCCGTGCCCGCCAGCAAGCTCAGCCTGGCCTGGAAAATCCCCGCGCTCGGCCACCCCGACGTCCCCGCCTATGACCTCGCCGCCGCCGTCCTCGGCCGCGGCCGCTCGGCCCGCCTTTACCGCCGGCTGCGCGAGGAAAAGGCCCTGGCGCTCGAGATTTCCGCCTGGTCCTGGAGCCAGTCGGGCCGCGAAGGCCTCTTCGCCGTCTCCGCCGAGGCCGAGCCGGAAAAGCGCGACGAACTGATCGCCGCCATCTTCGCCGAGATCGCCGCGCTGCCGTCCAGCGAGCTCGATGCCGAGCTCGCCAAAGCCCGCCGCCAGATCGCCGCCAGCCAGTTCAAAACCCTGACCAGCGCCTCCGGCCGCGCCACCGATCTCGCGTCGAACTGGCACGAGGCCCGTGACCTCGATTTCACCCGCCGCTACCTCGCCGCGCTGGAAGCCACCACCGCCGCCGATGTCCGCCGTGCGATCGCCCTGCTGACCCCGGACAAGGTCACGATTTCCATCGTCGATCCCGAGGACGCCCCTGCCCCCGCCGCGCTGAAGACCGCCGCCCGCCGCCGCCCGGAGCCGGAATGCCTTACCCTGCCGAACGGCGTCATCGTCGCCCTGCTGCCCGACCCCCGCGTGCCGATCGTCGCCGCCCAGGTCGCCGTCCGCGCCGGCGTGGTCTCGGAGATCCCGGAAAACGCCGGCCTCAACACCCTGCTCGCCGCCACCTTGCCGCAGGGCACCCTCCGCCGCGACGCCGCCGAACTCGCCGGCACCCTCGAAGCCCTCGGCGCGACCCTCGGCGCGGGCTCCGGCAACAACGCCCTGCTGGTTCAGATGTCCGGCCTCTCGCCCGACCTCCCGGCCCTGCTCCCGCTGCTCGCCGAAGTCCTCGCCGAGCCCGCCTTCCACGGCGATTCGATCGAACGCGAACGTGCCAGCCAGCTCGCCTCACTGCGCGAATCGCTGGAAGACCCGCTCTCCACCGGCTTCCGCCTCGCCCGCCAGCACCTCTTCGACGGCAGCGGCTACGGCCTGCCCTCGCTCGGCACCGAGGAATCGCTGCTGAAGCTCGACCGCCTCGCGCTTTCCGCCCACCACTCCCGCCATTTCCAAGGCGCCAACACCGTGGTCGCCCTCGCCGGTGCCTTCGATCCCGCCGAAGCCCGCGACCTGCTTGCCGAAGGCCTCGCCGCCCTGCCCGCCGGCACCCCTTGGAGCGCCCCCGTCGCCACCGTCCGCGGCGACTTTGAAATCGAGGCCTTCCTACCGAAAAAGCAGGCCGTGCTCGCCCTCGCCTACCCCGGCTGCGGCGCGCTCGATCCCCGCCGCTTCGCGCTCCGCATGATCCAGGAATGGTGCAGCGACATGGCCGGCCCGCTCTTCATCCGCATCCGCGAGGAACTCGGCCTCGCCTATCAAGTCGGTGCCACCCAGTTCCACGGGCACGACGCCGGCTTCTTCGGCTTCTACCTCGCCACCGATCCCGCCCAAGTCGACTTCGCCCAGCGCGAGCTCGCCGCGGAAATCCTCAAAATCGCCGAAAACGGCATCCCCGTTGAGGCCTTCGAGCGGGTCCGCGCCACCGTCCTGTCGAGCCTTGCCATCGGCATGCAGTCCCCCGCCTCGATCGCCCGCCTCGCCGCCATCGACGTCCTCTTCGGCCTCCCCGTCGACCACCACCGCGAAATGGCCGCCATCTTCCAAGCCCTCAGCGCCGAAGAAGTCAAATCCGCCGCCGCCGATCTCCTCGGCAGCCGGCCCGTCACCGTGCGGGTGCTGCCGGCCAGTTAAGCCTTTCTTGGCACTTGAACCGAGCGAAGCGAGATGGAAGCACACGATTACTTTCCACAAACTGCTTCAAACTTCCTCCTTGCAACTTCACCCTCCCCGCATGGCCACCGCCGATCCCCGCTTCAACGAGTTCATCCTCTTCCAGGCCCAAAATGCCGGGCTCTTCCTCGGCCAAATCCCGCATCCGGCCACTGGCGAACGCAGTGTCAACCTCCGCGCCGCCAAGTCGGTGCTCGATTCCCTCGAGATGCTCGCCGCTAAAACCGACGGCAACCTGACCGAGACCGAACAAAAACTGCTGACGACCGCCCTTGCCAACCTCGGCCCGCTCTACGACAAAGCTGCAGGCTAAACGGATGTTTCGTTTCTCTTTCCCATGACCTTCGAACCTTTCCAAATCGGCGACGTCCCCGTCGGCGGCCCCGCGCCCTTCTTCATCCTCGGCCCCTGCGCCCTTGAGTCCGAGGCCTTCGCCTGGGAAATGGCCCGCGCCATCGACGACATCGCCAAGCGCACCGGCATCCATTACCTGTTCAAGGCCTCCTACGACAAAGCCAACCGGACCTCGGTGAAGTCCTTCCGCGGCCCCGGCGTCGCCGAAGGCTGCCGCATCCTCGGGGAGATCGGCAAGGAGCTCGGCGTCCCGGTCACCACCGACGTCCACAGCCCGCAGGACGCGGAAATCGCCGCCGAACACATCGACCTCCTGCAAATCCCCGCCTTCCTCTGCCGCCAGACCGACCTGCTCGAAGCCGCCGCCAAAACCGGCCGCGCCGTCAACGTGAAGAAAGGCCAGTTCCTCGCCCCCTGGGACGTCGTCAACATCGCCGACAAGCTCCGCGCCTTCGACTGCCGCAACTTCGTCATCACCGAGCGCGGCACCACTTTCGGCTACAACAACCTGGTCGCCGACATGCGCTCGCTATTCTGGATGCGCAAGGAAGGCCTGCCCGTGGTCTTCGATGCCACCCACTCCGTCCAGCGCCCCGGCGGACTCGGCGGCACCACCGGCGGCGATGGCGAACTCGCTCCGGTCCTCGCCCGCGCGGCGGTGGCCACCGGCGTCGATGGCGTCTTCCTCGAAACCCACTCGGACCCCGCGAACGCGTTTTCCGATGGCCCGAACCAGATCCCGCTCGAATTTCTAGAAGACCTGCTCGTCCGACTCGTCGCCATCCACCACGCCGCCCACGGCGCCTGATTTTTCGAAATCCCGTGCTTCTGCCTCGCCATACCACCCGTAAAGTTCTCTCCCTCCGGGTCGGGCGCACCCTGATTTACGCGCTGGCGGGGCTCTCCATCGCCTCGGCGCAGAATCTCACACCCGAGGAAGACGCGAAGGATCCCGACGAAGAAGAATCGACCGGATTTCTCGATGGTTCCCTGATGCCGGACGGCGGGATTCTCAAGAATGTCCTCATCCCTCAATACACGCGCGATCTCCTGCTGTCCGCCACCCTGAGGGCTGAAACACTGACCATCGTCACTCAAAAGATCATCGATGCGGAGAACGTCCGGATCGAGTTCTTCAATCCGGACCGCTCGACGCGTGGCCGGATCGACATGGCGACCGCCCGCTACAATGCGATCAAACAGCTTCTCACTTCCGACAAACCGGTATCGCTTGTTTCCGACGACCTCACTGCCACCGGGTCAAGCCTCGTTTACGACCTCAAGAATACCCGGGGATTCCTGAGCGGCCCTGTCACCGCCACCACCTTGATCGATCAAAGCACTTCGATGAACACCAAACCAGTCCGCCAGGCGATCGCCGCTAGCTCTCTCATGATGGCCGCAGCGACCCCCTTGCCAGCCCAGCAGGAACCTTCCGCCGCCTCCATTTCCCAGAGGATCGAGGAAGCCCGCTTGAGCCCCTATGAACTGGCCCGGATTACCAAGGAATCTGAAACCGCAAAGCCCTTGGCAAAGGCTGCGGCAGACCGAGGCAACACGGCTCTCGAAGACGCAACGCATCGATCGGAAGAAGCCACCGCCACCTTGGCAGACTCCCTCAGTGCCGCCACACTCACCACGCTGCTGGCCGAGCCTTTCGTCCCCGCCGCGGCAACCTCCACTGACGTCCCCCGGCCCAACATTCCCGTGGACGCCACCAAGACCCGGATCACCTCGGATGACGGCGCCTTCTTCGATTCCAAGAACGGCCTGCTGATCTTCCTCAAGAACGTGGTGGTCAGGGATCCCCGCTTCAGCCTGAGCGGAGCCGATGAGTTGAAAGTGTTCTTCGACCCGAAAGAAGCTCCCGCCGCCGCCAAAGCCACCCCGCAACCGCCCGCAGGAGAACAGGCAAATCTCCCGCCGGAACCGGTAAAGCCCGGAGGAGCCGGCGCACCCGTGAAGGACGAAAAGGCCGGGATCGCCGACGCGAAATTCGGCAAGCCGAACCGAATCATCGCCACCGGCACCGTGGTTGTGGAGTATCAATCCGGCAAAAAGGATGATCCCCCGGTCAAGGCCTCGGCGCGGACCGTCATCTATGATCTCAAGAAGGAGGAATTCATCCTCCGTGGAGGCTCGCCTTGGGTGCTTCGCGAGGGCCAACTAAGCTCCGTTCCCGGAAACGACGCCTACATCGTCATCCAAAAAGACGGCAGCTTCGTCACTGGCAATGGCGGCATCGACGCCCAGATGGACATCAAGGACAAGACGAAGGAAGACGAAAAAAAGAACCGCTGAACATGTCTTCCTCCCCAGTTCCCGCTCCCGGCACCCCCTTGCTCACTGCCACCGGCCTCCGCAAATGCTACGGCGGCCGCGCCGTGGTCGATGGTGTCAGCCTTAGCGTTTCGCCCGGTGAGATCGTCGGTCTGCTGGGCCCGAACGGCGCCGGCAAGACCACCTCGTTCTACATGATCGCCGGCCTGGTTCCACCCGACGCCGGCACCGTGCATTTCAACGGCAGCGACATTTCCCGCATGCCGATGCACCGCCGCGCGCGCCTGGGCCTCGGCTACCTGCCCCAGGAAGAATCCGTCTTCCGCAAGCTGACCGCCTTTGAGAACCTGATTGCCGTCCTCGAAACCCGCCCGGGTCTCTCCAAAAAGGACCGCATCGAGCGCGCCGAAAACCTCCTCGCCCGCTTCAAGATCACCCGCGTCCGGAATTCCGAGGCCATCGCCCTTTCCGGCGGCGAAAAGCGCCGTCTCGCCATCGCACGCGCACTCTGCACCTCGCCCCGTCTGCTGATGCTGGACGAACCCTTTGCCGGCATCGATCCGATCGCCGTCGAGGATATCCAAGCGATCGTCCGTGAACTCCGCGAACGCGACGGACTCGCCATCCTGATCACCGATCACTCGGTGCGGGAAACACTCTCCATCGTTGACCGTGCCTTCCTCATTCACGACGGCCGCGTGATCCTTGAAGGCGCGTCGCAAGAACTGGTGAACGACCCGATCGCCCGCAAGCATTACCTCGGCGAGGATTTCCGGATGTAAGGTCCTGCCAGCCGGAACATGAAACCGCCGCGAGGTTTCCCCCGCGGCGGCTTCTCCAAACAATCCACTGAAATCCGTCAAATCGCGGCAAGTCCCTCGCCCACCGGCTTTGGAAGCGGCTTGTCCTTTCGGCGAAGCGCCTTGCGCATCTTGGTAAGCGCCACGTTCTGGAGCTGGCGGATGCGTTCCCGGGTCACCCCGAATTCGCGGCCAACTTCTTCGAGGGTCATCGGCGTTTTTCCGGTCAGACCGAAGCGTTCGTCGATGATCCGGCGCTCGCGCTTGTCGAGAACCGACAGCAAGCCGTCGAGTTCACCGTGCAAATTCTTCTCGGAAAGCGACTCCAGCGGGTTTTCTGCACGGTCGTCACCGATGATCTCGCTGTATTCCGTCGCCTCACCCTCATTGATCGGGGCGTCGAGCGATGTCGGACGCTGTGAAGCCTGCCGGAGCATCGCCAGCTTGCGGTGGGGCAAGCCGACCTCGTCGGCCAGCTCCTCATCGGTGGGCTCACGGCCCAGCGCTTCTGCCAGCAAGGTCGCGATCCGCCGCATCTTTGCGATCTTGTCAACCATGTGGACGGGCAGGCGGATCGTCTTGCTCTGGTTGGCCAAAGCGCGCTTGATCGATTGCTTGATCCACCAGGCCGCATAGGTCGAGAGCTTGCCGCCCTTTTGGGGATCGAAACGCTCTACCGCCTTCATCAGGCCGATGTTTCCTTCGGAAATCAGGTCGGAAATCGGGAGTCCGTAGGCCGCATAATCCTGAGCGATCTTTACGACCAGTCGCAAGTTCGCCTTGATCATGTGGGCCCGGGCCTCCATGTCGCCGCGCTTGATCTTGCGCGCCAACTTCACTTCCTCCTCGGGAGTAAGCAGCGGGGTCTTGGAGATTTCCCGCAGGTAGACCTTCAAACTGGAATCGGAGTCGTATGTCATGGCAGGGGTCCCGGTTTGCCCGGGTTCTAGAGGTGAAACGCCGCAGCGCTTGTTTTTATTCCGAATTTCGAACTGCGAATTGTAATTACATCGTTAAGACGCCACCGGGCTCGAATCCTGAATGTATCTAGCACTTGCCGTACCCCAACCCTGCCAACCTCGGTGAACCTTTGGAATTCAAACGATTGCATGATTATCGACCGATGCTCCCCGGCGACCCCACCGCGCCAAACTGTCATGGCACGCGCCATTTCAGGACCGGAAGCCTACGTAAATGACGCAGGGGGCCCGGCCCCTCACGCTCCCGGCAGGCGCACGCTCTGCGGATGCCGGATGCGGTCGGCGGGATCGAGCGCCTGCTTGATGGCCTGCAGGCGCTCGTAGGTGCCGGTGAAGTAGGCTTCCTGCCACGCGCCGATCCGCGGGTCGGGGTAGTTCCGGTAGTGGCGGCGGATCCCGGCGTCGGTAAGTGCCTGCCGCACGGCCGCGTGACCGGCAGCGAGCTTCGGCGGGATGCTGCCCTTTTCCCAGTAGGCCTGGAGCTCACCGAGAAAGGGGAAATCGCGGTGCGGGTAGGCCGAGTCCGGGCCGCGGGCGATCGCGCCCCCCAGGGTATTGACTTGGAAAATCAGCCCGGGCGTCTCCCGGACCGTGGTGCAGATCCCGCCGGCGACTGCCTTCAAATCCTGAAAGCCGCGGTAATAACCGGCCGAGACGTTGTCAAAGGGCAGCGGCCCGGGCCGGCCTTCGTAGCGGCCCAGCGACGACGCCAGCGGGCCGGTCAGCGCGCCTTTCGAGCTAAAGCCGGCTTTTAAGAGGGCCTCGCTAGCCGTCCGGAAGGCGGGACCATCGGCGGAGCGCGTCGAGGTCAGCAGCACGGTCGCCTGGCTGCCGTTGAGGATGGCGGCGGAAAAGCAGGGGTCCGGCAGCGCCGCGGCGACCTCGAACCAGCGCTCCAACCGCTTCGCCAGCCCCGCGGCATCCAGCCCCTTCGCGGTGAATTTCCGGCTGGCCAGCGCGGCCGGGGCGGGCCGGGTGTCGAAGGTGAACGAGGTCGCGATCCCGAAATTCCCGTTGCCCCCGCCGCGGCAGGCCCACAGCAGTTCCGGCTCGTCGCGCGAGTCGCGGACCTCGCCGTTGCCGTCGACCAGCCGCACGGCCACCAGATGATCGCAGGTCAGGCCGAACTCGCGGGCGAACAAGCCATAGCCGCCGCCCAGCGTGAGGCCCGCCAGGCCGACACCGCCACAGGACCCGGCGGGCAGCAGCCGGCCGCGCTCCAGCAGCCAGGAATAGCTGTCGCGCAGCTTCAGCCCCGGACCGGCGGTGAAGCGGTGTTGGTCACTCTCTAACAGACGGTTCGCCATTCCCGACAGCTCCACCAGCAGGCCACCCTCGTTCAGGCTGAACCCGTGAAAGGCATGGCCGCCGCTCTTCACCGCGACCGGCAGGTCCAGCGCCTTCGCGTGACGGACCGCCGCGACGACGTCCGCTTCGGTGCGGCAGCGGGCGATCCATGCCGGTTGGAGCCGGATCACCGAGTTGAAGGGCCGCCGCGCCTCCTCATAGCCGGGGTCGCCGGGCTTGAGATAGCCCGCCGCCGAGGTTTCCCGCCCCCAGGCCGGCAGTGCCGCCATCGACAGGCCCAGGAATCCGCGGCGCGAAAAGTGCATCACGCGGGCATCTACCCACGACCCGTCGGGAAGACAAGCTTGCCGGCACCCGGCGGAAGATCAAAAGCGCGATGGCCACAGCGATACCCGGTCCGAAGTTCGGATTGAATCGCCTGCGGGACCGGTCAAGCTCCCGCCTGATGAACCGCCGTCATTTTCTTGGATGCTCCAGCCTTGCCCTCGCCAGTTATGCCGTGCCGGCGGTCGCCGCGGGAACGGCACCGGCCGGTGCCAGACCGCGCGCGGTTTTCACCAAAACGCTCGAAGGCCTTACTGCGGATGACCTTGGAAAACGCGTGGCGGCTCTGGGCGTGAAGGGCATCGAGGCCCCGATCCGCGCCGGAGGGCACATTGAACCGAAAGCCGCACCGGAGCGCTTGGCGGCCTTCGTGGAAGGACTGAAAAAGCACGGCGTGACGATCGACATCCTGACCTCCGACATCGGACAAGCGGACAAGACCGGCGAGACGCTGCTGCGCACCGCCGCGGCGCTGGGAATCAAGCGCTACCGGCTGGTCCATTACCGCTACGACCTGAAGAAGCCGGTCGCGCCGCAGCTTGCGGACGTCAAGGCGAAGCTCAAGGACCTGGCGGCCATGAACCGCGAGCTGGGGGTGCAAGGGCAGTATCAGAACCACCGCGGCAACAACTACGTCGGCGGGCCGATCTGGGACATGGTGTCGGCGCTGGAAGGAATCGATGTCGCCGATCTGGGGCTCGCCTTCGACTTCGCGCACGCGACGGTGGAAGGATCGAACACCTGGGAACTGAACCTGCGCCGCGCGGCCCCGCACATCGCCGCGGTCTATTTCAAGGACTACCGGCTCAACGGCCGCCAGTGGGAAGCCTGCCCGCTGGGCCAAGGGATCGTGAACCCCAAGGCAGGCGCACTGGTGAAGCAATTGCTGCCTGCGGGAACTCCGGTGTCGCTGCACGTCGAGTATGTCGGCGGCTCCGGCGAGGAACTGGTGGCAACGACGTTCGCGGCGATGAAGGCGGACCTGGCGACGCTCGAGAAGTGGCTGCCATAAGCAATGTCCCAACCATCGCGGAATCCGGCCCGCCTGCTTGCTCAGGCGAAAACCGATTGCACCGCCTTGCCCTTGCCGTCCTCGGTGGCGTAGAAGGGCCGCTTTTCGATGTCATACACCGTCTTCGGGCTGATGCCCATGGCGGTGAAGATGGTCGCGTGGAGGTCCGTGATGGTCACCGGGTCCTTGATGGCGACCAGCGGACGCTCGTCGGCGGTCGCACCGTGGACGTGGCCCTTCTTCATGCCGCCGCCGAACATCACGACCGACGAGCCGCCGGTGAAATGGCGGTGCAGGCCGTAGTGGTTCATCATTTCGAGGGTGTCGGACTTGGCGCGCGACTGGTCGCGTGCCTCGGAGCCGGGGACGCCTTCGATCATCATGTCGCGGCTGAACTCGCTGGCGATGATGACGAGGGTGCGGTCGAGCATCTTTCGCTCCTCGAGGTCGCGGATCAGGCGGGCGATCGGCCGGTCGATCTCCTTCTTGAGTTTGACCAACGTTTCATGGCCGTTCTCGTGGGTGTCCCAGTGGACGAAGGGGATGTATTCGGTGGTCACCTCGATGAAGCGGGCACCGGCTTCCGCCATGCGGCGGGCGAGCAGGCAGCCGCGGCCGAAGCGGCCGTCGCCGTAGGCTTCGAGCGATTCCTTCGGCTCAGTTGTTAGATCGAAGGCTTCCTTGTCCTTCGAGCCGAGCAGCCGGTGGGCATTCTCCAGCGAGCGGAGCATCGACTCCTGCTGGTAGTCGCTCATGAAGTCGCGGTTCGGATTCCCGTCGACGAGCTTGCGGTAGAGCTTGTAGCGGTTGGCGAAGCGACCGGCGTCCATGCCCTCAGGCGGGCGGACCGAGCGGGCGGCCTCGTCGGGATACGGCAAGTTGAAGGGGCCGAACTCGGCGCCGAAGAATCCGGCGGTGGTGAAGGCCTTGAGTTCCTCGCTTTCGCCGATGCCTTCAAGCCGCTGGCCGATGTTGACGAAGGCGGGCATGACCGGGTTCCGCGGCCCAAGCACGCGGGCCATCCAGGCACCGATGTGCGGGGCGGCGACCGTCTGCGGCGGGACGTAGCCGGTGTGCCAATTGTATTGGTGGCGGGAGTGGAGGATGGTGCCGAGGTCCGGCTGGACGTGCGAACGGATCAGCGTGGCGCGGTCCATCAGCTTGGCCATTTCCTCGAGGCCCTGGCTGATCTTCACGCCATCGAGCGAGGTGTCGATGCCGGGGAAAGTGCTGAGGATCTTTTCAACCGGCAGGCCTTTCTGGAACGGCATGTAGCCCTTGGGGTCGAAGGTCTCCGGCGCGGCCATGCCGCCGGCCATCCAAAGCAGGATGCAGCAGTCGGCGGTGGCCTTCGGTTGGACGACTTCTTCCTCGCCGAACGCACGCGGCACACCGGACATGGCGGCGGCGAGGCTGGAGGCGGAGATGGCTTTGAGGAAAGCGCGCCGCGTGGAGGCTTCGTGACCGGGGGCGCAGTTTTTGAAGGGATCGTTCATGGCAGGATAGGTCAACGGACGAACTGGAATTCAGGCAGGAGCAGGATCATCCAGAGGAGGTCCTCGACGGATTGGGCGCTGGGATTGGCGCCGAGTTCGGCAACCAGCCCGGATTTCTCGGCGGGGGTCGGGCGGCGGCCGAGGGCGCGCATGAAAACGGTGTCCACGAGCTCCGGCGTCGGGGCTTTCGACGCGTGCCAAGCCGTGGCACCCTTGCGCAGCAGGCCGGCGAGAAGTTCGCCGTTGGCGAGGTCGATCGCTTCGAGCGTGGTGATGTTGTCCGGCCGCATGCTGACGATCTGTTCGCGGTTCGGCCGGCCGAGCGCGCGCATCAGGAGGTCGGAGGAGACCAGCGCGGAGCGGACCATCGGACCGCTACCGCCGCCACCGCCGGCATTCAGGCCGTCGGCGAGTCCGGAGGTGAAGGAATCCCAGACGTTTTGATTCGCGACGAGCGCGGCGGCCTGCCAATCGGCCGGCGGGGTGGAGAAGCGGCCCTTGCCATCGGGCACGGTGGCGGTCCATTTCCACGACGGCCCGGAGGCGACCACCACAGGTCCGGCACCGGGCACGACGAGATTGGCCTGGAAGATGAAGCCCGCGGGGTTCGGGCTGTCGCCGCCGTTGCGGGCGACCACGATGATCGAGTTCTTGCCGGGGCGGAGGTGCTTGAGCTGGATGCTCCGGGGCACCGGGGGCTGGGCACCCGGGGGCTCTTGAAGCACGGGGTTGCCATTCACGAAGATCGACGCCGAGTTATCGGCAATGAAGACGGCGCGGGCGGAAGTCGGCAGCGCGGGAAGGACGACCTCGGTGCCGAGCACGACGGCCTGGCCGGCGGGGGCGGACGAGGATGCGTTGGCGTCCGACCAGATCCAGCGGGCCTCCAAGCCGCCGCCCTTGTTCGGGACGGTGCGGGGGATGCCGGCGGCGGTCTTGGCGGGCGCGGTGCCGGTCAGCGACCAGACGGCATCGACGAACTGCTCGGCGCTCATGCGCTTGGCGAGCGGGCCGCGGAACAGCGCGAGGTCCTCGCCTTCCTTGATGACCACCGGTTGCGACTGGTAGGCCTGCGAGGAGGCGATGAAGGCGAGCGCCTTTTTCAAATCATAGCCGTCGTCGGCGAAGCGCACCGCGAGGTAGTCGAGAAGGTCGGCATTCCACGGCTCGGTGTCCATGGCATCGACCGGGTGGACGATCCCCCGCCCCATCAGTCGCTGCCAGAGCCGGTTGACGATGGTGCGGGTGAAGCGGCCGTTGTCCGGATGGGTCATCAGCGCAGCGAGCTGCTTGAGGCGCTCCGGCTTGGGCGCGGCGGCATCGACCTGACCGAGTTCCGGGAAGATCCAGCCGGGCTTGGCCATGCGGCCCGTCGGCACGTCGCAGCGGGCGATTTCCAGCGGTTTCTCGGCGTAGATCGCGGCGAGGCCGTAGGCTTCATCGAGCTTCCAGCGGTCGACGAAGCTGTCGTGGCAGGACGCGCATTTCATGTTCAGGCCCAGGAAAGTCTGGGAGATCGACTGGGAAAACTGGATCTCCCGGACTTGGCTGGCATTCACGCGGCCGCGCCACTGGATGCCGTCGATGAAGCCGCGCGATTCGTCGTTCGGCGGGGCGAGTAGTTCGCGGGCGAACTGGTCATACGGTTTGTTGGCGACCAGCGATTGGTAGAGCCACTTGGTGACCTGGCGGCGCCCGCCGTCGATGTAGCCGGTGCCCTGGTAATCGTTGCGGAGGAGGTCGTTCCAGAATGAGAGCCAGTGCTCGGCGTAGCCGGTATTGTTGGCGAGCGTGAGTTCGATCAGCTTGGCGCGCTTGCCGGGGGACTTGTCGGCGACGAAGGCATCGACCGCCGCGGGGTCGGGCAGGAGGCCGGTGAGGTCGAGCGTGAGGCGGCGGATGAACGCGGCATCGCCGATCGGCTGCGGGCGGGTGATCTCGTTTTCGGCGAAGTGGCGGTCGAGGATGCGGTCGACCGGATGTTCGCGGCCGTCAACCACCGGCGGCAACTCGGGCCGGCGCGGCTTGAGGGGCGGCTCGTAGGACAGCTTTCCAAAGCTGAAGCCGGGCTCCCATTTCATGCCTTCGTCGATCCACTTCTTGAGCACCTCGACCTGCTCGGCAGGCACGCGCGGGCCTTTCGGGGGCATCCGTTCGGTCTTGTCGTCGGACAGGATCGACTCGATGAGCAGGCTCTCGTGGGACTTGCCAAGCTCAACCACCGCGCCGTTCTCGGAGCCCTCGACCAGCGACTCGCGGGTGTTCATCGAGAAGCCGCCCTTTTTCGCGGTATCCATGTGGCATTTCGCGCAGTGCTCCTTGAGAACGGGCACCACCTGGTGGGCGAAGTCGACTTCGGCCTGCACCAAAGGGAACAGGACCGGAATGGACAGGATGGATGGGATGAGCTTCTTCATTTTCCAAACAAGTAAGCGGGGAGGGAACTGAGATATTCCCGGTTGAGCGCTTGGCACGGCCGGCGGGAGCCCTTGAGACGCGGAAAGCTTGATGTTTCTAGCATCGGAACGACCCCAAGCTCACGGATTCTTTCCAGATTCCTCGCGATAGTCCGGAAATCCGAGGACTCGCGGGGCGCGGCTGCCGGGCTCGTTCATGATGAAGAGCACCATGCGGTTGGCCGGATCATGCACCCAGCGGGTTTCGCAGAGCGGATAGAGATCCTTTTTGCCGGCGATGCGGAAGGACAGGTTGACGTTGTAGTCTTCGTTTTTGTCGGCAGGCGCTTCGAGGATCAGCTTCGAGCGGCTTTTCATCGCCAGCTTCTGCTTGCCGACCTGGCCGCCGACCTCGTGCGCGGTGAGATTGTACCACAGCATCTGGCCGTTCTTGAAACGCTCCGCACTGGCGTCGATGACCTGCATGCGGGCGGGCACCGTTTTGTTCGTCGGATCCGGGCTGACGAGGATGTAGATGTCACCCAAGGTCTCGGCGACGGTGGCCGACGGAGCGGCGGGATTCGCCGGCTCGCCCTCGGCGGGCGGCGCGGTGAGCAGGCGCAGGGTGATCGCGCCGCCGGGCAGAGGGTAGACCTTGGAAAGATTGAGCCGCGGCAAATCGACCTCGCGGGTTTTGGTGCCGTCGTGCAGATGGAGCTTTTCAGGATCCTTCTCGCTGGCACCGAGGAAGATCAGGCGGCAGGTGCGGCCACCCTTGTCCTGGGCGTCGGCAACGATGGGAAGGAGGCAGATCAGCAGGGCAATGAAACGCATGAGGGCAATGAATCAGATTTCAGACGGGGAAAGCCAGCGGAAGCTGACCATCTCGAAGCGGCGGCCGAAGGTTTTGTTCAAAGGGGCGGCCGGTGCGTTGGCGAGATCGGCGGCATCCTTCGGGTCCAAGTAGTCACGGCTGCGGCGGACCACCGCTTCGCAGACGGCCCGGCTGACGATGTTGCCGTCTTTATCGCGGGCATCGCCGTGGGCGCGGATGGTAAAGGTGTCGTCGCGAGCAGAGAGGATCGGCGCGAGCGGACGGAGGACGTCGGCCTGGCGGGTCCAGCCGGGGACGCCGTAGGCATTGTAGCCCGCCGCGGCAGCCGGGAACTGATACTCGGCCTCTGCGGCGCGGACTGGAACCGCAAGCGATTGACCGGCAGGGCCGACGGTCGCCTGGATCTCTTTGTAGGGATTGGTGGACGATGATTTGGCAAGTTCGTCGAGCGCGCCCTGGATGGCTCCGGCCAGTGCCAGATCGCCGGAGGAAAGCTGGCGGTTGACGAATTCGGCGAGCGAGAGGAAGGGGCCGCGGGCGCGGACCTGATCGACGATCTTTTCGGCGAACTTCTCGATGACCTCTTCGTCGAGCACCCGGTAGCCTGCGAACTCGGAGGCCTCGGGGAAGGACCCGGAAGATCCCGCTTTCCCGGCTTCGACATCGCCGGCGATGGTGAAGCGGCTGAAGGGATGGTCGACCTCGCCCGAGAGATTGACGCTCAAGCCGCCCCCGGACTCCTGCACATAGGGCACGCGCTGGTTACGCGCGTGGCCGAGCAGCGCGCGCCAGGCGGTGACCGAGGTGGAGTTGACGTTGAACATGCCATCGACCTCGAGGCGGGAGGCGATGGACCGATACCCTTCGGCTTTCGCCACGTAATCTTTGAAAAGCTGGTCCGCCTTTTTGGAATCGGCGGCGACGAATGCAGAGTCTCTCTCGATGGGCCGGTAGGCGCGGTTGTCGAGGGGCTCGATGCCGGAGACGAAGTCGGTGAAGGTTTTCTGCTGGTTCCTGCCGCCACTGGGGCCGAAGGATGAGGGATCCGGGGCGATGGAAGAGAAGAACCAGTCGTCGAAGAGGAGGTGGTTCGCGCAGTAGCTGTCGTCGTGCTGGAGATTCACCCCGAGGCTGGCGTCGGCGCTGTTGACCACGGCATTGGCGGGCAGGAGCGGCGAGGCGTCGCTGTTGCCGATCAGGTTGAAAGCATAGGGCGGGATCGGGTTTTCGTAGCGGAGGTCCCAGTTCTGGAGTTCTCCGAGCGAGATCAGCGGGCGGGTGGGGATCTCGGCGATGATGCAGCGGGACAGGCCGTCGGACTTGTTGAAGCCGGTGACGATGTAGCCGCGGCCGCTGGTGTCGCTGGCATTCGGGAGCTGGCTGTCTCCGCCGGGCGCGTGCTTGATGAAGCTGTAGTCGAAGGGCGAGTTCACCGGGTGGCCGGTGCCGCCATAGTGGCGCTGGATGGTGCTTTCGATCAGATCCTTGGCACCCATCGCGGTGTAGTTGACCAGCGGGCTCGATTGCACGAAGCCCTTGGCTGGAATGTGGGTCTTGGAGGCCATGCGTGCGCCGAAGACGGTGGACAGGAAAGGAGCCGGAGTGGACTGCACGGCACCGAGGGTGGACTCGGCGAGTTGGGTGAGCGGCTTGTAAACCTCGTTGGCGATCTCCGGGGTGTAGATCATCCGGTAGACCAAGTGGCGGCGCGTCACGCCATCGACCTCCCTCGACATATCGAGATAGATGCCAACTCCCTGGTTGCCATCGTTGTAGGCGGTGTCGAATTTCGCGTCGGCCTTGATGGTGGTGCTGGAAGAGCCGATGACGACTTGCCCCGCGCTGTCCTTGACTTGAAAAAAGTGGCCGCCGCTTCCGCGATAGCCCTGTTCGAGAGCGAGCGCGGCGCCGCTTGCGGCGACGACATTGTTCGCGGCCGGGCTGAAGACTCGGGTTTCCCCCGGCTTCAGTGGGAACTCGACCGGGATCGTATAGACCAGGCTCCCGGTGGTCGCGAGTGATGGCGTGTTGTTAATGCTCCCACCGGTCAGGCAATTGTAAGTCGAATTTTGGACCCCGTTGACCGTGTACTGGAGCGCGGCGGGCAGTGGCTTGGGGATCGAAAAGGAAAGGATCGGGGAGGTGATTTCGACATTGTAGGGATTCCACATCGTGATCACCGGAGTCAGGAGCAAGCGAGCTTCAAGGCCGCCGGAAGGATTCGCCGGATTCGCCGCGGAAGGTCCGGCACTATGGGAAAAGACCCACTGGACCCTCGCCACGATCGGCAGGATGCGGACCCGGTGGAGGAAATTGAAGCTGTCGGCATTGTTATCAATGGCCACGGAAAAGTTGCCGCGTGTGAGCCTGCTATTGCCCGAAGCCCCGCTGGAGACGCGCTTGTAGGTCGTGGCGTAGTCCACGAGATTCTCCCAGCTCGAGACCGGGCCGTGACGGTAGATCGGCGGTGAGGTCGAGGAACCGCGGTAGGACGACCAGGGGTAGATCATCGATTTCGCCGCGGCCGGGTCCCCCGAAGTCGGCTTGGAGAACGTGATGTCCTTTGCCGGAGTTTGGCGGAAAAAGGGCAGGTTGGAGTTGGGGAGGCTGTTCCAGTTTTCAGTCACCAGCGACAAGTCCTTGCGCCAGCCGCCGGTGGCGGTGTTGGTCAGGAGCCCGACCGAGCTGGTGGACAGGTCGTGGAAGAATTCCTGCGAGATCTTGAGATCACCCTTCGTCGAGACGAATTCTCCCTGACCCAGGCTGATCGCCTTGGCGGCCGGAGCGGCGTCCGCAAGCAACTGGTCCATCCGGAACGGAGCGGGATCGGCCACCGAATGGCTCTTGGCGACCACCGCCCAGTCGGCGGCACCGTTTCCTGCCGGAGCATGCGGGACGGGCAGGCGCGCCTTCTGGTTCTCGCCGCCGATCCACCAGGCGAAGCCGCCCTTCTCCGCGGGATCATCGATCACCTCCGGCTCGAGGTGGATCTGCAATTCCGTCCGGCCGCTGCCCTCCCCGACGGTCCGCGGGCCAACCAAGGCGACGCTTCCCTTTCGTTCGGTGGTGTCGGGGATCGATTTCGGATCACCCGATGCAAGCCAGCCGATGAAGCGGCCGGCCTTGGCGGACTTGTAATTGCCGGGGGAAATCGGGCGGCCTTGGGAATCGTGATTGCTGCCCTCCCAGCTCTTCCAGACGCCGAGAACCGGCGGGTTTTTTTTGTCGAGGATGTCGGCACGCGCGGTCACGCGGGTGTCGGGGCCGGCCCGTTTTTGGAGCTCTCCGATCGCGATCATCAGGGCCATCCGGGCGTTGGCACGGGCTTGGGCGGCTAGCTCACCGCGACCGCCAGAGCGCAGCGCGATGGAAGAAAGGCCCAGCAACCCGGTGACGAGCACGGCCAGCAGGACCATCAGCGAAAGCGTGATCACCAGAGCAAAACCCGGTTGGGCCTTCCCCACAGATGAAGCCGCAGGAGTCATGGTTTTTGAAATGGGTTTCACAGTAGGAAGAACTAAGAATGGATTCTTTCGAGCTTTGAACAGCGGCAATCTAGCCCCGAGGTATGGCCATTGTAAATATTTCTTCCTGTCGCGTTTTTCCTGAAGGGAAACGCGTCACAGCCGAGCGTCACGCACCCGGCGATCCCCGTCGTGGATGTTCCCCCGCATCCGCCCCTTCGCTCGGATTCCCGGCCAACCCGATTCCTGCGTCAAACATTGAACGCCAGAGGCCTTTGCGTGGTCCCAAAGGCAGATCCCCCCGAAAACCGCTACTCCCCCCGAGATGAACGGATACCCACGATTCGATGCCTCACGCTTACATCATCCTGCCAGCCATTGTCGGCGGCGGGCTCATTTTCGGTTGGATTTTCGCCCGATGGTTGGAAACCCGCTACGACCGCGGCTACGAGGCGAGCTCCGAGGAGCTCCTCGACGAGCTTGAAATGGCTTACTCCTCGCGCCGCAGTTTTGAGATTTATACCCCTTCTGAATATCTGCCGCAGGTCTTCGGCTGCATCTTGGAGAAAATCGACTCCGGCTTCGGGGAAAAGCACGCGCGGCAAATGGTGCAAAGGATCGAGGCACGCGGTCCGAGCAACGCCTTGTATCCAATCCGGGTCAACGGGATCCGCAGCGAATTGGAACTCCAGTGGAACCGGGATGCCGAGGACCGGATCCGCCTGCTCGTGCTGGCCGTGCCAAAAGTGATCCGCGCTCTCAAGCGCGAGGCCAAACGTCTGCCTCGTCCTGTTGCCGAGAAGACCAGCGCCCAATAATGCTGGTCCAGAAAAGCGTTCTTTGACAGGAAGCGGCGGATTCGCCAGATGGCGGCGTGGCGGAGTGGTTCGTCAGTTGGATTGACGTGCCGGATTGGGTGCGTTACGCCTTCAGCCCCATGAACGGTTTTCGAACACTTCTTCCGCTCGTTTTGCTCGGCCTTTTCATGGCACCGGCCGGTGCCCAGATCGACGTCAAGCTGCAGATGTCGCGCAACACTTTTGTCGCAGGCGAGCCCGTGCCGGTCTCGGTCAGCGTCACCAACAACTCCGGGCAGGATTTGGTTTTTCAAGGCAACAGCCGATTCGGCTGGATCGACTTCACCGTTACATCGAGCCGCGGGGTGCCGATGACCCCGTTGGGGCAACCGACGTTTGGTGCGGTGAAAATCCAGCTTGGCCAGACCATGACCAAAACGATCGACATCGCGCGCCTGTTCCCGATGCAATCCATGGGCAACTATTCCATCTACGGGGTGGTCCGGATGCCGGGCCAGACCACCGACGGGTTCATTTCCAATCGATTGCTCTTCAACATCAATACCGCTCGTCCTTACTGGTCGCAGAAGGTGGGGAAGGACCGCGAATACCGGGTGCTCAATTTCACGGGCGGCAAGAAAAACATGCTCTATGCCCAGGTCATCAACACCCGGACCGGCAGTCCTCTCCAGACCCATTCGCTGGGCGAGGTTTTGATGTTCCGCAAACCCAGCGTGGCATTGGACAACCGCCAGGTGATGCACGTGCTCTATCTGATAGGACCCACCGCATGGGCCCATGCCAGGGTCGATGCCAATGGCAGCCTTTTGGGTCGCGAACTGCACAAGCGCGGAAATGGACCGGACCCGCAGTTGGTCACCCTGTCCGGCGGAATCGTCCAAGTGGCCAACAGCATCCCTTACGATCCTAGAGCTGAAGCTGAAGCCCGCAGCCGCGTTCGGAAGGCCTCAGACCGGCCCTCCTTCATTTTCCAATAGTTCCAAGGATCCGAAGCAAAAATGTGGGGTTTAACCCTTTACATGAGCCTTCAGGATACTTAATCAATCCATACTGTTTTGGGTTTTTAACCACCTCTTCTTATGAGAAAACTTTCCCGCCTTTTCCTTCTTGCGGTAGGCCTCTTGGCCGTCAACGCCCCTTTGGAGGCGCGCTCCTTTCGCACCGTCATCATCGACCCGGGACACGGGGGCCACGACAAGGGTGGCCAATGGGGTCTCGTTTATGAAAAGCACCTCGCCCTCGACACCTCGATCCGCCTCGAAAACGAACTCAAGAAGCGCGGTTTCCGGACGGTCCCGACCCGAAGGAGTGACTATTTCATTTCGCTGCCTGAGCGGGTGCGGATCGCCAGCCGTTATTCTGACGCAATCTTCGTCAGCGTTCACTACAACTACACTTGGAAGCAGCAGGTCTCCGGCCTCGAAACTTTCTACTGCACGAGCCAGAGCCAGACACTCGCATCCTACGTCCACTCGGGCATGATGTCGAAGGTCCGGGTCGTCAATCGAGGGGTGAAATTCGCTCGTTTCTACGTGATTCGCAACGCCACCTGCCCCTCGATCCTGGTTGAGGGTGGATTTGTAAGCAACGCGAACGAACGCAGTCGCATGAAATCCGCATGGTTCCGCCAAGCGCTTGCAGAAGGCATCGCCGACGGGATCGTACGCTTCCGGCGTGCAGGTTGAACCACTAACCTCGGCTTGCAGCGACGGAGTCCATGCAGCTAAGCTGGTGGCATGCCCTTTGTCACAGCTGCGGCCATGCGGTCGTTGGAGGATGATGCCTTCCTGCGCGGCGTTTCAGCAGAGTCGCTGATGGATCTTGCGGGTGCAGGAATCGCCCTCCGTCTCATCGAGCACTTTCCCCGGCCCGGTCAGGCGATCGCGTACGTGGGCAAAGGCAACAACGGCGGCGACGCCTTGGTTGCTCTCCGACATCTCCACGACGCCGGTTGGAGAATCGCGATCCGCCAGGCGTTTCCAGAGATTGAGTGGACCACCCTTGCCCGCCGGAAGTTACGGGAACTTGGAGACATGCCGACACCGTTCGGCATCTCGAATCAACCCGGTCCCTGCCTTCTGCTCGACGGACTGCTTGGCATCGGCGCGAAGGGAGCCCTGAGACCTCCTCTTGCCAATCTCGCGGCCGAAATGACCAGGCATCGTGAAAGCCGCGGCGCCGTGATCGCCGCCATGGACCTGCCATCCGGCATGAATGCCGACACCGGAGAAGGCGGGACATTCACCGTCGATCTCACCCTTACGGTGGGAGTTCCAAAGCTCGGCCTGACCTCGGAGTCGGGCATCTCCAGAGCCGGTCGGATTTTCCTCGTCCCGCTGGACGATCTTCCCCTGCCAGACGATGGCGACTTGCGGCTGTTTTGCCCGGAGGCTTTCCCCGGTCTTCTGCCGCCCCGTCCCCACGACTTTCACAAGGGACAAGCCGGTCGGCTGGGCATTCTGGCCGGGTCGCCCGGCATGACCGGAGCCGCAGTGCTTTGCGCGGAAGCGGCCCTGCGCGGCGGCGCCGGCTTGATCACCCTTCATGTCGGGCGCGACTTTCTGCCGACTCTTGCCGCCGCGATGCCTCCCGAAATCATGGTCCGCGTGTCGGAAGATCCGGTGACGGACGCCTTCGACTCCGGCCACGATGCCCTGGTCATCGGTCCCGGCACCGGCAACGTCCCGGACGGCTGGCGCGCCTGCCTGCTGGAACGCTTGGGGAAGTCCACAATCCCTGCCTTGCTGGACGCCGATGCCCTCAATCTGCTGGCCGTTACCGGCAGACTCGACCTCTTGCGACCCTGGCATGTCATCACCCCCCATACCGGGGAATTCCACCGCCTTGCTCCGGACCTGAAGGGGCAGAACCGCTTGCAAGCCGTCTCCACTTTCACCTCCCGTCACGCTTGCACCTTGCTTCTGAAAGGAACACGCACCCTCGTTTCCGCGCCGGGAACGAGCACTCGCTTCAATCCGACCGGACACGCCGGCATGGCCTCGGGCGGACAAGGGGATGTCCTGGCGGGCATCGCCGGAGCGTTGCTCGCGCAAGGATTGAGCGGTCCTGACGCGGCGGCGCTCGCGGCATGGCTCTGCGGCCGGGCTGCCGAGCGCGCCTTGGACGAAGGCCCTTTCACGGCTGCGGGAGCCACCCTCCGCCACCTCGGCGGAGCCTTGCGCGACTGGCAGGAATGCCGGCGCTGAGCCTGAGGTTCAGCCAGCCGCCAGTTCGGCGAATACCATTGTCCCGCCGCTGGTCTGCAGGGTGCTGATCACCACCACATCCTGGGTCGTGCCGATTTTCGCCACCGAGTGATTGACCACGATCATCGTGCCGTCAGGCAGATAGCCGACCCCCTGATGCTCGTCCTTGCCGCCACGGACCAAAGCCAGCCTTATCTTCTCACCGACCACGATCTGGGGCCGGAGCGCGTCGCCAAGGTTGTCCAGATTCAGCACCTCGATACCCCGGAGCTTCGCCACGTTACAAAGATTCTCGTCGCTGCTCATCAAGCGCGCTCCCAAGAGCTGGGCCACCTGTAGCAGGCGGCCGGTCAGCGTCTCGTCACCGGACACCCCGCCGCTGTCCTCGATGCTGACCTGAAGATCTTTGGCCGACCGCATGCTCTCCAGACTGGCCAACCCGCGTTCCGCCCGCTGGCGTTTCGCGGGGGTGGGAGAGCCGGCTTGCGCTTGGATTTCATCCAGCACGAAGCGTGGAACCACCAACCGGCCGCTGAGGAAACCGGAACGCGCCACGCCGGGCACGCGGCTATCCATCACGGATTCGGCATCGAGCACAATCGGCTGGCCGGAGCTGCTGTCCTGGCGAAAACGGACATAGGGCAGGATAAAGGCGAAATCGTCCCGACTGCTGCGTAGCGCAAGCACCGCCCCCAGGAAGCCGAGACTGGCGTAGAGGATGATCTGGACGGTGAAACTGAAGGTCGTGATCAGCGCTTCGGCTCCAACCACTTCCCGGCCATCGGTCGAAGTCAACCGGTCACGGACAGCGAGGGAAATCAGGGTCGAGATATCGATGCGACTCAGAAGCCAGGCACAGAACACGCCCACCAGCAGACCAAAGGTCGCAGTTGAAAACCCGCGCAAGCTGAAGCCCCGGATCAGTGATTCGATCCAAATGAAGAATCCGCCGACCACCAGACCACCGATCAGACCGAACGTCATCGAGATCTCAACGGCAGTTCCCTTGGTGCTCAGGGCGATCGCGACGCCCGCACCCTCGCAAACCAGCAAATAGATCAAGCGGGCGACGTTGACGGATGCGGGGGCCATGAGTGGACGAAGCATTCGATATTCCCCACGACGCCGCAAGTCCAAGGGATGGGGGAGGGCCGGTGTTTCGGTGTTTCGGCTTTTCCCAAAAAAGCCCCGCCCCTGCGAAGAGGGACGAGGCTTCGAAAGGTTCACGAAGGAGACGATGCGTGGAATCAATCCCAGTCGCCACCGCCCTTGCCGCCACCGTAGCCGCCGCGGCCTCCGCCGCCACCACCGTAGCCGCCCTTGCCGCCACCGCCGCCACGACGATCTCCGCCGCCGCCGCCACGGCGATCTCCGCCGTAGCCGCCGCCGCCGCCGCCACCGCCACGGCGTTCTCCGCCGAAGCCGCCACGTGGACCGCCACCGCCGCCGAAGCCACCGGGCTTCTTCTCACGCGGTTCGGCCGGATTCACGCGCAGCGGGCGTCCGCCAAGCTCCTGTCCGTCCACGGCATCCGCCGCTTCCTTGACACGCGAGGTGTCGGCCAAGGTCACGAAGCAAAACCCGCGCGGGCGGCCGGTTTCACGGTCGGTGACGATTTTCACTTTCTCCACCGCGCCAAAGGCGGCGAAGAGCTCGGCCACTTCTTCTTCCGTGGCGGTGAAGGGCAGGTTGCCCACGTAGATGTCCATTGTCTGTAGTCGCTACGCCAATTCTCAAATCCACTTCATCAGCCGATGGCGCAGAGACCGAAAGAAGCGTGCCCGGAAAATTGCCCCGGAGCTTTTCCCCGCTATACAGTCCAGCGATCTACGGCAAGTCCATAAATCATCATGGTTTGGGACGATTGAAACGACCTCGGCCGAACCCGATTCAGAGACCCGCCGGATGCCGCACCACATGGCCATGGCCGGGCCGGGTGCGGGTGTGCCAGCGAGGACCACTTCGGTCCGCTCCCCAACCCGTGTCGAGCCGCAGGCCGGCGACCGTCATGAAGACATGGCCGTTCCGGATGTAGACCGTGATCCAGTCGCCTTCGCCCTTCTTGCCGTAACTGAAATACCCGCTGCTCGGCATCGAGCCCTTCATCAGCCCGGCTTCACGCAGAACATAGGAAACCGTGCCGGAGCAGTCGTACCCGCTGTCATTGTGCCGGGCATGGCCGCCACCCCACTTGTAGGGCTTGTTCTGCAACCGGTTGCCGGCAGCGATCGCCCGCTTGACCGCCAGTGGTGCCCGCTTCGGCGCGTAAGCGATCCCGTCGCGCAGGAGGGCGGTGCGGCCGCTTTCGAACTGATACGACACGGGCCGCTTGGCCTTCACCTGGCTCGAGCACGAACTCAGGCAGACCGCCATTAGCAGGGAAATCAGCAGGAAAATTGGTTTCACGCGGCGGACCTTATGGAATTCTTAAATTTTTTCAAAAGTTTTCTTCCCTGCCGCCAAATCGTCGTAACAACCCAGCAGCAGTTCCCGCAGATTCCCACGGTTCGCTTGCCAACGGTCCGCCACTTCAGGCAGGAAGCGCGCGGCGCACTCCGGCGAGGCACGGCCTAATAAAATTGCGGCTTGTTGGGCACTGCTCCGAAGGCGGATCAACTCCGGCCACCCGCCCCGCCCGTGCCGCGCGACCAGCACTCCGGCCGCTGCCTGCGATGCCCGCCGCAGCTCGCGACGTCGGAGCCAGGACAGGTGGTTCTCGCCATCGATGAACAAGACTTTCCCGGCGCATGATGCCAGCACGGCACGATCCGCCGCATCGAAGTCGCGGTGGCGGTCGTTGAAAAACAAGCGCACCGGGGACTCGTCGAACCGCTCCGCCCAGGCATCGAGCAAGCTGGTCTTTCCACTCCCGCGGTGTCCCGTCACTGCCGCCCGACATCCAAGTTGATGCCAACGGGACTCCAGCTTCTCCCAAGTCGTCCCCGCCAGCACGGGATCGAAGCCCAGCACCCGCCGCAAGCGCCCCGGCGCGAAAGGATTGTCGCGCGCCGTCATTTGGATCGTGGGATGAATCGCTTCAACCACCTCGCGGACTTCCCGGCACTGCGCGGATCGGTCACCTCCGCGAGCTTGCGCTCCTTCCGGTCCGGGGAAACGACCAGCTCCTCCAAGGCCAGGCCGCCTTGCTTTTTGGCGACGACTTCCAAGGCCCAGGCGATGCTGATCAGCGGGCCGTCCACGCTCCACGGCTCGCCGGGCAGGACGAAAGAGAACTCGCGTGCTCCGTTCGCCGTGTCGCCGAGCGACATCGATTCCACCGTCTCCGACTCCTCCGTGCCGCGCCCCCGCGTGAACCAGCACAGCCGCAATTCGAGGTCTTTCGGCACCACGTCCAGCCGCCATTCGACCCGACCGGTGACGGTTTCAAAAGGACGCAGGTCCTTGCGTTCGACGGTGATGGTGATCATGGAAGTTCCTCCTTTGACAAGGCGTGAACGATGATCTCGCGCTCGTCGTTGAGATCCGGAAAACGCGGCACCGTCGCGCGGATGCACACCAGCCAGCGGATCTTGTTATGCTTGCCGTGGAATGTCGGCACTCCGTCCGCCGGAACCGTCAGCTCCACCCGGCCCTGATCCATCGCCAGCGGCACGGTCGTCTCGAATAGCACCCGCTCATGGAACACCGACTTCGCCGTCGAAGTGCTGGTGCCTTGCGAGTAGGTCGCCTCCTCGCGGCCGACCAGCAGCAGGAGGAAATCGCGCGGCTGTCCGTGGCCACCGGCGCGCCGCCAGTGGATCGACGTCGATTTCCCGGGCACCAGCCGACCCTCGCCCATCTTTACTTCATAGCGCGGCGCAAACAGCGCCACGAAGCAGTAGAGCGCGCCCGCCGCCACCCCCACACCGACCAGCACGAAGGGGATCATGAACAAGCCCATGCCACCGCCGAAAATCCGGCCGATCCCTGAACTGTTAGAAAAGCCCGACCAGGCATCGCGCACGCCGAACGAGATGATGCCGTTCCAGAACAAGGCGAAGATGGTGAGGAAGATGAACGCCGCCCACCTCGTGCCGCCGACCTTGATCCACTCGCCAGCCGCCGCCGCCGCCGGCTGGTGCCGCGCCCTTGCCGCAGCCGCGTGTCCGCCACGCGGCCGCGATACCGAACCACCCTGATTCCGCTTCTTGAAATGCCACCACAGCCCGCCGAATCCAACCGCTAGGAACGGCAGCGGGAACAAGGCGAACAGCGCACCCCAGCCGGCGTTGCGCTTGACCACCGCGCGCCAGGGTTTGTCGGGATCCACGAACACCGGCAGCACCGAGCCCGGCGGGTGGTCTCGAACGACCGCTTCCTTGCCCGAACGACCCGACGAGGACCCTCCGGTCAGGTTGTAGCGGTTGGCACGGTGGTCCTTTCCTTCAAACCAATAGCGGTAGAAGAGGTCCACCGAATAGGTCGTCCCGTCGCTGTCACTGTGGCTGGCGACCCGGCTCCAGATCACCTCCGCGTCCGTCTCTTTCCAGCCGCGCATCGCCACCCATTCCCAGACCTTCGGCAGCACCAGCCCGCAAAGCACGCCGAGACCCGCCGCCGCGAAGAACAAAAAGACGATGACCGTAATGAACGGAGACATCTCGTCCGGAGATCCCGCGCTCTTCACCCGCGTCTGAGGCGCTTTGAAGCTGGATGCGATGATGCCGATCCCGATCATTACGAAAAAGCCACCAAACAGCATGAACACGATCCCGCCGACGATCCCGCCGCCCCCTTTTCCGAGAAGCGCCGACTCGGCCGGATCCTTCGGATTCACGCGGCACTCGGCCGTCACCGCCGCCGGCGAAGTGAGCGGGCCCTCGGGACCTTGTGACAGTTCCTCGCGAATCTCCGACAAGTCTTCGTAGTCCTCGCTGCCTTTCTTGTCCCGCCACAGACGGGTTCCGACGTATTCCCTGCCGTCGATCTCGTAGCGAAATTCCAGATCCGGCCGGAACGCCGGGTCTTCGTTTTGATCGGCGAGGATTTCGAAGCGCTCGATGACGCACGGCACCTTGTCCCAGCTGCTGACCGCAATGGATTTCCAAGTGAGCCAGCAGCCGACCCCGACGAAGATCGAGCTGAACAGGGTCCAGAACACCCCGAAGGCGATCGTTCCCGCCGTCCCCTTCCGCGGTCTTCTTTCCCTGCTGTTCTGATCCGCCACGCGACCGGTCTAGCAGATCGGGCACACCGGGACCCCTCTAAATTCAGCCGTCCTTTTCCAACCACGCCACCACCTTCTCCAAGGCCCTCCCCCGGTGGCTCAGCGCATTCTTCACCGCCGCACCCAGCTCCGCGAAGCTCTTCTCATGTCCCTCCGGCGCGAACAGCGGGTCGTAGCCGAAGCCGCCCGCTCCATAGGGTGCTTCGAGGATCCGGCCCTCCACCGTGCCGCTGAAATCCGCCAGCACCCGGCCGCCCTCCGCCAGCACCATCGTGCAGCGGAAACGCGCCGCGCGATCCGCCTTGCCCGCCATTTCCGCCAGCAGCCGCGCGTTGTTCTTCGGGTGGTTCCCCTCATCACCGCCGTAGCTGCTCGACCACACACCCGGCGCACCGCCCAGCGCATCGACCTCCAGCCCGGAGTCGTCCGAAAGCACCTTGCCCGCCACTTCGCGGCTGATCGCCACCGCCTTCAGCGTCGCATTCTCCAAAAAGGTCGTGCCCGTTTCCTCAACCGCCGGCAGACCCGGAAAATCGTTCACGTCCCGCACCTCGAAACGGTCGCCGATCATCTCGCGGATCTCCTGCGTCTTGTGCGCGTTGCGGGTGGCGATGACCAGAAGCGGAAGCTCAGTAGGCATGCCGCAAGCTGGCGGCCACCGCGATCACCGCCAAGAATTTTGAAATATTCCCCTTCCCCGCGACGCCTATATCCACGCAATGAAAGCCATCACCTATCTCGCCGCCTTCACCATCGGTACCGCCGCCATGGTCAGCTCCGCCTTTTCCAAGGAACTCGAAGGCTGGTCCACCGATCTCGAAAAGGCTTTCGCCCAGGCCAAGAAGGAAAAGAAGCCCGTGCTCGTCGAGTTCACCGGCTCCGACTGGTGCCCGCCGTGCATCGCCATGCGCAAGAACGTCTTCTCGAAGAAAGAGTTCGTCGATGCCGCCAGCAAGAAGTTCATCCTCGTGGAACTCGACTTCCCGAACGGCGACAAGGAACTCAAGAAAAAGAACGATCCCTACGCCGAGAAATACGACATCGAAGGATTCCCGACGGTCATCCTGTTTGATGCCGACGGCAAGGAGTTCAGCCGCTTCTTCGCCTCCGAGTATCCGAAGACCGATCTCTTCCTCAAGCACCTCGACGCGGCGCTCGCCAAGAAGGAACTCGATTGAGATTTTTACCGGACTGCCGTTCATGGTAGCTCCCGCCCCGCCCGGCGCTTATGCCGCGGCGGGGTTTTTCGTTGGAATATCGACCTGCTTCCTGTCGTCCTATTCCCCGATGAAATCACTCCTCCGCACCGTCGCCGTCCTGGTCGCCTCCGCTTCATTCGCCATCGCCGCCGAAGGCTGGGGCACCGACTGGGAAGCCGCCAAAACCAAGGCGAAAGCCGAGAACAAGCCGATCCTGATCAATCTCACCGGCTCCGACTGGTGCACCTGGTGCATCAAGATCGAGAAGGAGGTCTTTGCGAGCAAGGAGTTCCAGGAATTCGCCGCCAAGCACCTGATCCTCATGGAAGCGGATTTCCCGAAGAAAAAGAAGCTTCCCGCCGACCTCAAGAAGCAGAACGACGCGCTCAAGAAGGAGTATCTCAACGGCGGTTATCCCACCGTTTACCTGCTCGATGCCGAGGGCAAGAAACTGTCCGAAGACCTCGGCGAACTCAAGGGTGGCACCGCGGAATACATCAAGACCCTCACCGCCCTGATCGAGAAGTCGAAGGCGAAGTGAGCACCGTTTTCCATGGACTGCGATGGCACGACATCGCTTTGGCTGGGGGCGAACTCCGAAGCACCCTGTCCGCCCGCGGATCGGCCGGCTAGCCGGTCCGTGGCCAGCAAAACGAACAGGCAGCCCCCGCAGCGAAAGCTGCGTCATGCCGCAGCACTCCACAGCCCCGCCCGGCCCGTCCGCGGCGGGGTTTCTTTTGACTTCGCATCGCCCAATGGCCCCGCGATAAGCCCTGCAATCCTTCCCGTCCATGTCCGCCCTCCATCAAGCCGCCCGCACCGGTGACCTCCGTGAAATGGAGCGACTGCTTGATGCCGGGACTCCAGTCGATCTTCACGACGAAGAGGGACATACCCCCCTGATGACGGCTTGCCTGAGCCCCGACGCAGGCCTCGATGCGCTGGAATTCCTCATCGCTCGCGGGGCCGACGTCAACGCGGTCGTCCGCCCGCCCGCCGCCGCGGCACCCGACATGGACGGCTTGCTGGATGACTGCGGGGACCTCGATCTCGATCCCGAGACCCGTGCCATGATGGAGCAAGGCCGCGCCATCATCCAAAGAAGCCAGGCATTGGTGGCGGAACGGGGAGAAGAGCGCCGGTCCACACTCTCGGTCGCCGTGAGAAGCGCGACCTTGGAAAAACTCCGCCTGCTCATCGAACGGGGAGCCGACCCGGCCTTCACCTCCGCCCTCGGCTACACGCCGATGATCCTCGCGGCCTGCGCCGGCCGGATGGACGTCATCGAGTTGCTGGCCTCCGCCGGCGCCCCGGCGACCTGCGAGTCGGTTTACGGCGAATCGCCGGTGCGGAACCTGTCGCGCACCGGAGCCTTCCGCGAAGTCGGACTCCTGCTGGATCTCGGAGCCGATCCGGCACCGCTGGCTTGGACACCCTTGCACCGTGCCGTGGCGCTCGGTTCCCTTGATGAAGTGACCGCACTTCTCGACCAAGGGGCCGATCCGGAAGCCGCCGACTCATGGGAGCGCACCGCCTTCCTCCTCGCCGTCCACGGTGGCGACATCGGGAAGGCGGAACGGCTCCTGTCGCGAGGTGCGAGCCGCGAGGCCCGGGGACGTTGCGGCAAGACTCCCTTGCAATACCCAACAGACCGCGACGACGCCCCGATGCTGCGCTGGTTGCTCTCGCAGGGATTCGATCCCGGGCAAGCCGACGAGTTCGGCCACACGCCGATGATGGACGCCGTCGACAGGACCGCGGCCGCCTGCTTCGAGGTTCTGTTAGACGCAGGTGCGGACCCGAGGAAGGGCAAATACGACAAGCCACTCGTCGCCGAGGCAAGCCACCCGGAAATCATCCGGCGACTGCTGGAGCTCGGCGAAAATCCGGCCGATTTGGGGCACGCGGCGCTGTGCGACTGGATCGGCCTCGGCACCCGCGACGAAATGACGGCCACCCGCTCCGAGTTCGAGCGCGACCGCACCCGCCGCTTCGGCAACTCCAATCCCGAGCGGATGGACGTCCCCTTCTGGCGGGCCATGGTCCGCAACGGCTGGTGCGGGTTTAAGGCGGCCCGGCATTTCGATACCGAGACCTACGACCACGACGCTCCGGTCTGGTGCCATCAACGCTACGGCATGTCGCTCACCCCGCTGCCCGACGGACGCTGGGTCCAGATCGCCGGCGAGCACGAGGACCACTACGACCCGGACTTCTGCATCTACAACGACGTCATCCTCCACGACGGGAAAGGCGGATTCGAGATCCTCGGCTACCCCGAGGAAGTCTTCCCGCCCACCGACTTTCACTCCGCGACGCTGGTCGGAGAGTGGATCTATATCATCGGCAACCTCAGCTACCCGGAAACCCGCGAGGCCTTCGGCTACGATACCCCCGTCTTCCGCTTCCACACCGTCAGCGGAAAAATCGAGCGCGTCGCGACCTCCGGCGATTCACCCGGCTGGATCCACGATCACCAGGCGAAGCTCGATCACGGTTCGATCCGGATCTTCCAAGGCAAGGTCCTGACCGTGCAAGAAAACGGCGAAACCGACATCACCGGTCTGCGCGGCTCCTATGCCCTCGACCTCGCCACTGGGATCTGGACGAAGCGCTGACGCTTCCACCGTCTTCCCTTGGCACTTGGAACTTTCCCCACTTGGCACTTCCGCCCCTTGGCACTTCCGCGCGCGGCCGGGGTTTTTCTTTTCAAGGTCAGCCGCTTCCGCCAATTTCCGCGCCCCGCCGGCGGCCCTCCGCCGCTTGGGAAATTCGACCTTCGTCCTTTCACGACCATGTCCGACGTCCGCAAGCCCTTCCCCTTCAGCTCCTTCGAGCCCGCCTGGCAGGCCCGCTGGGATGCCGAGAAGACCTTCCGCACCCCGAACCCGGGCGATGCGGACTTCGATGCCTCCCGCCCGAAGTTCTTCGTCCTCGACATGTTCCCCTACCCCTCCGGTTCCGGCCTCCATGTCGGCCACCCCGAGGGCTACACCGCAACCGACATCATCGGCCGCGCCAAACGCCGCCAGGGCTACAACATCCTCCACCCGATGGGCTGGGACTCCTTCGGCCTGCCCGCGGAGCAGTATGCGATCAAGACCGGCCAGCATCCGGCGATCACCACCGTCGCCAACATCGCCACCTTCAAACGCCAGCTGAAATCCCTCGGCTTTGGCTACGACTGGGACCGCGAGATCGCCACCACCGATCCCGAATACGTCCGCTGGACCCAGTGGATCTTCCTGCAACTGTACACGTCGTACTTCGACGAGGAAGCCGGCAAGGCCAAGCCCGTCGCCGAACTCGAGGCGAAAGGCTGGACCCGCGAACAGATCGACGCCGTCCGCCTCGCCTTCGTCCACGAAGCCCCCGTCAACTGGTCGCCCGACCTCGGCACCGTCCTCGCCAACGAGGAAGTCGAGGAGTGGCGCAGCAAGGGCCACACCGTCGAACGCCGCCCGCTGCGCCAGTGGATGCTGCGGATCACGAAGTATGCCCAGCGCCTGATCGACGAGCTCGACCCGCTCGACTGGCCGGAAGGCATCAAGCTGCTCCAGAAGAACTGGATCGGCCGCAGCGAAGGCGCGGAGGTCGATTTCCAGCTCGATGGCCACACGGTCACCGTCTTCACCACCCGCCCCGACACCCTCTTCGGTGCCACCTACATGGTGCTCGCGCCGGAGCATCCCTACGTCGCGGAAATCACTACCGCGGAGCAGAAGGATGCCGTCGAAGCCTACATCAAGGCCTGCGCCGCCAAGTCCGACATGGAGCGCGGCGACATGAACAAGGACAAGTCCGGCGTCTTCACCGGCGCCTTCGCCACCAATCCGGTCAACGGCGAGAAGATCCCCGTGTGGATCGCCGACTACGTCATGATGGGCTACGGCACCGGCGCGATCATGGCCGTCCCGGCGCACGACGAGCGGGACTTCGAGTTCGCGAAGAAGTTCGAGCTGCCGATTGTTCAAGTCGTCCAGCCCAACGGCGATGCCGATTGGCAAGGCTACACCGATCCTGGCACCGCCGTGAACTCCGGCTTCCTCAACGGCCTCCCCACCGCTGAAGCCAAAGCCAAGACCATCGCCTGGCTGGAAGAAACACGCCAAGGCAAGCGCCGCATCCAGTACAAGCTCCGCGACTGGCTGTTCTCCCGCCAGCGCTACTGGGGCGAGCCCTTCCCGCTGACCTGGAAGGACGGCCAGCACCACGCCGTGCCGGATTCCGAACTGCCGCTGCTTGCCCCGCCGCTCGACGACTACAAGCCGTCCGGCACCCCCGAGCCCCTGCTCAGCAAGGCCCGCGACTGGGTCGAGCTGCCCGACGGCTCGATCCGCGAAACCAACACCATGCCCCAGTGGGCCGGCTCTTGCTGGTACTACCTGCGCTACTGCGACCCTCGTAACAGCGACCGCTTCATCTCCAAGGAAGCCGAAAGCTACTGGGGAGGTTCCACCGCAAATTCTTCCACTGATCACCGATCACTGATCACTGATCACTCCTCCCGCGGCATGGTCGACCTCTACGTCGGCGGCACCGAACACGCCGTCCTCCACCTCTTGTACGCGAGATTCTGGCACAAGGTCCTCCACGACCTCGGCCACGTCTCCACCAACGAGCCCTTCCAGAAACTCGTGAACCAAGGCCTGATCCTCGGTGAGGACGGACAGAAAATGTCCAAGTCCCGCGGCAACGTCGTCAACCCCGACGACGTCGTGAAGGAATACGGCGCCGACGCCCTGCGCCTCTACGAGATGTTCATGGGCCCGCTGGAACAGGTGAAGCCGTGGCAGATGAAGGGCGTCGAAGGCGTCTCGCGCTTCCTCGCCCGCGTCTGGCGCGTCGCCTTTGAAGAAAACCAGGCCGGCGAATGGGTCGTCTCTTCGAAGATCCAGGACGTCCCCTGCACCGACAAGGCGCTGCTCAAGGTCGTCCATGAAACCATCAAGAAGGTCACCGAGGACATCGCCCGCATGTCCTTCAACACCGGCATCTCGCAGATGATGGTCTGCACCAACGCCTTCACCGCGGCCGAGGTCGTCCCGTTGAACGAGTTCCGCCTGCTGCTCCACGTCCTCAACCCCTACGCCCCGCATCTCAGCGAGGAAATCCACGCCCGCCTCGGCGGAACCGTGATGCTCGCGAACATGGCGTGGCCCTCCTACGACGAAGCCGCACTCGTCACCGACGAGCTCGAACTCGTGGTCCAGGTCAACGGCAAGCTCCGCGACAAGATCACCGTCGCCAAGGACGCCGATGCCGCGACGGTCGAAGCCGCCGCGCTCGCCGCGCCGAAGGTGAAGGAACAGCTCGACGGCAAGACCGTGCGCAAGGTCATCGTGGTGCCCGGCCGGCTGGTGAACATCGTCGCGAACTGAGGCCTTCATGGACGAAGCCATCGCCGCCATCGAGGCCCGCCCGGAACTCCGGGCGTGGCTCGTGGCCGGCCAATGGAAGTCGAGCTTCGACCGGACCTCGCTGGCCCGGGCGGAAGCCTACGCGAACGAAATCGCCATCCGGAACCTCGAATGGATCGAACTCCACGGCACCGGCGAGCTGATCGTCAGCGCCGAGGTCCAGGGCACCCGCACCCGGCCCTACGAGACCTCGCTGTCGTTCGAATTGTTAGGGAAGCGCTGGTTCGTCAGCAGCTCCTGCACCTGCCCGGTGGGCTCCGACTGCAAGCACGGGGCCGCGCTGGCGCACCTGCTCCGCAAGAAACTGGCCGCGGCGAAAGCGGGTAGCTCGCCCTTGCCCGCCTCGGACCCGCAGCTCGGCGTCTGGCTGGCCGAGATCGAAAACGCCGCGCGCCAAGCCGCGGCTCCGCCTGACAAAACCGCGAAGCCCGCCAACGAGTCGCGCTTCCTCGCCTACTGCATCGAGGAGTCAGCGGCCGGCGGCTACCACTTCGCATTGCGCGTCGCCACCCGCTCGAAGGACGGCACGATCCGCATCCAGGGCAGCAACGCCACCGCCGATCCCTCGCGTCCGCCGAAGTACATGGTAAAGGAGGACATCGTCCTCGCCTCGCTGTTCCGCCAGCGCCAGAACAAGCACGGCGGCTGGGGCACCATGCCGATGAAGGGCCCCGATTGGGACGAACTGCTCGATGGCGCGCTCGCCACGGAGCGCGTCTATTTCGGCAACGGCTCCCCCACCTACAAGGACTCTTCCCACTACCGCCCGGTCACCGCGGGGCCGGTCGAAACGGTGGAGGCCACCTGGGAAACCCTGCCCGATGGCAACGTCCGCCCGGTCCTCCGCGGCGGACGACCCGGGATCATCGTGCTACCCACCGTGCCGCCGCGTTACTTTGATCCCCGCGACTTCTTGCTCGGCCCGGTGGCAAATCCCCTGCCCGGCCCGGTGCTCGCCGCTTGGACCCGCGGGCCGGTGGTCCGGGCGGAGAGCGTCCCCCGCTTGATCGAGCGCTTTTCCAGCGTCCCCGGCGCCGCCCTGCCGATGCCCCGCGCGGTGGAAGCCGTGACACGGCCCGCGATGCCACCTTCACCGGTGCTACGCGTCCACAAGCATGTCTTCGGCGACCACTGGCGGCGACAGGAAATGATCATCGGCGAGGTGCTGTTCCACTACGGCGACAGCCCGCGCCTGCAGTCACCCAGCAAAAGCACGCCGGCCGAACACTCCGCGCTGCGTGACGGCAAACGGGTGACCTGGCCGCGCGATCTCAAGGCCGAGCGTGCCGCGGAGAACCGCCTGCTGATCGCCGGGACGCGACTGCTTTCGTCCGTCATCCAATCGGCCCTGCTCGGATCCGCCGCCTACCACGCGGTGATCCCCGCCGAGCCCTACCCGACTCCAGAACTCGCGTGGATCGAATTACTAGAAGGACCGGAGTTCGCGAAACTGCGCGATGCCGGATGGACCATCGAAGTCGATCCCGCCTGCGGCCTCACCCTGCGCGACGTGACGGATTTCATCCCGGCGATCGAGGCGGAGACCGACCACGGCATCGACTGGTTCCGCTTCGATGTCTCCTACGAGATCGACGGCCAAAAGGTCAGCCTGATCCCGGTGATCGCCCACGCCATCGCCCGCAATTTCCCCTCCGCCGACTCGCCCGATCTTCCCGAATTCCTCCTGCTACCAGCGGGCGACCAGCCGGAAGACGGCTTCATCCGCTTCCCCGCGAAGCCGCTGATGGAGATCGTCGACCAGGTCCGCCACCTCTTCCAAGGCGGCGGCGATCCCGGACGGATCGACCGCCTCACCGCCGCCGGCATGGCCGACGCGCTGGCAATCGATTCCTCCGAAACCGTCCGCACCCTCGCCAGGCTCGGCAAGAGCCTGCGCGACCTCCGCGAGCTGCCCGAAGTCGCGCTGCCGTCCACCGTGAAAGCCGAACTCCGCGGCTACCAGCACGACGGCTTCCGCTGGCTCCAGTTCCTCGCCGCCCACGGCCTGCACGGCATCCTCGCCGACGACATGGGGCTCGGCAAAACCCTGCAAACCCTCGCCCACCTCGCCGCCGAACAGCTCAAGCATCCCGGCAAGCCTTCGCTGGTGATTGCTCCTACGTCCGTCGTACCCAACTGGGCGGCGGAGGCGGCGAAGTTCGTCCCCGCCTTGAAAGTTCTCACCCTCCACGGCCCGGACCGTGCCGCCTTGTTCAAGGACATCGCGGATGCCGACGTGGTGCTCACCTCCTACCCGCTGCTCGGCCGCGATTTCGACGAACTCTCCAAGCACGACTGGCACGTGCTCGCCCTCGACGAGGCCCAGCACATCAAGAACCCGAAGGCCGTCACCGCGCAGAGCGCCTGCAAGCTCAAGGCCGCGCACCGCCTCTGCCTGTCCGGCACCCCGATGGAGAACCACCTCGGCGAGCTGTGGAGCCTGATGCGTTTCCTGATGCCCGGCTTCCTCGGCGACGAGAAGTCCTTCAACACCCGGATGCGCAAACCGATCGAGCGCGACCGCTCGGCCGATGCCCAGCTCGCGCTGAACCGCCGCGTTTCGCCGCTCATCCTGCGCCGCACGAAGGACCAGGTCGCCAAGGAATTGCCGGCGAAGACCGAGATCATCCACCACATCGATCTCACCAAGAAGCAGACCGACCTCTACGAATCCGTCCGCGCCGCGATGGACAAGCGGGTCCGCGACGCGATCGCCGACAAGGGCATGGCGAAGTCGCACATCATCGTGCTCGATGCCCTGCTCAAGCTCCGCCAGATCTGCTGCCACCCGCAGCTCCTGAAAAGCGCCGCCGCCGCGAAGGTCACCGACTCCGCCAAGCTCGACCACCTGACCGAGGAGCTGCTGCCTACGCTGTTAGAGGAAGGCCGGCGCATCCTCTTGTTCTCGCAGTTCACCTCGATGCTCGCCTTGATCGAGGCGCATCTGGAGAAGGAGAACATCCCCTTCCTCAAGCTCACCGGCCAGACCAAGGACCGCGCGTCGCTGGTGAAGAAGTTCCAGACCGGCGAGGTCCCGGTCTTCCTCATCTCGCTCAAGGCCGGCGGCACCGGGCTCAATCTCACAGCCGCTGACACCGTCATCCACTACGACCCCTGGTGGAACCCCGCCGCCGAAAACCAGGCAACCGACCGCGCCCACCGCATCGGCCAGACCAAGCCGGTCTTCGTCCACAAGCTGGTCTGCCGCGGCACCATCGAAGACCGCATCCTGGAGCTGCAGAAGCACAAGTCCGCCTTGGTCGAAGCTCTGCTTTCCGAGGAAACGACCAAGCTCAAGATCGACCCGGAAACGCTCTCGCACCTGCTCGCGCCGCTGGAGTGAAGAGGGGCGCGGGCGGCTCGCCCGCAGCCCTCTTCCACTCCCGCCCCTTCCACTCCCGCCCCTTCCATGACCCGCGACGAACTCATCGACAAGATCCGCAAGGTCGAAGCCCTGTTCACGGGTACCGACTCGCCCGGCGAACGGCAGGCCGCACGCGGAGCCCTTGATCGCCTGATGGCGCAGCTCGAAGCCGCTCCGGAAGAAGCCACCGCCTGGCAGTTCAGCCTGCCTGATCCCTGGAAGCGCCAGCTATTCCTCGCCCTCGTCCGGCGACACGGCCTGAAGCCCTATCGCGAATACCGCCAGCGCCACACCACGGTGATGGTCCGGACCACCCGCGGCATGGTCGATCAAGTCCTATGGCCGCAGTATTTGGAACTCTCCAAACTGCTCCACGACTATTTGGACGAGGCGACCCGCGACATCATCACCCGCGGCGTCCACGGCGACCTCTCCGAAGCTCCGGAGCAGCCGAACCTGCCGCTCCAGTGAGGCGTTTCACCCGCCCCAGGACCTGCGGGCCACGGGCTCCTGCCTCCAGATCATCAGAAGCTCTTCGCTTCGCGTCCTTGCCCAGGGCTCGTGAATGGCGGAACGCCAAGGGCCTCGGACACTTGCTACAAAATCACCCGGAATTCGATGCCCCGCAAAACCTGGTCCGCCTCAAGCAAAGCGGCTTTAACCACCAGCGCTGGATGGCCGAGCGCAAGGTCGATGAATGCGTACCGGCCGTGCTCGCCATGGAGGGCGGGCCGGTGGATCCGCGCCATTGGTTTGACCCCTAGACCCTCCAACGAAAACACCACGCCTGACGAACAGGCGGGGCATTTCGGGGCGGGATTTCTAACAAGGCGACTCAGCACCTCGGGGAACGGACCATCAGCAAGATGGCAAGTGCCCCCAGCCCGAAGGCGATCGCGGCGGTTTCGTAGGAGTGTCCCCGCACGAAGCCATCGGCCCGGCGCGCTCCCCGTTCCGCGAGGTTGCGGCTGGTTTCGAAGGAGCTGGCAAGCCGCTTGCGGGCTTCGACCACGTGATCCTCGACGGTATTGGCAGTGGCCGCGAGGAGCGAGCGGACATCTTCAGCGACGCTGTCGGCGCTGTCGCCCACGGCACGGAGTTGGTGATTCATGGTGGGATGGGTGGGAGGTGGATTAGTGGATCGCGGCCGCGTTCACGCCGGAGCCGAACAGCCCGCCGGTGGCGATCTTCGTCAGAGCCGCGTCGGTGGCGGATTCCTCGTCAAGCGAATCGCCGAGAAGCTCGGCATCGTCGTCATGGCCGAGCGCCTTTGCAAAGGCACGCGTCACCCCGTAAGCGGCGATCTCGTAGTGCTCGACCCGGTTGGCGGAGGCGATCAGCACCGCATCGCGCACTTCGCCGGTCAGGGTTTCGTCCACGTGCTTCTTCGCTTCCTTGATCAGGCCGCGCATGGCGTCGCATTCCTCGCCTTCCGGGTCGATCCCGCGGCGTGCGCAGATCTTCTCCAGACGAACGCGCTGCCCGCGGGTTTCTTCAAGGTGCTTCACGAAGCCCTCCCGGAGGTCGCTGTTAGAAGCTGCCACCGCCATCTCAGGCAGGGCGGTGATGAGCTGGGTCTCAGCGCTGTAGAGGTCGCGAAGTTGGTCGCGATAGAGTTCTTCGAGGTTGGTGATCATAGGTTGTCTTGGAATGGCCGGCCGGCTTCATGCCTTAACCGCTGATCATCTTATCGCAGAAGGCGGGCCGAAGCCTTCAGTCCGCTGTCTGCCAATCACTTGGAATGCCTGACGATCCTGCCCAGCCACTTCGACCATGCAACCTGCATCGCCGATTGCAGACTCGCCGGGGCATTTGCAATGCCACCGCCCAACCCGGGACTACGCCCCCCGTCTGAACATCAACCCCTGCGACAACACCGCGCTCCACCGCACACTGAGCCAGCAATGAGCGGCCCCGCTTTGCCCCTTCTTGCATCTCTCCGCCCGGAAACGGTCAATTTTTCCACCGTTCTTGCGACTTCCCACGCGATTCCTCATCGTGCCACGCGGCACCATGACCCTCTCCGCGCTCGACCTTTTCACCATTGGCATCGGCCCCTCGTCGTCCCACACCGTGGGCCCGATGCGTGCCGCCTGCCGCTTCGTCCGCTACCTCGAAAGTTCCGGACTGGCCGCGCAGGTCACCCGCCTTCGCTGCGACCTCCATGGCTCGCTCGCTGCCACTGGAAAAGGCCACGGCACCGACTCCGCGATTCTGTTAGGCTTCCTCGGCGAGGAACCGGAAAGCGTCGCCATCGACCGCATTCCGGAAATGCTCGCCGCCATCCGAACTGGAAAACTCCGTTTTCCCGGCGGGCACCTGATCGACTTCGACGAAAAGGCCGACCTCGACTTCAAGCGCCTCAAGCCCCTGCCGCTGCACCCGAACGGCATGCACTTCACCGCGCTCGACCGCAGCGGTGAAGCCCTCGCCGACGCCGTGATCTACTCGCTCGGCGGCGGCTTTATCGCCAGCGAGGCCGAGATGAAATCCCCGCCCCTGGCCGGCATCGTGCAGCCGTATCCGTTCAACAACGCCGCCGAGCTCATGGCCCACTGTGAGTCGGCGGGGCAATCCATTTCCTCGATCCTCCTCGCCAACGAAGCCGCCCTCCGGCCCGAAGCCGAGACCCGCGCGCGCCTCGACGCCATCTGGCAAGCCATGCAGGCCTGCGTGAAGCGCGGCTGTTCCGGCGAAGGCATCCTGCCCGGCGGGCTCAAGGTGAAGCGCCGCGCCAAGGCGATCTACGAGAACCTTCTTAGTACGCCCGAAGCCTCGCTCTCCGACCCGCTGACCATCCTCGACTGGGTTAATCTCTACGCCCTCGCCGTGAACGAAGAAAACGCCGCGGGCGGCCGCGTCGTCACCGCGCCGACCAACGGCGCGGCCGGCATCATCCCTGCCGTCCTCCACTACGCCGTGCGCTTCAAGCATCCGGCCCATCCCGACGGCGTCCACCGCTTCCTCCTCACCGCCGCGGGGATCGGCATGCTCTACAAACGCAACGCCTCCATTTCCGGCGCGGAAGCCGGCTGCCAGGGCGAGGTCGGCGTCGCTTGCTCGATGGCTGCCGCGGGTCTCGTCGAATACCTCGGCGGCACGCCGAAGCAGGTCGAAAACGCCGCGGAGATCGGCATGGAGCACAACCTCGGCCTGACCTGCGACCCCGTCGGCGGCCTGGTCCAGATTCCCTGCATCGAACGCAACGCGATGGCCTCCGTCAAAGCCATCAACGCCGCCCGCCTCGCGCTGGCCGGCGACGGTTCCCACTTCGTCTCGCTCGACAAGGTCATCAAGACCATGCGCGACACCGGCCGCGACATGAAGAGCAAGTACAAGGAAACATCCCGCGGCGGTCTGGCGGTGAACGTGGTGGAGTGCTGAACGGGACCATCACTTCAATCCAGCAACCGCCCGCTTCACCTGGTCGTCCACGACTTGAATCAGATACTCCCAGTAAGCAGGCTTCTCAATCGTCTCGCGGATCGTGGCGGCCGGCAGAAAGCGCCGCATCTCCTTGATAAAGTCAGTCCGCACCACCGCCTCGGTCCTGAGCGTTGACAGGCGATCCCGAAGCAGGCCGACGAACTCCTCCGCCGCCCGCCGGTGGTCACGCACCTTCAGCGGGATCAGCGCCACGGGCAATTCCACGCCCTGCTGGACCAGCCACCCGATGTCCCACAGATCGCGGTTCTTGATGCGGTTCTCCCGGAAGGCTAGCGCAACAATCTTGTCCGCCAGGATCTCCTCGCGGCTCTGCGCCCGGAGGATGAGACCCGAAGTGCCGAGGTCGACGCCGTAAGGATTCCGCAGCATCATCGGCCGCGGATCGTGGCTGGGAATGGCACAGATATCCAAATGGATGCGCTGCGCCGGCAAATCCTCCCTTCCCGGCCGGGTCTCCACCGTGAGCTTCCAGGTGGAGACTTTGCCACCGGTCTTCACCGGCTCGCTCACGCTCACCGGCAGGCCGTAACGCGTTTTCAAGCGTCCGGTGAGCACGCTTGAGAGTTCCTCGAGATCGCTTCGCTTGAAACGGTTGCCGCCGGTGAAATCGAGATCTTCGCTCAAGCGGCTGGAGCCGTAGCACGCCCTCAGGCACGTCCCGCCGATGAAGACAAGGCCGGCAAGCAACCCGGCTTCGCTCATCTCGCGCAGGATGTCGTGATGCAGCAGTTCCTTCTCCACCACGGGTCGCAGCACCCCGAGGTCGGCCCGCGACTTCAGCGCCTCGTCCACCAGGCGGTCAAACAAGCTCATGGGCCACCTCCTCGTCCACCAGTTCCATGTCGCGGCGGGTCGCCTTCATGTCGCGCAGCGCCTGCCGCACCGAAGCCCGCCAGAGGCGCCGCTCCGCATCATAGGTCAACTCCTTGCCGACCTCCTCCGGCAACTGGTTGGTATGCACGAACTCGATGTGCCCTTGATCCCCGCAATCCACCACATGGCTGCGACCGGACGTCATCAGGCTGATCCAGTTCATCGGCACCTGGGAAATCACCCCCGCATCGCTCAGCGCCGTTTCCAGACTGATGTAGTTGAACTCCCCCGCCCGGAGCCGCGCCGCCGCATGGAACAGCAGGTTGCCCGGAGGATAATCCTTCACCGGATAAAGATAGATTCCCCGGCACACCCGCTTCAGCACACCCGCCTTGGTTGCCCGCGACAAGAGCACCGCCAACTGTCCGCACTCCGGCACCGCCGCCGCCAGGTCGGATGATGAAAACACGCAGTGATCCCGGTCCGCCAGGGAGGCAAGCGTCTTGGAAAGTTGCTTGAGCGGCTGCACGCCTAAACTCTACAAAAGATTTCATTAAGTGCAATCTTTTGTGCATAAGCGCACTTTTACAAGGAAACTTCCCGCGGCGGTCTGGTGGTGAACGTGGTGGAGTGCTGAACGTCCCACGCTCAGGAATCGATGCTCCGCTTGAACCACGAAATCCCGAAGAACAGCGGAGTCGGCTTTTTGGGAAGGGTGTAGAATTTGACCTCCCGCTCGGGCTGCTCTTGCCAGAGGTTCGGGACGTCGAGCATCAGGAGCGGCTTGCCGCGGCGGGAGTCGTCGACTTGCGCGACTACCTTTTGGCCCGGCAGCAACCAGGCCGAGGCCAGCTTCTGCCCCTTGTGCGTGATCCTCACGAAACGCACATCGGAGGTGTCGTTGAAGATCGTAATCTGCCCGGCCCCGGCGATGCCGGCGAAGAGCGTGGAGAACAGGAGTATGGCGATGGTTTTCATGATAAGCGGGGGATCATTCCCTACCCGTCATGCGTGGAAGCCGGGACAAAAGGATCATCGCTCTCATTTTCCCAGCCAAGCGCGGGACACGGGAGCATTCCAGGCTCGATGCTCCAGACCCCGGCGCTCTGCCTCCGCTTGGAGACAAAACCCGGTTTTCCACCCGCCCCGACGTTGCACCCGCGGGGAATTCCGGCACCTTCAAGCCCATGTCCGACCATACCTCCGCGCTCTCCAAGGAAGAAGGCCTGTTCGCCGTTTGCCTGCTCGCCGCTTTTTCCGATGGCGGGGCGTCCGATGGCGAACGCGCCGAGCTCAAGCGCATCGGTGAAAGCCTGCTGCCACCCGAACTCCATCCCGCCGCGCTCTATCAGAAAGTGCTGCTCCGCCAGATCGATATACCCGCCGCAGCCGCCGCGCTCGACAGCCCGGAGTGGAAACAACTCGCCTACGAAATGGCGATCTGCGTGTGCGAGGCCGACCACGAGACCGGTGATGCCGAGAAAACCTTCCTGCGCGATCTCGCCGCCGCCCTCGGTCTGGCAGCACCCGCCGCCGCCGCTTTGGTGACAGAGGCCGATGCGGTGGCGGCAGCGGAACCAGGCGCGATCGAGCCTTTCCTCCTGCCCAGCATTCCCCCTCCCATTCCGCTCGCCACCGCAGCACCCGGAACCGCCGTGCAACCGGAGGTCGATTCTCTGGTCCTGCGCTACTCGATCCTCAACGGCGCCCTCGAGCTGCTGCCGGAGACCCTCGCCACCATGGCGATCCTGCCCTTGCAAATGAAGCTCGTCCACAGCGTCGGCACGCTTCACGGCGTCTCGCTCGACCGCAAGCACATCGGCGAATTCCTCGCCGCCGCGGGGATCGGCGCGACCTCGCAGGTGGTCGAAGGCTTCGCCCGCAAACTCGTCGGCGGCTTCGCCGGCACGCTCGGCAAGAAGTTCCTCGGCAAGTCCGCCGGCGGCCTCGCCAAGGGCGGTGTCGACCAGCTCACCAGCTCGGCCTTCTCCTTCGCCAGCACTTACGCCATCGGCCAGCTCGCCCACCGCTACTACGCCAACGGCCGGAGTTGGGGCGGCACCGATGCCAAGGGCACCTTCGCCACGCTCAAAGACAACGCGCAGCAGCTCCACGCCCGCTATCTTCCCCAGATCCAGCAGCAAGCCGGCACGCTCGATGTGAAGAGCGTGCTCGCCATGGTCCGGGGCAAGTGAACGGTTTCCGCAGCGACTTATTTTAAGCCCGCCAATGCCTTCGCCAGCACCGCATACCCGGCGGCGTTCGGCATGACCCCGGCGGCAAAAAAACCAACATCCACCGTGCCGTCCACCTTGCGGAACGCGTTGCCCGGATCGAAGACATCGATCCCCGACCGTGGATGGAGGCGCGTTTGGAGGAGATAGTTCACCGTGTCGGGATCGGCGGTCGATGCTTTGCCATCCGCACGCGGCAGCACCCCGATCACCAAAATCCTCGCGGCGGGCAGCTTGCTGCGGATCGCCCGGCAGATAGCATCGGCCCCCTCCAGCACTTCCTCCGGCGTTTCGCCGGCAAGCCCATCCATCCCCGCAAAAACGATGACTCGACCGGGCGCGAGGCCAGCCAGTTCGCCATTGCCGATCCGCCACAAGACGTTCCCCGCATGGTCACCGCGGAAGCCGAGATTTGCCGCACCGCTTTCGCCGAATGCCGCGCTCCACGACTCTGGGTGCGCCTCCCATCCCGCAACGACCGAAGCACCGATCACCACCGTCGCAGGCGGCTTCGCCTTGAGCCGAGCGATGACCTCGCGATGCCGTTTCATCCAGCCGCCCCCTTCGCCCGGCACCGCCGTCGTCGCGCGGATCTCCGGCAAGGGACCTTCCGGCGCGTAAAGTCGGATCGCCGCGTCACGGCTCATCGAAACCCGGCCCTTCGAATCGCCCTCGCCGCCCCCACTCCACGGAGTCACCCGGACTTTCGCCCGCAACATGACCTCCGCGCCTAGCTTCAACTCCGGCACTTCGAGCCGGTATTGGTGGCCCTTGTGCTCGGAGCCCGCAGTGCCTTCATGCGCGTCGCTGGCGACCAGCGCGCCGTCCGCCAGCAGCTCGACCCGGTCGATGGTCAGCGCGTCCGCACCACCTTCGTAGTGAAACGCCACCGTCCACTTGCCGGCTTCAAGCGGATGCGCCAACTCGAGCTCGAGCATCGTCCCCGCCTTCAATGCCGGATCCGGCGACCAGCGGCCGGCATCGAATGAGTCGCCTTCCTTCCAATAATTCACGCCCCGCGCCTCGAGCCGAACCAGTTGCCCGTCGAGCCGCTGCTTGAAAGCGCCGAAATCCTTGGGCACCGGCGCACACCACGCGATCTCCGCCAAGGCGCACAGCCGCGGAAACGCGAACAGTTGCAAGCGCTCCTCGGTCTCGGTCGCGCAGGACCACAGATTCGCCTGGGTGCCCAAGATATGCCGCGCTTGCTCCGCCGTGAGTTCCTTCGGCACCGGGTCATAAGCATAGACCTCTTCCAGCGTTTCGATGCTGCTGCCGAAGCCGGGCGGATGCTGTGGCGACGTGGATTGCCGGTGGTCGAAATAGAGCGGGTCTTCCGGCGACATCACCGCGTCGTGACCCGCCTGCGCCGCCTTGATCCCGCCCGCGGTGCCGCGCCAGCTCATCACGGTGGCGTCCGGCGTGAGCCCGCCTTCGAGGTTCTCATCCCAGCCGATCATCTTGCGGCCGTGTGCCTTGAGAAACATCTCGATCCGCCCCATGAAATGCGCTTGCAGCTTGTGTTCATCGGCCAGCTTCCGCGACTTCATCACCGCCTGGCAATCCTTGCAGCCCTTCCACGCCGCCATCCCGACCTCATCGCCGCCGCAGTGGATGTAGCGACTTGGAAAGATCTCCATCACCTCGGCCAGCACGCCTTCTAACAGACGAAAGCTATCTTCGTCGCCGGCACAGAAGACATTGTTGCCCGGAACCGTCGGAAAGGTCGTCGCCCCCATCGGAAAATCGAAAAAGCGGTCGACCTCGGTCCGCGTGTCGCCGCAGGCGAGATCCGGATAAGCCGCCAGCACCGATCGCGAATGCCCCGGCATCTCGATCTCCGGGACCACCGTGATGTGCAGCTTCGCGGCATGCGCCACCACGTCGCGCATCTCTTCCTGGGTGTAGAAGCCGCCGTAGCGCCCGATCGGCGGCTGCTCGCGCCAGGCCCCGACCTTCGTGAGCAGCGGGAATTTCTTGCTCTCGAAGCGCCAGCCGTGGTCGTCCGTGAGATGCCAGTGGAGCACGTTCATCTTGTGCATCGCCAGCAGGTCGAGCCAGCGCTTGATCTCATCCACCGTCTGGAAATGCCGCGACGAATCCAGCATCAGTCCCCGCCACGGAAAGCGTGGCGAATCGCGGATCGACACGCAGGGCAGCGAACCGTCCGCCGCCGTCAATTGCCCCAAGGTCTGCCGCGCATAGAATTCGCCCGCGTCCGACGACGCCCGGATCACCGCACCTGACACGGCGGACACCTCCAGCGCGTAGCCCTCCCGCGCCAATCCCTCGACCCGCTCCACCCGGACCCGCACGCTCCCCGAAAGCACCTCCTCCCGCCACTCCACCCGGGTCGGCTCCGGAATCAGCGCCGGCCGGGGAGCGGCCGCCGGCGACGCGGCCACGATGCCGGCCATGAATTGGAAGGACGCGAACATGCTCCCGAGTCGTCGGGACCCCGCTTCGCCAGGATTGCGTCGAGAATCGGAAATCGTCATGAAACAGGGACCCGGGGCTTGAACCGACCTGCTTACCCGGCCGCCGCGACCGGGCTTTCAAGGCGAATCCAACTGGGTCTCACGCCCGGCGGCGGCGCAACATGGCGTTGGCGCGAATCGAATCAGGGAGTTTTTCATTGCCTCGTCCAAAGGAAGTGCTTCGGAGCCGGAGGTGGCCGACACTAGGGGCGGGTGACTTTGAGGCGGGCGAAGAGAGCGCCGTTTGGCGCGAGGGCGCGGGGAATGGAGACCGTGACCTGGCGAAAGCCGCCAGCGAGGACGCTGCTGTCATCCGTGACCACCCCATCGGTCACGCCGTGAACGGCGGTGTTGCGCCACGTGATGGGGTTGCTGCTATATTCCACGACGATCGTGGTGCCGGCATCGCCTGCGGCGGCATCGCTGCGGCGAAAGCTGAAGAGGAAATGGGTCGGACTCGTGATCGCGTCGAAGGTCGGCGTCGCTTCCACATCGTCGCTTCCATCCGTGGGATCTCCCCCGGTGACCCACTCGATGCCGGTGGCGAGGCTGCCGCCGTCGAAGTCGAGGTCCGCGCCTGGATCGCTCAGGCCGTTGAAGGACTGTGCCCAAGAGTCGTAGGGAGATGTCGTTCCCGGATAGAGCAGGTGGGAGATCTGGAATTGCCCGGGATCGAAGGAGAAGATTCTGGCTTCCGCGACATCACCGCCGAAATAGCCGCCGGGGGCTCCGCCAGCATTCACGGCAAAGTGAGGGGCGGTGGCATCGAAGGGGACGTTTGCCGCGCTTCCGCTCGCCACACCGTTGATATAGAAAGTGGCGACGCCGGCATCGCGGACCACGGCGAGGTGGATCCATTCATGGGTGGTGTAGTTCGCCGTACCGACCGCACCGATAAAGGCTTGGCCGGCGACGGCCCCGAACCAGCCGCGTGAGCCGCCCGCATCGTAGCCGATGTTGATGCCGTTTTGGCTCGAGCCCGTTCCGAAGACGTGGTGGTTGGTTTGCGCGAAATCGGCTGTCCGCACCCAGACCTCGATGCCGATGTTGTTTTCGGGGGCGTCGTAGTTGGTGCCGAAATACCCCTGATCCGTTCCGTTGAAGGTGTAATAGGCGTCATTCGCGTAGCCACCACCATTTGGACTGAGCGTTGCGTTGCCGACGTTTCCCGTAAAACTGCGGGCATTGGTCGTGCTGTCCAGCGGGCGGTTGCCGGAGCCTTGGCCATCGTCTCCCATGCGGTACCAAGCTTCGACCCGGATGCCCGGGGTGGCGGGCTTGGTGGTGGCGCTCACCACGGCCGATGGATCGGAAAGTCCCGCTCCGTTCTGGGCGAAGACGCGGTAATGATAGGTGGTCGCGGGCAACCGATCGCCGTCGCTGAAAAACTGGGCATTCGCGGGCGCGTTGCCAGCCAAGGTCCACGAGCCGATGCCATCGGGCGAGCGCTCGATGATGAAGCCGGTTTCCGTATCGAAGACATCGGTCCACGCGATATCGATCTCCGTGGCTGAGAACGCCGTGGCGGAAGGGTTCGCCGGTGCCTTGCCGCTCGGTGCGGTGGCGAAGGAGGTGCCCCCGGTGCTCCAGCCTTCGGTATCCGGATCCGCGAGGGTGTTCACCGCGAGGAAGCGGTAAAAATAGCGCGTGTCCCCGGCGAGTCCGGAAAGAGCGCCGCTGACCGGGCCGATGGCCTGGGACCCGAGAGGGTTTGACTGGGCCTAGGGGCCAGTGCCCTGGTCCACCGTGTCCCAGTAGAGGGTGACGGTGCCGGCGACGCTCGTAAGATTGACGCTGGCCTGGGCGGTCGTGGCGGTGATGGAGGCCACCGAAGCATTCTCCAGAACCGGAGTGCCGTTGGCGAACTCGTGAACCAGCAGGGCGTTGAGTTGGGCGCCTACCGAGCTGGCACCGGAAAAGGCTTCGATCGTGAAGTTCTGGGTGGCGGCGTCCGCCAGGAAGGTTCCTGTGACGAGCAGGCCGTTGCCCCATGTGACGTTTGTGATGCCATTGGCATACTGGCCCTGGTTGACGCCCTCGAAGCTGACGGTTCGGCCTGTTTCGCCACCACGTCCGTCGTAGACAAGAGCTTGGATCCGGTAAGCATTGCCGCTGGTCAGTCCGGTGAGCGTGACCGCGCCGGGTGCGCCGCCATTGCCATAGGCTCCGGTCCTCGCCAGCGAGGTGTTGGCTCCACCGTCGTGAAAGCCCCCGAAGGAGCCGCCGCTGAAAGTGATGGCCCCGGCGGTGAAATCGATGCCATCGAACGAGGTCGCGCCACCGCCGACGTTTTCGGCACGGATCAGCGTCCCGGAAGTGGCGAACTGTCCGGTGTTGAGGTTTTGTCCGTAGCCGCCACTGGTGAGGTAAGGGGCGCTGGTCCAGGTGATTTCAGCCGCCGTGGCCAGCGACGTTACCACAACGGAAGCGGCCAGCCCGAGGGCATGGCATTGGATTCTAAAGACACGGATCATGGGAGTTTTTGCGATGGGAAATCGGACTACCCTAACCAACATCCCGGCCCGCCGATTTCTTAATCAGGAAAATCAAGTCAGGGCACCTCCTTGACGAAAATGTTGTCGATCACCGGGTCGGCACTAAGAGAATGCTCGCTGGTTTCGGTAAAGACGAGGGTCGAGCTGCCGGAGCTTGCGGTGAATGAGAACTTCACGGGGAGATTGTAGCCATTCGAATCGGTAGAGGCACGGCGCGCGATCTGCGAGGCAAGCGGAGGGCTGTCCGGTGGCCCTTCCGGCGCGTCCCCGTCGTGGACCGCGGCGGTGATTTCCAGGGTGGTCGGCTCGAAAAAGATCGCGCCCATCTCGAAGTGAACCTCGTATTTCCGCCCGGGCTGGGTGGCGAAAGTTTGCCAGAGGGAAACGGTCTTGACGCTTGGCCGACCCTCGCGGCCGAAGTTGAAGCCCACTTGATTATCCGCCGTGGACGAGAGGATGGTGATGCTCCTTTCGCCATAGCCCGGGTGCCCTTCCGCGGTGGCGCGCATGACAACGATGTCGCTGCCGAAACGCCACCCCGGAAGCATCGCCGCGGTGGCGTAGGGGCCATAGTTGCTGGGGGGAGGCGGGGTGCCGGCTTCAAAACCGCCGTTGGCAATCAACGTCGAAGGCGGGTGCGCCGGGAGCAGGGAGAGAAACGACTCCGGCAGGAGAGGCACCGCCTTAAGCCGCCCGGCGGGATCGCAAAGGCGGGCCATTCCGCTGGTGAGCTGTTCTTCGGTCTTGAGCCCGGAGCGGCTGCGGGCGATGACCTTGCCGGAGAATACATGGATTTCATGGCTGGCGTCCGGCAGCGCGAGCACGCCGAACTGGGTGCCAAGGTCGGTCACCATCAACTGCGAGGTGACAACCTGGAATCCCTTGGCGTCCTTGCCGATCTCAAACCAAGCGGTGCCTTCGTAGAGAGTCATGCGGCTCTCCGAATCAATCCGCAAATGGGCCGGGGCCAACACGACGGCACGCGATCCATTGCGGATCCGGAGCTCGAGGGAACCTTGGTCGAGCCGGATCCGCGTTCCCTCGCGGAGTCCATCCGCCGGCGATGGCCCGGAGCCTGCGTCCGGGGCTTGCACGGTGAATCGCGAGCCGGCAGAAACCTCCATGGTGGCGAGCGCGGCGGGCTCGGGAGCCAGCAACCGCATGAGAGCAAGGCCGAGGAGCAAGACGACCGCTGCGGCCACGGCGAGAGAAGCCCGGACGTTGCGACGGTTCTGAAGTTTCAGCCGGGCATCGGTCAACGTGCGCGCCGTATCAAGCGGATGACTGCGGCTCAGCCGATAAACCAGCAATTGATGGAGCGCAGCGTGCTCGAAATACAAGACCCGTGCCGCGGGATCGCGTTTCAATACCTCCCGAAGGCGGAGGCAGTCTTCCTCGCGGAGTGTGCCGTCGAAGGCACCTTGAATCGCCACTTCGATTTCGTCGGGGCTCACGCCATGCCTCCTTCCGCGGCAAGCCGCCGTGTGACACAGCGGCGGAGGATCGTTCGGAGCCGGTTGAGGGTGACCGAGAGGGCGGAAACACTCCGGCCCTCGCGATCCGCATATTCCTGGAGGTTAGAACCACAACGATAGCGGTACTCCAATAGCTCGCGGTCCTGGGGGCGCAGTTGCCCGAGACAAACCTCCAGCGCGACCAGCCGTTGATCATGCGAATCGAGCGCCTCACGGGCCTCGGCACTGAGCGTTTCCAACAGCTCCTGATCGAGCAGCACCGTGCGGGCGCGACGTTGCTTCTTCAGGTGGTTCAGCACCTCGAAGCGGGCGATGGAGAAAGCCCACGCCACGAAATCCGTGCCCGCCCTGAACTGGGCTCGCTTGTTCCACAACACAAGGTTGCTTTTTTGGATGATATCCGGGACGTCCGGATCCCCAGGCATCGAGGAAATGATGTAGGCGAGCAGGTCCGGCTGATGCCGCGTCAGCAGGCCGACGAAGTCAGCGAGCGATCGCGGGTTCTCTGAAGACATGATGATTGATTGCCAAGGATTCCCTCATAAACGTCCGGCGCACGAGGCATCTTAACTGGGAAATCGACCTCCCTCGGCAAAACCTGCATCGAGCTTGCGCCTAAGGCGGGGCGACATCGACTTGGCAGATCCCCCGCGACCCTAGGAAGCCAACACGATGCGGTTGGTGCTTCCTTGACTCCAGTCTTCCGAAACCCGATCCTGTCGCTATCTCGATGAAACGCCTGCTCCTCCTCGCCCTCTTCGCCGCACCGCTCTCCGCCGCAGAAAAAGGTCCTGGCACCGCGGTGATCGCCGACCGCACAGCCTACTTCGAAGCCGCCGATCTCAACGATGACGGCTCCCTCAGCCGCGATGAAGCCGCCGCGCTCCAGCTTCCCGCTGCTGCCCTGCGCGCGCTCTTCCGCCAGTGCGACCGGAACCTCGACCGCAAGATTTCCCTGCGCGAATTCCTCGCCGTCAAGCGCATGCCGATCACCATCCCCGGCGACCCCATCGTCGATCCACCGCCGGTCGATCCCCTTGCAGTCACCCAGTTCCTCGGCCTGCCGTTGGAAGATGCCATCGCCCTCGCCGTCCGCGAAGGCCGCCCGTGGCGCGTGATCATTCCCGGCTACTTCTACACGCTCGAATACATCGAAAACCGCGTGAGCTTCACCGTGACCAGCGGCCTCGTGACCAAGGTCACCCGGGGCTGAGCCCGATGAAGCCGCACTTCGGCCCCTTCGTCCGCTCAATGCGCCCTTCCCAGCGCCGGGCCTTGGGGGCCTTGCTGGTGGTAGTCGTCCTGTCGATTTTCTACGCCGGCGCCTACGCGGTCCTGCGACTGAACGGATACTTCGTCCGCGGCAGTTCCGTCGACTATGGGGACGGGATGTATGCGGGAAGCGGATTTCATTACGACAAGGGCGGTGCCTTCTATGAGGAAGGAAGCACCACGATGTGGGGTCACGACACCACCGACCGGACGCCGCTCCATACCCTGCGCTTCTTCACCCCGATGATCCGGATCGAATTTGCCCTTCGGAACGTAATCCTGCGGATTCGCTAGAGGAGAGGTATCAACCTCTCGCCCGGTGAAGAAACCCCCGCTTCATGGCGGTAAAGCAACCCCATCATGACCTTGAAACCCGCCGCCCTCTTGCTCCTTTTCGCCACCCCCATCCTCCGCGCCGAAGAAGCGCCCGGATTCAAGGATCTCTTCAACGGCCGTGACCTCAGCGGCTGGGTCGACGTCAACACCTCGCCCGCCACCTGGAGCGTGAAAGACGGCCTGCTCGTCTGCTCCGGCCTGCCGATCGGCGTGATGCGCTCGGAAAAGCAGTATGAGAACTTCATCCTCCACATCGAGTGGCGGCACATGAAGGAAGGCGGCAACTCCGGGGTCTTCGCCTGGAGCGAAGGCACGACGCCCGCCAACCGGCCGCTGCCGAAGGGCATGGAAGTCCAGATGCTCGAACTCCAGTGGCCGAAGCTGAACCCGAAAGCCGACGGCTCACCGAACCACCCCGGCTACGTTTCCGGCGAACTCTTCGGCGCCAACGGACTGACCGCCATCCCCGACAACCCGCGCGGCGAACGCAGCATGTCCACCGAGATGCGCTGCAAGGGCGTCGGCGAATGGAACACCTACGACGTGGTCTGCGTCGACGGCACCATCAAGCTCTCGATCAACGGCAAATTCGTCAACGGCATGCGGGAATCGAGCGTCCGCAAGGGCTACCTCTGCCTCGAAGCCGAGGGCTCGGAGATCCACTTCCGCAACATCCGGCTCCTCGAACTCCCCGGCGGCAACGCCAGCCCGGAGCAGACCGCGCCGGTCGTGAATGCCCCCTGAAAAAAACTTCAGCATTTTTGAACGTCCACCCGGATCAAGGGTCTTACTCCTTGAAGACCGCGTTTTACGTGAGTTTTCATGTAAGGGTGAACAGCATATTGTCAGGTTCCGGTCCGCCGGGCTTGATGATTTTAGCCGCCGGGGGCATTGGCGTCAACCTAAGATGATGAACGTTGATTCCACAAGGGATTTCCTGCCTTTGCGGCGGCCGATCTGGATGTGCCTCGGGTCCGGCGCGTAGTCGCTGAAGCTCTCCAATTTCTTC